>ERZ1066136.402-NODE-402-length-35128-cov-26.426225_pt1 | contig 35128 bp, 33 predicted proteins | sample MGYA00382783_ERZ1066136 | MGnify/ENA primary metagenome ERZ1066136 (study PRJEB33369, sample SAMEA5778366) | biofilm metagenome | biome: Industrial cooling water; feature: Water cooling tower basin; material: Biofilm | place: United Arab Emirates | collected... | reverse complement strand
ATCGGCCGGTGTATCCGGGTCATTCTCTGGGGATTAATCGGCCGGTGTATCCGGGTCATTCTCTGGGGATTAATCGGCCGGTGTATCCGGGCCGTTCCCTGGGGATTAATCGGCCGGTGTATCCGGGCCGTTCCCTGGGGACTAATCGGCCGGTGTATCCGGGCCATTCCTTCCCGCGCAGTTATCGCAGGCCGAGTTATTCAACTTATCCGAACTATCCCATTTATCCAGGGATAGATACCTTCTCTGTCCAGACGAAGGTCCGTCCCAGTCCAGAAATCTATGTAGATCCCCAGTACGGGGTCAGGTTTCGCCAACCCGCCGATTATTGAGGCTGTACCATACCCAGCAGGGTGACCTCCCAGACCAGTCTGGGTTGCACATTCTGCAACAGGTAGCGGCGGGCCTTTTCGAGTAATTGCAGAGACTGACTGGAAGTAACCGGAGCCAAACTTTGCTGCCAGTACTGCTGCTGCAGATAATCAATCAACCAGCGTTGAGCCTCTGGTTCCAGGGTCGTATCAATCTGACGGGCCAGGGTCAAGGCCTGTTTTGGGGTTTGGGGTGGCTGGTGGACTGCCTGGAGGAGTTCCGGGGGAATTTCCTGTAACTGTTGCCAGTGGGCGATCGCTGCGCCGGGGCTGCCCTGGGCCAATTGTAAAATTTCAGGTTGACTTAATAAATCAGATTGGCCAGCCTGCCGTAAGACTTCTGCCATCGCCCCTGGAGCCAACCGGTAAAACGGAATGCGCTGGCAGCGCGAAACCAGGGTAGGTAAGAGGGTTTCTACCCCTGGTGCAATCAGAATAATCGTCGCCTGCCCCGGTTCTTCCAGGGTTTTCAGTAATCCATTGGCCGGTGCTTCTGCCATGGTTTCTGCCTGGTCAATCACCACCAGCGATCGGGGAGCTTCTAAGGGTGCCCGCGACAGAAATTGGGCGACTTCCCGAATTTGTTCCAGGCGAATCATGGGTGGCGTTTTCCGTTTGACGCCCGTGGCGGTTGCTTCAGCTACGGAGAGCCGTTTTCCCTGGTGCAGGTAGGTAGGCTCGACCCAGAGCAGATCGGGGTGGTTGCGCTGCTGAATGCGTTGCCTGACAGCGGAACTGGGGCGATCAGCACCCTGGAAGAGTAACTCGGCAAAGCAGGTGGCTGCCAGACTGCGTCCGACTCCGGGGGGGCCAGCAAACAGGTAGGCTGGGGCAACGCGATCGCGGTTAACCGCCTGGGTTAACAATTCTATGGCCTGGGGTTGTCCGAGCAGAGGGGAAAAGACAGACATGGGAGGTGAGGAGGGCTGGGAGGTTAATCTTTAGGGCCGTACCAGGTTGTGAGCCGTTCGGTTAAAACGGTCTGAATCTGCAGTGCCACCTCAGCTACGGAACCCCTGGCATCGATCGCAACAATCCGCTCTGGGTGACATTTTGCCAGTTCTATGAACCCCTTTTGAACGCGCTCATGGAAGCTCAGATCGGCTTGCTCCAGGCGATCTCGCTTACCGCGTTGGGCGGCTCGTTCCAGACCCAGGGCGACATCTAGATGCAACCACAGGGTCAGATCGCTTTCTAAGCCCCGGGTGGCAATCTGGTTTAGCTGGTGAATCAGGGCCAGATCCAGGCCACGACCATAGCCCTGGTAGGTTACGGTGGAGTCAGTGTAGCGATCGCAGAGAATTAAATCTCCGGTTTCCAGGTGGGGTATCAGATAGCCTTCCACATGCTGCGCCCGATCGGCAGCGTAGAGCAAAAGCTCGGCCCGATCCTGAATGGGTTCTTCCCCTGGTATCAGCAATAGCTGGCGCAGTCCTGTCCCCAATTCTGTTCCCCCGGGTTCCCGGGTTGTCACGATCGTCCGAACTACGCCCCTGGCCTGTAAAAATTGCAGCCAGCCACTGGCCTCCAACCACGACTGGGTTCGCTGCAATTGTGTAGTTTTACCACACCCCTCAACCCCTTCAAAAACAATGAATTTGCCCCTCATCCTGTTCTCCTTCCGGCCTACCCGCTTACCCTGACTTTGCGAATGAACGATATGATGGCAAAGTCTTGATTTGCATGACTGGGTTTATGCCATGGCTCGTTACACCTGTTTGTTTACTGTCGCTGCCCCTGTAAAAGACCTGCAGCATAAGGTCAGCGAAATTCTAGAAGCCTGTAATTTTGATATCATCTACGCCGCTGGCGATTATCTCATGGCCAGGGAAACTCCTGGACAGGTGGTTTTCTCAAAATTGGTGACTGTAGAAGTACTGATTGATAAGACGACTGCAACGGAGCGTGAAGTTCGTATGAGCTTCGTCGTTAAAAATGAAGAACTGCCGCTTCAGGTCGATAATCACTGCCGCCAGGTTTTTGAACTGGTAAATCGGGCCATTACTGAAAATCGACAGTGGCAATTAATTGATTCCGTGGCCGGCTAGCTTTCAGTAAACAACAGGGTAACGGGGGCATTTACCGTTGACGGTAATAATTTATTAATTTTTTGAATTGGTATCTCAGTCTTCTGGATCCCCTACCATGTTGGGGCTGATCAAGGTAATATCAAATTCGTCAGGGGGGACGGTCAAAATTGCGTCTCGCTTGAGGAGGTAGTAAATGGCGCGTACTTGAGGGCCAAAGACAATCTCATCCTCATCTACTAAATCATGGGCCTGAAGTTTGCGTCCGTTGATCAGCAGGCCATTAGCGCTGGGTTTGCCTTTCAAATTACCATCAACAATGCGGTAATAGTAGCTACCATCTTCGTTGAGCAGCTGAACCAGCGTGGCATGTCGCCGGGAAACAAACTGAGACACCAACCGAATATCACACTTAGGATCTCTGCCGATCGAATACACAGGGCCATCAAGGACGAATTCTCGCCGACCCTTATCATCTTCAATGATTAAAAGATGGTTTTGGTGTGGTTCTGAAGGCATGAACGTCTCGGAGGTGCGATAGGACTATAAAAGATAAAACTGAAAACTTGACGGACACAAATGGGTGCAGATCCGACAAATTGAGCAAGAGACAAACCGAGTATCTTATATGGAGATGTAAGTATTATATGGGGATATAGATATTAACCTATCATCCCATGCTTACAATACCCCTCGGTCAAAAGAAAGCATCCTGGCGGAAGTAACTTTTTATGTCTTAATTAAAGCAAATTCCTTTTAAGAAGTAGAAAATACCCTGATTTTGTCATCTGACGAAAGCCATAGAATAGGGCTCAAAATAAGAATTGTTTGCCAGGAAAAATACCAGGTTCAACTGTCAACTAACATTTTGTTAGTTGTGATAATTTTTTGTGTCATTTCTAGAAGGTTTCTGCTCAGCTGAGCCGGGGTTTTCAAAGTCTTCGTCTTCTGGATCGCCTACCATATTGGGGCTGATCAAGGTAATATCAAATTCATCGGGTGGAATGGTCTGAAACGCTCGCCGCTCCATAGAGTAGTAAACTGCCTGAACCTGAGGCCCAAAGACAATTTCATCGTCATGTTGCAGGGTGTGCTGTTTCAGCTTTCTCCCATTAATCAACAGGCCATTGGCACTGGGCTGGCCCTTGGCATTACCGTCAATAATTCGGTAATTGTAAGAGCCAACTTCCCCGATAATCCGAACTAATCTGGCGTGATGCCGGGAAACAAATTGTGATACTAGCCGGATACTGCATTTGGGATCCCTGCCGATCGAATATTCTTCCTCATTCAAGATGTATTCACGGCGGCCCATGTCATCTTCGATAATCAGCAAATGGTTCTGGTGAGGTTCGGAGGGCATTTTTAAGGCGTGGAAAGAGCAAATTGGTTTCAAGACAGCATCAGCCAATTTGACAAAACTAAACCGAGTGACCTGAAGAGTCTGAAGAATTTGATGCAGAGAAGGTCAGGTATAACAACAGGGAGTTAGTCACTACACTAACAGAACTAAAGGCCATCATAGCGCCAGCTGCCGCTGGACTAAGTAGGATCCCGAAGGTTGGTAATAATGCTCCCGCTGCTAAAGGCAACCCAAGCGTATTATAAGCAAAGGCCCAAAATAGATTTTGGCGGATTTTGTTGAAGGTTGCACAACTCAACCGGATTGATTCTACAACGTCCGTTAACCGATCGCGCATGAGAATGATCCCGGCTGCTTCTACTGCCACATCGGTGCCCGATTGAAGAGCGATACCCACGTTAGCCTGGGCCAGTGCCGGAGCATCGTTAATCCCATCCCCCACCATGGCGACCTGATGGCCCTGGTTTTGCAATTGGGCAATGATAGCAGCCTTGCCGTCCGGTTTTACCCCAGACAGAATATTGCTGGTGGCTAAATGCAACGGTTCGGCAATGGCGATCGTTGCCTCGGGCTGGCTACCAGTCAGTACGAGTACCTGCAACCCCAGGTCTTGCAGTGTCGTGACGGTTTCAACCGCATCGGGTCTTAACTCATCGGCAACAGCCAGGATCCCGGCCAGAACATAGATCTGGTCAGCCCGGGCCATCGCCATGTAAATGATGGTTTTGCCCTCCTGGATCAGGGGGTTCGCCCGGAGTTGGGCTGCCGGTTCCAGGGTGACTCCATGGCGGGCCAGCCATTCCTCGGTTCCCAGAATTACCTGAGCTGCTTGAGTGACTTCGGGGGGCAACGATACCCGGGCTGTCACACCATAACCAGCCTCTGTGATAAAGTCCTGGGTCGGTAACAGCAGTAATTTTTGCCGCTGGGCTTCCTGCTGTATCGCGATCGCCAGGGGATGGCGGGTACCACTTTCGACACTGGCGGCAATCTGTAATAGTAAGCTGGGGCTGAGGTTGTCTATCAGCGGCAAACAATCGGTAACGACCGGAGTGCCAGTGGTCAGGGTGCCGGTTTTATCTAGCACGATTGTATCCAGTCGATGCACCTGCTCCAGAATATCTCCACCGCGAATTAAAATCCCCCGCTCGGCTCCAATCCCGGAGCCCACCAGAATGGCGGTCGGAGTGGCCAATCCCAGGGCGCAGGGACAGGCCACGACCAGAACGGCGATCGCCAGCTTGAGGCTGAGGAGCAGGGGTGACATGGGCATCATCATCTGGCTATGCAGGAGATGCTGGGTCATGCCATGGTCGCCGCCAATCACCCAGTGGTTTTCGGCCATTAACACCGTTGGCCAGAGTTGGGTGCCGATGAAATACCAGAACAGAAAGGTCAGACTGGCGATCGTTAGCACCCCGTAGGTGAAGTATCCGGCGACGGTGTCCGCCAATCGTTGAATCGGTGCTTTACGGGTTTGGGCGGTTTCTACCAGGGAGATGATCTGGGCCAGGGTCGTGTCCTGGCCGGTGCGGGTAGCCCGCAGGGCAATCACTCCCGATTGATTGATGGTGCCAGCCGCTACCAGATCCCCAGGCTGTTTCAACACGGGAATGGGTTCCCCCGTCAGCATGGCTTCATTCACGGTGGTGCTACCTGCCATGACTTCTCCATCCACCGGAATTTTGTCGCCGGGAAGAACCTGGAGCCACTCTCCGACCCGCACCCGATCCACCGGAATTTCCACAAAGGAGGCTGCCTGGGTAGAGGGGGCAACCTGGCTGTCAGAGCCGACCTGGGAGTTTTGCTTAATCAGGCGGGCAATTTTTGGTTGCAGGTCGAGCAGGGCTTGAAAAGCCCCGGCAGCCCGGTTCCTTGCCTGCTGTTCCAGGGTCCGTCCGAGGAGAATGAAGCCGACCAGCATCACTGGCTCGTCAAAGAAGCATTCCCAACCCAGATTGGGGAATAACAATGCCACCAGGCTGGTGCTGTAGGCGGTGAAGGTGCCCAGGCTAACCAGGGTATTCATGTTTGGCGCATTGCGCCGTAAGCCACGCCAGCCCTCGATCGCCATACTGCGTCCGGGGCCGAACAGGGCCAGGGTGGCCAGAATACAGTGGAACCAGATGTTACTCAGGCCAGGAATGGTAATTCCCGCCAGATGTTGCAGATGGCCCAGGGCTGACAGAGCCAGCAGCAGGGTAGCAGTAGCTAACCGCCAGAGTTGTTCCTGGGACTCCAGTCTGCGGCGTTCTGCCAGGTTGATCGCTGGGAGGGAACTGGTGCCGTCTGGGGTTAGCCCCTCCGGGTAGCGAGGCTGGGTAGGAAAGCCAGCTTCCGTCAGGAGTTGGGCCAGGTGTTCGGGGGTCGTACTGGCGGGTTCGCACCGGACAACCGCCACTTCTGTCACCAGATTCACCTGGGCTGAAACTACTCCAGATTGCTGGGTCAGCTCTGTTTCCACGGCCTTAACACAGCCAGCGCACTTCATCCCACTCACATCCAGGGTGATGGTTTCTTGCAGGATTTCTGGTGTTTGAGATGTGGCTGGTTTTGAAGCAGGAATCAGTTGCATGGGGATTTAGCCTGGGAGGGGCAATAGTTCAGCATCTTTCTTGAGGGTAGAGGAAGGAGCTGGCGATCGGCTACAACTGCAAGTTTTTTACAGGTTCAGCCGATCGCCTTTAGTTTTTTCGGCCCGTTCTGTGCCGGCAATTTGGCCAGTCCAGTAACGGTAAAACAACCAGCCACAGGCCCCGACCTGAACCGGTAGTAACACCAGACAACTTTTCAGGAGAAACTGCGATTCTAAGTCGCTGGAGGCGATCGTATAGGCCGTGGCTACCAGCGCCAGTAACAGTAATCCCCCAAGTTTGCCCGATTTGCCTTGTTCCATAAATAATCTGCTGCTCCCTTAGCCTTTGGCGCTGCCTAAGACAATTAAACTCAAGAGCGTGCCGCTGTTCCATAGGCCATGGAGAAGCATCGAACTCAACAGATTGCGCGATCGACTGTAAACGAACCCCAAAACCATGCCCAGGATGGTCAGAGGCAACACTTCCGAGAGGCTGAGGTGGGCTACGGCGAAGATTAAGCTACTGACCACAATCGCCCCCCAGAGCGGCAGATACCGGGTCAGGGAGGGCAGGAGAAAGCCGCGAAATAGAGCTTCTTCAAAAATCGGAGCGGCAACCGCTGCCGTCACAAAGAAAATCGTCAGAGCCAGATTATCTTTGCCTTCCAGCACGATCGACAAAATTGGGTTGCTGCCCCCCTGGCCCTGCCAGATTTTCTGATTAATCAGGGATACCAGGATCACCAGCGGTAGGGCTGCAAAATAACCCCCGACTCCCCAGAGCAGCCAGTTACTGCGCCATCTCAACTGAAACCAGCCTTCGGGTAAGGGCAGATGGGGGGCGATCGACCAGTAGAGAACCCCCAGGGAACCGGCGGCGATCAGAACGTACTGCAGCAGAGTATAGAAGGCCTTGATCGACTCGGGCAGGCTGGTTACTCCGACTCCCGAAACCAGCTGTACTGAGAGGATCAGGATTGGCATGAGAAACCGACTGACTCCCTGTCCGACCAGAAAAAAGCCGAAGATCAGCACTTGCCAGACAATTTCCCCATTCCAGGGGACTGTCCAGGCAGCCATAGTGGCCGGAGATAGCAGAGCCTGTTTACGTTGCAATACCCATTGTCCCAGGAGAATCAGTAGGATCACTACGCCGATCGCGCTGGCCAGGGTGGGCACACCCCCAACGATCGTCAGACTGACCAGAGCTCTTTGGGCCGCTGCTTGCTGCTCTATTTGCAAATTGACGAGGGCATCGGAGCGCTGTTGTAGCTGGTAGAGTTGGGTCAGGGCACGGTAGCGAAACCAGCCGTCCAAATTTTTCTGTAAGCGAGGTTCGGCATCGGGGAGTAGACGGGGTGGCTCACTCCAGAGCCCTGCCAGGACATCGGCGGTTTTGCTAAGTGGCTCTAGCCGGGGTTGGGGGGTCTGCTGGATCACCCCGGCCCAGGTTTTCTGGGCTGCTTCTATCTGGTTCTGCTCGGCCTGGAGTAGACCCAGGTGCAAATCTAACTCGGGTAGTAGTTGTTCTGCTTTTTGGCTGGAGGTTTTCAGGGTTTCGTCACCGGGAGATTTAGCCAGTAGGGTTTGACTGCGGGCCAAATTTTTCTCGACCGACTGGCGGAACTCCTGGTATTGTTCAGTGGCAGTTTTAATCGAATCTCCAGTGATTAGGGCTTTTTTTGCGCTCGTGAGATTATCTGTTTCTTCTCCCTGCCAGGTGCTGGCTTCCAGAACCAGATTGGTCTGGTATAGCTCCAGACGGCTTTGAAATTGAGGTTGGCTCCAGCTTGCGAGTAAATCCCAGCCAATCAGGGCGATCGCACATACGGTTAAGCCAATTAAAACCGCCCGTTTCACTGTCATGAATCCTCCTGTCCTGCAGAATCGGACTGCTGCCCTCAGAGGCATTATGCCATTCTGTTTCTGACTTCGTAGGTGTCAGGGGATGGATTGTGCAATAAACAGGGTAAAATTCACTTGATCGGGCTTGTTTTGAGAGTCGCAGAAACCTGCCAATACCTCTGCTGTTGCAGCGTTTCGATTACCGGTTGCCCCATCTCGGCTTGCTTAACTGGAATTTTTTCGATCACCGTCATACACTTACTAATTTTTCTGGGAGGACAGTCTTCTGGTTACTCGTGTTATTCTCGTGCGTCATGGCGAGAGCAGTTTTAATGTAGAGCGTCGTGTTCAGGGGCACCTTGACCAATCCACATTGACGGAAAATGGCAGGGTTGATGCCGGTCGTGTGGGCGATGCCCTGTCTGATTTGCAGATAGATGCCGCCTATTGCAGCCCTTTGAGACGAGCCAGGGATACGGCTGAGTTGATTATTTCCCGGTTGCAGCAGCCTCCAGCCGCTTCCCTGCAGATTACAGATAACCTGAAGGAAGTCAATCTGGTGTTGTGGGAAGGGGTGCTATTCAGCGAAGTGCAGGAGAAGTATCCAGAAGAGTACCAGAACTGGAAACATGCTCCCCATCTTCTGAAGATGAGAATTCCCGGTGCCAATGGCGAACTGGTCGATTACTACCCTGTGCCCGATCTCTACGACCAGGCCACAACCTTCTGGAAAGAAATTTTGCCTCGCCATGCTAACCAAACTCTGCTGGTTGTGGCCCATAGTGGGATTAACCGGGCTCTGATTAGTACGGCGATCGGCTTGCCGCCCGATCTTTACCAGGCGGTACATCAGTCTAACTGTGGCATCAGTGTTTTAAATTTTGCCGCTGGATTTGGCGCACCCGTCCAGCTAGAATCCCTCAACATTACCGCTCACCTCGGCGAACCCCTGCCCAAACCCCGCAAGGGCGAGAATGGACCCCGCTTTTTACTGGTTCGCCATGGGGAAACGGACTGGAACCGACAGAAGCGGTTTCAGGGACAGATTGATGTGCCTCTGAACCAGAACGGGCAGGCGCAGTCGGGTCAGGCCGCCGACTTTTTACAGACGGTGACGATCGATCATGCCGTCAGTAGCCCGATGTTACGGCCCAAGGAAACCGCCGAGATCATTTTGCAAAATCATCCGGAGGTGGAACTGGCGCTGGAGGATGATCTGAGGGAGATCAGCCATGGCCTCTGGGAAGGCAAGCTGGAAGCCGAAATTGAGCAGGCTTATCCGGGTGTCTTACAGCAGTGGCAGTCTGCCCCCGAAACGGTGCAAATGCCTGAAGGCGAAAACCTGCAGCAGGTCTGGGAACGGACGATCGCCGCCTGGGAGCGAATCGTCCAAACCGCCGCCAGTCGTCCTCAACCGGGTACCACCCTGGTGGTGGCCCATGATGCCGTCAATAAAGCTATCCTCTGCTACGTTCTGGGGCTTGGCCCAGACCACTTCTGGAACTTCAAGCAGGGCAATGGCGCGGTCAGTGTAATCGACTACCCAAACGGTGCGACCAGTCAACCCATTCTGATGGCCATGAATATCACGGCCCATCTGGCGGGGGGTATTCTCGATAAAACTGCAGCCGGAGCCCTGTAGAGCCAGAGTTGTAGAAACAGAATGGTGGGTGTTAGGTTGGGCAAGGTCTTCAGTATAGATGTTTGATTCCTGACACCCAGTGCAGCCAGCCATGACCAGTCAACTGTTGCAACAAGTCCGACTCCTCGATCCGGTTTCCAATAGTGACCGGGTGGTTGATGTCTTACTTGAAAACGGCGTAATTCATTCGATCGCTCAGAGTATCTCCGACTATCCCCCGAATACCGCTGTTCTCGATTGCCGGGGGCTGATTCTGGGGCCAGGTCTGGTAGATCTGTACAGCCACTCCGGAGAACCAGGATTTGAAGAGCGGGAAACCTTAGAATCTCTGGTGCAGGCTGCCGCTGCTGGGGGATTTACCCAGGTAGTCGTTCTGCCCACTACGGCCCCGGCCATTGATCACCCGGCCAGTGTGTCCTGGGTACATCAGCGTACGGCCGAACTCCAACGGGCTGCCAATTCTCCCCTGCCTACCCAAATTTCCTGTTGGGCTGCTCTCACCCTCGACGCAAAAGGTCAGCAGATGGCCGAACTGGCCGAACTGGCCAGCACAGAGATTGTTGGCTTTGCCGATGGCAGACCTATTTCCAATTTTTTGCTGGTAAAGCGGTTGCTGGAGTATAGCAAGTCCCTCAATAAGCCGGTGGCTCTGTGGCCTAATGACCTCAATCTGGCTGGCAGTGGAGCGATGCGGGAAGGATTGGAGTCTTTGCATTTTGGCCTACCAGGTATTCCGGTGATGGCGGAAACGGCTCCCCTGGCAGGGTTGCTGGAATGCATTGCCGAGATTGGCACGCCGGTACATCTGATGCGTGTCTCTACGGCCAGGGGGGTGGAGCTGATCCGGGACGCTAAGCGGCGGGGAATACCCGTGACCGCCAGTACCAGCTGGATGCACCTGTTGCTGAACAGTACGGCGATCGCGACCTACGATCCCAACCTTCATCTAGAGCCTCCCCTGGGCAATCAGGTAGACCAGGAGGCGTTAATTCAGGCCGTTCAGGACGGGACTCTGGATGCGATCGCCATCGACCATACTCCCCATACCTACGAAGATAAAACCGTTGCCTTTGCCGAATCTCCGACTGGGGCGATCGGGCTGGAACTGGCCCTGCCCCTGCTCTGGCAGGCTCTGGTTGTAACCTCGGGCTGGAGTCCCCTGGATCTGTGGCGGAGCCTCAGTACCAATCCTCAGAAATGTTTGCGCCAGGCCCCAACCACCGTTGCCCCTGGCCAACCCGCCAGACTGACCCTGTTTGATCCCCAGAAGCCGTGGTTCGTCGATGACCAGAATCTCCGTTCTCGCTCCCGTAATACTCCCTGGATAGAAAAGGAAGTGACGGGACGAGTAGTCCAGGTTTGGGGGGGAGACAGCTGATTACCTACTGGGCACTGTACTCCGGATCAGGGGTGATCTCTCCAAGGCGATCGAAAGGCCAGAACCGAACCACTGCCCGACCAATAATCTTATCCCGCGGGACAAATCCCCAATAGTGGCTATCATAGCTGTTGTTACGGTTATCCCCCAGAACCAGGTATTGCCCCTGGGGAACGGTCACGGGGCCGTACTGGTACTGGGCAGACTCCTTCACATAGTTTTCTCGCAGGGGTTGGTCATTAACGAAAACTCGGCCCCCTTTGACTTCAATTTTTTCCCCTGGCAGGCCAATCACCCGTTTAATGAAGGCATCTCGGAAATGCTGCTCTTGCAGTTTCTCGGTGGGTGAAAAAACCACGATGTCTCCCCGCTGGGGATCTTTGAAGTGATAACCCAGCTTGTCTACGATCAGTCGATCGTTAATCTGCAAGGTGGGCAGCATGGAACCGGAAGGGATGTAGCGGGCCTCCGCCACAAAGGTGCGAATCCCAAATGCCAGAACGGCGCTTAAGCCAATGGTTTTGAGTCCTTCAACCCAGGGGTTATCAGCAGACTTTTTAGGGGCGGGATTGTCATCTGATACTTGGTTGTGTACAGGGGTCATAGAGAGTCCAGTAGGCAAGAACGCGAAGCGAAACAGTGAAAGTCGTCGGGCCGTCAGGCAGGGGTGATCGTTAAGGTGAAAACTGAAGTGCGATCGAAAGGGCAGATATAGGTTTCAACCATACAACTATAACCACAACTATAGACGGTGCAAATCTGACTGGATCCCGAAATTTTTCACGCTGCGCTCAAAAAGCCTTTACAACAAGGGGCGGGTCGTTTTCAGAGCAAGCTAAATTTGTGATATCAGGGTGTTCTATTCTAATTCGGCAGATTCAGGTTTGCACCCCAATCGGATACTGCTGTAATAGACGCAACCGGTCTGACTTTGTTGCCTGGAGTGATGGATTCCCAGGTGCTCTGGCAGAAACTCGGTCTGGAATAAGAAGACTTGTTTACAGCAGTTGGGCCTGGGGAGGTGTGCCTTCCTGTTTAAAGCTTAAAAGCCCAAAATTAGACTCGCGGTTGGTGAATTGGCCGGTTAGACTCGATCTATGAGTCAAGCCAGTTCTACCCCCGATTTGCTTGCTGGATTAACTACTCAGGAAGTAGCTCAACGCCGTGCCGCCGGTCAAGGCAACAATGTTGCTCTACAGACCAGTCGTTCCTACTGGCAAATCCTGCAAGAGAATTTATTCACCTTCATTAACGCTGTGTTCTTTATCATCAGCGTTGTCATGCTCCTGCTGCGGCGCTACGGAGATGGCTTTCTGGTCGTGGTGGTGATTTTTGGCGGTGTTTTAGTCAATATCTGCCAGGAAATTTGGGCCAAGCGTCAGCTCGATCGGATTGCCCTGCTCAACCGCCCCCACGCCTGTGTGGTGCGGGATGGTCAGGAAGTGATTTTGGATCCAGGTGAACTGGTTCTGGGAGACATCCTGGTGGTTAGAGCCGGAGATCAACTGCTGGTCGATGGGACGATCGTGGGTGATGGCAGAATCGATGTCGATGAATCCCTGCTTACCGGAGAATCGGATTTAATCCCGAAATTGGCCGGGGATGCGGTTTATTCCGGTAGTTTTTGTGCCAGTGGTCTGGCCTACTTTGAAGCCCAGAAGGTTGGGCCTGAAACCGTAGCCTATAAACTGATGACCGGAGCCAGGGCTTTTCGTCAGGTCTATACCCCCCTGCAACGGGAGGTCAATCTGGTGATTCGGGTGTTCCTTCTGCTGGCCTGTTTTCTCTGGATTCTGGTGGGCATCAGTTTTCTCAGTCGGGCCCACCCCCTGGTTGATATTGTTCAGCGGGCAGCGGTGATTGCCGGTCTGGTGCCCACGGGGTTGCTGCTGGCGATCACCCTGGCCTACGGTACGGGGGCTGTGCGAATGCTGGGGGAAAATGTTTTGATTCAGCAGGCCAATGCGGTAGAGTCCCTCAGCAATGTTGATGTCCTGTGTTTAGATAAAACCGGCACTCTGACTACCAATCAGATCAATTTAGAGCGCCTGTGTCCGATCGCCATTGCGGAAACAGAACTGCGGCAGAGGTTAGCCGACTTTGCCGCCAGTACAACGGCCCACAATCGAACCAGTGAAGCCCTGGTGCTGGCCTGTCCTGGCCAGGTGCGACCGGTGCGGGCAGAAGTTGCCTTTTCCTCGGCTCGTAAGTGGAGTGCGATCGCCCTGGAGGAAGGCTCCTATCCCGGTACCTACTTTCTGGGGGCCCCGGAAATTTTGGCGGCAGGCATAACCCTTGATGACTCCATTCGGACGGAGATTGAAGCATCTACCCGTCAGGGATTACGGGTTTTGCTGTTTGCCGTCTGTTCAGATGTGACGGCGATCGATGAGACAGAAGCTCTACCTGCCCAGCTCCAGCCCCTGGGAGTGATTATCTTCAGCGATCAGCTCCGCCCCGGTAGCCAGCAGACCCTTTTGGGCTTTGTTAAAGCCGGAATTGAAGCCAAGATTATCTCGGGGGACAATCCTCAGACCGTAGCGGCTCTGGCCCGTCAGGCCGGGTTTAGTGCTGACATTCGATTGGTTTCGGGGTCAGAACTGGCCCTGATGGACGAGGCTCAGTTTGCCCAGGCGGCCGTTAGCGCCAATGTCTTTGGCCGTATCACTCCTGAGCAAAAGGCCCGATTAGTCAAAACCCTGCGACGGCAGGGGCGATATGTCGCCATGATTGGAGATGGTGTCAACGATGTGTTGTCCCTGAAACAGGCCAATCTGGGGATTGCCATGGAAAGTGGGAGTGAGGCAACCAAGGGGGTGGCCGATATCGTCCTGCGAAAAGACGCTTTTTCTGCCCTGCCCCATGCCTTTCTAGAAGGACAGAGAATTCGCAATGGCATCCGCGATTCCCTGGCATTGTTTATGGTGAGGGTGTTTTGCGTGACCCTGCTGATCTTTTCGACTGCGATGGTTACTGACAGTTTTCCCCTGGTCAATAAGCATAGTGCCCTGGTTTCCCTGTTTGGAGTCGGTTTTCCAACGATCGTGCTGCCCATCTGGGCTAAACCTGGTGGTGGTGGTAAATATCGCAGTGTGGTCCATTCCCTGCTGCATTTTACGGTGCCTGCAACCCTGACGCTCACCCTGGTGTCTTTGCTGGTTTATATGCTGTACCTGGTTGCGGCCATTCTTGATTTACCGCCGGGGCAAGATTTTAGCCATATCGATTACACGCAACCCCGTACTGCCCTGGTGACGATCTTGATTCTCTGTCAGTTGTTGTTATTGCCGTTCCTCAAACCTCCGGCCTCTCCCTGGGTTGGTGGAGAGCCTCTGAATGGAGATTGGCGCTACAGTATTACGGCTCTGGTGCTGCTGGTAGGCTACCTGATAGTGCTGGTGGCACCACCCCTGCGGGCTTTCTTTGAACTGTCGGCTCTGAGTTGGCTGGATGGTCTGTTTCTGGGGTTGGTTGCCCTGGAATGGTGTCTGGTTTTAAGGGCAGTCTGGCGATCGCGGTTTTTAGACAAATTCCTGGGAGTAGATCTTGGGTAGCAAGGGAGTAGCTCTATGAAGAATGAGATCGGAACTCTGGAGGAACAGACCACGAGGCGGGAAATTCCCTGCTATCCCGTCAGTCTCTGGGAGTTTCTGTTGATTACCCTGGGAGCCCTCGGGCTGATCGGCCTGGGCACCGTAGGGTTGGGTCTGAAAATGTTGAATAACGCTTTTAGCCCCTGGCGGGCAGAAATGATTGCCCGCAGTTTAATCGATTACAAAATTCCCGGTGGGTCTGAGGGGGTATTTGGCGTGAATGTGGGTGGGGCCAAACTGGCTTCGGTTCGTAGCCAAACAACTCCGCCAGATGTGGTGCTGCTGGTCAGCAAAACCCCGCTCAATAAGGATGCCGGGAGCGATGAACAGCAGGCTCTTGAACAGGACTTGGAAGCACGCAACGCAGAAACAACCAGTAACAATTTTGTCGTGACCGCATCTCGTACAGACAATCGTCTGTTTTGTCGTCAGATGGTGGCAGTCACGATCGAAACGGGGCAGCAAACCTTTAATGAATACCCGATTCCTTTACCAGCGGTGCGTTATACCGCGAAAGCCAGTGATGCCACTGCCCAGCGGCTGGCAATTTTAACGGTGAATGGGTTAGATGCCGAGCAAAAAGCCGACCAGGTGTTTCGAACGCTGGAGTGCAAATAAAAAACCGGGAGAAATTTTCTCCCGGTTGCGGTTACAGGCCATTCTGTGAATCAATCCCTATTGAGAGATTTCACAGAATGGTCTGACAAACCGTCGTAGAATCACAAATTAATCGAAACCAGGTTTTCAACTTTTGCAAGTGTGGCTCCGCCGCACTTGCAAAAATTAAGTGCTGGGTTTTATTAAATTCACGATCCTTAGTAGGTTTCAACATGCCAGCGGCCTGCTCTCTTGAGGTCACGCTGATAAGCTTTCCATTCGATGCCTTCTTTGGCCGCCGCCTGGGTAAAGGCTTCGTCAATCCCATCTTCCATACCTTTAAGACCGCAGATATAGGTGTGGGTTTTTTCTTCCTTAATCAGTTGCCACAGCTCATCAGCATGTTCTGCGACGCGATGCTGAATATACATTCTGCCGCCTTCGGAATTCTGTTGTTCCCGGCTGATGGCGTAGGTGAGACGGAAGTTGTCGGGGTACTTCTGCTGAATTTCTTCCAGTTCCTCCTTATAGAGGATGTTAGCGGTTTTGGGAACCCCAAAGACTAACCAGGCCAGGCCTTTGAATTGATAGTCAGGGTTGGCAGCCCGCTCATTGTCCTTGAACATTCGCCACAGATAAGCCCGGAAGGGAGCAATACCCGTTCCTGTAGCCAGCATGATGACTTTAGCATCGGTGTCTTCTGGCAGGAGCATCTCTTTGCCCGTAGGCCCGGTAATCTTCACTTCTGCCCCTGGTTCCAGGTTGCAGAGGTGGGTAGAGCAGACTCCGTACACTGTTTCGCCGGTTTCTGGATGCTTGTACTCTAGCTGGCGAACACACAGAGAAACAGTCTTATCATCCACATCATCCCCATGGCGGGTAGAGGCGATCGAATAGAGACGTAGTTTTTCAGGTTTACCGTTCTTATCGGTGCCGGGCGGGATAATTCCGATGCTCTGGCCTTCTAAATAGCGCAAATCGCCACCGGAGATATCAAACTTGATGTGACGGACGGTGCCGATACCACCCTCTTTGACAAGCTCATCGTTAGAAATACAACGACCAATAAAGGGACTATTGGGACGATAGATGTTCACGGGAACATCTGCCTTAGCCTTTGCTTGGGTCATAGGCTTGCTCTCTACTTCTGGTGCAGTAACCTGTCCAGTTTGTGGTACCGAGCTACCATTTTTCTGTTCCAGAGTAACGTTTCCACTGGGCGTACCATCAGTATCAAGAGGCTGAATGCTAACAATCTTGCCCCCCAGTCGTAAAATTCGCTGCATGACTTCGTTCATACGGCTGTAGGGCACGGTGATATACGTGCTGCCACTGCGCCGAATCGGGTAGCCCAACTTATCTGTTTCGTCGTTCTGACGCAGACCAACGACTTCATACCGAAACAACCGACTACCCGCTGCGCTATTGGTCGCGCCCGTTGCGCCTGGATTATACATTATGCCTGATATCTCCAAACCTAACTTGATAGTGTGCTGCAATGCCGCTCTTAATAACCTTACAGAATATGTCGAACGAAGTCACGGACTATAGCGTTAAAACCGCTACAATTTTTAGTCATTGCAAAGGGATGTCTGGGGCATCAGGAGTTGTTTGGTAACTTCAGAAATCTACGCTGTACTGACCTCTCCTTGGTTTTCAGGAGGTATAGTCTGAATTAAAAGTGGCCCTCAATCGCTGGAAAGATCGATTTTTCTAGAATCAATTCTCAGTAAGCCTTGTAGGGATGATCCCGTTTTTGGTAAAATCACCTTAACGGTGGTACAAATACTTACCTGGGGGAGCTATTGTCTTCTGGGACAGTTTGTTTTCCTGGCCTTCAGGCGGGGGCAAACTCTGGCAGGCATAGTTCTAGAATTTTGCTGCGTAGGAGCTTACGGTAATGGGAGACGGCGGATGCCTTCTGGGGAACCGCACCTTGAGCCAATGAGATAGCCCGTAGACCGCAGATTTAGCTTACTCAAGACTCAGTTAGCAGATATTTTTCGTTTAGAGGAAACCTATGACCAGTAAGCCAGACCGCGTGGTTCTGATTGGCGTCGCCGGAGACTCCGGATGCGGTAAATCCACTTTTCTGCGCCGCTTGACTGATTTGTTTGGGGAAGATTTCGTAACGGTAATCTGCCTCGATGACTACCACAGTCTGGACCGGAAGCAGCGCAAAGAAACGGGCATCACCGCTCTCGATCCTCGGGCTAATAACTTTGACCTGATGTACGAGCAGATTAAGGCGCTCAAGAACGGAGAATCAATCAATAAGCCGATTTACAACCATGAGACTGGCCTGATTGATCCCCCCGAAGTTGTTAACCCCAACCACATTATTGTGATTGAAGGCCTCCATCCCCTCTACGACGAGCGGGTACGGAATTTGCTCGATTTCAGTGTGTATCTTGACATCAGCGATGAAGTCAAGATTGCCTGGAAGATCCAGCGGGATATGTCTGAGCGGGGCCACACCTACGAAGATGTTCTGTCTGCTATCAATGCCCGTCGTCCTGACTTCAAAGCCTACATCGATCCTCAAAAAGAGTTTGCCGATGTGGTCATCCAGGTGTTACCCACTCAGCTGATCAAAGATGATACCGAGCGTAAAGTATTGCGGGTTCAAATGATCCAGCGGGATGGGGTAGAAGGATTTGAGCCTTCTTACCTGTTCGACGAGGGCTCCACGATCGACTGGATCCCCTGCGGCCGTAAGTTGACCTGTTCCTACCCTGGGATCAAAATGCACTATGGCCCAGATACCTACTATGGTCATAGCGTATCCGTTCTGGAAGTAGATGGTCAGTTCGATAAGCTGGAAGAAGTGATCTATATCGAGCAACACCTGAGTAAGACTTCCACCAAGTACAACGGGGAGTTGACCGAATTGCTGTTACAACACCGGGAGTATCCTGGTTCCAATAACGGAACCGGTCTATTCCAGGTCATCACTGGCCTGAAAATGCGGGCGACTTACGAGCGTCTGACAGCGAAAGAAGGCAAAGTAGCAGCGCGGGTCTAGGGAAGCATTTTGAATCTGGAGGGGGCGGTTCACCGTCCCCTTTTTTGTTGCTGCGATCGGGGTATAGGCTGACAGTTCACTCAAACCGGGTTAGTCAAATAGTCGATTTGCCAGGGCTGGATGCAATTTACTCCAGCGGGTTTCAGGTTTCATTAGTTCCCCAAATCGGGATCATAAAATTAACCGTGGGTTTACAAAGGGGAAAGAAGCTGGTTTCCCTTTATAATGTTTGCTTAAGGTTTAAGTAGGGATCGTAAGCTGATAGCGGTTTCTGTGATAGACCCTGCCCTATATAGAAAGCTTCGTTTAGAAAACCAGGACAGCCGTCATGACCACGAATAATCCAGCGAAGGTAAATGGCAGTCGCAGGGGTAAAAGCAGTCCTAAGGCGAACGTCCCCAAACCAACGACTACCGACAACGTTGAGGCAAATGCTATGGCTGGGGAAACGACGGTTACGGCAGACAGTTCTGAGGCTCCTAAGGGGGAAGATATGGCTACAGATAACGTGGTTCAGATTACGGCCCGCCCCGTTCAGGCAGATGCTCAAGCTCAACAAGGAGCGATCGCACTGCATCAGTCGTCCTATTCAATGGTATGGAATCGTCCTGTTATGCCAAGTGATATTACAGTTTCTGATACGATTACCGTCGCCGGTGTGCGCCCGATTGCTGCCAGCAATTTGCAGATCGCTGACTCGTTTTTGAATGGTCGCCCGATTGGTGCCAGCAACCTCAAAGTATGGGAGATGCTACCCGGCGATCGCCCCGTTTTTGTCAGCGAAATTAAGATGGTTGATGGTATTGAACTTCCCGGTCATCGTCCTATTATGGCCAGTGACCCGATGCTGCTTCAAGGCAGTATGCTACCTGGCAACCGGCCTATCGCCTCCAACGAGATCGTTGATCCTGAGCCTTCGGTTCTGATGGGTTACCTCGACTAGGTTTTACCGGGAACTGAATAGTTTATCGTAGGGGCGCTTTAAGCAGCGTCCCTATTGTTGTTTAAGGGGAGTAAGGGGCCGGTTAAGGTTCCAGATCGTGCAAGATTTTGAGCAGGGCCGGATCTAAGCCATCCTCGGCTTTTAGCAGACCGATGGCTTCCTGGAGATCGACCCACTGCCAGGTGATGTATTCCTCTTCCCGCAGCCATAAAGCTGTTTTTTCGGGCGGGGTTAATTCTACCTGGTAGGTGATATTTAGACTGTGGGAGCCATGGTGTTGAGGCAGTTGTTGCCTTTTGGCAAAGCAGGTGGAATAAACCCCAATACAGCGGTAGCGGGTCCCATGGAGATTGGTTAAATGAGCTTCTTCGGCCGCCTTGCGCTGGGCTGTATCGAGGGGAGACTCACCCGCTATCATCCTGCCACCAACGATCCACCAATCTGGACGGGGGAAGGTACGGCGTTTTGCTAGAAACACCTGAGTCTGAAAAGTAAAGACCAGATCGACACAACCAAATACGAGATAGTCGAGGGCCTGACTATAGACTGCTTCTGCCATGCGATCGGCTTTTGTGACCGGGTCAACCCGACCCGTTTCGACAAAATGGGGAATTTCCATTCTGGCAGACGCTGGTTACTACTTCCAGGAATTTATTGTACTGGTGAACGGGTTTTGACATTGCTCACCTGTTCTTCTGCCAGAGCATACCAGATTTGCCCGTAAGTTCGAGGGTTGATCGTTTTGCCTTTTAAGGCCGGGAATAGTTGGTAGAACCGCTGGTCGGCCAGAGAGTCGAGGGCCTGGCTACTTTTAGCCCCTGGTTCTCCTAATTGGGCTAACCACTGGTCGTAATTAGCCCGTCGGTAGCTGCCCAGTTTGCGGCGGGTTTCGGGCTTGAGGGTTTCTAACCGATCCATCAGCTCACTGGCAATTTGATTCCATTGCGATCGCAGTCTTGTCTGTTCTGCAGCACTCCCCAGTTTTTGATTTCTCAGTTGGGGATTTTTACTATAAAACGTGTCATCTACCAGCACCGTAAAGTATTGAAAGTCAATCCCCAACTTACGTCGCCGATCGCGCAGCGCCTCCTGATTATCTGAGGTGCCCGAATTGGGGGTTGCCCTGCTGCCTGGAGCCTGGGCAACTGGGGCAGATACCTGGGGAACCGGACTGGTTTGGGTTGGAGGAGTGGTCACCGGTAGGAGGTTGGGCCGCAGGGAAGAAATTACTCTCCAGGCCACGACGGCTACCAGTAAGGCCAGACCTGCCACCATAGCCAGGGAAGCTCGGGGGTCGCCATTGGCCTTCTGGGGAGGCCGTTTTTTGCTGATCAGACGACCCTGGGGGGCCGGTTGCAGATCCGTCGGTTGATCGCTGGGGTTATCTGGGGTTAACTCGGTCGCTGGGGCCGGTGCTGGTAGCGTTGTCAGGAGCGGTTCTAAGGTACGGAAGACCTGCTCTGCAGAAGCGAACCGTTTTTGTGGGTCGGGGTCTACCAGACGTTCTAACAAGCGGGCCAGGGTGGGGCTGACAGGGGTGGTGGAAGTTTCCCAGGCGATCTCCTGGGAATTCTGGTTGTATAAATCTTGAGGCCGATTGCCGGTCAGCAGGGCGATCGCGCTTACAGCCAGGGAATATAGATCGCTATTAGGGTAACTCTGGCCAAACTGTAGTTGTTCGGGGGGAGCGTAACCCCAATGCCCCCGTACCATGGCCGGGTCGATCGCATGGAGATGCAGATGGGCAGCCAGTTCTCGCACCAGGCCAAAATTGATCAGAACTGGCAGAGCATCTTGCTGGCGGATAATGATGCTGTCCAGGGAAAGATTGCGATGGATGATGCCCTGACTGTGCAAATAGCCCAATACTGGCAAGACCTGGGCCATCAGTTGAATCACTTCTGCCTCAGAAAATTTTTGTCCCTGAGCCTTGCGCTCATCTAACAAGACTCCCAGACTCTTGCCTTCAATGTAGGCACGTACCCAGTAAAACCGTTGTCCCTGGGCAATTAAGGGACGAAATCGGGGAATTTGAGGATGATCCAGTTTGTATAGAACGGCAACTTCTTGATGAAAGAACTGCTGTAAAAGCTCCAGGGTGGTTGACTCGGACAGCTCAGGAATAAACTCTTTCAGAACGCAAAGTTCATTAAATTGTTTCAGATCTCTGGCCAGGTAAGTCTGGCCACTACTACTCTGGCCTGTCGCCCCAACCAGGCGATAGCGATTGTGAATCAGGGTTCCGGGGGTAATGGGGGCGGAAGCTTGCATAGGAAAATGCCAGCCAGACTATAAGGAAAGGTAAACGATCGTACAACTGCAGGAGTTTCTATCAGGAATTACTCCAATTCATTGTTGAATCACAGTTCAAATGTACTAAATCTTTAGAGCTTTGTCAGTAATTTTGCCTGAATTATTAACAGATTTCCAGAATGCCAGAATCCCCATCTAACTGCACCGGAATTCCAACGGGTAAAGCGGCATTTACCCCATCATGACCAAAGCTCAGGTCGGCGACGACGGGAATGCCCAGGTCACTCAAGCGATCGCGCAGCACTTCTGTGACACTGAAGCTAGGAATAGAGGGGGGTGGTTCGCATTGACTGAAACGACCGATTGCGATCCCCCGAATCTGCTGAAAGAGGCCGGCTAAACGCCACTGGGTCAGCATGCGATCGATGCGGTAAGGAGCCTCTGTGACATCTTCGATCGCCAGAATCACATTGTGAAAGTCGGGTTGCAGGGGGGTGCCCAGAAGATGGGTAGCAACGGTCAAGTTGACCGGCAGCAATACTCCAGTTGCAGTGCCAGGCACCCATCCCTGGCCCTGAAGGGGAGCAAGCTTGTGGTGTTCAACCCAGTCGAATAATCGCTGTACTGACCAATCAGGTTCAGTGGCCAGGGTAGTGAGCAGGGGGCCATGGACTCCAGAGATGCCCTCCTTGCTGAGGCCGATCAGGAGGCTGGTGATATCCGAAAAGCCAATCAGCCATTTTGGTTCTGGGATCGTCCAGGCCCAATCTTCTAACAGACGGGCTCCCCCCCAACCACCCCGAGCACAGAGAATTCCCCGGCATTCCGGATCCTGTAAGGCGCTCAGTAGTTGCTGTCGGCGTTGCTGATCGGGGCCGGCCAGGTAGCCCCAGCGATCGTCCCATCCGGGGGAAAGCCTGACCTCGTAACCCCGCGATTGCCAGATCTCTATCCCACGATGAAAAGCGTCTACCTCTCGCAAGGCTCCACTGGGAGTAATAACATTCAGGCGATCGCCGGGTTGTAAGGGTTTGGGAGGTTGGCAGGGCTGCATAGGGACTGGAAAAAGGGTCACCTTAAATTGTGTTGTAAGAAAAGGCACAGCAGCAAAATACCTCTTCGGAATATTTTAAGGTACCTCGAAAGGTGCTGCATGGCAGGGGTGAATTTGTCAAGATTTTGATTAAGTCAGCAGTGGATTGTCGATCTCCGAGATAGAAGGGTATTTCCTAACGCCCAAAAACTTGCTCAACCTATGTGAGGTTTTTATGTTGAAAGAAATGTGTTGGCTGGCCAAAATGGGTACGAATGGGGCCAAAATTCTCCACTTACGGACGGCCCCCAATGAACCCTGGAAACCCTACACCATGTTTCCTCAATTCGCCGCCCCAGACTATCAAATTCCCAACGGTTCTAAGGGCTGGGCTACCTATCAGAAGCTGATGCAGGCGGGTTGGAGACTGGTTCCTTCCGACCAGGCCGTCGGGGTCTTTGATCGCGCCACTGCCTGAACCCTGGATATTAATAAACGGCTTGTTGGCAGGGGCAGAAGTTTATGTCCCTGCAACGGGTTTTTCTAAACTTATTGATACATATTCTGGTGTTGCCCAGAGGAAAACGGTTGAAGCCGATTTCCTGATCCTTTGCCTCCATAAAATTACAGAGACGATAGAGGATCCTGGGAAGAAAGTTTCCGCATTCCTTACCAGGGGAATTGGCAGGGGGTTTGGCATTGTTGTAATGGCAGACCACTCAGGCAGGCATTGAGTCAGCGTTGCCGGTGTTGCCCACCCTGCTACTGGAGCTTCCTCACTATGATTTCCCGTTACTCAGAACCCAAAAGTCTTGTCCGGTTTCCTTTCTGGGATTTCCTTAACCAGCCGGTGTTTGACCCAAGGTATCGGTTAATTGTCAATCCGCGTAGATTCTGGCATTACCACCGGATTGAATTGCTGGAGCGCTGTCTATCTAAAGGATGTGCTTCTAAAGGTCGTGATTAGTGACCTTCAGGCTTTAACTTACTGGGTCAAAGGTTTTGATTCGTAACGGCAGGCTGTCAGTCTGTCGTTTTGCTTTATATAGTCCCATCCCGCAGGGATAGGGAGCCTGATAGGATGTAGCAGTAGGTTTGTAAAAGCTCAGGATTCAACGTGGTCGTTAAGCCAGAATGGTTACGGGTAAAAGCCCCTCAATGGGAGCGGGTTGGCAATGTCAAAGAGATTTTGCGTGACCTGGGGTTAAATACGGTCTGTGAAGAAGCCTCCTGCCCTAATATTGGCGAATGTTTCAACAACGGTACGGCCACCTTCCTGATCATGGGGCCAGCCTGTACCCGGGCCTGCCCCTACTGTGATATTGATTTTGAGAAGAAACCCAAGCCCCTCGACCCGACGGAACCCGATCGCCTGGCGGAAGCGGTACGGCGGATGCGCCTGAACCATGTGGTCGTGACTTCCGTGAATCGGGATGATTTGCCCGATGGGGGGGCGGCTCAGTTCGATCGCTGCATTCGAGCGATCCGGGCCAGTTCACCGGGCACCACGATCGAAGTTTTGATTCCCGACCTCTGTGGTAACTGGGCTGCCTTAGAGCAAATCTTGCAGGCCAACCCGGAAGTCTTAAACCACAACACCGAAACCATTCCCCGGCTTTACCGGCGGGTGCGGCCCCAGGGAGACTACGGCCGCTCTCTGGAAGTGCTGCAGCGCACCCGACAACTGGCTCCCCATATCTATACCAAAACCGGGATTATGGTAGGCCTGGGAGAAACCGACGAAGAAGTGCGCCAGGTGATGCAAGAGTTGCGCTCGGTCGATTGTGATATTTTGACGATCGGGCAGTACTTGCAGCCCAGCCAGAAACATCTGGGAGTACAGGAATTTGTTCGGCCAGAGCAGTTTGCCGCCTGGCAGGAGTACGGTGAGAGCCTGGGCTTTTTACAGGTGGTGGCTTCGCCTCTGACGCGCAGTTCTTACCATGCCGAACAGGTGCGATCTCTGATGGAGCGCTATCCCAGAAGTCTGCCGGTGCAACAATAACGTGAGTGGAGGAATCCAATGGCATCCTCACCGTTAGCGATTACGGTTCTGGGTGGCGGTGCCTGGGGTTCTACCCTGGCCACCCTGGCTCGGCAGAAAGGGCTACAGGTACGGCTCTGGTCCCGCCATAGTGGAGAGGATCTGGCAACCGCCGTGACCGGTTCGGCGATCGTGGTGTCGGCGATTTCGATGAAAGGGGTGCGGCAGGTGATAGATCAGGTGAGGGCCGTGACCTTGCCATCTGACTGCATTCTGGTTTCTGCCACCAAGGGGTTAGACCCAACCTCCAGAAACGAGGCCGATCTACCCTATTTGCCTTCCCAGATCTGGCAGGCCGGTTTTCCGGAGAATCCGGTGGCGGTGCTTTCTGGCCCTAACCTGGCTAAAGAAATTCAGCAGGGCTTACCCGCTGCTACGGTGGTGGCCAGTGCTGATGCTACGGCAGCAGAAACGGTGCAGCGGGCCTTTTCCTCTTCCAGTTTTCGGGTGTATACCAACCCGGATGTGCTGGGCGTAGAACTGGGCGGCACCCTGAAAAATGTGATTGCGATCGCGGTAGGGGCCTGTGATGGTCTGAATCTGGGTACCAACGCGAAAGCTGCTCTGGTGACCCGGGGGTTGGCCGAAATTATTCGAGTCGGGATCTACTGGGGGGCCAAGCCTGAAACCTTCTATGGTCTGTCGGGGTTAGGAGATTTGCTGGCCACCTGTAATAGTGTGCTGAGTCGCAATTATCAGGTGGGCTATGGGCTGGCCCAGGGAAAATCTCTGACCCAGGTATTGGCCCAGTTGGAGGGGACGGCGGAAGGGGTGAATACAACCCAGGTGCTGGTTAAGTTAGCCGAGCAACAACAAATTCCGGTACCGATTTCCCACCAGGTCGATCGACTGTTAAAGGGTGAAATTACGCCTGAAGCGGCGGTGAATGCCCTGATGTTGCGGGATTACAAACCGGAAGTTCATTAACCTCGGGTTTTTCATTCAGGCATCGAAGATCGTTGGCCCATTGGTTTCTAAGGGTAAAAACACCGTCATGACTTCTCCCTGCTCTGGCCGCTGGCGCACGATCAGCTTGCCACCCAGAGCCTGGAACAGATTTTTGGTGACCGCCAGGTTGAGACTGAGACTTCCGGTGTCGGGTTGAAACATCAGGAGTTGGCCCAAAGACTTTAACAACGGGCGGTGATCTTCGGGAGTTTTGAACACCGTATCTTTGGTAGCCGGACGCACCTGGGCAACCTGGGGTTGGGACTGGAGTTGTACCTTGAGCTGGCTACCGGCCAGCATCACTTCGACTCGAATATGGCTACCGACGGGCAGGCTGCGGGTAAAGCGTTCGATCAAACTGGTCAGGGCCTGATCCAGCATGGTGGGGTCACTCACCACCGTTGGCATTTTTTGCGGCAGGACAACTTCCAGGGTGAGCTGCCGCTGACTGGCCTGCTGTTGCCAGCGGGGAATACTCTGCTGGAACACCTGGGTCAGGGAGGTGCGGGTCAGGGGCATGGTGGTGTTGCGGGTGGAAGTTTCTAGCTCCACGGCCCGGAAGATCAGGCCAAACCGATCGATCTGTTCGCTGCATTCCCGATCGATGATACTCAGGCGCTTCAGCACATCGGGAGAGAGATCAGTGCGTTTGAGCAGGGATCGGGTCAGGGTGCGAATCGTCGTCAGGGGGGTGCGAACCTCATGGGCGATCGCCTGTAGCAACTCCAGATCCGGGGCTTTATCTTCTACCAGGGGTGTAGTCGTAAAGGTAAAGGCAGCCTTTTCCACCTCTGGTAAAGGATCTTCCCGCTTTGGCCCAACGGGTTTACGCTCACTTTCCAGTTCTTCCAGGGGTTCGGGCAAATGCTCTAACATCAGACGACTGAAGCGCATCACCGTCTGGTAGTCGGGCACCACGGGAGCAAACTGGAGGGTCAGGTCATCGAGATAATCAACCTGGTGCGATCGCATCAGTAAAATTCGCGGTCGGATGGCTTCCCAGGCTTGCTGCACGACTTCTGGCATGAAGGAAAACATGAAAGCCGGTTCTTCCGTCAGGGTTTCGCCCAGAACCATGACCAGACTGAAGCGATCGGTCATGACCAGGCAAAATTGCTCCGTTGCCAGGGGGTCGCCGGGGAGTAAAGGCAGGGTTGCCGCCGTTGGACTTTCGGGGAGGGCCGTCAGTTTGTTGCCAGCGGGCATCAGTTGCAGCGGCATCCAGGCATCTAACTGCAGTGGGTCGGCGGTCAGCATCCAGGTAGAAAACTGACTGACCAGATCGGCATGGCTGAGTACCGGCAGAGGCCCAGACAACACCAATCCGTGGCTGGGGTGAGCCGAGTTAGAAACCAGGGTACCCCTGTCTACAACTTCGTGTAACATCCCACTTAAGGCCGCTACAGCTCCACACCATTCTCGCTCGGCCCGCACCCGTCGCAGGGCTAACCGCTTGGCAGGCCGTTGCAGGGTGTCAGAATCACCGTCCGAACTGGCATGGCAAGATTGAACCATCCAGGTTGGATCGTTCAGGGCCAGTATCTCACTCAACGTCGGTAGTAACCACCTGGGCACAAAACTCTCCCTCGTCTGGAAATAGAATACCCTTTCCAGGGGCAGACTTTTGCTTCACCTCCGGTTGCTGGAGGTCTGAGCTACTAAAAGTCTACTTCCTACACTATGAAGGTATCCAGATTCCGGGGGAAAGGGTAGGCGTAGAACCGAACGAATTGAGGCGGATGCCCTCAAGCGATCGCCCCGCCACAGGAACTACCCGCCCCTGCCGTACAACCGAAGCAGTGCCGTCCGGTGACGATCGACCGCTGGTTAAGCCAGTCGGGATGGAAATCCTGAATGTGGGGTCGGGTGCCGGCAGGAGCCCCTATTTCCAGGTCGAGCATCTGGTTAAAGTCGCAATCAAACAAGCGCCCATCCCAGGAAATCGAGAGGGTATTGCGGCACATCAGGCCGTCGATCGTCGTTGGGTTAAAGGAATTGACCAGCAATTCCAGGTAGCGTTGCAGGTTGCCCGACTGTTCCAACCATTCCAGGTAGCGGGAAATGGGCATATTGTTGAGGGTAATCAAGCGATCAAAGCTGACTCCCTGATGCTTCTGTAACCCGGTTTTCCATTCCTGCTCCAGGGTGGCCTGACTGCTGGAGAGGAAGGCCCCCACGGGGTTACTCATCAGGGTGAGGCGACGTTTGGGGTCGCCCTGGCCGTAGCCCGCGGCATTCAACCGCTTTAAGGCCGTGATGGATTTTTCAAAAGTGCCATCTCCTCGCTGGGCATCGGTGTTGCGCTGGCGGTAGTGGGGCAGGGAGCAGACCACTTCTACCCCCCGTTCGGCAAACCATTCTGGCAGGTCGGTCATACGGGGTAGCAGCAATACGGTCAGATTACAGCGATCGATCACCTGTTTGCCCCGGGCCACGCATTCATCCACCAGGTAGCGGAAGTAGGGATTCAGCTCGGGGGCCCCCCCCGTAATATCAACGGTGTGGGCGGTGGTCTGGTCTAAGGCCCGCAGGCAGGCCTCGATCGTCTCCCGGCTCATGACTTCCTGGGTGCGATCGGGGCCTGCATCGACATGGCAATGGCGGCAGGTCATATTACAGAGCTTACCGACGTTGATCTGAAAGATTTCTAAGGGAGCGGGCGGCAGGGATGACCAGCCCTGAGCTGCCAGGGTGGCATCAAAGTCTCCCTGGTGGGGCAACTGAGACAGGTCGATCGCCTGGAGCGCCGCAAGCTGATTGGCCGGAGTGGCCAGGGGATCACGGCGGCGTTGCAGGGTAGTGGTGGGTTTAGTGACCCTGGCCGGCTGATCAAGGTCAAGGGCTGGGGTTGGAGTGGATTCGAGCTGAGAAGCAGGATCAAGTTGCATTAGAGGGAAAGTAGCGACACCAGGGCAGGGAGATTAAACCTGTGAAGGAATTTCCTTCACGCTCCATTGATTCTAAGCAGTTACCACAAATTTCGCTGTCGATCAGCCGCTGGATCACAGAGTTTTTGTGAAATTCTCACATCCTACCGGCGATCGGATCACCTCTCAAACCGGGGAAATTGCCGATAGTGAACAGGTACCGAAATTCAAGCTTGCCAGAAGCGATGACCATGATTGCCCCCGTCAAACCTGTAAGCAGCTTCAGGAGTCAGTTTTCTGCCCCCTTAACTGGCTCCGAACCCCTTTGTTGTTACTATGTCAACCGGACTGAGCAACCGCAAATTCTGCGAATTAGCAATATTCCTGGCTATTTTCTGGAGCGGGTTCTGTTGCCCGGTCAGCCCCTGATGTTTGAAGCCAGTCGGGAAGCTCTGGTAGAAATTCATTCTTCTGAAATGGCAGGGGCGATCGTCAGTGACACGATTCCCTGCCAGCAGTTGCAACTGAGCTATGAGGTTGTCTCCAGTTTGTTGAGTTGTCCGGCTTAAAGGGTGGTTTATTGTCTGACTGATACCCCCTGGCTCTGCAATAGCAAAGAGTCAGGGGGCATTACTGATAAAGATTCCTGGGCCGGGTAAAGTTTAAAATCTGACCGCTACTTCTGATCGGCTGCCGGATGTTTGCCCCGCTGGGTCGCCTCGGGTATGGTTTCCGTTTCTTCGTCGGCGGTGAAAGGATAGCCTTCTTCCGGCTGGGTATCGATCGGATCTAGATCATTGCTGCCCGTCGCCGCATTGGGGTTGGGCTTGGCGGATGTACTCTTATGGCTGGCGTGACCACCACTCATGGTTGTTCTCCTGATTTTTGCTAAGGAAAGGGTTGGTTAAGATCGTAAATTTCATAAAACCTGGAACTAATTTTTGAAAGCACTTTCAAAAATTAAAAATTTGGTTTTAACGAATTTGTGATTCTTAGTAACGCAAAACGGCGGCCAGAGGGGCAGCATCGGGCACCTGGTCTGGGGTAAGGGCGTAGACCGTACCACCGTTCAGGATTGTTTGAATCGCCGCAGAATTAAGCAGATCCTCATCTCCCGGTTCTAAATCGGGGTGGAGCTGGAGTTTCATTTCCTGGGGGTCAAAGTTACCCCACTGCTGCACGCCAACGGCAACGAAGAGTTGATCGACCCGGCCGTAGTAGGCGGCTGGAATTGCTTCTTGCAGGTCGGTGGTAGTTTTGCCGGTGTTACTGAGTTCTCGGTAGTGCGCGATCGCTGCCGTTTGAGCCTGGGCGAAGTAGGGTTCTACCAGCGGCCAGACCTGCTGATGCAGTTCTTCTGGTTTCAAGAGGTCAGTACTGTGGGGAATGGTTTCTTCCAGCAAATGCTGATAAGTGTTAGCTTCCCGGTAGATCGGGATGAGGTACTCGACTCCCACCAGAACCAGTGGCCCGGTTTTGTCATGAAGAAATTCATGCAGGGCTTTGTCAATCAGGTGAAAGTATTGGCCCAGATCAGCGGTGATGTCATCTCGATCGGGGGCACCCTGACCATGGAAGGAACCGGCCTGCTGGAAGGAATTATTGGTTCCCCCCTTGGAGGTGCTGATGCGGAACTGGCCATCCTGGGCGGTTTCATCGTACTGCAGGGCTTCATCCATGCTCTGGGGCAGTCCTGCAATCTCGATTTCCCGCACGCTGTAACGGCTCCCCTCCAAAAACCGGACTAACTTCTGGCTCAGGGTCAGAATATAGAAGGTGCCATCTCCTGTGAGTAAGGGCAGCAAGGGTTTCAGGTGAAACCGATCGCCCCCAACGACCAGTTCCTGTACCTTAAACGGTAATTTGTAGAACTGAAAAACACCCTCGGCCAGAAACAGGGCTAAGCCTTCGTCCTGGTTTTGCCAGAATTCTTCAGTGTCCAGCTCAAGGGCGGGCTGGAGCAGGGTAGAAGCGGCATCCCGGTTAAATCCGTGATCTTGCAACTGGGCTTCTGCCTGCTTAATTAAATTCTTAAAACGAATCGGGTTTTGCTGGGTTTCCGAACCTGCCCGATAGGTTGGCATATAGATGGAAACACAGGGGGGTTGGGGTTGTTCAACTAGAGCTTTTAACTCTGCGATCGATAGTTGACTCATCCTAACTATGGCTCACAACGAATTTCTTAAAAGCTTTAACAGATAGCAACAATTCGGTGGTTTGTAACAATTGAATTCCTGGGAATATGTTTCACAGTATCGCTGTTAGAACCTGGCCTCTTCACCCTAAAGGGATACGTTTGGGCGATCGTCGATACATAGCCTTCTCCCGGCTTTGGAAAAGGCTTTAACCCCGATCTCTGATGGGTAGAACGGGTCAGTCAGACAAGATTAAAACTTTCATCAAAATCATCAAACTGTAGCGAATTCGATAGTTTGAACTGGCCAGGTCACTTAGCGTAGGAAGCGATCGAGCAACCAGGATCGGGTGACATGGCTTTATTTTTCTTTAATCTATTGAAGGCAATTTCTTCCACCACGGGAGAGAGTTGGGATCAATTTTCTTCTTGCATGATGGGACAAATTATTCACTGTGGATGATTCAAAACCTTATCCATTTTGGGAGTTAAAGGTCAGATTATTGGCTCTTCAGCTCCGATTTCTGTTACGAATTCTGGCCCTGTGGGGTTGTTGATCTAACTGCTTTTTTGAGCCTGAACCAATCAATTAGTGAGGAGGAGCTATGGTACTTCTGACTTACGGTCTGATGTTTTGTTTGTTGTTGGTGTCTCTGATCGTTGCCATTGCCCGCATGTCCGTTGCCCTGGATGAGGCCGATCTGGAACGTTTTGTCATCTGGACCTGTATCGCTTCTGTGATTGCCTGCGTGCCCATGACGCTTTAATCACCCTGACTTGCTAAGCTGAAGCCTGCCAGCAGGTAGACGACCTTTCCTATTCTGTTGTTTAGGGTGAGGTGTTCTTCAGGCACCTGCGTGCCCATGACGCTTTAATCACCCTGACTTGCTAAGCTGAAGCCTGCCAGCAGGTAGACGACCTTTCCTATTCTGTTGTTTAGGGTGAGGTGTTCTTCAGGCACCGATCGCCACCGTCGATCGCAACAGTATGGTATGGGTGAAAGAGTTTCCCGGTTGGCTCCGAACCAGTTTGATTCTGGTCAGTTTTCTGGTGGTGGCAGGGTTGTTTGCCCTTCAGGTTAAGATTGCCCTGCCCAATACTCCGGCGATCGCCAATACCCTGACACCCCAGACTAAAGCAACTCCTTCCCAGATTGGTTCCTACGATCGCCTGGGAAAGACCATTGCTGCCGACCAGGCCACTCAACTGTTGCAGACAGAAGCAGGGCGGGCGGAATTAGCGCCTGAAGCTGGCGCAGTTGCTGTTACCCAGGAATTGATTGACCTGGGTCGCCGGGTGTTTTACGAAGAAACTTTTGGGGGCCAGCGATTTCAGACCGATATCGTAGGGGCTCTGAATGGGCCCATTAACTTAGTCACGATTACCCAGGCGATCGCCCGTCTGGCAGGCAAGCACACCAGCAACCTGCAGATCCCAATTAACCGGGATGTGACGATTGGTGGCCGGGAGTTCAAAGCCGGCACCCTGCTGAATACCGGCATGGATGTGCCTGCCAACTCCTTACTGCCCCTGGGAATGCGGCCCAGTATTGACCATGGCAAAGTCCGGGTAGGAATTACCTGTGCCCTCTGCCATGCCACGATCGACCCGGCCAATGGCAAAGTTCTGGAAGGGGCCCCCAATATTGATGTCAATACCGGTCTGGTGCTGGCCTTTGCCAGTAACTCTGCAGCCATGTTCCGCCAGACCGATATTAACCCCACCCGGTTTCCGGTGGGCGATCACACCTATACCCGGGCCGATGGGCAGGTAGACCGGTTGCCAGACAGTAAGGCGATCGAAGAGGCGGTAGATGCCGCCCTATTGAGCTGGCCCCCCGGTAACTTTGACTCCAGTGGCACTCTGGTCAACAACCCTTCCCAGATTCCTTCCTCCTACACCTTTGAGGCCTACCCCTACGGTTGGAGTGGCCATTCGGCGATCGGCTGGTTCCATGGCCTGACCACCCTGAACAGTAATGTTCATGCCACCAACTCCGATGCTACGACCGGGGCCGATGGCAGTCAGGCCCTGCTGGGAATTGATAAGGACACCTACCTGGGGGTGATTCTGCAAAATGCGGCAAATCCCCAATTTCGTCTGCCGGAAGCTGCCAACCCCTCGGCCTTTTTCCAGCAGCAGGACCCGACTCCCGGTGAACCGGCGATCAACGAAGTGATTCGGATGCCCGGCTACCCGAAAGGCTCTCCCTTTATGCTGGATGGCCTGATGGCCAGTTCTCCCGGCTACCCGGTGGGGCAACAACTGAATGCCATATCGGTCTGGCAAAATACCCTGGCTCCACCTCCCAACCAAAACCCGGCGCTGCAAGATCGAGAAACCCTCCAGCAGGGAGCTGAGCTATTTAACCGGGCCGGTTGTGCCGAATGCCATAGCGGGCGCTATTTCACCAATCACCGGGTGATTTCTCAAACCCAGGTGGGAACCCAACCTTCCCGCGCCCCTACCCTGAAACCAATGGCCCTGAGTTTTGTAGAGCCAACGACCTATCCGGCCAGCACTCCGGTACCTTTACCTGAAAATCCGCTGGTTCTGCCTGTGCCCACCGATGTCGTCCCGGCAGAAGATTTGCAACGGGCCTTTGGCCTGCAGGATCGGGCCGGAGGTTACAAGGTACCGAGTTTGATTGGGTTGCAGGTTACGGCCCCCTACCTGCACGATGGGGGGGTGGCCGCCAGTCAGGCGGCTCTGAAGCCGACGGAGCAGGGCTTTACCATCGCCGATGCCAGCCAGTTAGGAATAGCCGGCACCTTACTGCAGGGAATTTTGCCCGATCCGGAGGCAAGTCTGCGGGTGTTGCTGGATCGGCAACTCCGTGAGGGGACGATCGCAGCCAATCGGGCCCATCCTGACCTGCAACGTTCCAACGTGGATGGCAGTGGTCATGCCTATTGGGTGGATCGCAAGGCCGGTTTTTCAAGTGAGGAGCAGACCTATTTGATCCAGTTTCTCCTGTCCCTCGATGATGACCCCCTGGTGTTGCCCTAACCAATTCCCTCAAGGGAGATAGCCCCATCCTGCCCATTAGAAAGAGGTTTTGGGGAGCCAGACTTTCTAACCTGAAGCATGGAGATTGAAATTTTTTAGGACTGTTTTATGAATAAAGATTCCAAACCAAACGATAACTCCGGCACGATTAATCAGCCGATGACCCCGGAAGAAGTGGATCCGGCGCAAAAACAGGCCCAGAAAGCCGAACTCGATCGGGGTGGCAAGAGCCTCACCGCCAACCCCGGCGATCGGATTGATGACTCTATGACCCTGGAAGAAAAGGCCAAGCAGGTGGCGGTGGATGCCCCAGATATCACCGGTGATCACATTGTCGTTCCGACTTACTTCGTTGTGGACGAACCCGATGGCAGCCAAAAGGCATTGCACCATGTTAAGGATGCCGAAGAAATTTCCGATGTGATTCGGCAGGCCCGAGTTGATGAAAACGGCGAACGGGTCTGGTGGTAAGTAGTCCGTAGCGTGGTTAGGACGTAGGGATAGATGAGGTGATCAGGGCAAACAAACTCTGTTTGCCCTTTTTCTTGCAGCACAGTAATTAGGAGGATCTCCAGGTGGCAAAGGAAGAACAGCAACTCCAACCCCCACAGCATCAAGAGCAGCGACCGGGTTTGCAGAGCGAAATGACCCCGGCCCCCAAATCTAAAGACAGCACCTACCGGGGCAGCGGCAAACTAGACGGCAAAGTGGCTCTAATTACGGGGGGTGACAGCGGGATCGGACGATCGGTGGCGATTTTCTTTGCCCGAGAAGGGGCGGATGTCTCGATCGTGTACTTGAGTGAAACCGAAGATGCCGAAACCACAAAGCATCTGGTCGAGGCCGAGGGCCGCAAGTGTGTGGCGATCGCTGGAGACATTGGTAATGAGCAGTTCTGCCAGCAGGCTGTCCAGCAAACGGTGCAAGAACTGGGGCACCTGGATATTCTGGTCAACAATGCCGCTGAGCAACACCCCCAGCAAAGCATTTCCGACATTTCCGCCGAGCAATTAGAGCGTACCTTCCGGACCAATATCTTTGGCATGTTTTTCATGACCAAGGCCGCCCTGCCCAACCTGAAGGAAGGCTCGACGATCATCAACACCACCTCGGTAACGGCCTACCAGGGTAGCCCCCAGTTGTTAGATTATTCTTCCACCAAGGGGGCGATCGTGGCCTTTACCCGATCGCTATCCCAATCCCTGGTCGAACAAGGCATTCGGGTGAATGGGGTAGCTCCCGGCCCGATCTGGACTCCCCTGATTCCCTCCACCTTTCCGGAAGAGAAGGTGGCCAGTTTTGGCAAGCAGGTGCCGATGCAACGGGCTGGGCAACCGGAAGAAGTAGCTCCCAGCTATGTCTTCCTGGCCTCCGATGACTCGTCTTATATGTCGGGACAGATTCTCCATCCCAATGGGGGCAATGTGGTGAACGGCTAATCCGAGAAATATCCCCTTCTCCACACCGGCCCCTGGATAGTT
>ERZ1066136.399-NODE-399-length-35222-cov-13.041772_pt1 | contig 35222 bp, 33 predicted proteins | sample MGYA00382783_ERZ1066136 | MGnify/ENA primary metagenome ERZ1066136 (study PRJEB33369, sample SAMEA5778366) | biofilm metagenome | biome: Industrial cooling water; feature: Water cooling tower basin; material: Biofilm | place: United Arab Emirates | collected... | reverse complement strand
GCTCAGTCCTCGAGCAGCGAGCGCAGCATCCAGGCCTGCTGCTCGTGCACCGTCAGGCGCTGCGTGAGCAGGTCGGCCGTGGGCTCGTCGCCGGCCTGGTCGGCCAGCGGGAACACGCTGCGCGCGGTGCGCGCCACGGCCTCGTGGCCCTCCATCAGGATGCGCACCATCTCCATCGCCTTGGGCGGCACCGCCGGCGCGTCGGGCACGCTGGCCAGCTGCGCGTACTGCGCGTAGCTGCCCGGCGCGGCGTGGCCCAGGCTGCGGATGCGCTCGGCGATCGGGTCCACCGCGTTCCACAGCTCGGTGTACTGGGCCATGAACATGGCGTGCAGCGAGTTGAACATCGGCCCCGTCACGTTCCAGTGGAAGTTGTGCGTGGTGAGGTAGAGCGTGTAGGTGTCGGCCAGCAGCCGGCTCAGGCCGCCGGCGATGGCGCCGCGGTCGGCGGCCGAGAGGCCGATCTGGATGGCAGGGCCGGCGGCGGCGGCCGCGGCGGCTTTTTTCTTGCCCATGGCGGGTTCCTTTCGAGCGGGTGGGATCGGGGTCAGGACAGGCGCCGCACGCCCTCGAGCGCGCAGGCGTAGACGCAGTTGCGCAGCGCCGCGATGGCCTCGTAGCGCGGGAAGGTGCGGCGCCACACCAGCACGATGCGCCGCGTGGGCACGGGCTCGCTGAACGGGATGTAGGCCACGTGCGGCTGCGGCTCGGCGGGCACGCTCAGGCGCGGCACCACCGTGACGCCCATGCCCGAGGCCACCATGTACTTGATGGTCTCCAGGCTCGAGCCCTCGAAGCTCTTGCGGATGCCCTCGGCGTCGGACGCGAAGCGCGCGTACTCGGGGCAGACCTCGAGCACGTGGTCGCGGAAGCAGTGGCCCGTGCCCAGCAGCAGCATGGTCTCGTTCTTCAGCTCCTCGGCCGAGACGCGCTCGCGCTGCGCCATGCGGTGGCTGCGCGGCACGGCGGCGAGGAAGGGCTCGTCGTACAGCGGCGCCACGGCCAGGCCGGTGTCGGGGAAGGGCTCGGCCAGGATGGCGCAGTCGAGCTCGCCGGTGCGCAGCATCTCCAGCAGGCGCACGGTGAAGTTCTCCTGCAGCATCAGCGGCATCTGCGGCACGCGCTCGATGGCCTGGCGCACCAGCTCGGGCAGCAGATAGGGGCCGACGGTGTAGATGACGCCCAGGCGCAGCGGGCCGGTGACGGGGTCCTTGCCGGTCTTGGCGATCTCGCGGATGGCGGCGGCCTGCTCGATGACCTGCTGCGCCTGGCGCACGATCTGCTCGCCCAGCGGCGTGGTGCTCACCTCGCTGGCGCCGCGCTCGAAGATCTTGACGTCGAGCTCCTCCTCGAGCTTCTTGACGGCCACGCTCAGCGTGGGCTGGCTCACGTGGCAGGCCTCGGCGGCGCGGCCGAAGTGGCGCTCGCGCGCCACGGCGACGATGTACTTGAGCTCGGTCAGCGTCATGCGGGCATTGTGGCGCGCTGGCGCCTCAGGCCTTCAGGAACTCGGTCTTCGCGCCCAGCCAGCGGTCCACCTGCTGCTGCGCGCGCGCCGGGTGCTGGGCCAGCAGGCGCGCCGCGGCCTCGCGGGCCTGGCGCAGCAGCGGCTCGTCGGCGCCCAAGTCGGCAAAGCGCAGCAGCGCGTCGCCGCTCTGGCGCGCGCCCATGAACTCGCCGGGGCCGCGGATCTCGAGGTCGCGGCGCGCGATCTCGAAGCCGTCGGTGGTCTCGGCCATGGCCTTGAGCCGCGCCTTGCCGGTGGGCGACAGCGGCGCGGTGTAGAGCAGCACGCACACACTCGCCGCAGCCCCCCGGCCCACGCGCCCGCGCAGCTGGTGCAGCTGCGCCAGGCCGAAGCGCTCGGCGTGCTCGATCACCATGAGGCTGGCGTTGGGCACGTCCACGCCCACCTCGATGACGGTGGTGGCCACCAGCAGCTTCATGGTGCCTTCGGAGAACAGCGACATCACGGCCGCCTTCTCGGCCGGCGGCATGCGGCCGTGCAGCAGGCCCACCATCGCGCCCCCGGGGGCGCCGGGCGCGGCCTCGGCCATCAGCGCGCTCAGCTCGGCGTGCGTGGCGGTGGCGTTCTGCAGGTCCAGGTGCTCGCTTTCCTCCACCAGCGGGCACACCCAGTAGACCTGCTGGCCGGCGGCCACGGCCTCGCGGATGCGCGCCAGCACTTGGGTGCGGCGGCCGTCCTCGAAGACCTTGGTGATGATGGGCGTGCGGCCGGGTGGCAGCTCGTCGATGGTGGAGAGATCCAGGTCCGCGTAGTGGCTCATGGCCAGCGTGCGAGGGATGGGCGTGGCGCTCATCATCAGCAAGTGCGGCTCCAGGCTGGAGTCCGATTCCGCGAGCTTCTCGCGCAGCGCCAGCCGCTGCGCCACGCCGAAGCGGTGCTGCTCGTCCACCACCGCCAGGCCCAGCCGCGCGAAGGCCACGTCCTGCTGGATGACGGCGTGGGTGCCCACCACCAGCCCGGCGCGGCCGTCGGCCACGGCGGCCAGCTGCTCGCGGCGCCCGCGGCCCTTGCGGCTGCCGGTGAGCCAGGCGATGGTGATGCCCAGCGGCTCCAGCCACTGCACGAGCCTGCGGAAATGCTGCTCGGCCAGGATCTCGGTGGGCGCCGTATCATTAAAAAACCATCCGGCGTCGATGGCGGCGGCAGCGGCCAGCGCCGCCACCACCGTCTTGCCCGAGCCCACGTCGCCTTGCAGCAGGCGGTGCATGGGCTGCGGGCGCGCCAGGTCGGCGGCGATCTCGGCCACCACGCGCTGCTGGGCGCCCGTCAGGCCGAACGGCAGGGCCGCGAGCAGCCGCTCCACCAGCCCGCCCGGCCGCGCCTGCAGCACCGGGGCGCGGAGCCGCGCACGCTCGGCGCGCGCCTGGGCCTGGGCCAGCTGCTGGGCCAGCAGCTCGTCGAACTTCAGGCGCTGCCAGGCGGGGTGGTGGCGCTGCTCCAGCGCTTCGAGGTCGGTGCCCGGCGGCGGCGCGTGCAGGAACTGCACGGCCTCGCGCAGCGCCGGCAGCCCGGCCGGCACCGTGCCTTCGGGCAGCAGCTCGTGCAGCGGCGCGCGCGCCAGCGCCGCCGCCACGCACTTGCGCAGGTAGGCCTGCGGCAGCTGCGCCGTGCTGGGGTAGACGGGCGTGAGGCCCGCGGGCAGCGGCGTATCGGGCTGCACGGCGCGGAACTCCGGGTGCACCATCTCGCGGCCGAAGAAGCCGACGCGCAGCTCGCCCTTCACGCGCACCAGCGTGCCCGGCGCCAGCGTCTTCTGCGTGCTGGGGTAGAAGTGCAGCAGGCGCAGCAGCAGCTCGCCGCTGCCGTCGTCCACGCGCACCAGCAGCTGGCGGCGCGCGCGCTGCTCGACGCGGCAGTCGACCACCGTGCCCTGCACCTGGCCGGCCACGCCGTCGCGCAGGCTGGCGATGGTGACCAGGCGCGTCTCGTCCTCGTAGCGCAGCGGCAGGTGCAGGGCGAGGTCGATGTCGCGCACCAGGCCCAGCTTGCGCAGCGCGCGCTGCGGCGCCGAGAGCGGCTTGGCGCCGGGGGCCGCCGAACCCGTGCCGGGGGCGGGGGCCTTGGCGGCCTGGTCTGGCGCGGCGCGGGTGGGCATGGAAGAATTTTCGCCTTGCTGCACGCCAGCGCTTCCAGGGTCGGTCCAGCCCCGGTCATGCACACGCCCGCCACGCCCCGCGAGTACACGCTCGCCGACTTCGACTTCGAGCTCCCGCCCGAGCTCATCGCCCAGCACCCCGCCGCCGAACGCAGCGCCTCGCGCCTGCTCGACGGCACCGGCCCCGCCCCGGTGGACCGCGTGTTCCGCGAGCTGCCCGCGCTGCTGCAGCCCGGCGACCTGCTGGTGTTCAACGACACGCGCGTGATCAAGGCGCGGCTCTTCGGCGAAAAGCCCACCGGCGGCGCCGTGGAGGCCCTCGTGGAGCGCGTGCTGCCCGGCCACGTGGTGCACGCCCACCTGCGCGCCAGCAAGTCGCCGCGCGCCGGCGGCCTGGTGCGCTTCGGCGGTGCCGAGGGCTTCGACGCCCAGGTGCTGGGCCGCGCCGGCCCGGAAGAGGCCCTGTTCGTGCTGCAGTTCCCCGCCGACCCGCTGGTGCTGCTGGAGCGCCACGGCCACGTGCCGCTGCCGCCCTACATCGAGCACGCCGACAGCGCCGAGGACGAGCGCCGCTACCAGACCGTGTTCGCCGCCAGGCCCGGCGCCGTGGCCGCGCCCACCGCCGCGCTGCACTTCGACGAGGCCGTGCTCGCCGCACTGGCCGAGCGCGGCGTGCAGCGCGCGGCCGTGACGCTGCACGTGGGCGCGGGCACCTTCCAGCCCGTGCGCGTGGAGCGCATCGCCGAGCACCGCATGCACAGCGAGTGGTTCGAGGTGCCGCAGGCCACGGTTGACGCCATCCAGGCGACGCAGGCACGCGGCGGCCGCGTCGTGGCCGTGGGCACGACCACGCTGCGCTCGTTGGAAAGCGCCGCCGTGCGCGCGGATGAGGGCGGTGTGCTGCAGGCCTGCACCGGCGACACCGACATCTTCATCACCCCGGGCTTCCGCTTCCGCGTGGTGGACCGGCTCATCACCAACTTCCACCTGCCCAAGAGCACGCTGATGATGCTGGTGAGCGCCTTCGCGGGCCACGCCCACGTGATGGCGCTGTACCGCCACGCCATCGCGCAGCGCTACCGCTTCTTCAGCTACGGCGACAGCATGCTGCTGGCGCGCCGCTGACGCGCCGCGACAATGCGCGCATGCTCCAGTTCCACATCCACCGCACCGAGGGCCTGGCCCGCCGCGGCACGTTGACGCTCAACCACGGCGTCGTCGAGACGCCCGTGTTCATGCCCGTGGGCACCTACGGCACCGTCAAGGGCGTGATGCCGCGCTCGCTGCACGAGATGGGCGCCAGCATCATCCTGGGCAACACCTTCCACCTGTGGATGCGGCCGGGGCTGGAGGTCATCCAGTCCTTCGGCGGGCTGCACCGTTTCGAGGGCTGGAACAAGCCCATGCTCACCGACAGCGGCGGCTTCCAGGTCTGGAGCCTGGCCGGCGCCGACGGCAAGAGCCGCAAGATCAGCGAGGAGGGCGTGAAGTTCGCGTCGCCCGTCAACGGCGACCGCCTGTTCCTCACGCCCGAGGTCAGCATGCAGATCCAGACGGTGCTGAACTCCGACATCGTGATGCAGTTCGACGAGTGCACGCCGTATGAAACCGCGGGCCGCATCACCACCGAGGCCGAGGCGCGCCGCTCCATGGAGCTGAGCCTGCGCTGGGCGCGGCGCTCGCAGGCCGAGTTCACGCGCCTGGCCAACCCCAATGCGCTCTTCGGCATCGTGCAGGGCGGCATGTACACGAACCTGCGCGCCGAGAGCGCCGAGCGCATGGCCGAGCTCGACCTGCCGGGCTACGCCGTGGGCGGCGTGAGCGTGGGCGAGCCCAAGGCCGAGATGCTCAGGATCATGGCGCACACGCCGCGCCTGCTGCCGGCCCACAAGCCGCGCTACCTGATGGGCGTGGGCACGCCCGAGGATCTGGTGGAAGGCGTGGCCAACGGCATCGACATGTTCGACTGCGTGATGCCCACGCGCAACGCGCGCAACGGCCACCTGTTCACGCGCTTCGGCGACCTGAAGATCCGCAACGCCCGCCACAAGACCGACCCGCGGCCCATCGACGAGAGCTGCAGCTGCCACGCCTGCAAAGGCTGGACGGACAGCGACGGCACGGTGCACGGCGGCTTCAGCCGCGCCTACCTGCACCACCTGGACCGCTGCGGCGAGATGCTGGGCCCCATGCTGGCCACCATCCACAACCTGCACTACTACGTGAACCTGATGCGCGAGCTGCGCGAGGCGCTGGACGCCGGCCGCTTCGAGGCCTGGCGCGCGCAGTTCCACGCCGACCGCGCGCGCGGCGTCTAGCCGCGGCCCGGAAACGAAGAAGCCCGCCAGCGGCGGGCCTCGGTGCACAGCCGCGGGGCGGCTTACTGCACGCGGAAGTCGTCGTGGCAGGCCTTGCAGGTGGCGGCGGTGGCGCCGAAGGCGGCCTTGAGCTGGTCGAGGTTGTTGGCCTTGGCGGCGGCGGCCAGCTTGGCGGCCTCTTCCTGCAGCTTCTTGGCGCCGGCGTCGAACTCGGCGCGCTGCGTCCAGACCTTGGCCAGGGGGGCGCCCTTCTCGGTGCCCGAGGTGCCTTCCACGAAACCGGCGAACGGCAGGTTGGCGACGAACGCCACCACGTCGGCGTTGGCGGCGGCGGCGGGGCCGTTGAACGGCACGCGGCCGTTGGCCATGGCACCGATGCGGCCGAAGTGCGCGGCCATCACCTGGAAGGCGGCCTTGCGGTACTTGACCGCGTCATCGGGCCGCTGGAACTGCGCGGCGGCGGGCAGCGCAGTCGACAGGCCGACGACGGCCGCACACACGAGCATCAAACGGGACATGGAAACCTCCTGGTGGAGTGGTTGGCAGGGCCGGCGCAGTGTAGCGAGGGCGCCGCAAACGTGTGCGTGACCGCGATCACCGAGCCGTGGCCACCCCCGGGTTTGCTCGCGGGCCGGCGCGGCGGCGGCCCGGCGCGGTATGGTTTGGGCCTCGCCACACCGCCCGCAGCCCGGCCCGCCCGATGTCCGTCGCCACCGTGCCCACCCGCGTCTGGGACCTGCCCACGCGCCTGTTCCACTGGCTGCTGGCCGCCGCCGTCATCGGCTGCGTGGTCACGGCCAAGATCGGCGGCAACGCCATGCTCTGGCACACGCGGCTGGGCTTCTGCGTGCTGGCGCTGATCGTCTTCCGGCTGGTGTGGGGCTTCGTGGGCGGGCACTGGAGCCGCTTCGGCCGCTTCATCTACGCCCCGGGCACGCTGCTGCGCTACCTGCGCGGCCAGGGCCGGCCCGACGAACACCTCGACGTCGGCCACAACCCCACGGGCGCGCTCAGCGTCTTCGCCATCCTGGCGGTGCTCGCGGTGCAGGTGGGGCTGGGGCTGGTCTCCGACGACGAGATCGCCTTCCTCGGGCCGCTCAACCGCTTCGTCAGCCCGGAGACCGGCCTGCTCGCCACCAGCCTGCACAAGACCTGGGGCCAGTGGCTGATCATCGGCCTGGTGGCGCTGCACGTGCTGGCCATCGTGGTGTACCTCGTGAAGCGCCACAACCTGGTCAAGCCCATGATCGACGGCGACAAGGCCCTGCCGCCGGGCACGCCGGCCAGCGCCGACGGCCTGGCGCAGCGGGCGCTGGCGCTGGTGCTGGCCGCGGCCGCCGGCGGGCTGGCCTGGTGGGTGTCGCGCCTGGGGTTCTAGGGCGCCATGCCAGCCATGGGCAGCGAGGCCCCGCACATCGAGATCGTGGCGGCCGAGGGGCCGGCGCACATCGAGGCCGTGCGCACGCTGTTCCGCGAGTACGCCGGCTCGCTGGGCATCGACCTGTGCTTCCAGAACTTCGGGCAGGAGCTCGCCGCGCTGCCCGGCGAGTACGTGGCGCCGCACGGCGCGCTACTGCTGGCCCTGGTGGACGGCGAGCCCGCCGGCTGCGTGGCCATGCGGCCGCTGCCCGAGGCCGACCACGCCAACGCCTGCGAGATGAAGCGCCTTTTCGTGCGCCGCGCCTTCCGCCGCTTCGGCCTGGGCCGGCTGCTGGCGCAGCAGCTCATGGACCTGGCCACCCAGGCCGGCCACAGCTGCATGCTGCTGGACACGCTGGACGACATGGAGGCCGCGCGCGGGCTGTACGCGTCGCTGGGCTTCGTCGAGATCCCGCCGTACTACTACAACCCCATCCCCGGCGCGCACTACCTGAAGGTCGAGCTCGACACCCCAGGCACGCGCTGGTGACGCCCTGAGCCACCCGCCATGACCGCCTTCCCCGCCCCCGGCACGCCCGAGTTCGAGGCGCTGCTGCACACCATCCGCTTCCCCGGCGACAGCGACCCGGCCGAGACGCGCGAATGGCTCGACGCCCTGGCCACGCTGGTGCGCGAGGCCGGCCCCGGGCGCGCGCGCTTCGTGCTCAGCGCGCTGCAGGACGAGGCCCGCCGCCACGCCCTGGCCTGGCAGCCGGCGCGGCAGACGCCCTACGTCAACACCCTCGCGCTGCACGAGCAGGCGGCGTTCCCGGGCGACCTCGAGATCGAGCAGCGCCTGGCCGCGCTGATGCGCTGGAACGCGCTGGCCATGGTGGTGCGCGCCAACGTGCGCCAGGGCGAGCTGGGCGGCCACATCAGCAGCTATGCCTCGGCGGCGGACCTGTTCGAGGTCGGCTTCAACCACTTCTTCCGCGCGCGCAGCGCCGCGCACGGTGGCGACCTCGTCTACTTCCAGCCGCACTCCGCGCCCGGCGTGTACGCGCGCGCCTTCGTCGAAGGCCGCCTCACCGAGGCCGACCTCGACCACTACCGCCAGGAGGTCACCGCCGCCGCGGCGCGTGCGCGCGGCGAGGCGGTGCGCGGCCTGAGCTCCTACCCGCACCCCTGGCTGATGCCGGACTTCTGGCAGTTCCCCACCGGCAGCATGGGCCTGGGGCCGATCTCGGCCGTGTACCAGGCGCGCTTCCTGCGCTACCTGGAGCACCGCGGCCTGCAGCCGGCGTCCGACCGCCGCGTCTGGGGCTTCTTCGGCGACGGCGAGATGGACGAGCCCGAGTCGCTGGCCGGCCTGAGCATCGCCGCGCGCGAGCAGCTCGACAACCTGGTCTTCGTCGTCAACTGCAACCTGCAGCGCCTGGACGGCCCGGTGCGCGGCAACGGCCGCATCGTCGACGAGCTCGAGACGGTGTTCGCCGGCGCCGGCTGGCACGTCATCAAGCTGCTGTGGGGCTCGGACTGGGACGCCCTCTTCGCGCGCGACACCACGCAGGCCCTGGCGCGGGCCTTTGCGCGCACGGTCGACGGCCAGTTCCAGACCTTCAGCGCCAACGACGGCGCCTACAACCGCGAGAAGTTCTTCGGCCAGAGCCCCGAGCTGCGCGCGCTGGTGGGCGCCATGACCGACGACGAGATCGACCGCCTGCACCGCGGCGGCCACGACCTCGTGAAGATCCACGCCGCCTACGCCGCGGCCGTGAAGCACCGCGGCGCGCCGGTGGTCATCCTGGCGATGACGAAGAAGGGCTACGGCATGGGCAGCAGCGCCCAGGGCCGCATGACCACGCACCAGCAGAAGAAGCTCGACGGCGACGACCTCGTGGCCTTCGCGCGGCGCTTCCGCCTGCCCATGGACGACGAGGCCGCGCGCGCGCAGGCCTTCGTGCGGCCCGCGCCCGACAGCGCCGAGGCGCGCTACCTGCACGCCCGCCGCGCCGCACTCGGAGGCCCGCTGCCGGCGCGCGCGCCGCAAGCGGCCGAACCGCCGCTGCCCGTGCCGCCGGCGGCGCGCGTGGCGGCCTTCGCGCTGCAGGCCGAGGGCAAGGCCATGAGCACCACCATGGCCTTCGTGCGCCTGCTGGGCAACCTGCTCAAGGAGCCGCAGCTGGGCCCGCGCATCGTGCCCATCGTGGCCGACGAGGCGCGCACCTTCGGCATGGCGTCGCTGTTCCGCCAGGTCGGCATCTACGCGCCCGAGGGCCAGCGCTACGAGCCCGAGGACGCCGGGACGCTGGCCAGCTACCGCGAAAGCCGCGACGGCCAGATCCTCGAGGAAGGCATCAGCGAGGCCGGCGCCATGGCCTCGTGGACGGCCGCGGCCACGAGCTACAGCACGCACGGGCTGGCGATGCTGCCGTTCTACATCTACTACTCGATGTTCGGCTTCCAGCGCGTGGGCGACCTGATCTGGGCCGCTGCCGACCAGCGCGCGCGCGGCTTCCTGCTCGGCGCCACCTCGGGCCGCACCACGCTGTCGGGCGAAGGCCTGCAGCACCAGGACGGCTCCAGCCACCTCGTGGCCGCCACCGTGCCCAACTGCGTGGCCTGGGACCCGGCCTTCGCCTACGAGCTGGCGCTCATCGTCGAGCACGGCATGCAGCGCATGCTGCAGCAGCAGCACGACGTGTTCTTCTACCTCACGGTGATGAACGAGAACCACGCGCAGCCTTCGATGCCCGAGGGCTCGGCCGAGGGCGTGCTGCGCGGCCTGCACCTGCTGCCGGCGCTGCCCGAGGTGGCGGCGCTGCCGGCCGGGGCACCGCGCTGCGTGCTGCTGGGCAGCGGCGCCATCCTGCACGAGGCGCTGGCCGCCGCGCGGCGGCTGGCGGCCGAGTTCGGCGTCGCCGCCAGCGTGGCCAGCGTCACCTCGTGGAGCGAGCTGGCGCGCGAGGGCATGGCGGCCGAGCGCGCCCGCGTGCTCGGCGCCGACGCGCCCCAGCCCTGGGTGACGGCGCAGCTGGCGGCCACCGCCGGCCCCATCGTCGCCGCCACCGACTACGTGCGCGCCGTGCCCGAGCAGGTGCGCGCCTTCGTGCCCGCGGGCCGCCGCTACGCCACGCTGGGCACCGACGGCTTCGGCCGCAGCGACAGCCGCGACGCGGTGCGCGGCTTCTTCGAGGTCGACGCGGCGCACATCGCGCTGCGCGCCCTGGTGGCCCTGGCCGACGACGGCGCGCTGCCGGCCACCGCGCCCGCCGAAGCCCGGGCCCGCTGGGGCCTGATGGCCACGCCCGCGCCCTGGACGCTGTAGCGGCCCGCGGCCACGCCGCTGCGGCATCATCGGTGCACAAGCACCACGACGGAGACGACCATCACCCCCGCCCTCACCCTGACCGCCGGGCCGCTGCGCCTGGCCCTGCGGCCCGACCTCGGCGGCGCCATCGCCGGCCTGTGGTTCACCGACGGCCACGGCGAACACGCCGTGCTGCGCAGCACCGAGCCCGCCGAGCTGGCGAGCAGCCGCGCCGCCGCGAGCTACCCGCTGGTGCCCTACTCCAACCGCCTGGGCTACCGCCGCTTCCGCTGGCACGGGCACGAGCACAGCACCGCGCCCAACTTCGACGACAACCCGCACTCCGTGCACGGCGTGGGCTGGCTGCGCCCCTGGGACGTGGCCCGCGCCACGGCCACCGAGGCCGAGCTGGCCTACACGCACACCCCCGACGCGCATTGGCCCTTCGCCTTCGCCTCGCGCCAGCGCTTCGAGCTGCAGGACAACGCGCTCGTGCTGCGCCTGGCCATCACCAACACCGGCGAGCACGCCCAGCCCGCGGGCCTGGGCTGGCACCCCTACTTCCCCAAGCGCTCGCGCAGCCGGCTGCACGCCGAGGTCAGCAGCCGCTGGGAGCCCGACGCCAGCGGCCTGCCCGTGCGCCAGCAGCCGCAGGCCGGCATCGATGGCGACGTCGCCCACCTGGGCTTCGACCACTGCTTCGACGGCTGGCAGGGCGCGGCGCGGCTGCGCGACGAGCGGCTGTCGATCCGCCTCACGTCCTCGTTCACGCGGCTCGTGGTCTACACGCCGGCCACCAAGCCCTACTGGTGCGTGGAGCCCGTGAGCCACGTGAGCAACGCCATCCACATGGCCGAGCCGGCCGCGCACGGCCTCGTCGACCTGCTGCCCGGTGCCACGCTGGAGGGCTGGATGCGCCTCGAGGTGGCCTCGGCATGACGGTGCCCGTGCTGCAGCTCGACTGGCAGCCGCTGCCGGTGCCGGCCTGCCAGCTGGGCGAGTCGCCGTTCTGGCACCCCGACGAGCAGGCCCTCTACTGGCTGGACATCCCCGGCCGCGCCCTGCACCGCTGGCGGCCCGACGGGGGCGTTCACCGCCACTGGGCGCTGCCCACCGAGCCCGGCTGCATCGCGCCGCTGCCGGGCGGCCGGCTGCTGATGGCGCGGCGCGACGGCCTGTTCCGCTTCGACCCCGCCGACGGCACCGCCGAGCGCCTGGCCGCGCCGCCCTACGAGCCCGCCACCGAGCGCTTCAACGACGGCAAGGCCGACGCCGCCGGCCGCCTGTGGGTGAGCACCATCTACGAGCCGCGCGACAAGGCCGCGGCCGCGCTCTACCGCTGGGACGGCGCCACGCTCGAGCGCGTGCTCGGCGGCCTCACCATCGGCAACGGCCTGGCCTTCAGCGCCGACGGCCGCACCGTGCTGACGGCCGACACGCCCACGCACGCGGTGACGGCGCACACGCTGGACGCCGGCACCGACCGGCTGGTGGCGCCACGCCTGTTCCACCGCTTCGCGCCCAAGGTCCAGGGCGCGCCACTCGACGGTTATGGCGGCCGCCCCGACGGCGCCGCGATGGACGTCGACGGCACCTATTGGGTGGCCATGATGGAAGGCCAGCGCCTGGCCTGCCTGGGCCCCGACGGCACCGAGCGCGCCAGCGTGCCGCTGCCCGTGCGCTGCCCCACCATGCCCTGCTTCGGCGGCGCCGACGGGCGCACGCTGTTCGTCACCACGGCCTGCATCAACCGGCCGGCGGACGAGCTCGCCGCCCAGCCCTGGGCCGGCCAGGTGCTGATGGCGCGCGCGCCGGTGGCGGGGCTGCCGGTCCACTTCGCGCGCGGCTGAGCCTGGCGCCGTGGCCACGCCCCTGCCCCGGCACGAGCTGATCGCGCGCCTGGCCGCGCCGCGCGAGTGGGACCTCGCCGTCGTCGGCGGCGGCTCGGTGGGCCTGGGCGTGGCGCTGGACGCCGTGGCGCGCGGCTTCTCGGTCGTGCTGCTGGAGGCCGGCGACTTCGCCGGCGGCACCTCCTCGCGCGCCACCAAGCTGGCGCACGGCGGCGTGCGCTACCTCGCGCAGGGCGACCTCGGCCTCGTGCGCGAGGCCCTGCACGAGCGCGGCGCGCTGCTGGCCAACGCGCCGCACGTGGCAGCGCCGCTGCCCTTCGTGATGCCGGCCTACAAGTGGTGGGAGCGCGGTTTCTACGGCGCCGGCCTCAAGGCCTACGACCTGCTGGCGGGCGCGCGCGGCCTCGGGCCCACCGAATGGCTGGACAGCCGCCGCGCCCAGGCCCTGCTGCCCGGCGTGCGCACCCACGGGCCCGTGGGCGCGCTGCAGGGCGGCGTGCGTTACTGGGACGGCCAGTTCGACGACGCCCGCCTGGCCCTGCTGCTGGCGCGCACCGCCGCCGAGCGCGGCGCGCTGCTGCTCAACCACGCGCCCGTGACGGCCCTGCTGCACGAGCGCGGCCAGCTGCGCGGCCTGGTGGCGCGCGACACCGAGACCGGCACCGAGCACCGGGTGGCCGCGCGCTGCGTGGTCAACGCCACCGGCGTGTGGGTGGACCGCATCACCGCGCTCGACCAGGACGCCGCCGCACCGGCCGCGGCGCGCGAGCCCGCCGCCCACGTGGCGCCCAGCCAGGGCGTGCACCTGGTGGTCGACCGCGCCTTCCTGCCGGGCCAGCACGCGCTGCTCGTGCCCAAGACCGACGATGGCCGCGTGCTCTTTGCCGTGCCCTGGCTGGGCAAGACCGTGCTGGGCACCACCGACACGCCGCGCCACGACGCGCCGCGCGAGCCCGAGGCGCAGCCCGACGAGGTGGCCTTCATCCTGCGCGAGGCCGGCCGCTACCTCGCGCGCGCGCCCCAGGCGGCCGACGTGCGCTCGGTGTGGGTGGGCCTGCGCCCGCTGGTCAAGCCGCCGGCGGGCGCGGCGGGCGACACCAAGGCCATCTCGCGCGAGCACACGGTGTGGGTCAGCCGCTCGGGGCTGGTCAGCGTCACGGGCGGCAAGTGGACGACCTACCGCGCCATGGCCGAGGACGTGCTGGCGCGCTGCATGGAGCAGGGCCTGCTGCCGCGCCGCGCCGCGGGCGTGACGACGGCGCTGCGCCTGGTGGGCACGCCGCCCGTGGCCGACGCCGCGCGCAGCCTGGCCGCGCCGCCCGGCGAGCACCTCTACGGCACCGAGGCCGCCACGCTGCAGGCCCTGCCCGGCGCCACGCGCTGGCTCGCGCACGACCGCGAGACCGGCGCCGGCACGCTCAGCGAGGCCATGGTGCGCTTCGCCGTGCGCCACGAGTTCGCACGCGACACGGCCGACGTGCTGGCGCGGCGTTCGCGGCTGCTGTTCCTGGATGCGGCGCAGGCCGCCGAGGCCGCGCCCGCGGTGGCCGCCATCGTGGCCGAGGAGACCGGGCGCGACCCGGCGCTGGACCCCTTCCTCGCGCTGGCCGCGCAGTACCGGCGGCTGCCCTGAGGGCGCGCGCTCAGGCGCGCAGGGCCTGCGTGATCGCGGCCTCCAGCGGCACGCGGTCTTCCTCGCGGAAGCCGTCGTGCTGCAGCCGCACGCGGCCGTCGCGGCCGATGACGAAGCTGCTGGGCATGGCGCGCGCGCCGAAGCGCCGGGGCGAGTCGCCCGCGGGGTCGAAGGCGATGGTGGCGCGCGAGGGCACCGCGCGCAGGAACTGCTCGGCCGCGGCGCGCTGGCGGTCCAGGTTCACGGCCACCACCACCAGCCCGGCCGCGCCGTGGCGCGCCAGCTGCTCGTCCATCCACGGGAAGGACTGCCGGCAGGGCGGGCACCAGGAGGCCCAGAAGTCGAGGTAGACGACGCGGCCCCTGAGCGCGGCCAGGCTCACGGGGCCGCCGGGGCCCTCGAGCTCGAGCGCCGGCGCGGCATCGCCGCCGGCCAGCGCCCGGGCGGGGCGGGTGCCGGCCGCCAGGGCCAGGGGCAGCAGCGAGAGCATCGTGCGGCGGGACAGCGGGGTGTTCATGTCGTTGGCGCAAGGGTGTCGAAGTGCTTGTGCAGGCTGCCGTCGGCCCCGATCAGCGCGTGCGGCACGGCGGCCTCGCGCAGCCAGGCGGCAGCGCCCGGGCCGCGCAGCAGGGCCAGGGTGGACAGCAGGCCGGCCTCCACGCAGCGCGGCGCCGCCACCGTCACCGAGCGCGGCGCGCCCTCGACGGGCCAGCCGCTGCGCGGGTCCAGCACGTGGCCGAGGCGGCGGCCCTCGTGCCAGACGAAGCGCCGCGCGTCGCCGCTGGTGGCCAGCGCGCCCTGGCGCAGCTGCAGCACGGCGGCGGCCACGGGCTCGCCGGCCGTGCCCGTGGGCTGCTCGATGCCCACCTGCCAGGCGCTGCCGTCGGCGCGCGGGCCGCTGCAGGCGAGGTCGCCGCCGAAGTTCACGAGCGTGGGCGCGGGCACGGCGGCCTGCAGCAGGGCCAGCGTGCGGTCCACCGCGTACTCCTTGCCGATGCCGCCGAAGTCCAGCTCCATGCCCTCGGGCAGCCACAGGCGCGGGCGCTGCCAGCGCAGGCGGTGCCAGCCCACGCGCGGGCGCAGCGCGGCCACGGCGGCGGCGCTCGGCACCTGCGTACCGCCGTCGAAGCGCCAGGCGTGGCGCAGCACGCCGCTGGTGATGTCGAACAGGCCGCCGCTGAGCGCATGGCACTGCGCCGCGAAGTCCAGCAGCAGCGCCGTCTCCTCGTCGACCCACTGCCAGGTGTTGCGGCCGGCGTGCAGGCGCGCGACGACGCTGTCGTCGCGGTAGCGGCTGAAGCGCTGCTCGATGCGCAGCGCCTCGGCCTGCGCGCGCCGCAGCTGCGCGCGCGCCGTGGCCTCGTCCACGCCCTCGAGCAGCAGCTCGCAGGGGCTGGCCATGGCCTCGAAGCCGCCGCGCCAGCCGGTGGCGCTGCGCTGCAGCCAGGGCTCGGGGTTCACGCGGCGCTCACCAGCGGAAGGACCAGCCCACGGTCAGCATCGTGGCCTTCAACTCGGGCGTCAGCGGCAGCGCGGCCAGCACGCCGGGCGCGCCGGCGAGCGCGTCCTGGCGCTGGCGGTAGCTCTCCAGGCGCAGGGTGACGAGCTGCTCCTTGGCCAGCGGCCAGCCCACGGTGACGCCGATGGTGTCGGCCGTGAAGCCGCCCAGGCGCGTGTCGGCCGAGGCGTGCGCCAGCGGCGTGGTCTGCGTGGCGCTGTCCCAGTCCACGCCCTCGACCAGCCAGCCGCGGTAGAAGTCGGCCGCCGACTGCACGTGGTGGCGCCAGCGCGGCTGCACGAAGCCGCCGCCGGGCAGCGGGTGGCGCCAGCGCAGGTCCACCGTGTGGGCGCGCACGCCCCAGCTGTCGCCGTACCAGCGGTAGCTGGCGTCGAGCACACCGGGCCCGAGGCTCACCTTGTGGCCCCAGAACAGGCTGGTGCGCGTGCGGCGGTCGGGCCGGCCTTCGGCCACGACGCGCGAGCCGGTGACCAGGCCCGTGCCGCCGTCGACCACGCTCAGCAGCTTGTACGGATCGGTGTGCTCGCCGCTGCCCGCGCCCAGGCCCAGGTTCAGCTGCATCAGCCACTGGCGGTTGACCACCTGCGTCCAGCCGAGCAGCAGGTCGGCCACGTGGCGCGTGCCGTTGCCCGTCTTGCCCGAGCCGGTGCCGGCCATGGGCTTCAGCGGCACGGGCTGGCCGCCCACGGGGCGCAGCTGGTCGGCCTCGAGCGCCAGGCCCAGGCTCAGCGTGGTGTTCCTGCGGTCGAAGTCGCGCGCCAGCGAGACGTTGGCGCCCAGCGAGGTGAAGTCGTACTCGTGCGAGAAGTGGGCGCCGTAGCCCAGCCGCGTGTCGGTGCCCCAGGGGCGCTCCTGGTTCGCCGCCAGGGCCACGCGGGTGTCCTTGAAGCTCGGGTCCAGCGGCACGCGGCCGGCCGGGGCCTCGTACGTGGCCTTGCCCGAGGGCGATGTGAAGGTCTGCACGCCCGGCTGCGCCACGGCGCCGTTGGGCGAGGCGCCGGTGAGCGTGTCGACCGTGAGCTTGAGGCCCGTGCTCACGCCGGCGGCGTCGGTGCGCTTCAGGCTCACCACGGGCTCGACGGCCCTCACGCGGCCACCGGCCTCGCTGTAGACGAGCACGGCGCTGTCCACGAGCCAGGGCGTGCTGCCGTCGCCGCTGCCGGCGGCGTGGGCGGTGAGGGGCGCCACGGGCGCCAGCAGCGAGGCGGTGGCGCCGGCCAGGGCGGCGCGCCAGTCGGCGGGCTTCAGTTGCATCCGCAACCCCCGCCGCCGAAGCCGCGGCCGCCGGTGGCCGCTTCCTTGCTGAAGTAGACGTGGTCGTCGAGGTCGCCGTGCAGCGGCACGCCCTCGGGCGCCATCGCGGGCTGCGCGAGCAGGTCGCGTTCCCAGGGCGCCACGCCCATCGAGGCACAGCCGCCCAGCAGCGCCAGGGCCGCCAGCAGCAGCGGCGCGCCGGCGCGCCGCAGGTTCGAAAGCTCGGTCTTCATGCACATCCCGTGTGCCGCGTGCTGCGGCATCGGGATGCTCGGCCGGCCTCATGAAGCCGGGCTGAAGCGCGCCCGGCCCCGTCGGGCGATCACATGGACGAGTACTTCACCGAGCAGCCGTAGGGCCGCGTCACGGGCGTGCTCACGGGCTTGCCGGCCAGCAGCTCGCCCAGCGCCACCTTGACGTGGTTGGTGGCGTTGGCGATGTCGGCCGGGCGCGGGCTGGGGATGCTGTCGATGGCGCCGGCGTACACCAGCTTGCCGGCGGGATCGATGATGTACATGTGCGGCGTGGTGCGCGCGCCGAAGGCACGGCCCACCGTGCCGTCGGCGTCCATCAGCGTGGCCGTGGGCGTGGCCTTCTGCTGCTGCATCCAGGCGGCCATGTCGGCGGGCTTGCGGTAGTCGCTGGCGTCGGTGGCGGTGCTGTTGACGCTGAGCCAGACCACGCCCTTGCCCATGGCCTCGCGCTGCGTGCCCTGCATGTTGCCGCTGCCGTAGTGCTTGACGACGTAGGGGCAGCCGGGGTTCACCCACTCGAGCACGACGTGCTTGCCCTTGAAGTCGGCCAGCGAGACGGTCTTGCCGCTGGTGTCGGTGGCCGTGAAGGCCGGCGCGGGCTGGCCCACGGTGGCGCTGCCGAAGGCGGCGCCGGCGGCCAGGGCCAGGGCGGCGGCGGTGAGGGTGCGGCGGGTCAGGCTGTGCATGCGAACTCCTGCGGGGATGGGGGGTCAGCGCGCGGCACCGATGGCGCCGAGCACCTCGTCGGCGCTCAGAATTTCGCTCAGCAGCCGAGGCCCTGCGGCGCCCGGGGTGTACACGGCGTACACCGGCACGCCGCTGCGGCCGTACTGCGTGAGCTGCGCGGTGATGGCGGGGTCGCGGCGCGTCCAGTCGGCGCGCAGCAGCAGCACGTTCCTCGATTCGAAGCCGGCCTTCACCTCGGCCGCGGCCAGCGTCGTGCGCTTGTTGAACTGGCAGGTCACGCACCAGGCCGCGGTGTAGTCCACGAACACCGTGCGGCCCTCGGCCTGGGCCTGCGCGACGCGGTCCGCGCTCCAGGGGGCCCAGCCGTCGTCGGCCGTGGCCGGCGCGCCCGGGCCCGCGGCGCCGGCGAGCGCGTCGGAGCGGAGCGAGGGCAGCGCCCACACCAGCGCCGCCGCCAGCAGCAGCACGGCCACCGTGCCGAAGCCGCCACGCGCCTTGGGGCCCAGCGTCGGCGAGCCCATGGCCCAGGCCACGAAGGCCAGCGCCACCAGCAGGCCCAGCAGCGCCACCGCGCCGTTGATGCCCACCTGCACGCCCAGCACCCACACCAGCCACACCACGGTGGCGAACATGGGGAAGGCCATCAGCGTCTTGAAGTGCTGCATCCACACGCCGGGCCGCGGCAGCGCGCGCGCCAGCGCCGGCCAGGCGCTCGCGGCCAGGTAGGGCAGGGCCATGCCCAGGCCCAGCGCCGCGAACACCGCCAGCGCCTGCGCCGGGGGCATGGTGACGGCCGCGCCCAGCGAGGCGCCCATGAACGGCGCCGTGCAGGGGCTGGCCACGGCCACGGCGAGCACGCCGGTGAGGAAGTGGTCAGCCACCGGATGGCGGGCCTGCGCGCCGGCCCACGACGAGGGCAGCACCGAGCCGAACTCGAACACGCCCGCGAGGTTGAGCCCGATCAGCGTGAACAGCGCCGCCAGCGCCGCCACCACCGCCGGCTGCTGCAGCTGGAAGCCCCAGCCCAGCTGCTCGCCGCCGGCGCGCAGCGCCAGCAGCAGCCCGGCCAGCGCCACGAAGCTGAGCACCACGCCCGCCGTGTAGGCCAGGCCACCGGCCAGCTGCGCGCGGCGGTCGGTGCCCGCGCGCGCGAAGCCCAGCACCTTGAGCGACAGCACTGGGAACACGCAGGGCATGAGGTTGAGGATCAGCCCGCCCACCAGCGCCAAGCCGATGGCGAGCCAGAAGCCCGGCGGCGCGGCCGCGGGCGCCATGTCGATCTGCGCGTTGCCCAGGGCCGGCGCGGGCGCGCTCACCTCGGCAGGCGCCGGCCAGGGCGTCGTCACGGCCACGGCCACGCGCAGGCCGGCGGGCTGGCCTGCGCTGATGAGCACCGCGGGCATGGTGGTGGGCGATTCGCTGCGCATGGCGTCGACCGGCACGCGCGCCGTCCAGGTGCCGTCGGCCCAGGCCGTGGCCGGCTTGGCGGCGTTGACGATGACGCCGGGCGTCTCGGGCAGGAAACCGAGCTCGCGGCCCTGCCAGGCCGCGGGCAGCCCGGCCACGCGCACCACGAGCTCGTTGCCCTCGAGCGCGGCCTCGGCGCGGGCGCCGGGCACGTCCTGCGGCCGCGCCGCGCGCGCGGCCTCGAACAGCGCCGCGTGGCCGGCCGTGGCCGCGTTGACGGGCAGCTGCAGCGTGAACTCGCCGCTCTCGGGGATGCAGACGTCCTTGCACACCAGCCACTCGGCGGCCAGCTTCACGTTGACCGTGTCGCCCGCCAGCCCCGCGGGCACCTCGAGCTTCACCGGCAGCAGCAGCGTGCCCTCGTAGCCGAAGTTCATCAGCGGGCCGATGGGCAGGCGCTGCGGCGTGGGCCACTCGATGTCGCCGGTGCGGGCGCCCTCGGGCAGCGTCCAGTTCAGCGTCGTGGGCAGGCCCGAGTCGCCCGGGTTCTTCCAGTAGGTGTGCCAGTGTGGCTTGTGCTCGATCTTGAGGCCCAGCCAGGCGGGCTTGCCGGCCTGCAGCCCCTCGGGGGCGTGCGCCACGAGTTCGGCGCGCACCTGTGGCGTGGTGACGACAGCCGGACCCTGGGCCGCGGCCGGGGTAGCCAGGGCGAGCGGAGCGAGCGCGGCGGCGAGCAGGACAGCGTGGAGTTTCATGCGGTAACGGGGCGGGCGGAGGCAGGTCGCCGCGCCCCCAGCTTCGGTTACGACGCTGAGCGGCGCCTGAAGTTCAACGCCCGGTGGCGGGCCCGGGGGTGAGGGGGCATTCTGGGGCACCGCGGGTTTCTTCGTATAATCGACAGGCTTTGCTACTCACAACCGCAGGTCGTTCCAGATGGCGCAGCCTCCGCAAGCCCGGACTGAGCGCTGGGACGACAACGAAGACGGTCCGGAGCAGCAGGCATTCAAGCCGCTGACGCGGGAGGAAGCGTCGGCCCTGCGTCAGCAGCTGCCCCCACTATCGCCGTGGCGGGTGCTGATGGTGCAAGTGGCGGTGGGCGTGGGGTTGGCGCTGCTGGCAGCGCTGGTCACTCGCAGGGTCGAGCTGGCGTGGTCGGTGCTGTACGGCGCCGCCTGCGTGGTGCTGCCGGGGGCCTTGCTGGCCCATGGCATCACCAGCCAGCACGATGGGATGTCGCCGGTCGGTCGTGTCGGGCGCTTCCTGTGGTGGGAGGTCGTGAAGGTCGCTTGCGCGGTCGCCATGCTGGTGCTGGCGCCCAAGCTCGTCCCGAACCTGAGCTGGCTGGCGCTGCTGGTTGGCTTGGTGGTGTGTATGAAGTCGTATTGGCTGGCCATGCTCTGGCGCAGGCGGCCGCGAACCGAAGCTCAAGGCAACTAGACAATGGCAGCCGAAACCAGCGGGCCGACAGCCGGCGAATACATCCGCCACCACCTGCAGCACCTGCAGATGGACATCACCACCTTCGAGGGCACGAAGCAGACCGCGATCGTGGACTTCACGGTGGTCAACGTCGACTCCATCTTCTGGTCGACGCTGCTCGGCATCATCATGTGCTTCGTGCTGTGGCGCGCCACGCGCCGCGCCACCGCCGGCGTGCCGGGCCGCTTCCAGGCCGCGGTGGAGCTGCTGGTCGAGATGGTGGAAAGCCAGGCCAAGGGCGTGATCCACAACGCCACCAGCCGCAAGCTCGTCTCGCCGCTGGCGCTGACGGTGCTGATCTGGATCTTCCTGATGAACTTCATGGACATGATCCCGGTGGATCTGTTCCCGCACATCTGGCACACCGCGGGCCCGGCCATGGGCTTCAAGGACTACATGCGCGTGCTGCCCACGGCCGACCTGTCCACGACGCTGGGCCTGTCGTGCAGCGTGCTGGCCATCTGCATCTTCTACAACATCAAGATCAAGGGTCTCGGCGGCTGGGGCCACGAGCTGGTGGCGGCGCCCTTCGGCGACAAGTGGTTCCTCTACCCCGTGAACTTCCTGATGCAGATGATCGAGTTCGCGGCCAAGACCGTCTCGCACGGCATGCGGCTGTTCGGCAACATGTTCGCCGGCGAACTGGTGTTCATGCTCATCGCGCTCATGGGTGGCGTGTGGGCCTTCAACCTGAATCCGCTGTCCGGCGGCTTCTGGCTCGGCGTGGGTCACATCATCGCCGGCACCGTGTGGATCCTCTTCCACATCCTCGTGATCACGCTTCAGGCCTTCATCTTCATGATGCTGACGCTGATCTACGTCGGCCAGGCGCACGACGCGCACTGAGTCTGCTCTCTCCCTTTTCCCTTCCCTTTCTCTCTTCCTTCATCACGGAGTCAACATGGAAAACGTCCTGGGTCTCGTCGCGCTGGCTTGCGGCATCATCGTCGGTCTGGGTGCGATCGGCGCGTCGATCGGCATCGCGCTCATGGGCGGCAAGTTCCTCGAGGCCTCTGCCCGCCAGCCCGAGCTGATCGGTGAGCTGCAGACCAAGATGTTCATCCTGGCCGGCCTGATCGACGCCGCCTTCCTGATCGGCGTGGCCATCGCGCTGCTGTTCGCCTTCGCCAACCCGTTCACGCTCGCCTGACCAGGCAACAACGACGACCTCACCGTCGTAGAAGGACCGTGCCGTGAACATCAACGCCACGCTGCTCCTGCAGGCGATCGTCTTCGCGATCTTCGTCTGGTTCACGATGCGCTTCATCTGGCCGCCGATCACCAAGGCCCTGGATGAGCGCGCCGTGAAGATCGCCGACGGCCTGGCCGCCGCCGACCGCGCCAAGAGCGAGCTCGCGCAGGCCAACCGCCAGGTCGAGCAGCAGCTTGCCGCCACCCGTGACGAGGCCGCCAAGCGGCTGGCCGATGCCGAGCGGCTCGCGCAGCGCACCATCGAGGACGCCAAGGCCAAGGCCAGCGAGGAGGCGAGCAAGATCGTCGCCGCCGCGCGCGCCGAAGCCGAGCAGGAAGCCATCCGCGTGCGCGAAGCGCTGCGCGACCGCGTCGCCGAACTCGCCGTGCAGGGGGCCGAAGCCATCCTGCGCCGCGAGGTCGACGCCGGCGTGCACGCCGAGCTGCTGACGCGACTGAAGGCGGAGCTCTGATGGCCGAGCTCGCCACCATCGCCCGGCCCTACGCCGAGGCGCTCTTCCGGGCGGGCGGCGAGCAGGCTGCCCTCGTCGGGCAGCTGCAGGGCCTGGCCCTGCTGGCCGCGTCGGAGGAGCTGCGCCAGTTCGCCGACAACCCCAAGGTGTCGCCGACCCAGGTCTTCGACCTGCTCGCCGGCGTCGCGCTGCAGAAGGGCCTGGCCCTGGACAGCCGCGCCGCGAACCTGCTGCAGGCGGTGCTCGACAACGGCCGCCTGGCCGCGCTGCCCGAGATCGCCGCGCAGTACGCCAGCCTGGTGCACAACGCCAGCGGCGTGCACGACGCGACGCTCGTGAGCGCCTTCCCGCTGTCGGAGGCGCAGGTCGCCGAGCTCATGCCGACGCTGGAGCGCCGCTTCGGCCGCAAGCTCAACGCGCACGTGGAAATCGATGCGTCGCTGATCGGCGGCATCCGGGCCGTGGTTGGCGACGAGGTGCTCGACCTCTCCGTCAAGGCCCGCCTCGAACAGATGAAGGCTGCGCTCACCGCCTGATCGGCGCGCGCACCGCGAAGGACACACCATGCAACTGAATCCCGCAGAAATCTCCGAGCTGATCAAGTCCCGCATCGAGGGCCTTCAGGCCAGCGCGGACATCAAGAACCAGGGCACGGTGGTGTCCGTCACCGACGGCATCGTGCGCGTGCACGGCCTGTCGGACGTGATGGCCGGCGAGATGCTCGAGTTCCCGCCCACCGCCAGCGGCCAGCCCACCTACGGCCTGGCGCTCAACCTCGAGCGCGACAGCGTCGGCGCGGTGATCCTGGGCGAGTACGAGCACATCTCCGAGGGCGACACCGTCAAGTGCACGGGCCGCATCCTCGAGGTGCCCGTGGGCCCCGAGCTCATCGGCCGCGTCGTCAACGCGCTGGGCCAGCCCATCGACGGCAAGGGCCCGATCAACGCCAAGATGACCGACGTCATCGAGAAGGTCGCCCCGGGCGTGATCGCGCGCAAGAGCGTGGACCAGCCGGTGCAGACGGGCCTGAAGGCCATCGACACCATGGTGCCGATCGGCCGCGGCCAACGCGAGCTGATCATCGGTGACCGCCAGACCGGCAAGACGGCCGTGGCCATCGACGCGATCATCAACCAGAAGGGTCAGAACATGACCTGCATCTACGTCGCGATCGGCCAGAAGGCGTCGTCGATCAAGAACGTGGTGCGCTCGCTGGAGCAGGCCGGTGCGATGGACTACACCATCGTCGTGGCCGCCAGCGCGTCCGAGTCGGCGGCGATGCAGTACGTGTCGGCCTACTCGGGCTGCACGATGGGCGAGTACTTCCGCGACCGCGGCCAGGACGCGCTGATCATCTACGACGACCTCTCCAAGCAGGCCGTGGCCTACCGCCAGGTGTCGCTGCTGCTGCGCCGCCCGCCGGGCCGCGAGGCCTTCCCTGGCGACGTGTTCTATCTCCACAGCCGCCTGCTCGAGCGCGCCGCGCGCGTGAACGCCGACTACGTCGAGGCCTTCACCAAGGGCGAGGTCAAGGGCAAGACGGGTTCGCTGACGGCGCTGCCCGTCATCGAGACGCAGGCCGGTGACGTCTCGGCCTTCGTGCCGACCAACGTGATCTCGATCACCGACGGCCAGATCTTCCTGGAGACCAACCTCTTCAACGCCGGCATCCGCCCCGCCATCAACGCCGGCATCTCGGTGTCGCGCGTGGGTGGCGCGGCGCAGACCAAGCTGATCAAGAGCCTGTCGGGCGGCATCCGCACCGACCTCGCCCAGTACCGCGAGCTGGCCGCGTTCGCGCAGTTCGCGTCCGACCTCGACGCCGCCACGCGCAAGCAGCTGGACCGCGGCGCCCGCGTGACCGAGCTGCTCAAGCAGCCGCAGTACTCGCCGCTGCCCATCAGCCTGATGGCGGCCTCGATCTACGCCGTGAACAAGGGCTACCTCGACGACATCGACGTCAAGAAGGTGCTCGCGTTCGAGAGCGGCCTGCACCAGCACCTGAAGGCGAGCCACGCCGCGCTGCTGGCCAAGCTCGAGAACGACAAGGCGATGGACAAGGCCGCTGAAGAAGAGCTGGCCGGTGCCATCGCGGCGTTCAAGAAGAGCTTCGCCTGACGGCCTGACAGCCAAGGAGCACGGCCATGGCGGTCGGTAAAGAGATTCGCGGCAAGATCAAGTCGGTGGAGAACACCAAGAAGATCACCAAGGCCATGGAAATGGTCGCCGCCAGCAAGATGCGCAAGGCGCAAGAGCGCATGCGCTCGGCGCGGCCTTACGCCGACAAGATCCGCAACATCACGGCGCACCTCTCGGAAGCCAACCCCGAGTACAAGAGCCCGTACATGCGCGTGGTCGAGTCGCCGAAGAACGTCGGCTTCATCGTCGTCACCACCGACAAGGGCCTCTGCGGCGGCCTCAACACCAACGTGTTGCGCGCGGTGACCAACAAGATGAAGGAAGTCCAGTCGGCCGGCGGCACCATCCACACGGTGGCCATCGGCAACAAGGGCTTCGGCTTCCTCAACCGCATCGGCGCCACCGTGGTGAGCCACGCCACGCAGCTGGGCGACGCCCCGCAGCTGGAGAAGCTCATCGGCCCGGTGAAGGTCATGCTCGACGCCTTCGTCGAGGGCCGGCTCGATGCCGTCTACCTCTGCTACACGAACTTCATCAACACGATGAAGCAGGAGCCGATGGTCGAGCCGCTGCTGCCGCTGTCGGCCTCGCGCCTGGAGCAGACCGCGGCCGAGAAGCAGGCCTACGGCTGGGACTACATCTACGAGCCCGACGCGCCGACCGTCATCGACGACCTGCTCACGCGCTACATCGAGGCGCTGGTGTACCAGGCCGTGGCCGAGAACATGGCCAGCGAGCAGAGCGCCCGCATGGTGGCCATGAAGGCCGCCACCGACAACGCCGGCACGCTGATCGGCGAGCTCAAGCTCATCTACAACAAGACGCGCCAGGCCGCGATCACGAAGGAACTGTCCGAGATCGTGGGCGGCGCAGCCGCCATCTCGGGCTGACGCTTCGCCACGCCAATTTCGATTCAGAAGGACAAAGCAATGTCGCAAGGAAAGATCGTCCAGTGCATCGGCGCCGTGGTCGACGTCGAGTTCCCCCGCAATGAGATGCCGCGCGTCTATGACGCGCTCAAGATGGAAGGCAGCGCCCTGACGCTCGAGGTGCAGCAGCAGCTCGGCGACGGCGTCGTGCGCACCATCGCGCTGGGCTCGTCCGACGGCCTCAAGCGCGGCCTGGTGGTCACCAACACCGGCGCGCCCATCACCGTGCCCGTGGGCAAGGCCACGCTCGGCCGCATCATGGACGTGCTGGGCAACCCCATCGACGAGCGCGGCCCCGTGAGCCAGGAGCTCACCGCCTCGATCCACCGCAAGGCCCCGGCCTACGACGAGCTGTCGCCGTCGCAGGAGCTGCTGGAGACCGGCATCAAGGTGATCGACCTGATCTGCCCGTTCGCCAAGGGCGGCAAGGTGGGCCTGTTCGGCGGCGCCGGCGTCGGCAAGACCGTGAACATGATGGAGCTCATCAACAACATCGCCAAGGCGCACAGCGGCCTGTCGGTGTTTGCCGGCGTGGGTGAGCGCACCCGCGAGGGCAACGACTTCTATCACGAGATGTCGGACTCCAAGGTCGTGGTGCAGGACAACCTGCCCGAGTCCAAGGTGGCCATGGTCTACGGCCAGATGAACGAGCCGCCGGGCAACCGCCTGCGCGTGGCGCTGACGGGCCTGACGATCGCCGAGTCGTTCCGCGACGAAGGCCGCGACGTGCTGTTCTTCGTGGACAACATCTACCGCTACACGCTGGCCGGCACGGAAGTGTCCGCGCTGCTGGGCCGCATGCCCTCCGCCGTGGGCTACCAGCCGACGCTGGCCGAGGAGATGGGCCGCCTGCAAGAGCGCATCACGTCCACCAAGGTCGGCTCGATCACCTCGATCCAGGCCGTGTACGTGCCCGCGGACGACCTGACCGACCCCTCGCCGGCCACCACCTTCGCCCACCTGGACGCCACCGTGGTGCTGAGCCGCGACATCGCCGCGCTGGGCATCTATCCCGCCGTGGACCCGCTGGACAGCACCTCGCGCCAGATCGACCCCAACGTCGTGGGCGAGGAGCACTACAGCACCACGCGCGCCGTGCAGGCCACGCTGCAGCGCTACAAGGAGCTGCGCGACATCATCGCGATCCTGGGCATGGACGAACTGTCGCCCGAGGACAAGCTGGCCGTGGCCCGCGCGCGCAAGATCCAGCGCTTCCTGAGCCAGCCCTTCCACGTGGCCGAGGTGTTCACCGGCTCGCCCGGCAAGTACGTGCCGCTGAAGGAAACCATCCGCGGCTTCAAGATGATCGTGGCCGGCGAGTGCGACCACCTGCCCGAGCAGGCCTTCTACATGGTCGGCACCATCGACGAGGCCTTCGAGAAGGCCAAGAAGATCAACTAAGGAGCCGCGATGGCCACGACCCTGCACGTGGACGTGGTCTCGGCTGAAGAGAGCATCTTCAGCGGCGAGGCCAAGTTCGTCGCCCTGCCGGGCGAAAACGGCGAGCTCGGCATCCTGCCGCGCCACACGCCGCTGATCACGCGCATCCGGCCCGGTGCCGTGCGCATCGAGCGCGCCGACAACGGCGAGGAAGAGTTCGTGTTCGTCGCCGGCGGCATCCTCGAGGTGCAGCCGGGCGTCGTGACCGTGCTCGCCGACACCGCCATCCGCGGCCACGACCTCGACGAGGCCAAGGCGCTCGAGGCCAAGAAGCAGGCCGAGGAGGCGATGAAGAACGCCAAGAGCGACATCGACCTGGCCGCCGCCACCAGCGAGTTCGCCACCATGGCGGCGCAACTCGCGGCGATCCAGAAGCTGCGCAAGAAGTAAGCCGCGCCGCGCACGGGCCCCAAGGCCGCCGCCCCGCCCGGGCCGGCGGCCTTTTTCATGGGCCGCTCAGGCCAGCGGCGCGGGCATCGTGTCGCCGCTGCGCGCGGGCAGCACGATCTCGAACACCGAGCCCCCGCCGGGCCGGTCGTGCGCCGTGATGCGGCCGCCGTGCGCCTGCATGATGGTGCGGCTGATGGCCAGGCCCAGCCCCGTGCCACCCGAGCCGTCCTTGGTGCGGCTGCTCTGCACGAAGGCCTCGAAGATGGCCTCGTGCTCGCCCGCGGGGATGCCGGGCCCGCGGTCGGCGATGCGCAGGCGCCACTCGCCGGCGTCGGTGACGTCGGCCTCGAGCTCGATGCGCGCGCCCTCGGGCGAGAAGCGGATGGCGTTGGCCACCACGTTGCGCACCACCTGGCCGAAGCGCAGCGGGTCGACCTTGGCCAGCATGGGCGCGTCGGGCAGGGCCTCGTCCAGCACCACGCCGCGCTTGGCGGCCAGCGGCTGCAGCTCGCGCAGCACCTCGCGCACGGGCGTGCGCAGGTCGCCGCGCTCCAGGTGCAGGGTGCCGGCGCTGCTCTCGATGCGCGCCACGTCGAGCAGGTCGTTGACCAGCGCCAGCATGCGCTGGCCCGAGGCGTGGATGTCGCCGAACATGGCCGCCAGCCGCGCCTGCTCGCCGGCACGGCGCAGGCCCAGCTCCGAGAAGCCGATGATGCTCTGCAGCGGCGTGCGCAGCTCGTGGCTGATGTTGGCGATGAACTCGCTCTTGGCGCGCGACGCGTCCTCGGCGGCGTCGCGCGCCTCGCGCGTGGCACGCTCGGCGGCGCGGAACTCGGTGACGTCGACGATCACGGCCAGGATGCCGCCGGGCTCGCCGCCCTCCTCGCCGGGCAGCGCCCGCTTCTCGATCAGCACGTCGCGCAGCGAGCCGTCGGCGTGCGGCACGCGGGCCTCGTAGCGCAGCGGCTCGCCGGTGGCGTAGACGCGCTCGTCCTGCTGCTCGTGCACGCGGCGCTCCTCGGGCGAGAGGTGCGCGCCCACGGGCCCGCCCAGGGCGTCCTCGCGGCGGCGGCCGCTGAAGGCCTCCCAGGCGCGGTTGACGATGCGGTAGCGGCGGTCGCGGCCCACCACCGACATCGGCAGCGGGCTGCTCTCGAGCAGCATCTCGCTGAAGGCCAGCTGCGCCTGCAGCGTGCGCCGCGCCCGCAGCCGCTCGGTGACGTCGACCGCACTGCCCACGAAGCCGGCGCCGCGCGGCAGCGGCGTGACCACGCAGTCGTGCTGCAGGCCGCGGCCGTCGGCGGCCTTCAGCGACAGCGAGGCGGTGCGGGCCCGGCCATCGGCCGGCACCGGCGCGAGCAGGCGGCGCGCGGCGATGCGGTCCTCGGCCGCCACGGCGTCGACGAACGAGCGGCCGATGCACTCCGCCGCGGTGCAACCCGTCAGGCGCTCGAAGGCCGGGTTCACGAAGGTCAGCCGGCCGTCGCTGTCGCAGCGGAACACCACCTCCTGCAGGCCCGCCAGCGTGACGCCCATCTCGCGTTCGCGCGCCACCACGCGCGCCTGCGCCACGGCCCGCGCCCGCAGGCTGCGGGCGGCCAGCGCCGTCATCACGAAGGTGGCGACGAGCACCCCGGCGCCGACGGCCAGCCGCCCGCGGCTGTCGCGCCACCACTGTGCGTGGGCGGCGGCCTCGTCGAACTCCACCAGCACCACCAGCGGCCAGTTGCGCGACACCCGGAACGAGGCGATCTGCCCCTCGTTGCGCAGCCCGGCGCCCCACCAGCTGGCGTGTTCGCGCTGCGGCAGGAAGCGCGCGAACGGCGCCAGCCCGGCCAGGGCCGTGCCGGGCTCGGCGGCCACGCCCTGCGTGGCGGCCAGCAACCGCCCGTCGTAGCCCAGCAGCGCCGAGGCCATGCGCTCGTCGTCCAGCGTCACCTGCTGGAAGTTGCTGAAGGCATCGAGGTTGACCAGCGCCACCGCCGTGAGCTCGCGGCCGTTGGGCAGCCGCGTCGTCAGCAGCACGGGCAGGAAGCCCACGCCCGCGGGCACGCGGCCGGCCGTGGCCGGGTTGAGGTCGCCCAGGCGCCGCGCGGCGACGAAGCCCCCCACCGCCGCCCGGCCGGCCGCCGGCCGGGCGCCGAGGCGGGCCCAGTCGAGGGCGATGCCGCGGTCGGCGGGGTCGGCCGAGGCCAGCACCAGGCCCTGCGCGTCGACCACCGCCACGCTGCGCAGGAAGGGCAGGTTGACCAGCGTCTGCTTCAGCGCGCCCTGCAGCTCCGGCGCCTCGGGCTCGACGCCGCGCGCGAGCAGCTCGTCGACGGTGGTCAGCGCCAGCGCCGTGGCGTCGATGCTGCGCGTGGCGTGGTCGGCGAACACGCGGGCCATGAGCTCGGTCTGCGCGCGCACGCGCTCGTCGTTGGCCTCGTGCTCGGCCCAGGCCAGGGCGCCCAGCGCCAGCGCCAGCAGCAGGCCCACCACGCCGCCCGCCAGCACCACCACACGGTGCGGCATCAGGCGCGGTGCGTGGCGGGCCTGCAGCGGCATCACTTCAGCCGCACGATGGGCAGCAGCCCGTGCTTGCGCGCCGCCGCCTCGAGCCGGCCGTCGCGCTGGATGCGGGCCACGAACTCGTCGACCTGCGCCAGCCACTCGGCGTCGCCCGGCTTCACGGCGTAGGCGTAGGGCAGCACGTGGAAGGGCTGGGGCGGCGCGATCAGCGTCGCCCAGTCGGCGTTGTCGAGCAGGCGGCGGCTGTAGGGGTAGTCGGTCATGAAGACGTCGACGCGGCCGGCCTCGAGCTCGCGCTCGCGCGTGGCCGGCGGGCTCACGCGCACGAGGCGGGCGTTCTTCAGCGCGCCGGCCATCACGGGCTCCATGAAGGTGCCGGCCTGCACGGCCACGGCCACGCCGGGCTTGTCGATGTCCTCCCAGCGCTGCACGACGCGGTTGCCCTTGGTGGTGATGGCGTAGATGTCGCTCTGCAGGTAGGGCCGCGTGAAGCGCAGCCGCTCCAGGCGCTGCGGCAGCATGCCGATGGCGAACATGGCGACGTCGCAGCGGTCGCCCTCGAGATCGGCCACGAGCGTGGCGAACGAGGAGTCCACGTGCTGCAGCTGCAGCTTCAGGTCGCGCGCGAACTCCTGCGAGAGGTCGATGTCGATGCCCGAGAGCTGCTGGGTGCGCGGGTTGCGCAGGCTGACGCCGTAGTAGTCGGGCCAGATGCACACGCGCACGGTGCCGGCGGCGCGCACGCGGTCGAGCACGGGGCCGGCCTGGGCCGGCGCGGGCAGGGCCAGGGCGGCGGCCAGGGTGGCCAGGGCACCGCACACGGCGGCCGCCAGGGCAGGCAGCGCGCGGCGGCGGGGCGGGTGAGGCAGGGTCGGGGTGGGCATGGGCGTCTTCCGCGGCAAGTGTGGCAGGGCGGGCCGGTGGGTGCACTCAGAACGGCGCGTCGGCCGAGAGCTCGTCGAAGCTCAGGCCCTGGCGGTTGATGGCATCGCGCAGCAGGATCAGCTCCTCCGCGTGGGCGAGGAAGGTGTCGACGATGCGCGGGTCGAAGGCGCGGCCGCGCTCGCCCTCGAGCATCTTCAGCGCCTCGGCGTCCGACAGCGCCGGGCGGTAGCAGCGGTCCATGGTCAGCGCGTCGAAGAAGTCGACGACGGCGACGATGCGGCCGGAGATGGGGATCTCCTCGCCGGCCAGGCCCTTGGGGTAGCCGCTGCCATCCCAGCGCTCGTGGTGCGTGAGCGCCACCTCGGCCGCCAGCTGGAACAGCGGGATGCGCGAGCGGCCCAGGATCTCGGCGCCGATGGTCACGTGGCGGTTCATCTCGGCGCGTTCCTCGGGGGTGAACGGGCCGGGCTTCTTGAGCACCGCGTCGGAGATGCCGATCTTGCCCACGTCGTGCATGGGGGCCGCCTGGCGCAGCAGCAGCGCCCAGGTCGAGGGCCGGCCCAGGCGCAGCGCCAGGGCCCAGGCCAGGAAGCCGATGCGCACGATGTGCACGCCGGTGTCGTCGTCGCGGAACTCGGCCGCGCGCGACAGCCGCAGCAGGGCCTCGTGGTGGGCCTGGGCCACCTCGCGCAGCGCCTCGTTGCGCTCGCGGTACATGCGGCCGAAGTCGGCCACCAGGCGCTCCATCTGGGCGCCGGCGTCGTCGCTGAAGCAGTGGTCGGCGGGGGGCGGGACCTGCGCCATGCCGGCGGGCGGCCGCGGCGGCGGCGACGACAGGGGCATCGGGGCGGTGTGCATCGCGGGCTCTCCTCGGGGTGGGCGGCGAGTGGGCGGCAGCCGGGGCGGCGGGCTCAGGCGCCGATCGTCAGCAGCGAGCCCGTCAGGTCGAGCAGCTGCATGGGGCTGAAGGGCTTCACCAGGTAGGCGTTGGCGCCGGCGTCCAGCGCGGCCTGGCGGTCGCTCGCCTGGCCGCGGGCGGACAGCACCACCACCGGCACGTCGGCCAGCGCTCCATCGGCGCGCAGGGCGCGGCAGAGGTCCAGGCCGTCCATGCCGCCAGGCATCATCACGTCGAGCAGCACGAGGTCGGGGCGCAGCCGGCGCGCCGCCTCCAGCCCGGCCACGGCGTCCGGCGCCTCGTGGATCTCCACGGGCTCGAACTCCAACGTCATGCGGATGAGGCGGCGGATGTCGGCGTGGTCTTCGACGATGAGGATCTTGTGCATGTCAGGTCTCCTGGCTGCGGCTTCGGCACATTATGCTAGTTTTGATAGTTTCATTTCGGCCGATTTGCTAAGACAGCGGCTCAACCGGCAGAATCGCACGATGATCGCACCTGCTCCGCCGTCCGACAGCGACGACTGCACCACCGTGGAGGTGGCGCGCCGGCTCGGGCTGGCCGTGCGCTCGGTGCAGCTGATGGTCGACCGCGGCGAGCTCGAGGCCTGGAAGACGCCCGGCGGCCACCGCCGCATCCGGCGCGAGTCGGTCGACCGCTGGGTGGCCGAGCGCCAGGCCGGCGTGTCGCGCCCCGCCCCCCTGGGCCCGCCACTGGCGCACCACCCCGCCACGCCCGCGGTGGCCGCCGGCCCCGCGCCGCGGCGCGCCCCGCGCGTGCTGCTGATCGAGGACTCGCGCCACTTCCAGACGCTCGTGAGCCTGCTGCTCAAGAGCCGCTTCCCGCAGGCCGAGCTGCACCTGGCCGACGACGGCATCGCCGGGCTGGCCCTGGCCGGCAAGCTGGAGCCCGAGGTGCTGCTCGTCGACATCCTGCTGCCGGGCATCGACGGCGCCACGCTGATCATGGGCCTGCGCTCGCACCCGGCGTTCGCGCGCAGCCGGCTCATCGTGGTCACCTCGCTCGAGGGCGCGGCGCTGGAGCCCTACGCCTTTGCGCTGCAGGGCCTGCCGGTGGTGAGCAAGCCGCGGCTGGCGGCCGACCTGCCGCCGCTGCTGGCGCAGGCGCTGGCCGACTTCCCGCGCGGCGCGGCGCAGGCCGCGTGAGCGCGCCACAGGGCGGCGCCCGGCCGCGCGTGCTGCTGGTCGACGACGACGCCACCATCCGGCGCTTCGTCGGCATGGTGCTCGAGGACCTCGAGGTCGACTTCGTGCCCTGTGCCGACGCCGCGGCGGCGCGCGCCGCCCTGCGCGAGGCCCCGGCGGCCCTGCTGCTGACCGACCTCATGATGCCGGGCGAGGACGGTTTCTCGCTGCTGGCCTCGCTGCAGGCCGACCCGGCCCTGCGCGGCGGGGCGCGGCTGGCGGTGTTCAGCGCCGGGCTCAACGCCCAGACGCGCGCGCGCCTGCAGGGCCTGGACGTCTGGCGCGAGCTCGCCAAGCCCGTCTCGGCCACCGCCCTGGAGGCCTGCGTGGCCGAGGCCACCGGCGTGACCGCCGGCGGCGGGGGCGCGGCGCCGCCGGCCCCGGCCGGCCTGTCGGCGAACGAGCAGCGTGCCGTGGCCGAACAGTTCGCGGGCGACATCGCCCTCTACCGGGCCTTCCGGGCGCAGGCGCTGCGGCAGTTCGGGGCCGACCGCCAGGCGCTGGCGCACGCGCTCATCGGCGGCGACTGGCCCGCCGTCCACCGCCAGGCCCACAGCCTGAAGGGCGCGCTGGCCACCCTGGGCGACCACGAGGGCGCCGGCCATGCCCGCACGCTCGAGGCGGCCGCCGCGCGGGGCGACGACGTCGCCGGGCGCGCCGCCTGGCCCGCCCTGGACCGGCACCTGGAGGCCCTGCTGAGCCGCGGAGAGTGACTTTTCTGACACCTTCAGAATTGATACTTCTCTACAAAGATATCATTTTGACTATCATTCCGGGATCGTCCATTGCACGCCGGCCCCCACGGCCGCCACGGAGTTCCCGCATGAGCACCCTCAAGGTTTCCACCCGCCTGGCCCTCACGACCGGGGTTCTGGTCCTGCTGCTGCTGGTCGTCGGCGCACTCGGCCTGATCGGCATGGCCAGCACCAACCGGGCGCTGCAGACGGTGTACGCCGACCGCGTGGTGCCGCTGGGCCAGATCGCCCGCATGCAGGCGCTGCAGGCCGAGCGCCAGGAGGCCCTGCACGAGGCCGCTGAACGCCGCGACACCGCCCACGTGGAGAAGGCGCTGACGACCGCGCAGCGCACCTTCACGGAACAGGCGGCGCTGTGGGACGCCTACCGCGCCACCTACCTGACCCCCGACGAGCAGCGCCTGGCCGACCAGCTGGCCTCGGAGTTCGCCACCTACCGGCGCGACGGCGTCGAGCCGCTGCTGGCGGCGCTGCGCAGCGGCGACTACACGGCGGCCGTCGCCGTGATCGACGGCCCGCTCAACGCGCGGCTGGCCAGCGTGATGCAGCGGCAGCAGCAGCTCGTGCAGCTGCAGCTCGACGTCGCGCGCCAGGAGAACGAGGCCGCGGCCGCGCTGTTCCGCACCGAGCTGCTGCTCATCGGCGGCGCCATCCTGGCCGGGGTGGCGGCCGCGGCGGGCCTGGGCTGGTGGATGACGCGCAGCCTGACGCGCCAGCTCGGCGCCGAGCCGCACGAGGTGGTGACGCTGGCCCATGCCGTGGCCCAGGGCCAGCTGGACACCGACATCGTGCTGCGCGCCGGCGACCAGGCCAGCCTCATGGTGGCGCTGGCGCAGATGCGCGACAGCCTGCTGCAGACGGTGAGCGCGGTGCGCCGCGACGCCGACGGCGTGGCCACGGCCTCGTCGGAGATCGCCCAGGGCACGCAGGACCTGAGCCAGCGCACCGAGGAGCAGGCCAGCGCCCTGCAGCAGACCGCCGCCTCGATGGAGCAGCTCGGCACCACCGTGCGCCAGAACGCCGACAACGCCGAGGCCGCCAGCGCGCTGGCCGAGCGCACGGCGGCGGTGGCGCAGCGCGGCGGCCAGGTCGTGCAGGACGTGGTCGCGACCATGCAGGACATCGAGGACAGCTCGCGCCGCATCACGCAGATCGTGGGCACGATCGACGGCATCGCCTTCCAGACCAACATCCTGGCGCTCAACGCGGCCGTCGAGGCGGCGCGCGCGGGCGAGCAGGGCCGCGGCTTCGCCGTCGTGGCCAGCGAGGTGCGCACGCTGGCGCAGCGCGCGGCCGAGGCGGCGCGCGAGGTCAAGACGCTCATCGCGGCGAGCACCGAGCGCGTGGACCTGGGCGCGCGGCGCGTGGCCGACGCCGGGACCACGATGCGCGAGATCGAGACCGCCGTGACCCAGCTGCGCGAGCGCATCACCGCGATCAGCGCCGCCAGCGCGGAGCAGAGCGCGGGCGTGCAGCAGATCGGCGACGCCGTCTCGCAGATGGACCAGGTGACGCAGCAGAACGCCGCGCTCGTGGAGGAGAGCTCGGCCGCGGCCGAGAGCCTGCGCCAGCAGGCGGCGCACCTGCTGCAGGCGGTGTCGGTGTTCCGGCTCGGCGCGGCCGCGCCGGCCCAGCCGGGCGCCACGCCGGCCCACCTGGCGCAGAAGGCGCTGGCCCGCGCGGCCACCAGCGCGCGGGCCCGCACCGCGCGCA
>ERZ1066136.398-NODE-398-length-35314-cov-11.499816_pt1 | contig 35314 bp, 28 predicted proteins | sample MGYA00382783_ERZ1066136 | MGnify/ENA primary metagenome ERZ1066136 (study PRJEB33369, sample SAMEA5778366) | biofilm metagenome | biome: Industrial cooling water; feature: Water cooling tower basin; material: Biofilm | place: United Arab Emirates | collected... | reverse complement strand
GTCAGCGTGAAGGTGCTGTCGTGCTTGGGGTCGCAGCCGATCTGCAGCACGCGCTTGCCCATCTTGCTGAAGGCGGCGCTGAGGTTGCTGCTGGTCGTGCTCTTGCCGATGCCGCCTTTGCCGTAGATGGCAAAGACCTTGGCGGTGCCGATCTTGACGTTGCCGTCCTGCTGCACCTGCACGCTGCCCTCGCCGTCCTCGCGGGGGTTGGCGGCGGGGCGTGTGCCGCGGGCGATCTGGGTGACGGGGATTGCGGTGACGTTCATGCGGCTGCCTTCTGGTGACTGCTGACAAAGGAGCCCTCGAACACGCCTTCGAGGCGGTCTTCGAGTTCCTCGCCGGCGCGCCGGAGCGCCTCCAGCGTGGCGGCGTCGGGTTGCCAGTACTGGCGGTCGCAGGCTTCGAGAAGCCGGCTCGCCACCTTGGCACTGGCGGTGGGGTTCAGGGTGGCCAGGCGCTCGCGCATGGCCGGGTCGAGCACGAAGGTCTCGGTGAGGTGCTGGTACACCCAGGGCGCGACCTGCCCGGTGGTGGCGCTCCACGCGAAGGTGTTGGTGATGCTCACCTCGATCTGGCGCACGCCCTCGTAGCCGTGCTCCAGCATGCCTTCGTACCACTTGGGGTTGAGCATGCGCGTGCGCGTCTCCAGGGCCACCTGCTCGGCCAGGGTGCGCACGGTGCCGTCGGCGGCGCTGCGCGTCTGGTCGGCGATGTAGACCGGCGTCTCGGCCGCCGCGCCCGTGGCGCCGGCGGCCACCTTGGCCCGCTTGACGGCGCGGCTGATGCCGCCCAGCGTGTCGAAGTAGGTGTCGACCGTGGTGACGCCCAGCTCCACGGAATCCAGGTTCTGGTAGCTCAGCGCCACGTCGGCCAGCACGTGGTTGAGCAGCGCCGCCTGGGCCACCGGCTTGCCGCTGCGGCCGTAGGCGAAGCCCTTGCGCTTGGTGTAGGCCTCGGCGAGCTCGTCCTCGTCCTGCCAGGTGCTGCTGTCGACCAGCAGGTTGACGTTGCTGCCGTAGGCGCCGTCGGCGTTGCCGAACACGCGCAGCGCCGCCGTCTCGAGGCTGCCGCCGTGTTCGCGCTGCCAGGCCAGGGCGTGCTTGCGGATGAAGTTCTGCTCCTCCGGCTCGTCGGCGCTGGCGCACAGGAAGGCGGCCTCGGCCAGCATGCGGATCTGCAGCGGCAGCAGGTCGCGGAAGATGCCCGACAGCGTCATGAGCACGTCCACGCGCGGGCGGCCCAGCTCGGCCAGCGGGATCAGCTGCGCGCCGGCCAGGCGGCCATAGCCGTCGAAGCGCGGCGCCGCGCCCATCAGCGCCAGGGCCTGGGCCAGCGGCGCGCCTTCGCTCTTGAGGTTGTCGGTGCCCCACAGCACCAGGGCCACGGTCTCGGGCACGCCGTGGCCGTCTTGTGCGTGGCGCTGCAGCAGCTTCTCGGCCTGGCGCGTGGCGTCGCGCACGGCAAAGGCGCTGGGGATGCGGAAGGGGTCGAAGCCGTGCAGGTTGCGGCCGGTGGGCAGCACCTCGGGGTTGCGCATCACGTCGCCGCCGGGGGCCGGCGGCACGAAGCGGCCGTCGAGCGCGCGCACGATGCCGGCGATCTCGGTGTCCTCGGCCAGCAGGCGGTCGTGGTGGGCGAGCTGCGCCAGCGCGGCCAGCGCGTCGGCGTTGGCGGGGCGGCCGGCCTGGTGCAGCGCCTGCTCGGGCGTGGCGCCCTGGGCGATGGCTTCCACGCACTCGCGGCTGAGGCCGGCGGCGTTGTCGGCCTCGCAGATGGCCCACAGCAGGCTGGCGCGCTCGGCGGGCTTGGGCGCGCGGCCCACCACGTGCAGGCCGTGGGGGATGAGCGTGTACTCCAGCTCGAGCACGGCGTCGCTCAGGCGCAGCAGCTCGGCCTCGGCCTGGGCCGGTGTCCAGGCGGGCTCGGCGTCGCACAGCTCGAGCTCGGCGGCCTGGGCCTGGATCAGGCTGGCCAGCGCGGCCTTTTCGCCGTCGGCGTCGGCATCGCGGCCGCGCCAGCGCGTGAGCGAGCTCTTCAGGTCCAGCAGGCCGCGGTACAGCCCGGCCTCGGCCACGGGCGGCGTGAGGTAGCTGATGAGCGTGGCCGCGGCGCGCCGCTTGGCGATGGCGCCTTCGCTGGGGTTGTTGCTGGCGTAAAGGTAGAAGTTCGGCAGGTCGCGGATCAGGCGGTCGGGCCAGCAGCTGCCCGTGAGGCCGGCCTGCTTGCCGGGCATGAACTCCAGCGAGCCGTGGGTGCCGAAGTGCAGCACGGCGTCGGCCTTCCAGTCCTCGCGCAGCCAGCGGTAGAAGGCGCTGAAGGCGTGCGTGGGGGCGAAGCCCTTCTCGAACAGCAGGCGCATGGGGTCGCCCTCGTAGCCCATGCCGGGCTGCACCGTGAGCACCACGTTGCCTAAGGCCGCGCCCAGCACGAAGAGGCTGCGCCCGTCCGACAGCTGCCGCCCCGGTGCCGGGCCCCAGGCGGCCTCGATCTCCTTGAGCCAGCGCTCGCGCCGCACGTGGTCGGCCGTGGGGATCTGCGCCAGCACGTTGGCATCGGCGCCCAGGCGCTCGCGGTTGCCTTCGAGCAGGGCCACGCGCAGGGCGTCGACGCTCTCGGGCAGGTCCACCGTGTAGCCCTCGCGCTGGAGGCCCTTGAGCGTCTCGAACACGCTCTCGAACACGCTCAGGTAGGCGGCGGTGCCCAGGTTGCCGGCGTTGGGCGGGAAGTTGAAGACCACCAGCGCCACGCGGCGCTCGGCGCGCTGCTTGCGGCGCAGGGCCACCAGCCGCGCCACGCGCGAGGCCAGCATGGCCGTGCGCTCGCTGCAGCTGTGCATGTCGGTGTCGGCCTCGGGGAAGTGGCAGGCCTTCTCGCAGCCGCTGCAGGTGCTGCCGGCCGCGCCGCCGCGGCCGCCGTAGACCCCGGGACCGGTGGCGCCGTCGAGCTCGGGGATGGCGACCATGATGGTGGCCTCCACCGGCAGCAGGCCGCGCGCCGAGTTGCCCCACTCGGGCAGGCTCTGGAACTCCACCGAGTGCGCGGCCACGTAGGGCACGTCGAGCCGGGCGAGGATCTCCTCCGCCGCGCGCGAATCGTTGTAGGCCGGCCCGCCCACGAGCGAGAAGCCCGTGAGCGACAGCACCGCGTCCACCGTGGCGCGGCCGTCCTTCATGAAGAACTGCTCGATGGCCGGGCGCGAGTCCAGGCCCGAGGCGAAGGCCGGCACCACCTGCAGGCCCTGCACCTCGAGCGCCGCGATCACGGCGTCGTAGTGGCGGGCGTTGCCGGCCAGCAGGTAGCTGCGCAGCAGCAGCAGGCCCACGCGGCCCTGGGCGCGCTCGGCGCTCACCAGCTGCGGCAGCGTGGCCAGGTCGGCGCTCATGCGGCCGGGCAGGCGCGGGTGGTAGACGCCGACCTCGGGGTACTCCACCGGCGCGTCGGCGCTGGTGTGGCCGCGCAGCGTGGTGCGGGCCTGGCTGCCCTGGCTCTGGGCCGCAGCACCCGCGTAGCGGTCGACCAGGAAGCGCACCAGGTTGACGACGTTGTCCTGCGAGCCACCCAGCCAGTACTGCAGCGTCAGGAAATAGGCCCGCACGTCCTGCGCGGTGCCCGGGATGAACTTCAGCAGCTGCGGCAGCCGGCGCAGCATCTTCATCTGGCGCTCGCCGCTGCTGGCGCTGGGGGCCTTGCCGTCCTTGGCCTGCTCGGCGCCGCTCTTGCCGCGCAGCTTCTTCAGCAGCGCCAGCACGCCGCTGGCGGGCTTGGCCATGTCGAACTTGCCCATGCGCGTGAGCCGGGCCACCTCGCCGGCGCTCATGGCGCAGACCATGGCGTCGCAGTGGTCGCGGCGCGCGGCCAGGTCGTCGAGGATGGGCTTGAAGTGCTCTTCCATGAAGAGCATGGTCACGACGACGATGTCGGCGGCGGCGATGTCGTCCTTGCAGCGCTGCAGGGCGGCCTCGTCGCTGGCCCATTCGCTGGCGGCGTGCATGGTGAAGCGCAGGCCCGGCAGCTGCTGCCGCAGGGTGCCGCGCGCGCGTTCGGCCGCGCCTTGCAGGTGCGGGTCCATCGTCACGAGGACGAAGCGCAGCGGGGCGGTGGCGACAGGCTTCATGCGGTGCGCGTCTCGATCAGCGGCCGAAGTGGGCCTTGGCGTCGTACAGCGTCTCGACGGTGATGAGGGCCAGGCCCCGCTCGACGGCGAAGCGTTCGGTGTTGCGGCGGGCCTTGCCGCGCACGAAGAAGGGCACCTTCTGCAGCTCCTTCTGCGCGTCGGGCGCCCAGGTGGCGCCGGCCTGCGCGGCCACCGGCAGGGTGGCCTCCACGGGCACGGGCTCGTTGGCGGCCCGCGCGGGCGCGGGCTCGACCACGGGGGCCTGGCTGGCCACGGGCACGCCCTCGGGCAGCTCGCGCGGCGCGCCGGCGTGTGAGAGGTGCGAGGCCGCGGCGCCCTCGTGGAACTCGAAGTCCTCGCGGAACATCGTGAGCAGGTGCTCCTCCAGGCCCATCATGAGCGGGTGCACCCAGGTGTCGAACAGCACCGCGGCGCCCTCGAAGCCCATCTGCGGCGAGTAGCGCGCCGGGAAGTCCTGCACGTGCACCGGTGCGCTGATCACCGCGCAGGGCAGCTTCAGCCGCTTGGCGATGTGGCGCTCCATCTGCGTGCCCAGCACCAGCTCGGGCTGGGCCTCGGCGATCTTCTGCTCGACCTCGAGGTAGTCGTCGCTGATGAGCGGCTCCACGCCGTACCTGGCGGCGGCTTCGCGCAGGTCGCGCGCGAACTCGCGGCTGTAGGTGCCCAGGCCCACGACCTGGAAGCCCAGCTCCTCGGCGGCCACGCGCGCGGCGGCGATGGCGTGCGTGGCGTCGCCGAACACGAACACGCGCTTGCCGGTGAGGTAGGTGCTGTCCACCGAGCGCGAGTACCAGCTGGCGCGCGAGCCGCTCCTGGCCAGTAGCTCGGTGGCGTCGAGGCCGGCCAGCGCCGCGACCTCGGCGATGAACTGCTTTGTTGCGCCCACGCCGATGGGCACGGTCTTGGTGAAGGGCTGGCCGAAGGCGCGCTGCAGGTAGCTGGCGGCCTGGCCGGCGATCTCGGGGTAGAGCACGACGTTGAAGTCGGCCTCGTGCAGGCGCGCGATGTGCGCGGCGCTGGCGTCCAGCGGCGCCACCACGGCCACGTCGACGCCGATCTGGGCCAGCAGCTTGGTGACCTCGGCCACGTCGTCGCGGTGGCGGAAGCCCAGCGCGGTGGGGCCCAGCAGGTTGCAGCACTTGCGCTCGCGCACAGGGCGGCGCGGCACGGCCTCGCGGCGCGGCGCCAGGGCGCGCACCAGCTGGTACAGGGTCTCGGAGGCGCCCCAGTTCTCCTTGCGCTGGTAGGCCGGCAGCTCCAGCGCCACCACGGGGATGGGCAGGTTCAGGCCCTGGGCGAGGCCGCCGGGGTCGTCCTGGATGAGCTCGGCCGTGCAGCTGGCGCCCACCAGCAGGGCCTTGGGCTGGAAGCGCTCGACGGCCTCGCGCGCGGCGGTCTTGAACAGCTCGGCGGTGTCGCCGCCGAGGTCGCGCGCCTGGAAGGTGGTGTAGGTGACGGGCGGGCGGCGGTCGCGCCGCTCGATCATCGTGAACAGCAGGTCGGCGTAGGTGTCGCCCTGGGGCGCGTGCAGCACGTAGTGCACGTCGGTCAGGGCGGTGGCCACGCGCATGGCGCCCACGTGCGGGGGGCCTTCGTAGGTCCAGAGCGTCAGTTGCATGGTCGGTGGGCCTTGCCGTCAGGCGGCGGCGCGCGCGGGCTTCGGTGCCAGCAGCGCCTTGCGGCGCAGCGGGCGGGCGAACAGCTCGGCGAGGTCGGCGGCCTGCTCGTAGCCGTGGATGGGCGTGAACACGAGCTCGATGGCCCACTTGGTGGTCAGGCCCTCGGCCTCCAGCGGGTTGGCCAGGCCGAGGCCGCAGACGGTGATGTCGGGGCGGTCGGCGCGGCAGCGGTCGAGCTGCTGCTCCACGTGCTGGCCTTCCGACAGGCGCGTGCCGGCGGGCAGCAGGGCCAGCTCCTCGGCCATCAGCTCGCGGTGCAGGAAGGGCGTTCCGACCTCCACGAGCTCGGCGCCGAGTTCGCGCGACAGGAAGCGCGCGATCGGGATCTCGAGCTGTGAGTCGGGGAAGAAGAAGAGCCGCTGGCCGCCCAGCGACTCGCGCAGCCGCGACAGCGCCACGGCCGCGCGCTCGCGGGCGCTGGCCGTCACGCGCTCCACGACCTCGGCGCGCACGCCGAAGGCGCTGGCCGCGGCCTGCAGCCAGGCTGTCGTGCCCTCGACGCCGATGGGGAAGGGCGCGCCGATGCGCTGGGCGCCGCGGGCCTCCAGCGCGCGCGCCGTGTCGCCCAGGAAGGGCTGGGCCAGCAGGAAGCGCGTGCCCGGGCCCACGGCCGGCAGCGCGTCGCTGCGCCGCGCCGGCAGGAAGCCGATGCGCGCCGGCAGGCCGAGCTGGCCCAGCAGGCGCGCGAGCTGGTCTTCGACGATGTCGGGCAGCGCGCCCACCACCAGCAGCTGCGGCTCGGGCGAGGGCTGCATCACCGGCACCAGCGACGCCAGGCAGGCGTCCTCGCCCTGCGTGAAGGTGGTCTCGATGCCGCTGCCGCTGTAGTTGAGCACGCGCACCTGGGGCAGGAACTGGGCGCTCAGGCGCTCGGCGGCGCGCGAGAGGTCGAGCTTGATGACTTCGCTGGGGCAGCTGCCCACGAGGAACAGCGTCTTGATGTCGGGCCGGCGCTCGAGCAGGCGGGCGACCACGCGGTCGAGCTCGTCGTTGGCGTCGGCCAGGCCGGCCAGGTCGCGCTCGTCGAGGATGGCGGTGGCGAAGCGCGGCTCGGCGAAGATCATCACGCCGGCGGCGCTCTGGATCAGGTGCGCGCAGGTGCGCGAGCCCACCACCAGGAAGAACGCGTCCTGGATCTTGCGGTGCAGCCACACGATGCCCGTGAGGCCGCAGAACACCTCGTGCTGGCCGCGCTCGCGCAGCACGGGCGCGGTGCTGCAGCCGCCGGCGGCGGGGTGCAGCGGGATCACGGTGGCGGCGTTCATGCCAGCACCCCCGGTTGCGCGGCGGCATCGGCATCGCGCGCCGCCAGCCGCGCCGCGCGCAGCTTGAGCACGAACTGCGTCGCGTTGATCACGTAGGCCGCGTAGGCCGCCAGCGCCAGCCCCATCAGCGGCTGCGGGCCCAGCCAGCCGCCGAACAGGGCCGCCAGGTAGGCCGTGTGCAGGGCCAGCACCAGCATGCTGAACACGTCTTCCCAGTAGAAGGGCTCGGCGAACAGGTACACGCCGAAGACCACCTTCTCCCAGATGCAGCCCGTGACCATGATGGTGTAGAGCAGCACCGTCTTCAGCACCACCGAGCCGGTGGCGATGTCGTAGCCGCTGCCGGTGGCCAGGTAGCGCAGCACCAGCACCAGGCTGGCCGCGAACACCACGAACTGCAGCGGTGCGAGCACGCCCTGCACCAGCGTCCAGGCCGAGGCGTCGCGCCGGCGCCGCTGCTCCGGGGTGTACAGCGGGGTCCGGTGGGGGGCGGTTCGGGGCGGGGTGGGCATCGTGGGCTCGGGGGCGCTTTCGGGGGCGGGCGGGTGGCGGGTTGTTCGGGTTCTTCGGGGGATACGGGCAGCCTAGGTGTTCGAACCGCGAATGTCAATCGAGATAGACGTAAACTAGCGTTGACACCTGATCCCGAGCAACATCGGGCCGTCGGGCGGTGCCCGAGGCCGTGCCGCTCTCGCCGCCGGCCCCACCACGCCACCCCGAAGCCATGCGACCGACCCACGCCGCCCCCCGCCCCGCCCGCGCGCCCGCCGCGCCCGCCCGGAACCCCGGGGCGGACTCGGACTCCTTTGACCGCGCCCCGGTGCGGGTGTACAAGCCGCGTCGAGTTGACGTTGTTTTCGCGCGGCCGAGCGAACGGGTCCGCGCCGGGACGTTCGGGCCCGCCAAGGCCCCGCCGAGTGAGCCCACGCGGTCGGGGAGGGCGGGCCAACCCTGGCGGGATCACGCGCCGCCGCCCTCGTGGGCGGCCACCGCGGCGAGGAGGTTCCCAGCATGCGCCCCAGTGCCCCGCCCCCGCCCCGCCCTGCGGGCCACTGCCGGCCCGAACCCGAGGCCTGGCCCCCCGCCGCGGACGGCGCGGCCCCCTTGCCGGTGGACACCGACGTGAGCCAGGTCCGCATGCGCGTCTCCCGCCTGACCCACACGCTCGAGACCGACGTCATCCCCCGGCTGGTGCGCCAGCACCGCGACGACGGCACCACGACCGAGGGTCTCTCCGGGCCGTCGCCGCTGGAGCTGCAGGCTTTCGTCGACGCGCTCGTGAACGAGGACGACGAGGCCACCGAGCGCTGCATCCAGTCGCTGCGCCAGCGGGGCCTGCCCGTGAGCACGCTCTACGTGGAGCTGCTGGCCCCGGCGGCGCGCGAGCTTGGCGCGCGCTGGGAGATGGACCGCGTCGACTTCGCCACCGCCACCGTCAGCCTGGGCCGGCTGCAGCGGCTGATGCGCCAGCTGAGCCCCGATTTCGGCCGCGAGGTCGAGCACCCCGGCCATGGCCGCCGCGTGCTGCTGACCCAGCCCGAGTCCGAGCAGCACATGTTCGGCCTGTCGATGGTGGCCGAGTTCTTCCGCCGCGAAGGCTGGGACGTGCTCGGGGGCGTGGCCGGGGTCGGGATCGACCCGGTGGCCTGGGTCCGGCGCGACTGGTTCGATGCCGTGGGTTTTTCCATCGGCAGCGAGACCGGAATCGCCTGGCTGCGAGATACCATTGCACTTGTCCGTCAGACCTCACGCAACCCGTTGCTGGTGGTGCTGGTGGGCGGCCCGCTGTTCTCGATCCACCCGGAATGGGTGGCCGATGTCGGCGCGGACGCCACCGCCGACGGTCGCAGTGCGCCCGGCCTGGCCGAGGCGCTGGTTTCACAACGTGTGCAGGAGCAGTCCGGGGCCGCACGCATGACCTGACCGTCAGAACCCGGGAGAACATGCTTTGAGTCTGGCTCCTAACCGCTGTCGCCCGTGGATCAACCTCGCATGAGGCGGCCACCGGCCCGGAAGCAGGACCTGATCGGCGATCTCGAATCCCGGGTGGCCAACCGGCTGCTGGGAACCGCCAGCGACGTCGTGCTGGTTCTCGACCGCGACGCCGTGGTGCTCGACCTGCACATCCCCGACGAGCAGCTCGCCGGCCTCATCGGCCAGGGCTGGCGCGGCCGCGCCTGGCGCGACATCGTCACCCTCGAGGGCCGCGACAAGATCGACGCCCTGCTCGCCGACGCCCGCGCGGGCCAGCCCGCGCGCTGGCGCCAGGTCAACCACGCCGTGCCCGGCCGCGACGACGTGCCCGTGGCCTACAGCGCCCTGGCGCTGACCGAGGAGTCGCCGGGCCCGCGCAAGCCGGCCCTGCTGGCGCTGGGCCGCGACCTGCGCGCCACCGCGCAGCTGCAGCGCCGCCTCGTCGACGCGCAGCAGGCCATGGAGCGCGACTACTGGCGCTTCCGCGAGGCCGAGACGCGCTACCGCACGCTGTTCCAGACGGCGCCCGAGGCGGTGCTCATCGCCGACGGCCAGTCGTTCAAGGTGCTGGAGGCCAACCCGGCGGCCGAGGCGCTGTTCGCGCGCGGCCCGGGCCGGCTGGCCGGCTCGGCGCTGGCCAGCCTGTTCGACGGTGCCTCGCAGTCGCGGCTGCAGCCGCTGCTGGCCTCGCCGCGCAGCGGCGCGCTCGACAGCTCGCTGGAGCGCGTGCGCGTGCACCTGGCCGGCGGCAGCGCGGCCGCGGCCGACGCCGAGTTCGAGGTCTCGGTGGCCGTGTTCCGCCAGCAGCAGGCGGTGCAGCTGCTGATGCGCGTGCGCCCGGCCGCCGCGGGCCCGACCGCCCGGCGCAGTGCCCGCGGCGCCGTCGCGGCCGTGGCCGACAGCCACGGCCACCTGCTCGAGGCCTTCGAGCGCCAGACCGCCGACGCGCTGATCTTCACCGACAACCAGGGCCGCATCCTGCGCGCCAACGCCGCCTTCGCCACGCTGGCCCAGCTGGCCGGCCCCGACGTCGCGCGCGGCGAGCTGCTCGACCGCTGGCTCGGCCGCACTGGCGTCGAGCTCAACGTGCTGCTCACGAACCTGCGCAACACGCCCGTGGTGGCGGCCTTCCCGACGGTGCTGCGCGGCGAGGTCGGCATCGACCACGAGGTCGAGGTCTCGGCCACCCGGCTGGACGCTGGCGCCACGCCGGCGCTGGCCTTCGCCATCCGCGACATCGGCCGCCGCATCGAGGGCAGCGAGCGCAACGTCACGACGCTGGGCCGCTCGCCCACCGAGCTCACCGAGCTCGTGGGCCGCGTGCCCATGAAGGACATCGTCGCCGAGACGGCCGAGGTCATCGAGCAGCTGTGCATCGAGACCGCGCTGCAGATGACGCACAACAACCGCGCGCTGGCGGCGCAGTTCCTGGGCCTGTCGCGCCAGAGCCTATACGTCAAGCTGCGGCGCTACGGCCTCGCCTCGGGCGACAGCGGCGGCGAGGGCGAGGGCGACGACTGACGCCCGCCCCGCGGAAGTCAATCGAGATTGACGCCCGCACTGTAAATTCGGATTGACGTTTTGGGGGCCAGGGCGCACCATCCGCCCATGGCCCTGCCTGCGCCCTCGGCGATCGCCGAACTGCTGAAGCCCATCACCTGGTTCCCGCCGATGTGGGCCTTCGGGTGTGGCGTCGTCGCCTCCGGGCAGTCGCTCGACGGCCGCGTGGGGCTCGTGGTGGCGGGCGTGCTGCTGGCCGGGCCCGCCGTGTGCGCCACCAGCCAGGCCGTCAACGACTGGTTCGACCGCCACGTCGACGCCATCAACGAACCCCACCGGCCCATCCCCTCGGGCCGCATGCCGGGCCGCTGGGGCCTGTACGTCGCCATCCTCTGGACGCTGCTGTCGCTGCTGCTGTCGATGGCGCTCGGCCCCTGGGGCTTCGGGGCCGCGGTGCTGGGCCTGCTGCTGGCCTGGGCCTACAGCGCGCCGCCGCTGCGCCTCAAGCGCAACGGCTGGTGGGGCAACGCGGCCTGCGGCATCAGCTACGAGGGCCTGGCCTGGGTCACGGGCGCGGCCGTCATGGCCGGCGGCACCATGCCCGATCTGCGCTCGCTGATCCTGGCCGCGCTGTACAGCGCCGGGGCCCACGGGATCATGACGCTCAACGACTTCAAGTCCATCGCGGGCGACCGCCAGATGGGCATCGCCTCGCTGCCCGTGCAGCTGGGCCCGCGCCGCGCCGCCATCGCCGCGGCCGGCACCATGGTGCTGGCGCAGGCGCTGGTCATCGCGCTGCTGCTCGACTGGGGCCGCCCCTGGCACGCCGCGGCCATCGGCGGGCTCGTGCTGGCGCAGGTGCTGATGGCGCGCCGCTTCGTGGCCGCGCCCGTCGAGCGCGCGATCTGGTTCAGCGGCCTCGGCGTCACGCTGTTCGTGGCGGGCATGCTGGTCAGCGCCTTCGCGCTGCGGGGCCTGGCGTGAGCTGGCTGGCCATCGTCCGCATGGGCCTGGTGCAGATGGCGCTGGGCGCCATCGTCGTGCTCACCACCTCCACGCTCAACCGCGTGATGGTGGTGGAGCTGCAGCTCGCGGCCCTGTTGCCGGGCCTCATGGTGGCGCTGCACTACGCGGTGCAGCTCACGCGGCCGCGAATGGGCTTCGGCTCGGACAGCGGCGGCCTGCGCACGCCCTGGATCATCGGCGGCATGACCGTGCTGGCGCTGGGCGGCTTCGGCGCCGCGGTGGGCACGGCCTGGGCCGCCACGGCACCGGCCGCGGGGCTGGCGCTGGCCGCGGCGAGCTTCGCGCTCGTGGGGCTGGGGGTCTCGGCCACCGGCACCTCGGTGCTGGCCCTGCTGGCCACGCGCGTGCAGCCCGAGCGCCGCGCCGGCGCCGCGACGCTGGTGTGGGTGATGATGATCGTGGGCCTGGCCGGCTGCGCGGGCGTGGCGGGCCACTTCCTCGATCCCTACAGCCCGCAGCGGCTGGTGCTGGTGTCGGGCGTGGTCTCGGCGGCGGCGCTGCTGCTGGCCGTGCTGGCCATCGCCGGCGTGGAACGCCGCGCCGCCCGCGTGACGGCGCCCAGCGCCGACCGGCCGCCGTTTCGCGAGGCCCTGGCCGAGGTCTGGCGCGAGCCCGACGCGCGCCGCTTCACCCTCTTCGTGCTCGTGTCCATGCTGGCCTACAGCGCCCAGGACCTGATCCTCGAGCCCTTTGCCGGCATCCGCTTCGGCTTCACGCCCGGCGAGAGCACGCAGCTCTCGGGCCTGCAGCACGGCGGCACCCTGGCCGGCATGCTGCTGGCCGCGATGGCGGGGCGGCGCATCGCCGGCGTGTCGCTGGGCTCGCTGCGCCACTGGATCCTGGGCGGCTGCCTGGCCTCGGCCGTGGCCCTGGGCGGGCTGGTCGCCGGCGCCGCCTTCGGGCCGGGCTGGCCGTTGCGCGCCAACGTGTTCGTGCTCGGCGTGGCCAACGGCGCGTTCTCCATCGCCGCCATCGGCTCGATGATGGCCCTGGCCAGCCAGGGCCGCGAGTCGCGCGAGGGCACGCGCATGGGCCTGTGGGGCGCCGCGCAGGCCGTGGGCTTTGCCGTCGGCGGCGTCGCCGGCACGGCCGCCAGCGACCTCGCGCGCTGGGCCCTGGGCTCGCAGGTGGGCGCCTACGGCCTGGTCTTCGCCGTCGAGGCGCTGCTCTTCGTGGCCGCTGCCGTGCTGGCGCTGCGCATCGCACTGCCCGCGCGCGACGCCGCCGCGCCCGTCCCGTCACCCACACCCCGCGCCGCGACGCGAGCAGGAGGAACCGCATGAACCCATCGTCGAACGACTCGCCCACCTATGACGCGGTCGTCGTCGGCGGCGGCCCCGCCGGCGCGACGGCGGCGCACGACCTCGCCCGCCAGGGGCTGAGCGTGCTGCTGCTCGACCGCGCCGGGCGCACCAAGCCCTGTGGCGGCGCCATCCCGCCGCGGCTCATCAAGGATTTCGAGATCCCCGACCACCTGCTGGTGGCCAAGGCGCGCTGCGCGCGCATGGTGTCGCCGTCCGACCAGCGCGTGGACATCCCCATCGAGGGCGGCTTCGTGGGCATGGTCGACCGCGACGTCTTCGACGAGTGGCTGCGCGAGCGCGCCGCCGGCGCCGGCGCCGTGCGCCGCCGCGGCCGCTACACCGAGCTCACGCGCGACGCCGACGGCACCGCCGTCGTGCACTTCGAGACCGACGCGCGCGCCGGCAGCGAGCGCGGCCCGCAGGGCCCCGCGCGGGCGCAGGTGCGGGCCCGCTGCGTCATCGGCGCCGACGGCGCGCGCAGCGAGGTGGCGCGCCAGAACGTGCCCGACGCCGAGCGCACGAGCTACGTCTTCGCGTACCACGAGATCGTGGCGCGCCCGGCCAACCCGCCCGCCGACTACGACCCCAGCCGCTGCGACGTCGTCTACCGCGGCGAGCTCTCGCCCGACTTCTACGGCTGGGTGTTCCCGCACGGCGACACGCTGTCCATCGGCACCGGCAGCGCCGACAAGGGCTTCTCGCTGCGCAACGCCACGGCCAAGCTGCGCGCGGCCAGCGGCCTGGACACCGCGCCCACGCTGCGCCGCGAGGGCGCGCCCATCCCCATGAAGCCGCTGCCGCGCTGGGACAACGGCCGCGACGTGGTGCTGGCCGGCGACGCCGCCGGCGTGGTGGCGCCGGCCTCGGGCGAGGGCATCTACTACGCCATGACGGGCGGGCGCCTGGCCGCCGAGGCCGCGGCCGAGTACCTGCGCACCGGCCAGGCCAAGGCCCTGAAGCTGGCGCGCAAGCGCTTCATGCGCGAGCACGGCACGGTGTTCTGGGTGCTGGGCATCATGCAGCGCTTCTGGTACGTGAACGACAAGCGCCGCGAGCGCTTCGTCAGCATCTGCCGCGACAAGGACGTGCAGCAGCTCACCTTCGAGTCGTACATGCACAAGAAGCTGGCGCGCAAGAAGCCGATGGCGCACGTGCGCATCTTCTTCAAGGACGTGGCGCACCTGCTGGGCCTGGTCCGGGCCTGACATCGACGCCACCCCTTATGTGGACGCGCCCCTTCCGCCGGCGCCCCCGACCATGAACCGACCCCAGGCCAACGTGGCCGAGCTCGCCGTGCTGGCGCAGTACGCGCCGCACCTGGCGCGTGCCTTCGCCAGCCTGGCCTGCGACATCGCCCTGGTGCTCGACGCCCAGGGCACCATCACCGCGATCGCCCACAACGACGCGCGCAGCCTCGATGGCGCCAGCAGCGACTGGGTCGGCCGCGCCATGGCCGACACCGTGACGCCGCAGACGCGCCACAAGGTCGAGGCCCTGCTCGCCGAGGTCACGGCCAGCGGCATCGGCCGGCGGCGCGAGGTCAACCTGCAGCCGGCCCCGGGCGCCGGCGCCGACGACGGCATCGCCGTGGCCTACACCGCGCTGCGCCTGGGCGCGGACGGGCCGACGCTGGCCGTGGGCCAGGACCTGCGCGCCGTGGCGCGCATGCAGCAGCGCTTCGTGCGCGTGCAGCAGGAGCTCGAGCGCGGCTACGTCGCGGCCCTGGCGGCCGAGCGCGGCAGCGGCGGCAGCCTGCCGGGGCTCGACGAAGCCCCGCTCGACGAGGCCTCGCGGGCGGCCTTCGCCGCCTGGCTGCTGGCCGAGCGCCAGGGCGGTGACCACCCGCCCCCCGCGCCCGAGGACCCGGCCACCCACTGAGCGCCGGCGGGGCCGGCGCCGGCCCTGCGGCACACTGCCGGGCATGAGCCATCCCACCCCGGGCCCGCTGCAGGGCCTCCGCGTCATCGAGTTCGCCGGCATCGGCCCGGCGCCCCTGGCCTGCATGCTGTTCGCCGACCTCGGCGCCGACGTCGTGCGCATCGACCGCCTGGCGCCCAGCGGCCTGGGCCTGGCCCTGGGCCCGCGCGACGATGTCAACGCACGCGGCCGCCGCTCGGTGGCGCTGGACCTGAAGCAGCCCGCCGGGCGCGACGCCGCGCTGCGGCTCGTGGCCGGCGCCGACGTGCTGGTGGAAGGCTTCCGCCCCGGCGTGATGGAGAAGCTCGGCCTCGGCCCGGAGGCCTGCCACGCCCTGAACCCGCGCCTGGTCTACGGCCGCATGACGGGCTTCGGCCAGCAGGGCCCGCTGGCCGCGCAGGCCGGCCACGACCTCAACTACCTCGCGCTCACCGGCCTGCTGCACGGCATCGGCCCCGCGGGCGGGCCGCCGCTGCCGCCGCTCAACCTGGTGGCCGACTACGGCGGCGGCGCCATGTTCCTGGCCTTCGGCGTGATGGCCGCGCTCTGGGAGCGGCAGCGCAGCGGCCGCGGGCAGGTGGTCGACGCGGCCATGGTCGACGGCGCCGCGGCCCTGGGCAGCATCTTCTGGGGCCTGAGCGCCGCCGGCCAGTGGCAGCCCGAGCGCGGCAGCAACCTGCTCGACGGGGGCGCGCCGTTCTACGCCTGCTACGAGACGGCCGACGGCCGCTGGATGAGCCTGGCGGCGCTGGAGCCCAAGTTCTTCGCCGAGGCGGCCACGCTGCTGGGGCTGGAGCCGCGCTTCGTGCAGCGCCAGTACGACCGCCGCCTGTGGCCCGAGCTGCGCCAGGCCCTCGCCGCCGCGTTCCGCCGCCACACGCAGGCCGGGTGGACCGAGCGCTGCGCCGGCAGCGACGCCTGCATCGCGCCCGTGCTCGATCTCGAGCAGGCGCCGCAGCACGCGCACGCGCGCGCCCGCGAGGCCTTCGTCACGGTGGACGGCCGCGTGCAGCCGGCCCCGGCGCCGCGCTTCTCGCGCACGCCGGCGGGCCCGCCGCGGCGCGCGCCCGAGCCCGGTGAACACGGCGACGCCGTGCTGGCCGAGGCCGGCCTGGACCCCGCCGCGCTGCGGGCCGCGGGGGTGCTGCGGTGAGCGCGCCGGACACCCGCCCCACCCACGCCACGCCGGCCGACGCGCGCCGCGCGGCGTCGCTCATCCTGCTGCGCGACGGCGCCGCCGGCCTGGAGGTGCTGATGCTGCGCCGCGCCGAGCGCGAGGGCGACATGCGCAGCGGCGTGGCCGTGTTCCCCGGTGGCGTGCTCGACCCGCGCGACCACGAGGCGCAGGGCCGCGTGCACGGCGCCGACGACGCCACGCTCAGCGCGCGCATGGGCCTGCCGGCCGGCGGCCTGGACTACGCCATCGCCGCCGTGCGCGAGACCTTCGAGGAGGCCGGCCTGCTGCTGGCCCTGGACGGCGCCGGCCAGCCGCTGAGCCCCGAGCGCGTGCTCGAGCTCGCCCCCTGGCGCGACCGCCTGCAGCGCAACGAGGCCAGCGCCACGATGCTGTGCGCCGACGAGGGCCTGACGCTCGACCTGAGCGGCCTCGCCTACCACAGCCACTGGCTCACGCCGCCGGGCACGCCCAAGCGCTTCGACACGCGCTTCTTCATCACCGCCGCCCCGGCCGGCCAGCAGGCGACGCCCGACCACGGCGAGGCCGTCGAGCTGATGTGGATCACGCCCGCCGAGGCGCTGTCGCGCGAGCGCGGCCTCAAGCTGCTGACCGTGACCGAGGTGACGCTGAAGGAGCTGAGCGCCTTCGCCGACACCGCCTCGGCACTGGCCGCCTCGCGCGCGCGCGGGGCCGTGCCCTGCGTGATGCCGCGGCGCGCGCAGCGCGGCGGCCGGCCCACGGTGGTGCTGCCGCACGAGCTGCCCTACGCCGAGATCGGCCGCCTGGACCCCACGGGCCGCGCCGACGCCGCGGCCGAGCTGGTGGCGGGCCGCACGGTGTGGCTGTCGCCGCACGTGGCGCGCATCACCGCGCCCAACCCCGGGCCCATGACGGGCCCGGGCACCAACAGCTACCTCGTGGGCAGCGGCAGCCGCTGGGTGGTCATCGACCCCGGCCCGGCCATCGACCGCCACGTGCAGGCGCTGATCGCCGCGCTGCCGGCGGCCAGCGGCGGCCGGCCCGTGGCCATCCTGGCCACGCACACGCACCGCGACCACTCGCCCGCCGCCGCGCCGCTGGCCGCGGCCACGGGCGCGCCCGTGTGGGGCCGGCTGGCCCGCCACCCCATGTGGCAGGACGACAGCTTCCGCCCCGACCACGCGCCCGCCGACGGCGAGCGCCTCGAGCTCGGCGAGGGCGTGACGCTGCACGCCGTGCACACGCCCGGCCACGCCAGCAACCACGTCTGCTGGTGGCTGGAGCAGGAGGCGCTGCTGTTCACGGGCGACCACCTCATGCAGGGTTCCACCGTCGTCATCAACCCGCCCGACGGCGACATGGCGGCCTACCTGCAGTCGTTGCGCGCGCTGCGCCAGGCGCACGACGCCGGCACGCGCCCGCTGCACTGGCTGGCACCGGGCCACGGCTTCCTGGTGGCCGAGCCAGGTGCGGTGATCGACGCGCTGGTGGCCCACCGCCTGCGGCGCGAGGCCAAGGTGCTGGCCGCGCTCACGGCCGCGCCGCAGCCGCTGGAGGCCCTGCTGCCGCGCGCCTACGACGACGTGCCCGCGGCCCTGCACGGCGTGGCCGCGCGCTCGCTGCTGGCGCACCTGCTCAAGCTGCAGGGCGACGGCCAGGCGGTGGCCGCCGGCGAGGCCTGGTGCCGGGCCGCCTGAGCCGCGCTCAGGTGTCGCGCCAGGCGCCGTCCACCAGCAGCTGGTGCGGCCCGAACTGGGCCTTGTAGGCCATCTTGGGGCTCTGCTCGATCCAGTAGCCCAGGTAGACGTGCGGCAGGCCCAGCTGCCGCGTCTGCTCGATCTGCCACAGCACGCTGTAGGTGCCGTAGCTGGTGCGCGGCTCGGGTTCGTAGAAGGTGTAGACGGCCGAGAGGCCGTCCGACAGCACGTCGAGGATGCTCACCATCTTGAGCACGCCGGGCTCGCCATCCGCACCCGGCTCGCGGAACTCCACCAGGCGCGAGTTCACGCGGCTCTGCAGCAGGAACTGCGTGTACTGGTCGACGCTGTCCTGGTCCATGCCGCCGCCGGCGTGGCGGCCGCTCTGGTAGCGCAGGTAGAGCTGGTAGTGCTCGGGCACGAAGCCCAGGCGCAGCACGCGCGACTGCAGGCCGGCGTGCTGGCGCTGCGCGCGCCGCTGGCTGCGCGTGGGCACGAAGCGATCGACCGGCACGCGCAGCGGCACGCAGGCGCGGCAGCCGTCGCACCAGGGCCGGTAGGTGAACAGGCCGCTGCGCCGGAAGCCGCTGGCCACCAGGCCCGAGTAGGTGTCGGCGTGGATCAGGTGGCTGGGCGTGGCCACCTGCGAGCGCGCCTGCCGGTCGGGCAGGTAGCTGCAGGGGTAGGGCGCCGTTGCGTAGAACTGCAACGAGCGCAGCGGCAATTCCTTCGGGTGCGTCACGCGGCCTCGGTGGGCGGGGTGGCCGTGGCGGTCGGTGCCAGCAGCAGGGCCCAGTCGGCCGGATCATAGGTCCAGGCCGCCGGGCCCTCGGCCCCCGAGGCGCGGGCCACGTGCGCCAGGAAGGTGTCGCGCGGCACCTCGCGCGCGCCCAGGCTGGCCAGGTGGCGGGTGTTCTGCTGGCAGTCGATCCATTCGATGCCGTGGCGGCGGCAGGCCGCCACCAGCGCCGCCAGCGCGATCTTGCTCGCGTCGGTGGCGTGCGAGAACATCGATTCGCCAAAGGCCATGCGCCCGATCTGCACCAGGTACAGGCCGCCCACCAGCCGGCCGTCCACCCAGGTCTCGGCGCTGTGCACGCGGCCCTGGGCGCCCCAGGCCAGGTAGGCGTTGCGCACCTCGGGCACGATCCAGGTGCCGTCCTGGCCCTCGCGCGGGGTGGCGGCGCAGGCGTCGATGACGGCGGCCAGGTCGTGGTCGAAGCGAATCTCGCAGCCCGGCGTGCGCAGGAAGCGGCGGATGGTCTTCCTCAGCGTGTGCGAGAGGCGGAACTCGGCCACCGGCAGCACCATGCGCGGGTCGGGGCTCCACCACAGCACGGGCTGGCCGGGGCTGTACCACGGGAAGATGCCGGCGCGGTAGGCCTCGTCCAGCCGCCGCGGCGTGACGCGCCCACCGGCCGCCACCAGCCCGGGCGCCTCGGTGCCCGGGCCCAGCGCCACCGAGGCGTGCGGCAGCGGCTGCGTGTCGTCGATCCAGCGCAGCAGGGACATCGTGGCCTGGCCGCCGGCTTCAGCGGCCCCCGAGCTGCTGCCAGAGGAAGGCGTACTCGATGGCCTGCATGCGCGCGCGCTGGGCGTTGTCGGCCGCGCCGCCGTGGCCGCCCTCGATGTTCTCCCAGTAGCGCACGCGGTGGCCTTGCTCGAGCATGCGCGCCGCCATCTTGCGCGCATGGCCCGGGTGCACGCGGTCGTCGCGCGTGCTGGTGATGAACAGCACCGGCGGCAGCTTCTGCGTGGCCTTCACGTTCTGGTAGGGGCTGTACCTCGAGATGAAGGCCCACTGCTCGGGCTTGTCGGGGTCGCCGTACTCGGCCATCCAGCTCGCGCCGGCCAGCAGCGTGTGGTAGCGCCGCATGTCCAGCAGCGGCACCTGGCAGACCACGGCGCCGAACAGCTCGGGCCGCTGCAGCATCACCGCGCCCACGAGCAGGCCGCCGTTGCTGCCGCCCTGGATGCCCAGGTGCGGCGCGCTCGTCACCTTGTCGCGGATCAGCGCCTCGGCCACGGCCGCGAAGTCGTCGTAGCTCTTCTGCTTGTTGGCCAGGATGGCCGCCTGGTGCCAGGCCGGGCCGAACTCGCCGCCGCCGCGGATGTTGGCCACCACGTAGACGCCGCCCTGCGTGAGCCAGGCGCGGCCGATGCCGCCGCTGTACCAGGGCGTGAGCGCCACCTCGAAGCCGCCGTAGCCGTACAGCAGCGTGGGGTTGCGGCCGTTGGCCTGCACGCCCTGGGGCCAGACGATGAAGTAGGGCACGCGCGTGCCGTCGGCGCTGGTGGCGAAGCGCTGCTCCACGCGCATGCCCTCGGCGCTGAAGAAGCTGGGCCGCGACTTCAGGCGCTCGCGCTGGTCGGTGCCGGTGCGGCCCAGCCAGAGCGCGTCGGGCTGCAGGAAGTCGGCGCTGGACAGCAGGTAGTCCTCGGCCAGCGGGTCGTCCGCGATCAGCGGGTCGTGCAGCGGCGCCACCGAGAGCTGGCCGGGGTAGGGCGCCTGCACCTCGCGGCGGCTCCAGGCCGCGCCCTCGCGCGCCGGGGGGGCCCACTCCTCGAGCCGGTTGGCCACGTTGTCGAGCACGTTCAGGATCAGGCGGCTCGCCGTGGTGCTGCTGGCCTCCAGCGAGCGCGTGGCGGTGGGCGTGAACAGCGCCGTCCAGCGGGCCTTGCCGGCCAGGTAGGCCTCGGCCTCGGCCACCAGCAGCGAGCCGCGCACGAAGCGCTGGTCGCCGGCCTGCCAGTCGCTGCGCAGCTCCAGCAGCACGTGGCGGCGCCAGAAGCGCAGCGTGGCGTCCAGCGGCTTGGGGCAAGGCACGAGGCGATCGCCCTGCAGCAGCGCCAGCTCGGAGGTGTAGAAGTCGGGCGCGCGGAAGAACACCGTGCGCTCGAATCCGGGCGTCCGGTCCACGCTCACGAAGGCGTAGACGTCCTCGGTGCGGCCTTCGTAGACCGTCTGCGCCGCGCCGATCGGCGTGCCGCGCCGCCAGCGCTTGACGACGCGCGTGTAGCCGCTGGCGGTCAGCGAGCCGGGGCCGAAGTCGGTGCCGACCCAGAGCGTGTCGGCGTCGATCCAGGCGACGTTGCTCTTGGCCTCGGGCAGCACGAAGCCGCCCTCGGCCGCCGGCACGAAGCGCTTGGCCACGAGGTCGAACTCGCGCACCACGGTGGCGTCGGCGCCGCCGCGCGACAGCTGCACCAGGCAGCGCCGGTAGGCCGGGCCGTGCGCCGTGGCGCCGCCCCAGACCCAGTTCTCGCCCTCGGCCTTGCCCAGCGCGTCGAGGTCGAGCACGGTCTCCCAGGCGGGCTGCGGCTTGCGGTACTCGGCCAGCGTGGTGCGGCGCCACAGGCCGCGCGGGTTGGCCGGGTCCATCCAGAGGTTGTAGACATGGCCCCCGATGCGGCCGATGGCCGGGATGCGGTCGCGCGAGTCCAGCACCTCGCGGATGGCCTTCTCGCGCTCGGCGAAGCCGGGGCGCGCCAGCAGCTCGGCCTCGGTCTCGCGGTTGCGCTCGCGCACCCAGGCCAGGGCGCGTTCGCCCTGCACGTCTTCGAGCCAGAGATGGGGGTCGGTGTCGGGGGTCATCGGAGCGGCGGCGGCCGGCGTCAGGCCGGCGATCGAGAGGGTGGCGGTCGGCAAGGCGGCCAGCAGGCCGGCCTGGAGGATGTCTCGGCGATGCGTCATCGGTTCTCGGGCCACAGGGCCTGGGGTTGGATCTCGACCGTGCGCTGGCCGTCGGAGGCCCAGACGAGGCCGTCCTGCACCGTGAGCTGCAGCTGCAGCGAGCGCTGGGCCAGGCCGGCCAGGGCCTGGCTCTGCGCGGCCGGCAGCTGCCACACGGCCAGGTTGGACAGGCGCGTGACCTTGCCGCGCAGCGCCGCCCACCACACGGGCACGCTGCTGGCGTAGGCGAACACGCTCACGCGCTCGGCGCGGCCGCAGGCCTTGGCCAGGCGGCGGTCGTCGGGCTGGCCCACCTCCACCCACTGCAGCAGCTGGCCGGAGAGGTCCTTCTGCCAGAGGTCGGGCTCGTCGGCGTCCGACAGGCCGCGCGCGGCCTGCAGCGCGTCGGCGCCGTCGCCGGCGTCGGCCAGCAGCGCGTGGGCCAGCACGCGCACCATCAGGCGCTCCTCGGTCTCGGACGGGTGCAGCGCCAGCGTCAGGTGGTGGGTGGCGTAGACGTTGCGGTCCATGTCGGCCACCTGCACGGTGGCCTTGTAGATGGTGGACTTCAGCGCCATGGGGCGGACAGGGACGGCAGGGGCATCGAGGGCGGGGGCGCGGCGGCGCGCGCGGCGGGCACGGCCGGCGACTGTGCCACAGCCCCCGGGGGCGCCGCGGGCTCAGCGCCGTTCCACCACCTGCTGCAGGCCCGCCAGGCTCTGCTCGAAGTCGCGCCCCACCATGCCGTCGGCGAACAGCGCGATCCAGCGGAACATGGGGTTGGAGCCCATGTTGCCCGTCATGGCCCAGGTCACCTCGGTGCCGCCGGCCGCGGCCACCAGGCGCAGCTCGCCGCGCGAGGTGGTGCCGAAGTCGGGGAAGAAGAGGTCGTAGGCCAGGCGCCGGCCCGGCTCGGCGGCGGTGAAGCTCATGCGGCCGTCGCCCTCGCTGGCGCTGCGCCAGGCCCAGACCGCGCCGACGCCGCTGGGCGGGCCCTCGTAGCTGATCTGCATGGCGGGGTCGCGCCTGTTCCACACCGACCACGCCTTCCAGCGCCGCGGGTCGGCAATCTGCTCGTAGACCTGGTCCGGCGAGGCGGCCATCACCAGCCGGCGCTCGACGTGGAAGTCCGAGGGCAGCAGCAGCGTGCCCGCCGTGAGCACCAGGCCGAGCACGGCGACGATGGAGAACAGGGTCTTCAGGATCTTCTTGAACATCGGGTTTCCCGGGGGGGTGCGGAAGGGGCCGCCGCGCCAGTGTGGAGCGCCGGCCCCGCCGCGGCAAGGGTGGCAGAATCCGGCGCCTGTCTGCCCCTCCGTGGCGACCGCCCGCGCATCGCGCCCGGCCGCAGCCCCGCGGCCCGGCGTGGGGTCACGAGCCCCAGGCGCGGCCCGCCGCTGCCCACCCGACCGAGGTCTCGCCGTCCCATGAAGTTCAAGCCGCTGCTGCTGGTGCTCGCCTGCACCGCCTTCCCCGTGTCCCAGGTCGTGGCGCAGTCGCCGCAGACGCCCCAGCGGCCCGCGCCGGCCAAGCCCGCGACGCCGGCCGCCAAGCCGGCCACCGCGGCCGAGCGCACGGTCACGCTGGGCGGCGGCAGCGGCACCACCTCGCGCCGGCCCATCCTCACGCGCGAGGAGCTGCGCGCCTGCCTCAACCAGGAGCAGGCCATCCGCACGCGGCTGGCCGAGCACGAGGCCGCGCGCGCGCCGCTGGACCGCGAGCGCGAGGGCATCGCCGCCGCGCGCGAGGCGCTGAGCGCCGAGCGCGTGAAGGTGCAGGCCGTGACCGAGCAGGCCAGCGCCTTCCGCGCCCGCATGGAAGCCCACGCCGCGCGCGTGCAGCAGTGGAACCGCGACGTCGAGGCCTTCAACGCCCGCACGCCCGCGGGCTCGGCCGGCGAGCGCGAGCGGCTGCGCATCAACGCCGAGCGCGAGGCCCTGCAGAAGGCGCAGACCGAGTTCGAGGCCGAGCGCGCCGCGCTGGCCGCCAGCGGCGACCAGGTCGTGTCCGCCTACAACGCCAACGCCAAGGCCGTCGAGGCCCGCGTGATGGACTGGAACACCCGCAACCAGGCCTGGAACGACGCCGGCCAGCTGCTGGAGTCGGAGCGCCGCGGCTGGGTGCAGGAGTGCGCCGACCGCCGCTACCGCGAGGACGACGAGATCGCCATCAAGGCCGGCAAGTGAGCGCCGCCGCCGACGCGGGCCAGCCGCTGCTGGCCGAGTGGGCGGCGCCGCACGGCCTGCCGCCCTTTGGCGCGATCGAGCCCGCGCACTACGAGCCCGCCATCCTGGCCGCCATGCAGGCGCACCGCGCCGAGCTGGCGGCGCTGGGCGCGCAGGCCGCGCCGCCGGACTTCGACGACACCTGCGCCGCCTTCGACCGCGCCGGCCGCCGGCTGGCGCACATCGTCGCCGTGTTCGGCACCGTCTGCGCCTCGGCCACGAACGACGCGCTGCAGGCCGTGCAGCGCCGCCTGGCCGCGCCGCTGGCCGCGCACCACAGCGCCATCCACACCGACGCCGCGTTCTTCGCGCGGCTCGACGCGCTGCACGAGCGCCGCGCCACCCTGGGCCTGGACCCGGCGGCCCTGCGCCTGCTGGAGCGCCAGCACCTCGACTTCGTGCGCAGCGGCGCCCAGCTGCCCGAGCCGCAGCGCCGGCGCCACGCCGAGCTGATGCAGGCGCTGGCCGAGCTGCACACGCGCTTCGGCCAGAACGTGCTGCGCGACGAGGCCGACTGGCAGCTGCCGCTGCCCGACGCCGCCGCCATGGCCGGCCTGCCGGCCTTCGTGCGCGCCGCCGCGCGCCAGGCGGCGCTGGAGCGCGGCCTGCCGGGGGCGGTGATCACGCTGTCGCGCTCGCTGGTCGTGCCCTTCCTCACCTTCAGCGAACGCGCCGACCTGCGCGAGCAGGCCTGGCGCGCCTGGGTGGGCCGCGGCGAGCGCGAGGGCGCCACCGACAACCGCCCCGTGGTGCGCGAGATCCTGCGACTGCGGCAGGAGCTGGCCCAGCTCATGGGCCACGCCTGCTACGCCGACTTCGCGCTCGCCGACACCATGGCCGGCACGCGCGGGCGCGTCGACGCGCTGCTGCAGGCCGTGTGGCAGCGCGCCGTGCCCCGGGCCCTGGCCGACCGCCGCGAGCTCGAGGCCCTGCGCGACGCCGCGCTGCCGGCGCAGGCCGGCCAGCCGCTGCAGCCCTGGGACTGGCGCTACTGGGCCGAGCGCGTGCGCCGCGAGCGCTTTGCGCTCGACGACGCCGAGATCAAGCCCTACTTCGAGCTCGGCCGCGTCGTGCAGGCGGCGTTCGCCTGCGCCGGCCGCCTGTTCGGCCTGCGCTTCGAGCGCCGCGACGACCTGCCCGTCTACCACCCCGACGTCGTGGCCTACGAGGTGTTCGACGCCGACGGCGCGCTGCGCGGCGTGTTCCTGCAGGACAACTTCGCGCGCGCCGGCAAGCGCAGCGGCGCCTGGATGAACGCCCTGCGCTGGCAGGCGCGCAACACGGCCGACGGGCGGGCGCAGACGCCGGTCATCCTGAACAACAACAACTTCGCGCGCGGCGAGGCCGGCAGCCCGACGCTGCTGTCGCTGGACGACGCGCGCACGCTGTTCCACGAGTTCGGCCACGGCCTGCATGGCCTGCTGTCCGACGTGCACTGGCAGCGCCTGTCGGGCACGCAGGTGCTGCGCGACTTCGTCGAGCTGCCCTCGCAGATCTTCGAGCACTGGATCGGCGAGCCGGCCGTGCTGCGCGAGCACGCGCGCCACTGGCAGACCGGCGAGCCCATCCCCGACGCGCTGATCGAGCGGCTGCAGCGCGCGCGCCGCTTCAACCAGGCCTACGAGACCGTGCGCTACACCGCCAGCGCCATGCTCGACCTGGCCCTGCACGCCCGCACCGAGGCCGAGCCGCCGGCCGACCTGGCGGCCTGGGAGCAGGCCTTCCTGGCCGAGGCCGGGCTGCCCGCGGGCTGTGGCGTCAACCACCGGCTGGTGCACTTCCAGCACCTGTTCGCGGGCAGCAGCTACGCGGCGGGCTACTACGTCTACCTCTGGGCCGAGGTGCTCGATGCCGACGGCTACGACGCCTTCACCGAGGCCGGCGGGCCCTTCGACGCCGCCGTGGCCGAGCGCCTGCGCCGCCACGTCTACGCCGCGGGCAACGCGGTGGAGCCCAACGCGGCCTTCGCGGCATTCCGCGGCCGCGCGCCGCGGCTGGAGCCGCTGCTGGCCAAGCGCGGCCTGCTCGAGGAGGCGGCACCGGCCTGAGGCCGGCCCCCGGCGCCGGCTTCAGGCCGGCGGCGGGGCGCCGAACAGGGTCTCCAGGCCCGCCATGAAGGCGCGGAAGTCCAGCGGCTTGGTCCAGTAGCCCGAGCAGCCCGCGGCCAGCGCGCGGTCGATGTCCTCGGGCATGGCGTTGGCGCTGAGCGCGATCACCGGGATGCCGGCCGTGGCCGGCTCGGCGCGCAGGCGGCGCAGCACCTCGAGGCCGTCGATGTCGGGCAGCTGCATGTCCAGCAGCACCAGCCCGGGCGGCCGTTCGCGGGCCCGCGCCACGCCGCTCAGGCCGTCGGGGGCGACGTCGAGCTCGAGGTCGCCGCGCCGCGCCACGAGCTCGCGGATGATCAGCGCGTTGACCGGGTTGTCCTCGATGTAGAGCAGCCGGTGCTGCGCGCCGGCGGGGGCGGCCGCGGCCACGGCCTGCGGCGCCGGCGGGGCGGCCGCGGCGGCGGGCTCGGCACCGGGGCCGGCCTCGGCCAGCGGCAGGTCGACCGTGAACACGCTGCCCTCGCCGGGCCGGCTGTGCACGGCCATCGTGCCCTGCATGCGCTCGACCAGCGCCTTCACGATGGCCAGGCCGATGCCCGTGCCCTGCACGCCGCTGCGCTCGGCGCCCAGGCGGTTGAAGGGCTCGAACAGGTGGCGCAGCTGCTGCGCGTCGAGGCCGTGGCCGGTGTCGGCGATGCGCACGCTCACGCGCGGGCCGGCGCGCTCGGCGCTCACCTGCACGCGGCCCTGCGGCCGGTTGTACTTGACGGCGTTGCCCAGCAGGTTGAGCAGCACCTGGCGCAGGCGGATGGCGTCGGCGCGCACGCACAGCCCGGGCGCCACGTCGACCGCGACCTGCACGCCCTGCGCCTCGCACAGGGGCTGCAGCATGGGCAGGACCTGGCCGAGCAGGTCGGCCAGCGCCACGGGCTCGGCGGCCACGGGCAGCTCGCCGCCCTCCACGCCCGACAGCGTGAGCACGTCGTCGATGAGGTCCAGCAGGTGGCGGCCGGCGGCGTGGATGTGGTCGAGCCGGTGGCGCCGCCCGGCCGACTCGGCGCCGTCGCCGTCCTCGTCGGCCAGCATCAGCTGCGCAAAGCCCAGCACGGCGTTGAGCGGCGTGCGCAGCTCGTGGCTCATGCGCGCGAGGAACTGCGACTTGGCCTGGCTCTCGCGCCGCGCCAGCTCGCCCTCGCGGCGCGCGGCCTCGGCGGTGCGCGCGGCCGTGACGTCCCAGTTGACGCCGATGCGCAGCCGGCGGCCGTCGGCGTCCTGCACCTCGGCCGAGCGCGAGGCCAGCCAGCGCACGCTGCCGTCGGGCCACTGCACGCGGAACTCGTTGTCCATGGGCGCGGCGGCGGCCTCGCTGGTGCGCAGGGCCTGCCGCGAGCGCTCGCGGTCGTCGGGGTGCACCCAGGACCACAGCTCCTGCTCGCTCGGCGACTCGGCCAGCGGCTCGCGGCCGCGCAGGCGCCACATCTGCTCATCCCAGCGCGTGATGCGCGTGCGCAGGTCCATCTCCCAGGTGCCGATGCCGGCGCCGCGCAGGGCCAGCGCGATGCGCTCCTGGGCCTTGCGCAGCGCCAGGTCGGCCTCGGCGCGCTCGGTGGTGTCGATGAGCACGCCGAAGATGATCGCGCCGTCGGGGCCCTGCTCCATGCGCGTGTGGCTGTAGAGCTGGCGCACCTGGCCGTCGCGCCGCACGATGCGCAGCACCAGGCTCAGGCCGTGCTCGCCCAGGGTCGGCAGCCGCTGCAGCGCGCGGCGCACGGTGTCGCGGTCGTCGGCGTGCACGAAGGCCTCGAGCCAGGGGCGCGCGGGCGGCGGGGCCTCGTCGGGGCCCAGGCCGTGCATGGCGCGGCACTGCGGGCTCCACTCGATGCGGTCGTTGCCGATGTCGTTGACCCAGTGGCCCACGCCGGCGGCGCGCATCGCGGTGTCGAAGCGCGCCGCCATGGCCTGCGCGCGCCGCTGCTCGGCGCGGCGCTCCGTCACGTCGAGCGCCACGCCCAGGAAGGCCACGGGCTGGCGCTGCGCGTCGCGCAGCACCATGCGGCGCAGCAGCTGCGTGCGCCACTGGCCGTCGGTGTGGCGGTAGCGCGCCTCGAGCTCGACGGCGCGGCCGCTGGCCAGCGCCTCCTGGGCCGAGGCCTGCACGCGCGGCAGGTCGTCGGGGTGGATGAGGGCGCGCACCTCGTCCAGCGTCAGGCCCTCGGGCCGCGGCACCATGCCCAGCGCGCGCCAGCCCTGCGGGCTCCAGACGACGCGGCCGCTGGCGAGGTCGTGGCGCCAGATCAGCACGTCGGCGGCCTCGACGGCCAGCGCGAGCTGGGATTCGCCCTCGCCGGGCAGGCCGAGCGGCGCCAGGGTGTCGGTCTCGTCGAGCAGCAGGCCCACCATGCGGGCCGGGCGGCCGTCGGCCCCGGGGCGGACCTCCCACTGCGCGTGCAGCCGCCGCTCCAGCCCCGCGCTCGTGCGCAGGCGGAAGCGCACCGCGTGCGGGCCCAGGCGCGCGGCGCTGTCGGCGATGTAGCGCGCGACGCGGTCGCGGTCGGCCTCGATCAGGCGCGCGAGGAGGGGCTGCCAGCCGGCGTCGGCCGGGGTGTCGGGGGCGAGGTCGGCCAGGCGCAGCGTGGCGCCGTCCCAGGCCAGGTGGCCGGTGGCGATGTCGTGCTCCCAGGTGCCGAGGCGGCCGAACTCCTGGGCCACGTCGAGGCGCTCGCGCAGGCGCGCGGCCTCGGCGCGCGCCGCCGCGAGCTCGGCCCGCAGCGCCGCCACGGCGGGCGGGGCGTGGCCGGGAGCGGCGGGGTCGTCGCGGGGCAGCATGGTGAGCGGCTCGGGGCCGAGTATCGCCGCACGCCGGCCGCCCTCACATCGGCTTGAACCTCCAGGCCCAGGCCTGGCTCACGGCCAGCCGCTCCGGGTGCTGGCGCAGCTGCAGCGAGATGCGCCCGAGCTCGTCGCGCTGCGCGCGCGCGATGGCGCTGGCGCGCACCACGAGGCCGCGGTGCACCTGCCAGAACTCCTCGGGGTCCAGGCCCTCGAGGATCTCCTTCAGCGGCTTGCGCACGTGGGCCACGTCCTGGGCGGTGACGACGCGCGTGTACTTCTCGTCGCTCTGGAAGAACAGCACCTCGTCGATGCCGAAGAGCTTGATGGTCTCGCCCACGCTGGCGCTGAGCCAGCGCAGGCGCGGGCCGCCGCCGCCGTGGGCCTGGCCGGCGAGCTGCTCGATCAGCGCCTGCAGGGCCGGCGCCGCCACGGGCGCCTGCGCGGCCAGGCGCTGCTGCAGCCGCTGCACGGCCTGGGCCAGGCGGGCGGCCGACACGGGCTTGAGCAGGTAGTCCACGGCGCCGGCCTCGAAGGCGGCCACCGCATGGCTGTCGTAGGCGGTGGTGAAGACGACGTGGCAGCGCCGGCCCTCGGCGCCCTCGGCCAGCACGGCCTGCGCCACCTGCAGGCCGCTGGCCCCGGGCATGCGGATGTCGAGGAAGGCGATGTCGGGGCGCTCGGCCTGCAGGGCCTCGAGCGCGGCGACGCCGTCCTCGCACTCGGCGACCACGCGCAGGCCGGGCCAGGCCTCGGCCAGCATGCGGCGCAGCTCGGTGCGCGGCAGGTCCTCGTCGTCGGCGATCAGGGCGGTGGCGGGCGTGTTCATGCGGCGGTCTCCACGGGCAGCGTCAGCACGGCGCGCACGCCGCCCTCGGGGCGCGCGCTCAGGCTCAGCGAGGCGCGGCCGCCGTGCATCTGCTCCAGCCGCTCGCGGATGTTGGCCAGGCCGATGCCGCTGCCGCCGGCGCTGGCGCCGAAGCCGGCGCCGTCGTCGTCGACGACCACGCGCAGCCGGCCCAGGGCGTCGAGCGAGGCCGACAGCGCCACGTGCACCGGCCCCACCTTGGGCTCGGCGCCGTGCTTGACGGCGTTCTCGACCAGCGACACCAGCATCAGCGGCGGGCAGGGCATGCCCTGCAGCTCGGCCGGCACGTCGATGGCGAACGACAGCCGCGGCATGCGCGCCACCATCAGCGCCAGGTAGGCGCGCACGATCTCCACCTGCCCGGCCAGCGTGGCCTCGGCGCCGCCGTCGCTGCGCAGGCGCGGGATGGCGGCGCGCAGGTACTCGGCCAGGTGGTCGATGAGCGCGGCGGCACGCGCGGGGTCGGTGGCGATGGCGCTGCGCACGCCGGCCAGGGTGTTGAACAGGAAGTGCGGCTCCACCTGCGCCGCCAGCACCGACAGGCGCAGCTCGGCCTCGCGCCGCTGCTGCTGGGCGCGCGCCAGCGCCTCCTCGGCGGCCAGGGCGCGCAGGCCGTCGCGCTCGCGGCGCAGCCGCGGCAGGGCCAGCACGCCGGCCAGCAGCGCGCCGGTGAGCGCGAAGCTCAGGTGCGTGGCCAGCGTCGGCGCCGTGGGCGTGGCCGTGTCGACCGCGGGCTCGTCCTCGTCGCCGCGGATGAAGATGCCGATGGACAGCGTGACGCGGCGGCGCTGGCCGGTCTCGTCGACCATGCCGCTGGCCTCGGCGATGGCCTGCTTCATGGGCTCGGCGCCCCACTGGTGGAAGGCCGCCAGCGCCAGCAGCACGGCCAGCAGCGCGGCGCCCACGCCGACCAGCTCGGTGCGCGCGTCGGCACCGCGCGCGAGGGCGCGGCGGCGGGCCCAGGCGGCCAGCCCGGGGCCGGCGAACAGCGGCACCAGCACGGCGAGCGTGAGCTGCACGAAGCCGCCCAGCGGCACCGCGGGCGCGGCCCCCAGGGTGGCGCTGCCCAGCAACAGCGCGTGCAGCACGGTGACGAGCACCCCCACCGAGCGCGCGCGGCCGCGCACCCAGGCCGGGCTGAACACGGGCCAGCGCCGGTAGTCGGTGAACCAGCCGTGGGCGCGGCCGGCCAGGGCCTGGGGCAGCGGCGCCTGCAGGTCGGGGGCGTGGTCGTTGCGGGCCGGGGTGTTCACGGGCCGGGAGCTTACGGGCTGGCCGCGCGGCCCGGCGGCCATGGGACCACGCCCGCCCGCGCCGCGACGAACACCCCGGCGCCGGCGACGGACGCCGCCCCGGTTTAACCTCGCGGCCCCCGCAACCCCCGAGCCCGCACCATGTTCGACACCGCCATCGCCGGAAGCCTGCCCAAGCCCTCGTGGCTGGCCGAGACGCAGAAGCTGTGGCCGCAGTGGAAGGCCGAGGGCGAGGAACTCGCGCGCGCCAAGCTCGACGCCACGCTGCTGTGGATCAAGGCCCAGGAGGACGCCGGCCTGTCCGTCATCGGCGACGGCGAGATGAGCCGCCAGCACTTCGTGCACGGCTTCCTCGAGCAGGTGGAGGGCATCGACCGCGTCAACAAGGTCGAGATGGGCATCCGCAACGACCGCTACAAGGCCATGGTGCCGCAGGTGGTGGCGCCGCTGTCGCTGAAGGGCCGCGTGCACGCCACCGAGGCGCGCTTCCTGCGCGCCCACACCACGCGCCAGGTGAAGTTCACGCTGCCCGGGCCCATGACCATCTGCGACACCGTGGCCGACCGCTTCTACGGCGACCGCGTCAAGATGGCCTTCGCCTTCGCCGAGCTGCTCAACCAGGAGGCGCTGGCGCTGGAGGCCGACGGCGTGGACGTGATCCAGTTCGACGAGCCGGCCTTCAACGTCTACATGGACGAGGCCGCCGACTGGGGCGTGAAGGCGCTGGAGCGCGCCATCCAGGGCCTGCGCTGCAAGACCGCCGTGCACATCTGCTACGGCTACGGCATCGAGGCCAACGTGCAGTGGAAGAAGACGCTGGGCGAGGAGTGGCGCCAGTACGAGCGCGTGTTCCCGGCGCTGGCCAAGAGCCGCATCGACCAGGTGAGCCTGGAGTGCTTCCACTCGCACGTGCCGCCCGACCTGATGGCGCTGCTCGAGGGCAAGGAGGTCATGGTGGGCGTGATCGACGTCGCCAGCGACGCCGTCGAGACGCCCGAGCAGGTGGCCGACACCATCGGCACCGCGCTGCGCTTCGTGCCGGCGGGCAAGCTCATCGCCTGCACCAACTGCGGCCTGGCGCCGATGAGCCGCGAGGTCGCCGAGGCCAAGCTGGCGGCCCTGGTGGCCGGCGCGCGCCTGGCCACCGAGCGCCTGGCCAAGGCCGCCGCCTGAGGATCAGGCCATGGCGCTGCCCTGGAAGCGGCTCTGGCAGCCGCGCAACCCCATGTTCTGGATGATGGTGGGCTTCAACGTGCTGTCCTCGGTGTGCACCTGGGCGATGCGCGCGCTGCCGCTCAACACGGCCGGGCTGCTGCTGGTGGGCCTGGTGGCGCTGCTCAACGTGGGCGCCGGGCTGCTGGCGGCCTGGGTGCTGCTCCGCACCGAGCCCAAGGTGCCGGGCGCTACACCGGCTCCGCCAGCACGCTGACGACGTCGGAGCGGAACTCCCGCCGGTACAGCACCCACACCACGCCCACGCTGGCCGCCAGCATGGCCCAGGGGCTGAAGAACCAGGCCGCGGCGGCGAAGCTCATGTAGTAGGCGCGCAGGCCGTCGTTGAAGGTGTCGGCGGCCAGCGCCATCACACGTGCGGCGCGCTGCGCGTAGGCCTGGCGCGCGGGCTCGGTGGCGTACTCGCCGCGCTCGGGCGCCGCGGCCACCAGCAGCACGCCGATGCTGTACTGCCGAAGGCTCCAGGTGAAGCGGAAGAAGGCGTAGACGAACACCGCCATCAGCAGCACCAGCTTCATGTCGAAGACGAGGGCGCTGGTGCGCGCGGCGAACGGGATCTCGGCCACCAGCGCGCTGGCCTGCTCGCTGGTGGACAGCGCGGCCAGCAGGCCGCCGATGATGAGGATGGTGGTGCTGGCGAAGAACTGCGGGCTCACCGACAGGTTCTGCACCACCACGCCGTCGAGCACGCGGTTGTCGCGCCCCGTGGTCTGCAGCATCCAGCGCTCGCGCTCGCGGTTGCCCAGGCCCAGCAGCGAGGGCTGCGAGCTGGCGCGCCGCTTCGCGAACAGCGCGTACCCGGCCCAGGCGGCGAGGTAGCCGGCCAGGGCCAGCCAGTCGCTCCAGGGCAGGGTCTGCCAGATGGTGCTGATGATGGTGGCGGCCTGCATCGCGGCGACTGTAGCGCCGCGACGCCGGGCCGCCGGGCGGGCCTCAGGCCGCCGCGGTGCGGCGCTGGTCCAGGCTCAGCGGGCCGGCGCCCAGCGCCGCCAGCATCAGCAGGCCGCCGGTGAGCGCGAGGTTCTTGCTGAACATCAGCTGCTGCACGAAGGCCTGTTCGGCCGGCACGGCCCAGAAGGCGTGGAAGATGACCGTGGCCACCACCGTGAAGGCGGCCAGCGCGAGCGCGGCGATGCGCGCCTGAAAGCCCAGCAGCAGGGCCAGGCCGCCCAGCGTCTCGATGGCCGCGGCGAACACCGCGCCGGCCATGGGCAGGGGCAGGCCGACGCTGCCGATGTAGCCGGCCGTGCCCTGCAGGGCGGCGAACTTGCCGAGGCCGTAGTAGAGGAAGAAGCCGCCGAGCAGCAGGCGGCCAACCAGGGCGGCGGGGGTGGTGAGGGCGTTCATGGTGAGGTTCTCCGGAAGGTGGGTTGGGTTGAAAGGCGTGGAATCAGGGCGCGAGGTCGAACACCAGCACCTCGGCGGCCTCGCCGCCTTCGAGCACCAGCGTGGTCTCGCGGTCCAGGCGCAGCGCGTCGCCGGCCTGCAGCGCGGTGTCGTTCACGCGCAGGGCGCCACGCGCCACGTGCACGTAGGTGATGCGCGCGGGGTCGAGCGCGAGCTCGGCGCGCTCGGCACCATCGAACAAGCCGGCGTGGATGCGCGCGTCGGCGTGGATCGTCACGCTGCCCTGCGCGCCGTCGGGCGAGGCCACCAGGGCCAGGCGGCCGCGCTTGGCCTCGGCCCCGAAGTGCTTCTGCTCGTAGCCCGGCGCGATGCCGCGCTGGCTGGGGATGATCCAGATCTGCAGGAAGTGCGTGGGCTTGTCTTGCTGGTGGTTGAACTCGCTGTGCAGCACGCCCGTGCCGGCGCTCATGCGCTGCACGTCGCCGGGGCGGATCGCGCCGTCGGCCTTGCCGCTCTGGCCAGCGCCGTTGCCCATGCTGTCCTTGTGCGCCAGCGCGCCATCGAGCACGTAGCTCACGATCTCCATGTCGCGGTGGCCGTGCGTGCCGAAGCCGGTGCCCGGGGCGATGCGGTCCTCGTTGATGACGCGCAGGTTGCCCACGCCCATGTGGGCCGGGTCGAAGTAGTCGGCGAAGCTGAAGCTGTGGAAGCTCTTGAGCCAGCCGTGGTCGGCGTGGCCACGGTCGGCGGAGCGGCGGAGGGTGAGCATGTCGGGTCTCCTGCGGCGGGTGATGCGATGGGCTGAATGGTGGGCGCGCGGGCGCGCGCTGCGGCCGAGGCCGCTTCAAGGCCTCGTTCAAATAAGATGAAGCCATGCCCGCCACCAAGCCAGACACCAAGGCCGCCCGCGCCGCCGGCGCCGAAGGCCGTCCGCAGCACCACCAGGCGCTCACGCCCGAGGCGCTGGCCATGGTGGACACCATCGCGCGCACGGGCAGTTTCGCGGCCGCCGCGCGCGAGCTGGGCAAGGTGCCCTCGGCGCTGACCTACAGCGTGCGCCAGCTCGAGGAGAGCCTGGACGCGCTGCTCTTCGACCGCAGCTCGCGCCAGGCCCAGCTCACCGACGCCGGCCGCGAGCTGCTGAACGAAGGCCGCCGCCTGCTGCACGAGATGCAGGCCGTGGCCAGCCGCGTGCGCCGCGTGGCCAGCGGCTGGGAGACCGAGCTCGCCATCAGCGTGGAGGACATCCTCTCGCCGTCGACGGTGTTCGAGCTGGTCGAGGCCTTCTGCCAGGACCACGGCGACGCCGGCACGCGGCTGCGCATCCGCCACGACGTGCTGGCCGGCACCTGGGAGGCGCTGACCACCGGGCAGGTGGAGCTGGCCATCGGCGTGAGCGGCGAGCACCGCAACCCCGGCGGCATCGAGCTGCGCGAGCTGGGCGAGATGCCCTTCATCTACTGCGTGGCGCCACACCACGCGCTGGCCGGCGTGGCCGCGCCGCTGGACGACGCCGAGCTCGTGCACCACCGCGCCGTGGCCGTGGCCGACACGGCGCAGCGCCTGGCGCCGCTGACCGTGAACCTGCTGCCCGGGCAGGACGTGCTCACCGTGCCCACCATGCGCGCCAAGCTCGAGGCCCTGGTGCGCGGCCTGGGCTGCGGCTACCTGCCCGAGCCCATGGCCCGGCCGCTGGTGGAGGCCGGCCGCCTGGTGCACAAGGCCACGGCGCGCGCCAATCCTGTGGCGCGCATGCACTACGCCTGGCGCGCCGAACGCAGCGCCCTGGGCCTGGGGCGCGCGCTGCAGTGGTGGCTGAAGCAGCTGGAGAGCCCGGCGACGCGGCGTTCGCTGATCGAGCGCCACGTCTGGCGCCTCTGAGCGCGCGGCCGGCCATGGGCTACCGCGGCCGCTTCGCGCCGTCGCCCACGGGCCTGCTGCACGCGGGCTCGCTGGTGGCGGCGCTGGCCAGCTGGCTCGATGCGCGCGCGCACGGCGGCCGCTGGCTCGTGCGCATCGAGGACGTGGACACGCCGCGCTGCGTGGCCGGCGCCGGCGAGGCCATCCTCGGCCAGCTCGCGGCCTGCGGCCTGCTGCCCGACGAGCCCGTGGGGTGGCAGCACACGCGCGGCGAGGCCTACACCGCGGCCCTGCACACGCTGCGCGACCGCGGCGTGGCCTACGA
>ERZ1066136.395-NODE-395-length-35434-cov-14.087990_pt1 | contig 35434 bp, 22 predicted proteins | sample MGYA00382783_ERZ1066136 | MGnify/ENA primary metagenome ERZ1066136 (study PRJEB33369, sample SAMEA5778366) | biofilm metagenome | biome: Industrial cooling water; feature: Water cooling tower basin; material: Biofilm | place: United Arab Emirates | collected... | reverse complement strand
CCCCTGGGGCCCCCCCCGGATCCGGGGGCCGGGGCCCCCGGGGTCGCCCGGGCGGCCCTCGCCCCGCCGCAGGCCGCTTCAGCGCGCCCCTGCCGCCCGCCGCCGACCCCGCGGGGCGCCAGGTCCGCCCGCCTGCCTCCCGGGCGCCAGTCCCCCGCCTGCGCCTGGCCCCGAGCCCATCGGCGGGGTAGGTTTGCCCAGCGGAAGAGCGCCCCCCCGCAGGAGCAGCGCCGGCGGCCCCTGGCCGCGTCCGGTCCTCCGAGCGATGCGGGCGGGGCGGTTCCCAAGACGCGGGTGAAATCGGCCGCTGCACCGCCCGGGTGGGGCAGCGCCCGGGGAGCGCTTCCTGGCAGGATGGGGCCATGCTGCGCCTGTTCCCGGGGCTCCTCCTGTGCTCGCTCCTCTGGTCTTGGCTCTCGCCCGGCGCCCGCGCCCAAGCCCAAGGCGCGCCCAGCGAAGCCGATCTGGCCCCGCTGATCGAGCGTCTGTCGAGCACCGACCGGCGCCGGCTGCTGGACTACCTGCGCCTCGATCTGAGCGCGGGTGGATGCTTCCAGCTGCAGCTGATCGAGCACGCCCGCGGCCGGTTCGAGACCGACCCGGGATTCCTGCCGGACGCGCCTGCGGCGGTTTGGTTCGATCCACAGGAGCACGCCCCGGCCCAGCCGATCCCGCGCCGGCTGCTGAGCGCCGAGAGCCCCAAGGCGATCGCGCTGACCGCCGCCCTCGCGCGCCGCAACCCGCCCCGCCGGCTGAGCGCAGGCTACGCCTACGACTGGTCGAGCGAGCGCGTGGTGCGCCTGCCCGGTTGGGACGACCCGCGGCGCGAGCTGCTGAACGCGGCGGCGGGCTTCGCTCCGGACCTGGACCTGGCGGAGGCGATCGCCCTGGCCGAGCTCGACGACGGCAGCCAGCGCCGCACCCTGGCGGCCTTCGAGCACAGCTACACGGACCGGGACGGCAACGTGTACCCCGGGGTTTCCCTGTTCACCGCCTGGGGCTCGGGCCTCGAGATCGAGATGCCCGACGTCGACACCCTGGGCATCCTCCACAGCCTGTTCGAGAAGTATCCGCGCGCCTGGAAGGCCCCCGTGCCTGACAAGGAGCACAAGGCCTTCTACGGCCAGCTCGAGTCGGTCTACCTGCCGGCCAAGCGCCACCGCGCCCTGCGCGAGGCCCTGGCGCGCAGCTACCTGAGCCCGGCGCCGGAGCTGTGGTACGGCTTCACCCCGGCCCACCACCTGCCGCTGCAGGCCTTCTGGGAGCAGCGCAGCTCCGACCTGGCCGGCGTGGCCGAGGCCCTGCCCGATGCGGCGGCATGGGAGCAGTTCCTGGCCGACCTGACCCGGCGGACCAACAAGGACAGCCAGATCCACCAGCTGGCCGTCAACCGGCGCGCCGGGCTCGAGCAGGGCGAGGCCCACATCCGCCGGCGGCTGCTGGTGCTGGCCTTGGACCTCGACCTGTTCGAGCGCTACCCGGCCGGGGCCGCGCCGCCGTCCGGCGATTGATGCCGGCCGCGCCGCCCGGTCCAATAGCGTCATCCCCCAGCCCCCCTAGCCCCATGTCCTTCGAACAGCAGCTCGAGAAGGCCCGCTCCGCCCAAGGATTCATCGCCGCCCTCGACCAAAGCGGCGGCAGCACGCCCAAGGCCCTCAAGGAGTACGGCGTGCCCGAGAGCGCCTACTCCGGCGAGGAGCAGATGTACGCCAAGGTGCACGAGATGCGCACCCGCATCATCACCGACCCGGCCTTCAACGGCGACCGCATCCTGGGCGCGATCCTGTTCGAGAACACCATGGATCGCCAGATCCGCGGCCTGCCCTCGGCCAAGTACCTGTGGCTCGAAAAGCGCGTGATTCCGTTCCTCAAGGTCGACAAGGGCCTGGCGGACGAGAAGGACGGGGTCCAGCTGATGAAGCCGATCCCCGGGCTGGAGGCCCTGCTGCAGCGCGCCAAGCAAAACCTGGTGTTCGGCACCAAGATGCGCTCGGTGATCAAGCAGCCGAATGCGGCCGGCATCGAAGCCGTCGTGGCCCAGCAGTTCGAGATCGGCAAGCAGATCCTGGCCGCGGGCCTGGTCCCGATCATCGAACCGGAGGTCGACATCAAGAGCCCCGACAAGGCCGGCTGCGAAAAGCTGCTCGAAGCCTCGCTGCGCAAGCACCTCGACAAGCTGCCGGCCCAGCAGAGCGTGATGCTCAAGCTGACCCTGCCCAACGAAGCCAACTTCTATCGCGGCCTGATCCAGCACCCGCGCGTGCTGCGCGTGGTGGCGCTTTCGGGCGGCTACTCGCGCGAGCAGTCGAATCGGATGCTGGCCCAGAACCACGGCATGATCGCCTCGTTCTCGCGCGCCCTGAGCGAAGGCCTCTCGGCGGGGCAGAGCGACGCCGAGTTCCACCGCACGCTCGATCGCGCCATCCAAAGCATCTTCCTGGCCTCGATCACCTGAGCGCGGCGCCAGCCCGACCCGCGCCCCGCGGGACGGGTGGCGCTGAGCCGCCCGGTCGCGGGCTCGCCGGCGCGGCCCGGCCCGCTCGCCCCGCCGGGCCGCGCGAGCCCCGGCAGGCCAACGCTTCCAGCGGGCCGGCCGCTTCGGCGCCGTCCGGCGTCGGGCCGGGCGACCGCCAGCACGGACCCCCTGCCCCGACCGATCGCGATGTGTGTTGAGTTCCCTGCGGCGCCGCGCGCCTTCCCGCCCCGCCTGCTCGCGCTGCTCCTGCTGCTGTCCGGATGCAGCGGCGGCGGGGCGGGGACCACGGCACCCGGCTCGCCGGCGGCCCCGCTCCTGGATGGACTGCAGGCCTTGGCGGCGCCGCAGGTGCGCCGCGCGGGCCGGGTCGAATGGCTGCTCGAGGCCCTGGCTGGCCCCGACCAGGTCGCAGGTCTCGGGCCGGGCGCCTTCAGCCTCGCGGAGCAGGGGCAGAGCCTCGATCCGCAGGCGGTCGACCTGCGGCTCGCGCCCCTGGAGGCGGCGGTGCGCGACAGCTACGTACTGGCCCTCGATTGCAGCGCGGCCACCTTGGCGGACGACGCGCGCCGCGGCGCCCTGGTCGAGGCGGCCCTGTCGGCCACGGCGGCGATCCTGGCCCGGCCGCAGACCGAGCTGGCGCTGGTGCGCCTGGGAGGATCCGGAGCCAGCGCCGTGGACCTCCCGGGCTCCACGCCCTGGAGCCGCGACACCGGCGCCCTGTCCGAGGCCCTGGGGGCGTTGCTCGAAAGCGCCAGCCCCGGGGAGCCCCTGGCCCTCTCCAAGGGCTGCGCCGAGGCCCAAGCCCTGCTGCAGTCCCGGCTCGACAGCCCCGACGACCGCCTGCCCGCGCGCCTGCCCCGCGGCAGCCTGGTGATCCTGGCGGGCGCCGACGATGCGGGGCCGGCCACGCCGACGCCGGCGCCGGGACCGATCCGGCGCCTGGGGCTCGCCTTGGGCAGCAGCGACCTGTTCGAGCTCAGCCTGTGCGCCGGGGTTGCGAGCTGGGGCGGCAGCCTGCCCAGCGCCGAGGGGGCCCAGTTCGAGGCCTACCTGGAGCGCCGCTTGGACGGCCTCTATCGCCTGGCCTATCTGACGCCCGCGCGCCCCGCGGATGGCGCGGTGACCCTGCGGGTGCTCGCCGGCGGCGGCGGGGGCTCCGCCAGCCTCGAAGCCCCGTTTTCGACCCTCGGACTGAGCGCCGGCGCCGGGCACCTGGCCGCCGAGCCGGTGCCGTCCGCCCCCGGACCGACCGCGGCGAGCACGCACCGCGCCCTGGCCCTCGACGCTGCCGGGAGGCTGTGGATAGCCAGCGACCTGGCCCCGGCGGGCTTCGTGCTCACCCGGCGCTTGGCCGACGGGAGCCTCGACCCGAGCTTCGCCTCGGGCGGTCAGCTGCCGCTGCTTCCCGAAGCCCCGGCCAGCCAATGGCGCGCGGTCGCCCTGGCTCCCGCTGCCGATGGAAGCGGCCTGCTGGTGCTCACCCAGCGCAGCGCCCCCGGGCCGGGCGGGCCGACGCGCGTGCGCGGGGTGCTGCTCAAGGTCGACACCCAGGGAGCGATCGAAGAGCGGCCCCTGCCGCCCGCGGTCGCCCTCGACCGCTCGGATTACCCGGCGGCCCTCGAACTCGACAGCCTGGGGCGGGTCTGGATCGCCGGCTCGGCGGACGGATCGGCGCTGCTGCCCCTGCGCCGCGCCCTGTGGCGGCTGGACGCCGACCTGAGCGTGGACACCGGCCTGGGCGGCGACGGCGTCGTCACCCATCAGGCGGCCCCGGGGGCGCTGCTGGCGGAGACCGCGGTGGCCTTGACCCTGATCGAATCGGCCCAGGGCACGCGCGCCATCCTGGCCGGCTCCGCGGCGGCCCTGCAGCCCGGACCGCCCAGCAACGAGGCCACCCTGGTGGCCTTCCAGTCCGACGGCAGCCTGTGGACCGCCTTTGGCAACGGCGGGCTGCTGCAATCGAGGGGCGGCTTCCACGCCTCGAACCTGCAGTCGCGCTTCGCGGCCATCCGCCGCGCGAGCGATGGGCGCCTGTGGGTGGCCGGCGCGATCCAAAACCCCGCGGACGGCGCCAGCTTCCTGCCGGCCCTGTGGCGGCTTTCCCCCCAGGGCGAGCCGGACGGCACCTTCGGACTCGCGGCGGACAACCTGTTCGCCGCCGGCAATCCCCAGGGCGCGCTCGGGTTGTGGGCCCCCGCGCCGCAGCTTTCCCAGGGGCCGGAGGCCCCCCTGGCGGGCAACAGCAACCTGTCGGACCTCGTGCTGACGCCGCAGGGCGCTGCGCTCGCCCTGGGCTGGCGCGCCGCGGCGCCCACGGATCTCGACGCCCTGTGGCTGCGCTGGCGCCCCGATGGCCAGCTCGAGCCCGGCTTCAACCGGGTCGGGTTCCTGATCGACGATGGCGCCCTGCTGCCCGGCGGCAGCGAGCTGCCAGCGCGCCTGGCGCGCTCGGCCTCCGGCCTGCTGATCAGCATCGGCGCGGTCAGCGCCCTGCAGGCCGGACAGGCGGGCCTGTGGCCTGCGCTGTGGATCGACGGCGATCCAGCGCGCGCCTTCTGAAGGCTCGGATCGAAGTCGGCCCGGGCTGCGCTCGAGCCGCAACGCCAACCCGTCGCATGCCTGCGGGCCGGCGGCCCGCGGCCAGGGCAGCGCTCCCGCGGCGCTCCGCCGTCCGGCGGCGCCCGAGGTGCAGCGTGCGCGCCGCGGGAATGTCCCGCCAGGGTCGTTGGGGTGAAGCCGCGGCGGCCCCTAGGCTTTGCGGATTCCTCCCTTCGAGGTCCAGCCGCCCATGCAACGACCCGCCCCTCGCCCGCGTCCGCTCCGCCGCTCGGCCACGCCTGCGCTCTCCCTATCGGCGTCCCTCGGTGCGCTGCTGCTCGGCGCCTGCGGCGGCGGGCTGACCGAGGAGGTCACCCCCGGCGGCTCGGTGGTGGCCCAGCTCACCGCCCCCACCGGCGAGGTGCGCGTCGACCTGCCCGGCCGCGTTTCGGTGCTGGTGCGGGCCTTCGGGCCCGGCGGCGTGCCGGTGGCCGGGCTGGAAGCGATCGACTTCGAGCTCTCCGAAAACGGCGTGCCGGTCTCGCCCACGGAGAGCCAGCAGCAGTTCCTGCCCCGGCCCAAGGCCTACCGCGCCTACTCGCACCTGCTGCTCGACCTGTCCTCCTCGATCGCCAGCAGCCCCGGAGCGCTGCAGGCGGAGATCGACGCGGCCAAGGCCTACGTGGACGTGGTCACCCAGGATCCGGCCGCCTTCGTGGCCATCTCCTGGTTCTTCGGCATCGCCGACATCGTGCCGGCGGAGGTCTCGCAGACCATCGGCGGCTTCCCGGTGCTGGTGCCCTTGGGCTTCAGCAACGACAAGGCGCGGCTCTACGAAGCCCTCGACAACGCCACCGAGGTGGAGGTTTTCGACGATTCCACCAACCTGTACGGGGCCGTGATCGCCGCCGCCGGCGTGCTCCAGGAAGCGGCCGAGGAGGCCGTGGGCGCAGGTCAGATCGAATTCGTCTCCAAGGCCCTGGTGACCTTCACCGACGGCAGCCACAACGCCAACGGCTTGACCCTGGCCAGCGCCCAGGCGGCGCTGACCAGCGACATCGAGGCCTTTTCGATCGGCGTCGGCAGCGAGATCAACCCCAGCGCGCTGAAGACCCTGGGGCCCGACGGCAATGCCTTCGCCAACGACCTCTCCGGGCTGACCGCGGCGTTCCAGCAGATCGCCGGCAACCTGTCCAACGCGGCCAACAGCTACTACCTGGTCGGCTACATCAGCCCGAAGAACGACGGCTCCGGACCCCAGGATCTCAGCATCCGCGTGGCCGAGATCTCCGGCGCCACGCCGGTGGAGCTGCAGTTCCAGACCGATTTCTTCAGCGCCGGCGGCGGTTTTGTCGCGCCGCTCGACTCGGCCTCCCTCGCCGGACTGTCCCAGGTGGTCGACCTGGAGGTCTCCTCGGACGGTTCCTGGTGGGCCCTGGCGCGCCCCGCCAGCGGCGGACTGGCCCTGCTCGGTTTGGATGCCGAGGGCGCGCCCCTGCCCGGCTTTGGAAGCAACGGACGCATCGACCTGCCCCCGGGCCCGGAGTTCAGTGCGATCGAACCCTTGGCGCTGCTGGTCGAAGACAGCACGGCCAGCGTCTACATCGGCGGCCTGGGAACCCCGGCGGGGGGCGGCCCTCCCCAGGCGCAGCTGTGGCGGCGCTCCGCCGGGGGCAGCTTCCAACGCCTGGCCCTGCCGCCCACCGGGCCCTTCGGAGACATCGAACGCATCCAGGACCTGTGCCTCGATAGCCAGGGTCGGATTCTGGTGGCCGCCATCGGCGGCCCGCCCAGCGGGGAGGCGCGCCGCAAGGTCTGCTATCGCGTGCGGCCCGACCTGAGCCTCGATCCGACCTTCGCGGGCGCGGGGACCTTCGTGCACATCACGACCCCCTCGGGCAGCGGCGATGCGGTCTACGGCCTGGCCAGCGCGCCGACCTCCGCCGGGGTGCGCACCTACCTGCTCGGGGTGGGTTGGAATCCGGCCCGCGGCGCCGCGGATGCCCAGGTGGTGGCGCTGACCGAATCCGGTGCCCTCGACGGCAGCTTCGCTTCCGGCGGGGTGCTGCGCAGTTTCGGGCCCTTCCACGGCGTTTCGAGCGGCGCCCTGGGCTCGATGCGCCGAGGCGCGGTGGACAGCTTCGGCCGGCTGGTGATCGCCGGCATGCTGACGCCCCCCGGGCTGCCCGGGGCCGCCGCCCAGCCGACCCTGTGGCGCTGCCTCGAGAACGGGCAGCCGGATCCCTCCCTGGTGGGCGGCTCTTCGAACCCCTTCAAGGGCACCGGGGCGACCCCGGGCGTCGGCCTGGTGATGCTCGGCGGCGTGCTGACCTCGAGCCCGAGCCTGCTGTTCGGCCAGGGCGCGAGCGTGGCCGACCTCGAGCTCGGACCGGGCGGTGCCATCCTCCTGGCCGGGACCCGGCCCAACCCCGAGGGCCACAGCGACGCCTGCTGGTGGCGCTTCTCCCAGGCCGGCCTGTTGTCCAACAGCTTCAACGGCACCGGCTTCTTCATCGAAGACGGCTCCTTCAGCGACAACGGCGTGGAGCAGCTGAGCTGCCTGGAGATCCATCCCGATGGCCGCCTGTTCTCCGGCGGCAGCTCGCGCACCGGCCCGCAGAGCAACGACGCCCGGGCGCTGCTCTACATCGACGCGGATCCGCGCCGGGCCTTCTGAGCGCTTCGCGCGAGGATCTCGCGCGGGGCCGCTCCGATCGCTGGGACTCGGCCCGCGCCGCCTTGGGCCGGGACTGAAGCGGCGTCTCAGGCGGGCCGGCGGGCCGCATCCTGGCCGGCCAACTCGGCGGTGGCGAAGGCCGCTTGGAAGTTGAGGCCCCCGATGGGACCTTGCAGATCGAGCAGCTCGCCGACCACGTACAGCCCCGGGATGCCGTGCACCCGCAGGGTCTGCGCATCGACGGCCTTGAGCGCCAGGCCCCCGGCGGTGACCTCGGCCTTGTCGTAGCCAAGGGTTCCGTCCACCGGCAGGGGCCAGCCCTTGAGCGTTTCGACCCAGGCATGGCGCCGGGCGCGATCCAGGGATTGGACCCGGAAGGGCAGGCCGGACAATCCGCAGCGCTCGACCAACAGGTCCTCCACGCGCCGCGGCAGGTCCAGCCCGAAGAGCTGATCGAGGCGCGGGTTCCCGGCCTGACCGGCGGCCTCGATGCAGCGCCGGCGCAGTTCCTCGCGATCCAGGTCGGGCAGGAAGTCCACCGCCAGGGACCAGCCTTCGACCGGGCCCGCAAGGGCGGCGCGCGCCACGCGCAGGGACAGGTCCATGGCGCCAGGGCCCGAGAGGCCCTGGTGTGTGAACAGCAGCGGACGGCGGCGGCGCTCGTAGGTCAGACCGCCGGGACCGCACAGGCGCAGCTCGACCTCCGGCAGGGCGATGCCGGTCAACTCCCGCACCCAGGCCGCGGGCGAGCGCAGCGGCACCAAGGCGGGCACCGGCTCGACCAGCGGCAAACGCAGGGCGCGCAGCCAGGCATAGCCGTCGCCGGTCGTTCCCGTCTTGGGATAGCTCTGCCCGCCGACGGCCAGGATCACCCGCGGGGCGGTCCAGCGAGCCCCGTCGGCCAGGTGCAGCCGGAAGCCCTGCTCGCCGCGTTCGAGGCCCCGCAGCGGGGCCGCCAGACGGATCTCGGCCCCCGCGGCGCGCGCGGCCCGCTCCAGGGCATCGCGCACGTCCTTGGCGTTGTGGCTGGCGGGGAAGACCTTTTCGAGCGGCGCGGTTTCGGTCGGCACGCCCCAGGCGTGGAAGCGCGCGCGCACCGCCTCCGGGGGCAGGTTCCAGAAGGCCGGCAGCAGGAAACGCTCGCCGGCCTTGCCGAACAGCGCCGCGGCATCGCCGGCCTCCAGCGTGGTGGTCAGGTTGCAGCGCGTGCCGCCGCTGGCCAGGATCTTGGTGCCGGTGCGGGCGGTCTTCTCGAGCAGCAGCACGCGCGCGCCCGCCCGCGCCGCGACCTCGGCGGCCCACAGCCCCGCCGCCCCGGCCCCCACCACGACCACCTCGGCGGGTCGGCCGTCCACCAGCGCCGCGGCCTGCATGGGCTCAGCCCCCGGAGAACGCCTCTTCGGCGTCCTCGGACTCGCCGCAGGCGTCCCCCTCGGGGGCGCCCAGCTCGCCCATGGAGCGGTCGTCCTCGCGCTGCTCGAGGTAACCCTCCGGCAGGCTCACCTTCTGGGTCTGGGAGCCCTTGGCGCGGTGCGCCCTGAGCGCCGTGACCGGGAAGGGCTCGGCGAGGTCGAGCTGGCCCACCAGCTGGCGCAGTTGGGCCAGGCTCTCGAGGCGCACCAGCTCGCCGCGCACCGCGCTCGAACCGCGGAAGCCCTTCGTGTACCAGGCGGCCCACTTGCGCATCTGGCGCAATCCCTGGGCCTCGCCGAAGAACGCCACCAGCCGCTGGGCGTGGTCGATCATCACCTCCAGGATCGCTCCGAGGTTCGGGGGCGGATCCGGCTCCTGGCCCGCGAAGACCTGGGCCAGCTCCCGGAACAGCCAGGGGCGCCCCAGGCAGCCGCGCCCGACGATCACGCCCCGGCAGCCGGTCTGGCGCATCATGCGCAGGGCGTCCCAGCATTCCCAGATGTCGCCGTTGCCGAGCACGGGCACGCGCAGGGCCGCGGCCAGCGCGCCGATCGCCTCCCAATCGGCGCTGCCGGAGTACAGCTGGGCCGCGGTGCGCGCGTGCAGCCCGACCGCTGCGGCGCCCTCCTCCTGGGCCACACGCCCGGCCTCCAGGAAGGTCGGCAAGCTCTCGTCGATGCCCTTGCGCATCTTGACCGTGAACGGCACCGCGCCAGCGTTTTCCACCGCCGCGCGCACCAGCCGGGCCAAGAGCCGGGGCTTGAGCGGGATCGCGCTGCCGCCGCCCGCCCGCGTCACCTTGCGCACCGGGCAGCCCAGATTCATGTCGAGGTGATCGACGCGCTCTTCGGCCACCAAGCGCCGCACCATCTCGGCCACGTCGCGGGGCTCGCTGCTGTAGATCTGCAGCGAGCGCGGCGTTTCGTCGGGACCGAAGTAGGCCAGCTTGTGGGTCAGGCGGTTGCCCATCAGGAAACCGCGCGCGGTGATCATCTCGCTGACGTACAGCCCGGCTCCCTGGCTGCGGCACAGCGCTCGGAAGGGGTAGTTCGTGACCCCGGCCATGGGCGCCAGCACCACCGGGGGCCAGACGCTCAGCGCACCGATTTCGAGCACCCGGAACTCGCCCGGGGCGGCCACGGGCACCTGCCGGTTTTCCGGGCTCGCCAGACGCCAGGTGGCCGTGTTCACCGCGGTCCCGCCTCGGGGGCTGCCCCGGGAAGCTGCGGGCCCTGGGGCTCGACCGGGGGCACGAAGCGCACCGGCAGCCCGGCGCCGCCGAAGTCCTGGAATCCAGCCTCGGTCGCGCGCACCTCGACCGCCTGCCGGCCGGTGCCGCGCGAGATCAGCTCGGGGGCGCCATCGGCGCGGTAGGAAAAGCGCATCCAACCCTGCTGGTTGCGCACCCAGCGCGAGCCGTCGGTCGCGTCCTGGACCAGCCAGCGGTCGAGCACCGGCTCCAGCTGGTCGGCCAATTCCAGCACGGTGATGCTGCCGACCTCGGGCACCTGCCCGAGCACCAGGGCCGTGGCGACCGTGTCGGTCAGGGGCGAGAGCACCACGACCGTCGGGCGCTCCTCGGTGACCTGTGTGGCGATCACCGAGCCGTTGTACTTGCGTTCGATGCGCAGCTGGCCGGCGACCACCGATCCGCGCAGGATCAGCTCGTCGCCTCCGGTCAACAGGCGGAAGGCGAAGTTGGCCAGGCGCCCGTCGATCAGGCGCTGGGCGGTCTCGAGCTGGCTCTCCGCCAGGTCGCCGGCCGGGGGCACATACAGGCGTGTGACCACGTCCAGGTGACCCTCGGGGCTGCGCAAGACGGCGAAACGTTCCGCGGACAGGCGCTTGCCCAGATAGCGCGTCTCCACCTGCCCCGCCAAGAGCGGAGCGCCGGCGGGCAGCTCGAGCTCGGGCAGTTCCAGGGGCCGGCGGTCGCGCTCGCGCTCCTCGCGGCGCCTCTGGCGCAGGCCCTCCAGACCTTCGCGCAGCGCGGCCCGCGACAGGGCCCGACCGCGCACGACGACCCAGGCGGGATCGCGCAACGGCGCCAAGCTCTCGCGCGGATCGCCGTCCAGCAGCACCAGATCCGCCATCAGGCCCGGGGCGATGCGGCCGCGCTCTTCGCCCTGCCCGACCAGGCGGGCCGCGTCGCGCGTGGCCGCCGCCAGCACCGCTTCCGGCGTCAGCCCGGCGCGCACCCAATCGTCGAGCTCGTCCAGCAGGGCCCGGCCGGGCAGGTTCCAAGCCAAGGGCGCGCTGGAGCCGGGCAGAAGTTCGACCCCGGCCGCATGCAGGCTCTTCAGCAGCTCCAGGCGCTTTTGGTCGACCCTCCGGCCGGTTTCGAGGAAACGCGCGTCGAAGCGCGGTTCGCGCAGGCCCCACTCGCTCAGCCACTCGACCTCGTAGAACGGATCGAGCAGCTCGAAATCGGGGCTCTCGGGATCCCCGCGCTGCATGCGCCGCCGGGCTTCGCCGGCCACGGGCACGATCGCCAGCCCGCGCTCGCGCGCCAGTTCGATCGCCGGTGCGAAAGCCTGGCCCTGAACGAAACTCCACTGCACGTCCTTGGGCAGCAACACATCGAGACCCGAGACCCCGCGCCAGCCGAGCAACTGGCCAAGGCTCGCGCCGCGCGGCGGCAGCCCCCAGATCTCCCGCTCCTGCTCCTTGGCCAGGCGCGCCAGCGCCGGCAACAGCTCGGGCTTGAAGTTGGGCTGGATCGAGAGGAAATCGACCTTGTAGGCCTGGGCCAGCTGGACGACCGCGTCCCGCAGCTTGTCCTCGCTGTCGACCGCCACGGCGGCCGCGCTGAGCGGCGGATCCCCGTCCAGGACCGCGCCGGCGGTGAGCAGCGCCGGGCCTGGCACGCGCTCCCTGAAGCTCTTGTCCCTCAGGACCGTCACCTGGCCCGCGTCCCCGCCCATGTCGCGCACCAAGGTCACCCCGGAGGCCACGTACAAGAGGTCGTGGGCCGGATCAAAATTGACCAGCCCGTCGATCAGGCCGGGGACCAGGTGCTTGCCCGTGCCGTCGATGCGCTCGACCTGGGCCGAGAGGGTGCCCTCGGCCACCCGGCCCTGGATGCGCTCCCCGAGGATCAGCAGCGTGCCGACCTCGGGCCGCTGGCCCGGCTCCTGGGAGTGGATCGTGGCCCCCACGATCGCCAGGGCCCGGGGGGGCTCGGGCCGGGCCGGCGGCTGGTTGGGCACCGGAATCTGCGCCCCGGCCGGGGGCAGCAGCAGGCCGGCGAGCAGAACCCAGCGGGACGTGGGAGGCAGCGGGAGCATCGGCGCGAGGATACGCAAGGCCGCGGGGGCCTGCAGCGGGCTAACCCCGGGGATGGCGAGGTCCTCGGGGCCCGGTCAGCGCCCGGGGGGGTCCCGGGGGCCGGCGGGCGCGCGCGCCGCGGGGAGCTCTTCTCCGTCGGCGTGCAGCATGCGCTCCGCCGGTGTCTCCAGGTCGTCGAGCTGGCCGCTGCGCACGGCCCAGACGAACAGCCCGACAAACACGGCCACGACGCACAGGGCGATCGTCAGCACCAAGGCAAGCAGACCCATGGAATTCCGCACTCGCGCGGGGCGGGCATTGTAGCGGCAACCCGGGCGCGGCGGGCCGCGCAGCGCGGCCTCCGGCAGGCCCGGCGCCGGGGAGCCGCGCGGCCCACCGCAGCTTCAGCTCGGGCCCCCGCGACCGACGGCCGCCACCCGCGGCGCGGCGCGGCGCGGCGCCGCGGGGCCCCCATCGGGCTGGCCGCGGCCCGGATTGCCGTGCGCGGCCGGGGACGCCGGGCCGTCGAAGGTCCGCGCCCGCCAGGAGAGGGTGATCACGGTCAGCGAGGACAGGGGCATCAGCACCGCGGCGATCACCGGATGGATCTGCCCGGCGATGGCCAGCCCGCCCGCGACCAGGTTGTAGGCCAGGGAAGCGAACACGTTGCGGCGCAGCGCCGCCAGGGTGGCGCGAGCGCCGCGCACCAGGGCCGGCAGGCCCGCGAGTCCGATGCCCGACAGGTAGACATCCGCAGCTTCCAGGCTCGCTTCCGCGGCGCCGGAGAGGGCCACGCCCACGTCGGCGTGGGCCAGGGCCGCGGCGTCGTTGACCCCGTCGCCGACCATCAGAACGGGGCCGCGTTGCCGAGCCGCGCGGATCGCCTCCAGCTTCTGCTCCGGCGTCAGTTCACCGCGCGCCCGATCCGGATCGAGCCCGAGTTCTTCCGCCGTGCGGCGCACCAGTCCCGCCCGGTCGCCGGAGAGGATTTCGACCCGCCAGCCGAGGGCCGTCAGCTCCGCCAGCACCCCGCGGGCCTCCGGGCGCAGACGCTGTGCAAGCCCGACCAAGGCGCCCACGCGCCGGTCCTCGAGCATCCACACGGGGGTCTCCCCCCGCGCGATCAGCAGCCGCTCCTGTTCGAGCCAGTCCGCGCCGATCTCCGCCCCTTCGGCCTCGGCCAGGGCCCGGCTGCCGACCGCCAAACGGCGTCCATCGACCTCCCCGATCAAGCCTCGTCCGGGCAGCTCGCGCACGGACCGCGCCCGCGGCAGGCCCGCATCGAATCCGATCCCCTCGGCCACGGCCCGCGCCAGGACATGGCCCGAGCAAGCTTCCAGGCGCGCGGCCCGGCTCTGGGTGCCCGCATCGCCGAGGCGCGTGGCCAGGGAGGCCTGGGCCTCGGTCAGGGTGCCCGTCTTGTCGAACAGGGCCGTGCCCGCGGGCCCGCTGAGGCGCTCGAACACCTCGCCGCTCTTGATCAGCAGCCCCGCGCGGGCGGCCCGCCCGATGGCGGCCTGGATCGCCAGCGGCGTGGCCAAGCCCAGGGCGCAGGGGCAGGTCACGATCAGCAGCGCGATCGCATTCTCGAGGGCCCGATCCGCTCCCGCGGGCCACCACAGCAGCAGGGTCGCCCCCGCCAGCACCAGGATCGCGCCCACGAAGCGGCGCGCGACGCGGTCCGCCAGGCGCACCAGCCGCGGGCGCTCCGCTGCCCCGTCGGCGATGCGCGCGACCAGCTTCGACAGCCGCGTCCCGGCCCCGACCGCGGTCGCCAGCACCTCGAGGGGCGCGTCGAGCAGGGTCGTCCCGGCGCTGACCTCCGAACCGGGCCCGACCTCGATCGGCCGGGATTCCCCGGTCAGGAGCGACAGGTCCAGGCGTCCGCTGCCGCGCTCCACGCGGCCGTCCACGGGCAGCACGTCGCCGGCCCGCAGGGCCACGCGATCGCCGGGGACCAGGGCGCTCACCGGCACCTCGCGCTCGCCCCCCGGTTCGACGCGCCGCGCGCGCTGCGGCGCCAGGGAGAACAGCAGTTCGACCTGGTCCGCGGCCTGGCGTTCGTGGCGCGCCTGGACGGTGCGCCCCACCAGCAGCAAGAACACCACCGCGGTCAGCGACTCGAAGTACACCTCGCCGCGGCCCGTGGCGGTGTTGTAAAGGCCCCACAGGCTGCCGACCGTGAGCGCCAAGGACACCGGCACATCCATGTGCACGCTGCGCAGCCGCAAGGCGGATAGCGCGCCGCGGTGGAACAACCAGCCCGGACCGAAGACCGCCGCCAGGGTCAAGCCCGAGCCGAACCAGCGCAGCAAATCCTGCTGGGCCGGCTCCATGCCCGCGAAAGCGCCGCCGTAGAGGGCGAAGGCGATCAGCATCGCGTTGCCGAACAGGGCTCCGGCCAGGCCCAGGCGGATCCACTGGCGGCGCTCTTCGCGCTGGCGCAGGGCGGCGCGCTCGGCGGAGCGGAACGGATGGGGCGCGTAGCCCAGTCGATCGAGGGCCCGGGCCAGCCCGGAAGGCGCCAGGACGCGCGGGTCGAAGCGCGCGCGGGCCCGGCGCCGGCGCAGATCCAGCTCGATCGAGGCCAGCCCGGGCACCGCCCGCGGCAGGCGCTCGACCAGCCACACGCAGCTGGCGCAGTGGACGCCCTCCAGCACCAGCTCGAGTTCGACCAGGCCCCCGGCCAGGCCGCGCCCGTAGAGGGCCAGGAAGCTCGGGTCGTCGAACTCCTCGAAGCCCCGGCCGCTGACCTGGGCCGGAGCGCCCTGGGGCCGCGCTTGGGCGTAGAACTCCCCGAGGTCCAAGGCGCTGATGGCCGCGTGGACCGCGGCGCAGCCCGAACAGCAGAAATCCCCCACCCGAGCGCCGTCCAAGGGCGTCTGGCAATGGCGGCAGGCGCTCGCCGGCGCCGCGGGTTGATCAGCCACCGCCTGCGCTCCGGCGGCAGCACTCCGGCTCCTCGCCGAGCGCCTCGAGGGCCAGGGCGGGGGCGATCTGGCGTGCCCCCAGGTCCAGGGGCCCGACCCGCCCGCGGCCCACCAGGGCCAGGGCCCCCACCAGGATCAGCGCCAGGGCGCTGATCAGCGGGACCCAGCGCCGTCGCGCGGCGAACAGGCGCCCGACAGCCAGCCCGAACAGGCCCAGGGCCGGAAGCCCCCCCAGCCAGAAGGCGGCCATCACCAAAGCCCCGGCCCGGGGCGTTCCCTGACCGGCGGCCAGGGCCACGAAGGCGTACAGCCAGCCGCAGGGCAGCCAGGCGCTGAGCAGCCCGAGGCCCAGGGGTCGCAGGGCCCGGGGCAAGCGGCTGAGCCGCGGCGCCAGCAGCGCGAAGGCTCCGCGGGCGCGCTGGCGCCAGCCGGACGGGAGCAGACCGCCCGGGCGCGCCAGCAGGCCGAATGCCGAGGCCAGCTGGAACAGGCCGAACAGGAGCATGCCCACGCCGGTCAATCCCAGGGCGATCCGCTGCAGGCCGAAGGCCTGCCCGGATAGATCCAGCGCCGCCCCGAGCGCACCCGCCAGGGCCCCCAAGCAGGCGTAGGCCAGCAGCCGGCCCAGGTGATAAAGGCCCAGGGAGCGCCCGCGCCGCAAACCGCCCTGGGGGCCCCCGGCGAGCGCCAGCAGGGGCCCGCACATGCCTACGCAGTGCAGCGAACCGAGCAGGCTCGCCGACACCACGGCCCCGGCCAGGGGCAGGAGATCGGGGATGGGCACCATGGGGCACATGATCGAGGAGCGGGCTTTAGCCCTGGGGCGGCTCCAAGCTGGAGCGCCAGGAAGCGGTGAAGCGGCGCTCGGCCTGCTCGGCTTCGAGTTCGAAGATCCACAGCCCGCCGCGGCTGATGCGGAACTCGCCGCGGTACTGGCCCGGGGCCGTTTCCGTGAAGCGCAGCGGCTCCCTCTGGGCGGCGCGGGCGTTGTGGAAAGTGCTGCCCTCGAGCGCCAGGCCGCTGAGCGGCTGCCCATCGCGATCGGTCAGGGTCAGGCAGGCGGCCAGACGGCCATGGCCCGCGGGCTCGAAACGCTTTTCGACCTGCCAGCCGAGCCGCTCGTTGGCGGCGAGCTGCGCGCGGTGGAGGTCCCAGTCCCTGGCCTTGCGCTCGTAGTCCTTCTCGATCGCCATCGAGGGCTCCGAGCTGGCCAGCACCAGGCCGACCGCCTGGATCGAGACCGAGAGGCCGAGCAGGCCGAACACCAGACCGATCCAGAAGACCTTGGGATTCATGGCGGTGGGAGGACTCACTGGGCCGTTTCGACGGCCGGGGTCGCATCGGGGCCGGGGGCGGGCGCAGGCCCCTGGGGACCGAGCAGGGTGCGCCGGCCGCGGGCGAGGGGCTCCGCGGGCCCGCGTCCGAGCCCGGCCGCGTCGAGGCCGGGCAGCTGCCAGAGCGAGAGCTCGATCTCGGTGATCCCGCGCACGAAGGCTTCGCGCGGCAGGACCACGAAGACGCTCGATTCCGCCATGGCCTTCGGTTCCAGGCGCACCGGGAAGGTCGGCTTGATCAGCTCCCCTGGGCCGGACAGGCTCAGGTCGGCCTCGAAGGGCTCGCGGCCCTTGTTCTGGACGCGCAGGTGCACCTGACAGCTCACCCGGCCGTCGGCCAGCAGGGTGTATGGAGCGCTGTGCATGCGCAGGAAGGTCAGCTCGGCCGGCCGGCGGGCGGCCAGACGCCAGCCCAGGGTCCCGAGCAGGGCCAGGAGCAGCAGCGGGTAGACGACCACCCGGGGCCGCAGCCGTTGCAGCGGCTGGCGCTCGAACCCGTTTTGCGAGCCGTAGCGGATCAGCCCCTTGGGCTTGCCGATCTTCTCCATGACCTGATCGCAGGCGTCGATGCACTGCGTGCAGTGGACGCACTCCATCTGCAGGCCATCGCGGATGTCGATCCCGGTCGGGCAGGTCTGCACGCACAATCCGCAATCGACGCAGTCGCCGCGGGTGGCTTCACCGGAAGCGAGGCGCGCCAGCTTTCCGCGCGGCTCGCCGCGCAGGCGGTCGTAGCCCACGATCAAGGAATCTCGATCGAGCAACACCGACTGCAGCCTGCCGTAGGGGCAGGCGATGGTGCACATCTGCTCGCGAAAAAAGCAGAAATCGACCATCATCGCCAGGGTCACACCGGCCACCAGCAAGAACGACTTCGGATGCTGCAGCGGGGACTGTTGCATCCATTCGAGCAGCCGGTCGGTGCCCACGAACCAGGCCAGGAAGGTGTTGGCCAGCAGCAGCGACACCAGCAGGTACAGGCCGTACTGCAGCAGCCGGCGCCAGCCGGGCAGATCGCCGCCCCCCTTGCTGTAGTGCTTGCCCTGGGCCAGACGTTCGATCGGCCGGTAGAGGAACTCCATGTACACGGTCTGCGGGCAGGCCCAGCCGCACCAGGCCCGGCCGAACAGGGCCGTGATCAGGAAAATCCCGAGGAAGATGGAGAGCAGCAGCAGCGCCAACAGCAGGGTCTCCGTGGCGAAGAACGTAACCCCCAAGAAGATGAACTCGCGGTTCATCACGTCGAACTGGAACAGGGGCTTGCCGCCGACGCGCAGGAACGGCGTGACGGTGAACAGGGCCATCAGCCCATAAGCGACCAGGCGCCGCTTGGTCCACCAGGCGCCGGTGGAGAGGCGCGGCCGCAGCCAGCGGCGCGAGCCGTCCTCGTTGAGCGTGGCCAGGACGCGCTTCTGCGGGCCTGCGACGCTGCGACGCCCCGGGATCTCGGTGCTCGTCGTGGGGTCCGGGTCGAGGCTCGGCATGGGCGTCTGGGGCGCAGGGTTGCGGGGTGGCGAGGCGCGGGGACACTCGCTTCGAGGCGGAAGCGGCGCGGCGGTTCCCGCGGCGGGGCGGCTTCCGGCGCTGCCACCGCTGGCATGGCGGTCGAAGCGGGGTGCCTTGGGGCGCTGTGGCACGGCGCTCGAGGCCGCCCGGGTCCCCCGGGCGGGCCCGGGCCTAGCGGGTGCCCGCCTCCGGCGCTGCGGAGGGCGCGCTGGGCCAAGGGGCGATCGCGCTGCTCCCGGTTTCGGGCGCCTTGCTGCCCGGTCCTTGGCCGCGCAGCTGGGCCACGTAAGCGGCCATCAACACCAGCTGGGTCTCGCTGAGCTGCTGGCCCCAGGCGGGCATGCCCTTGGCGACCACGCCGTCCTTGATCACGCGGTACAGGTCGGCCACTTCCTTGACGTGGATGTAGTGGTCGTCGAGCAGGTTCGGGCCGATGTTGCCGCCCCCGTCGACAGCGTGGCACTGGGCGCAGCGCGCCTTGAATTGGCTGCCCATGCCGGCCATGGCCAGGGGGTCCTGGGCATAGCGCAGGATCGTGTCCTGGTCGGCGGCGAGTTCGCCGTAGCGCGCGATCAGCTTCTGCGCGAAGGCGGCCACCTCGCCCTGATAGTCGTCCTCGATCGAGCGCCCCTCCACGCCGGAGTGGTAATAGAAGATGTAGACCACGCTGAAGATCACCGTGGCCCACAACAGCGCCACCCACCAGCCGGGCAGGGGGTTGTCGTACTCGCGGATGCCATCGTATTCGTGGTCCAGGAGCGGATCGCTGCTGGGCCGCATGCCCACCGGGATCTGGCCGGGTTCGAGGCCCCCACCGGCGGAATGGGTCGGGTGGGCCGGATGCGCGGGACCGTGGTCAGTCATGGCGGTTCATCTCCCGGGGTTCGACGACCTGATGGTCGTGCAGCGGAATCTCGGCGCGGCGCGCGAAGGAGTCCTTCGACCCCAGCAGCAGCCGCACCAGGAGCACGAGAAAGAAGGCGAAGAAGAAGACCAGGGCCAGGCCCTTGGCCGAGTTGATCCCGAAGGCCAGGCAGATCCGGCCCTCGGACGCGAGCAGCAGGCTCAGCAGCGGATCACAAGGCACCGCGCTCTCCCCCGGCTCGACCGGCGTCGGCTTGGCCTTCCCCGCCCGGGGCCGGCTTGGTGATGTCGACCCCGAGCCGCAGCAGGTAGGCCGTCAGGGCGATGATCTGCTTGTGCTCGATGGCGCTGCTCGCGTAGCTCGGATCCTCGCCGATCAGCCGCTGCTTGAGCTCGAGCGCCTGGGCCTTGGCCATCTCGATCGAGTCCTGCCGCTCCCTTCCGTAGGGCGTGCCCAGGGCCACCAGCCCGTCGATCTTGGCCGGCAGCGAGGCATAGTCCGTGTCGTAATCGAGCAGCCAGGGGTAGGGCGGCATCAGGGATCCCGGCGCCGACCAGCTCGGGTTCTCCATATGGCGCACGTGCCACAGGACCGAGGTGATCTTGGTGCCCTCGCGGGCCAGGTCGGGCCCGATGCGGCGGCTGCCCCACTGGAACGGGCGGTCGTAGATGAACTCGCCGGCCTTGCTGTACTCGCCGTAGCGCTCGGTCTCGTGGCGCATGGGCCGGATCTGCTGGCTGTGGCAGTTGTAGCAGCCCTCGGCCACATAGATGTCGCGGCCGAGCAGCTCGAGCGGCGTGTAGGGCGTGACCGAGGCGATCGTGGGAACGTTGGACTTGATCGCGAAGGTGGGCACGATCTCGAACAGCGAAGCGCTGATGACCGCGATCGCCACCCACAGCGTGAAGACCATCGGCTTGCCTTCCCAGGCGCGGTGCCAGCCGGCGTCGAACAGGCGATACAGGCGCTTGCCCAGGTGGCTCAAGCCTTCCGGCACATTGTCCGGTCGGGGCGCCGGCACATAGTGCTTGGACAGGGGCGCGGCCTGGACGATGGGCTCGGCATAGACCTTGGGGGCCGCCAGCCAGGTCATCAGCAGGTTGTAGGCCATCAGCACCATGCCGAGGATGTACAGCAGGCCACCGGCGGCACGGGCCCAGTACAGCGGTGCCAGGCGCAGCACCGTATCCAGGAAGTCGCCGTACATCAGCGCCCCGCTGGCGTCGAAGGCGCGCCACATGAGGCCCTGGGTCAAACCGGCCGCATAGATCGGGACCACATAGAGCAGGATCCCGATGGTGCCGATCCAGAAGTGGTTGGTGGCCAGCTTCTGGCTGTGGAGCGGCGCCTGGAACAGGCGCGGCAGCAGCCAGTAGACCATCCCGAAGGTCATGAAACCGTTCCAGCCCAGGGCCCCGGCGTGCACGTGGGCGATGGTCCAGTCGGTGTAGTGGCTAAGGGCGTTGAGGCTCTTGATCGACAGCATGGGCCCCTCGAAGGTGCTCATGCCGTAGAAGGTGATGCCGACCACGAAGAACTTGAGGATCGGGTCCTCGGCCACCTTGTTCCAGGCCCCGCGCAGGGTCAAGAGGCCGTTGATCATGCCGCCCCAGCTGGGCATCCACAGCATCAACGAGAACAGCATCCCCAGGGTCGACATCCAGGCCGGCACCGACGTGTAGTGCAGGTGGTGCGGGCCGGCCCAGATGTAGACGAACACGATCGACCAGAAGTGCAGGATCGAGAGCTTGTAGCTGTAGACCGGTTTACCCGCTGCCTTGGGCAGGAAGTAGTACATCAGCCCGAGGAACGGGGTGGTCAGGAAGAAGGCCACCGCGTTGTGGCCGTACCACCACTGCATGAAGGCGTCCTGGACCCCGGCGTAGACCGAGTAGCTCTTGGTGGGCCCGACCGGGAGCGCCAGGTTGTTCAGGATGTAGAGCACCGCGATGGCGACGATCGTGGCGATGTAGAACCAGATCGCCACGTAGATGTGGCGCTCGCGGCGCTTGATCAGGGTGCCGATGAAGTTGATCGCAAAGACCACCCAGACCAGCACGACCGCCAGGTCGATCGGCCACTCGAGCTCGGCATACTCCTTGGACTGGGTGATCCCCAGGGGCAGGGTCACCGCAGCGGAGACGATGATCAGCTGCCAACCCCAGAAGTGCAGGTTGCTGAGCAGGTCGCTGAACATGCGCGCCTTGAGCAGGCGCTGGCTCGAGTAGTAGATCGCGGCGAAGACCGCATTGCCCGCGAAGGCGAAGATCACCGCGTTGGTGTGCAGCGGGCGCAGGCGACCGAAGGACAGCCAGGGCAGATTCAGGTTCAGGCCCGGCAGCACCAGCTGCAGGGCGATGATCAGCCCCACCAGGGTGCCCACCAGGCCCCACAGCACGGTCGCGATCACGAATTTCCGCGAGATCGCGTCGTCGTATTTGAAGGAATCGAGCAGCGGCTGGGGCGAGGAGGCGGGTGCGGCTGTCATGGGGGGCGCGAGGCTCCGTGGAGTTGATGCAGAGCTTTCGTCGCGATCCTAGGCGGCCCGCAAGCGCTCGGGAACCACATGGATTCATGGGCGCAGCGTCGTGCCCGGCGATCGTCGCGGGTCGACGCCGACAAACTGCCGCAGTGCGCCTGCGCGCACCCGTCCAGCGACTCCGCAAAGCGCGACGATGCGCCGCAGGTCCCCGGCAGCGGGTGTCATTTGCGGAGGTTCGGGCCTGGACAGCAGGCCTCCGGTGTCGGACCGCCAGGTCCGTCGAGGATCAGATCTCGGCCCGAACACGGGACGACCTGTCGCAGGCAGATCGAGCAGATTTTTGGTGCGGATTGCGGCTGCGGAGCGCGTTTTCCGTCCCACTTCTGCGCGGGCCGGCGGGCGCTGGCGCGCGCTTGGCTCCACGGTTCGCCGCGCCGCGAGCGGTCCCGGCCGCTATCCTGCGCCCATGTCCGGCCAGGAACTCCCGCGGGTGCGACTCCATGACGACAGCCTGACCCGGGGTCCTTGGACCTACGCCCGGCAGGTCGACCCAGAGGGCGCAACCCCTGTGGATGGGGCCCTGGTCGAAGTGCTCGACGCCTCGGGCCGGTTCGTGGGGCATGGGCTCTGGAACGGCTCCAGCGATGTGGCCGTGCGCTGGCTCTCCCGGGGCCGGCGCAGCGATCTGCAACGCCCGCGGGAGTTCCTGCTGCGGCGCCTCAAGGCGGCCGACGACCTGCGCCGCCGGGCCCTGCGGCTGCCGGAGGTCACCGACGCCTACCGGGTGGTCCACGGGGAGGGCGACGACCTGCCCGGCCTGGTGGTCGACCGGCTGGGGACGAGCCTGGTGGTCGAACACCACGCCCTGGGCTTCTTCCGCCTGCGGGCCGAGCTGGATTGGGCCCTGGGCCAGCTCTATCCGGAGCTCGGGCGCGTGCACCGGGTGCCGAACCAGGCCGCCAAGTTGGAAGCCTTCCCCGGGGAGCTGCTCGAAGCCCTCGACCGCGAGCCCCCGGCCCCCGCCGGCTTCGTGGAGGAGCACGGCCTGCGCTTCCCGGTGCGGCCCGGCCAGGGCCACAAGACCGGCTTTTTCTGCGACCAGCGCGACAACCGGGTGCGGGTCGGAGCGGCCGCCAACGGGCGGCTGGTCTACGACCTGTGCTGCAACAGCGGCGGATTCTCGATCCATGCTGCCCGGGGCGGGGCCCGGGGGGTGCGGGCGGTGGACCTGGACGAGGTCGCCCTGGGCCTGGCCCAGGAGGCCGCCCGGGCCAACGCCCTGGCCGTGGAGTGGACCCATGCCGATGCCTTCGACTGGCTGCGGGACCACCAGGACCCCTCCCGCCGGGCCGATCTGGTGATCCTCGACCCGCCCAAGCTGGCCACCGGCAAGGCCGGCGTGGAGGCAGCCCTGCGCAAGTACCTGGACCTCAACACCCTGGCCCTCGGGGCGGTCCGTCCGGGCGGATTCCTGTACACCTTCTCCTGCTCGGGGGCCGTGGACCTGCAGGGGTTCCTCGGGACCGTGTTCCACGCGGCCCGGCGGGCCGAGCGGGACGTGCGCCTGCTCGAAACCCTCGGCGCCGGCCCGGATCACCCCCAGCGCCCCGATTTCGCCCGCTCCCGCTATCTCAAGGGAGCTTGGCTGGCGGTCGACTGAGCGCGGCGCCTGGCGCCCACGCCCGGCCCCGCCCTGCGGGCTGGACGGGGCCGAGCAGGCGCAGGGGACCCCGCCGGCGCGCTCCGCGGCTGCGCTGCGCCGGTCCTCCCGGCCGGACCGCTCGGCCGAGGGCCGGTTTCGGCGGTTGAGTCCGGGGCTGCCCCGCGGCACACTGATCGGAAGCTCAAACCGCGCGCGCCGGGCCGACCCGGTGCGCGCGGTTGTTTCAAAACCCGCCCTGCGCGGATCGCCGCAAGCCCCAGGCGGCCCGCGCAGGCCCGCTCCACGCCTCCCCACCCGCCATGACTCTGGCCAGCTTGATCCGCGCCAACGATTGGTCCAAGGTCGATTCCGCCTGGGCCGAGCTGATGGCCTCGGAGGCCCCCATCGAAGAGGTGCTCGCGGCCCTGGATGCGGCCGCGGAGACCAAACACCTCACGCGCATGCTGCCCTTCGTGCGCGAGCACGCCGAACTGCTCGAGGCCGGGGGACGCTTCCGCGATGCCGCCGAGCTGCTGGGCAAGGCCCTGCTGCTCGGGGGGCCTCCGGGGGAACTGTCGACGCGGCTGTTCCGCTGTGCGCTCGCCGGCTGGGGTCAGGAGAGCTACTGGGCCGATTACACCCGGCTGGTCCAGTTCCATGAGAGCACCTCGGACGTGCGCAAGGCCTGGCGCAGCCTGCGCAGCCTGATCGGTCTGGGCAAGGGCAGCGCCGTGTTCCACCGCTCCGGCTGGGGCGTCGGCGAGGTGCTGGAGCTGGACCTGCCCAAGCTCGAGGTGCAGATCCGCTTCGCCTCGGGCCGCCGGGACTGGTTCCCGCTCAAGACGGTGATCGACACCTGCGACGTGCTCGAAGCCGACGACATCCGCGGCCTGCTGGTCAAGGACCGGGCCAAGCTCGAGCGCCTGCTCAAGGAAGCGCCCCTCGAGGTGTTGATCGGGGTCACCAAGCGCTACGGCGGCAAGCTCAAGCAGAACGTGCTCAAGAGCGCCATGGCCCAGGTCGGCCTGGATCAGGCGGCCTTCACCTCCTGGTGGCGCAAGGCGCGCAAGGTGGCCGAGACCAGCTCGACGGTCGAGGTCACCGGCACCGGGGTCAACACCCAGGTGCGGCTGCTCGATGCGGCGGTCGACCCGGCCCAGTCGATGCGCCACCAGCTGCGCATGAGCCGCGACCTGGGCGCCGCGCTGACCCGCGTGCGCGACCTGTTCGCCGGCAAGAAGCTCGACCCCGAGCTGCGCGAGGCCGCCCTGCAGACGCTCGAAGAGATGGTCGGAGCGGGCGACTCCGAGGATGTGCAGCGCATGGCCACCTGGCTGTTCCTGCGCGGCGAGCGCGGCGTGACCCCGCCGGCCCTGGCCCAGCGCCTCGAGCTGGCCAAACAGCAGCCCCCGCCCCAGGACCCCGGCCAGGCGCCCCTGCTGTGGGCCCTGTTCGAGCGGCTGGGCGGGTCCCGCGACCAGGAGCTGGCGATCGCCCTGCTGCCCGAGATCTTTGGGGAAAACTGGCTCGACGAGGTCTCCAGGAATCTGATGCACGCCGCGCCGGGCATGACCCGCGGGCTGGTGGAGGCCCTGATGCAGGCCGGGCGGCAGGCGGTGCTGGCGGAGTACTACCAGACCCTGCTGATCCGCCCGCTGCGCAACCCGCACCTGCTGGTGGCGATCGCCGAGCTGGCCGAATCCGGGCGCATCCAGGGCAGCTATCCGGGCCCCTTGCAGCGCCTGCATTCGTTCCTGCTGCTGGCCAACCACCTGTTCGAAGCCGAGGGCGCCGACCCGCAGCGCCAGCGCACCCAGGTGCGCCTGACCCAGCTGCTCTCCGGCGGCGACCCGAACCTGCTGCGCACGCTGCTGGCCGGCGCCAAGCGGGCCGAGGTGCGCGCCTTGATGCCCCTGGTCGGCAAAGGCGTCGACGGGCCCATCGACCGGGCCTTCACGCACGTCGCCGTGAGCCTGTACCCGAACATCTATCGCGACGAGGCCCGGCCCTTCTGGGAAGAGGACGCCATCTGGACCAGCCGCGTGGGTTTGGCGCGCCGCGAGAACGAGCTGCGCGAGCTGCGCGAGGTCAAGATCCCGGCCAACTCCGAAGCGATCGGGCGGGCCGCCTCCTACGGGGACCTCTCGGAAAACTCCGAGTGGGAGGCCGCGATCGAGGAGCAGCGCAATCTGACCGCGCGCGCCATGGAGATCGAAGAGGAGCTGCGCAAGGCCCAGTTGATCGAAAACGCAGCCATCCCGGCCAAGACCGTGGCCCCCGGCACCTCGGCCCGCTACCGCGTGCTCTCCAGCGGCGAGGAAAACTTCGTGCGCATCCTCGGCCCCTGGGACAGCGAGGGCGACCACGACATCTCCTACCGCTCGCCGGTGGCCCAGGGCATGCTCGGCAAGAAGGAAGGCGAGCGCGCCCTGCTGCGCCTGCCCCAGGGCGAGCAGGAGATCGAGGTGCTCGAGGTCGACGTGCTGCCCCTGGGCAGCCCGGTTCCCGCCGGTCGCTGACCGACGGGGGCCCGGTTCAGCGCCCCGGGACCTCGGCGGGCCCGGGGCTTCCCTGAAGGCCCCCACGCCGCGCGTGGGGGCCAGCGCTCCCCACAACCGCGCGCTTCAGCGCAGCAGCAGGTTCGGGAGCAACCAGATGTCCCGGGACAGGCTATTGGCCACGACCAGGTCCGGCAGGGAGTCGCCATCCATGTCTTCGATCGCCAGGGCGGAAGGAGCCCGCCCGAGGCCGAAGGAGAGCGCCGGAGCAAAACCACCCCCGGGCTGGCCCCGGCGCAGCGTGAGGCGCTCGAATCCGTCGCTGACGAAGGCCGAATCGATGGACACCAGATCTTTTAGGCCGTCCTGGTCCAGGTCGATCAGTCGGGCCGCCACGGGGTAGGGGCCGACGGCGTAGTCGACCGCAGCGGCGAAGCTGAGTCCCCCGAGGTTCTCGAACACGGAGCTGGACCCTTGCAGCTTGTAGCTCAACGCCAGCAGATCGAGATCGCCATCTCCATCCGCATCATCGACCGTCAAGAAGCTGGGAATCTGGGGGCACGGCAATTCCACCCCGAGCAGCAAGCTTCCACCGGGGCCGAAGTTCCAGATGGCGATCGACGAAGTGGACTGCAGCGCGCCGATCAACTCGGGCTTCCCGTCGCCATCCAGGTCGGCGACGGCGATGTCCCGAGGACCGCGGACAGAGTTGCTGGGCCCGGGCTGGAATGCACCGGTCCCGTCGCCGAGGAACACGTTCACCCTCGTATCCAGCGGGCAGCACTGGGCCCGCAGCCGAACCAGGTCCAAGTCCCCGTCCTGATCCACGTCCCCGACGCGCAGCACCAGGGTGGGATCGAACAGGGGCTGGCTTTGGCCGGGGGCGAAGGCAGCCCCGGGCAAGCCGCGCAGGATCTGCAGCAGCGAGCCGCCCGCGACCGCGAGGTCCTCGCGGCCATCGGCATCGAAATCGCCCAGGGCGAACGCGGGGTCCGGAGTGCCCGGGAACTGGATCACGGGTTGGGATGCCAGGGTGAGTCCGCCGGCGGCCGTGGCGATCGAGATCCCCGCCGCGAATCCCGGCTGCGCCACTTGGCCCAGGTCGAGGGCAACCAGGTCCGGAAGACCGTCGTCATCCAGGTCGGCGATCTCGAGCGCCCACGGTGTGGTCAAGCCTCCCACCCGCTTCGGCGCGGAGAACTGACCGGGACCGTGGCCGGGGAAGGCCCGCAGGACCGCGTTGTTGTCGTCGCAGGCCACCAGGAGGTCCGGCTTCGCGTCAGGACCGAACCGTCCCAGGAAGCAGCGGCGAGCTTCGCGGCCGATCACGATCGGTTGCAGCTCGGCAAAGTTGCCATCCCCCAGGGACCGCAGCAGGCGCACGTCCCCGGAGGTGTTGAACCCGGGTTCCCGTGACACCACCAGATCCTGCCGGCCGTCGAGGTCTAGATCCTCGAGCTGGGCTGCCCGCACGGGGGCTCCGCTGGCGACCTCCTGGGGCGCCAGGAACCCGCCGGCGCCGTCGCCGAGGCGCACGCGTACCACCCCGAATGCCGATTCGACCAGGGCCATGTCCAGGCGACCATCGGAATTGAAGTCCGTGAGCAGCGGCGCAGCGCTGGGGAAATTGACCAGGGGAGTCGGGATCCCCGGGCCGAACTGGCCGGCCCCATCCTGGAGCGACACGATCACCCTCGCCTGGGACGAGATACTGCCGCTGCCGACCAGGTCGAGCCGCCCGTTGCCATCCAGGTCGCCCAGGGCCACGCCGGTCAGTTGCGTGCCCAGGGGCACCGCCAGCGGCGCAGCGAAGGTGCCTGCGCCGAGGTTGCGCATGATCAGGGCCGCGCCGGGCTGCAACCTGGCAAAGACCAGATCGGGTAGTCCATCGAGGTCGAGGTCCCCGCTGGTCATGGAAACCGGCCCAGCCCCGACAAGAAAGGTCTGGAGGGCCAAGAACCCGCCCGTCCCGTCGCCGCGCAGCACTCCGACCCCCAGGGACGGTCCCTGGGGAAACGGTCCCTGCAACAGGACGGCGGCGTCCAGGATTCCATCGAGGTCAAAGTCCGCGACCTCGAGCTGCACGCCGAGCTGGGGCAGCGGGAACGACTGGATCGGGCCGAACGCGATGTCGCCCTGGCCCAGGCGGACCAGCAGCTGCGGAGGGAACTGATCGAGCACCAGCAGGTCATCCAGGCCATCGCCGTTCAGATCCGCGCTGCTCCCGCTGATGAACGCGCTGCCGGCCTGCACGTGCGCGCCGGGCAGCAGCGGGCCGGTCGGGGCCGCGCCGATGCGCACGCGATAGCCGGGCGTGAAGGCCAGCCCGCCGAAGGCCAGGGGGTCGAAGATCAAGGCCTGGGCCGCGAGCTGCTTCCCACAGGCGCTCGCGGGCAGGCTCGGCACCGCGAACAGGTTCGGGGCCGAGCCGTCCGGCCCCACCGCCAGTCCCTGGGTCAGCAGGGGCGCGCTGAGGTCGAGGTACAGGGTCGCGGCGAAGCCGGGCAGGGGCAGCACCCCTTCGAGGGCGGACAGGGCGGCCAACCCGGCCGAACCCGGCAGCGCCCCTTCGACCATCAAGGCGAAGGGCAGGCCGACCAGGGGCACGCCCTGGTTCACGACCTCGGGCACCCCGGTGCTGCCCGCGCTGCCGGCGCCGAAGCTCTCGTACAGCGCGGACTGCGTGCAGGGGGTCTGGCCAGCGGCGGCTGGCGCCAGGGACAGGCAAGCGATCAGGGCTCGATTCATGGTTTCTGGCGAATACGCGGGGAAGGCCACGGGATCGGCGCCGAGGGTCCCCGCCGGGCAAGTCTCAAGCTGGCCAGGGATCGCTCAGCGCCGGGGCCGCGGAAGAAAAGCGGCGGGCTGATTCCGAATCTCGGGGTAAGGCCCGAATCCCGCAAGGGGCTGTCGGCAGGCCCCCCGGCGACCCGGAAACGAGAAACTCAGCGGCTTCCCGTTCGACGGCGCGGCCGGTGTGGATCGCACCTCGGGTGCATATCAAGCCTGCTGTTGCGCTGTGGGCAGACCGCGCCGTGGTGGCCCCCGGAGCGCCCCCCTGGCACGGTCGCGCAGCGGCTCCGCAGCGGTCCCAGTTGAGCCGTGCCCCCCCGGCCCGGGTCCGGATCGCGCCGGGCCCCCGCGGTCCCTAGAGCGCCCCTGGACGCCGGGCGCGTCCCCGGAGGCCGGCTCTGAACCGCCGCCCCCGCGCGCGATCCGCACCAGCCGCTGTCTGCATCCCCGAGCCCCGGCCTGCCCCCAGCCGGGACGGATCAGGGCCGCCCGCTCACGGTATGTCGATCACGGTGTAGCGGCGCCGTGCGCCGTCGCCGGCCACCGCCCACACCGCGACCGGGCTGTCGCGGCCGTCGCCGTTGAGGTCCAGGGCCAGCACCTCGATCAGCTGGCTGCCCGCTTCGACCCCATAGGCCTTGGGGTCGAGGGCCAGGGTCGCCGCCGGAGCCTGGCCTTCGGTCAAGCGGCGCTCCTGCTCCGCCGCGAGACCGCCCAAGAAACCGAGCAACCGTTCGATGTCCCAGACGGTGGTGCCCGCCTCGAACAGCTCGCGGCGCAGGGTGCGCTCGAAATCGTCCAGGGTGAAGCGGCCCGCCGAGATCCCGCGCCCGCGGAACAGCTCGGCCCGGTCGCGCTCCGGAGACAGCAACAGGATGTCCGACTGCCCATCGCCATCGAAATCGCCACCGGTGCGCTCGCGGAAGCGCGAGCCGGCGCTGCGGAAGCGCTCGACCAAGCTATAGGGATCGCGCACGAGTTCGAGGATCGGGGGCAGGCGCAGCTTGAGCTCTGTGCTCTTGAAGGGCTTGGTCTCGAAGCGGGCGGCGCCCAGGTTGCGGTAGGCGCTGGCGCGCACCGAGATGTCCCAGCTCGAGAACAGACCGAGCATCAGGGTCGGGATGGTCGGCACTTCGACCCGCATCAAGAGCAGATCGCGCAGCGGATCGTCGTCGAGGCGCGCCACCACGACCCCGGTGATCGCCTCGGCGCTCTTGAGCACCGTGGAGGGCTCGGTGAACTGCGGCCCGCTCTTGCGGCCCGGGAAAACCCACAGCTTCTTGCCCTGGCTGACCACGTGGTCGGGGATGCCATCCCCGTCGAGGTCGGAGCGGGTCAGGTCGGCCTCCTCGCCCAAGGTCAGCGCCCCGCCGGGCCGGATCTCGCTCTCGGACGATTCCGGATCCTTGAAGATCGACAGGTCCACGCTGAGGTCCGGCTCCTTGGCGTAGCTGCCGTCCGGTCGCTGCAGGTGGAAGCCCCGGCGCTGTCCCTGGCGCACGAGCAGGTCCGGCTGGCCGTCCCCGTTCATGTCCTCGGTCTCGAGGCCCGGGATCGTGAACGACAGCGACAGGCGATCGGAGAGGTCCTGGCCGGCGAAGCCGGCCCCCTCGCCGACCTCGACCGCGACTTCCCCGGCCAGCTCGAAGACCGGCTCCTGGCCCGGCTCGCCGCGCTGCAGCCACAGCCCCACATGGCTGGCCGCGGGGACCAGCACGTCGCTGCGTCCATCGGCGTTGACATCCTGAACGAGCGGAGCGAAGCGCGGCGATCCGACCCGCAGGCCGAAGCTCGCGCGCCGCGCCAGGCGGCGCCCATCGCGCCCGAAACTGCCGTCCTCCTGCAGCGGGAAGGCCTCCAGGCCCCCGGGCCCGCACACGAACAGCAGCTCGCAACGCCGGCGCGCGTCGGGCGCCAGAACCGCGCCGGCCTCGGAGGCCTGGAAGGCATAACTGCCCAGGGCCAGCAGGGAGCGCGCCGGATCCGCCAGCACGAGCTCGCCCACGGGCAGGGCCTCGAAGCGCTCGAAACGCTGCCCCTCGGGTCCGATCGCTCCGCCCAGGGTCTGGACCAGGCCGTCGGCGCTGACCAGCACGAGCCGATCGCCGAGCGTGCAGCGGATCAGGGCCTGGGCGGCCACCGGGAAAACGCCCGAGTTCGGCGTCGCTTCGGCGGCCGGAGTGGGAGCCTGCGCGGACTGCAGGCCCGCCAGGGACAGCGCGAAGGGAAGGATCGGGACCAGCATCAGAACTCCAACACCGAAACGTCGCGGGGCCCGACCACCAGCAGGTGTTCGAGGGGCGGTGCCATGGCGCCCCGGCCGACCACCGAGTCGGCCAGGATGCGCGCGCGGGGATCGATGCCCAGCTCGAACAGGGGCGTCGGATTCAGGGACCAACGCTCGCCGCGGGTGGCGACCATCGACAGGCGCAGCTTGCCGGCCTCCGGGCGCCAGAGCAGGTCGGAGACCTTGTCGCCGCTGCGGTCGCGCACGAATTCGAGGGTCGGCAGGGAGTCTTCGCTGCGGAACGAAAGGCGCTCGGCCAGCACCGGGCGCCGGGACAGCTTGCCGCCCTCGTTGAGGTAGATGTACTGCTCGAGTTCGTAGCGGTCGAGGGAGCCCTGGGTCAGGGCCTGCAGCAGGTCCGGACGCAGGGCCGCCAGGCTCAGGTCGATGCGGCCGTCGCCGTTGAGGTCGTAGAGCCGGGGGTCGCCGGCGAAACCGTCGATCACCAGCACGGCATCGGGGGTCGAGACGAAGCGCTCGGGGCGCTCGGGCGTCGGCTGGCGCTGGTGGTGGATCAGGATCTGGGTGCGCGCCTTGGAGGCGCGCTGATCCCCCGCGATCAAGACCCAATCCAGCCGTCCGTCGCCGCTGACGTCGCCGAACAGGCTGGCGAAGGACACGTCCAGGGCGCGGCGCTCGTCGACCACCACCGGCGATGCGAGGGAGCGGGCCTGGACCTCGGGCCCCGTCGGGGACCCGGGGAACCACTGCAGCTGGGACTCGTCCTGGGCCAGGACCTCGAGGCGCCGGTCGCCGTCCGCATCGAGCAAGAACGGAGCTGGGACCTGGTCGTCGACGCTGACCAGCGTGGTCACTCCGAGGGCCTCGCTCAAGCTGATCTCCAGCCCGGAGTTGGCGCTGGCGCTGGTGACCCGCAGGGCGGCGCGGCCCTCATCCAGGGGCAGGGGCGGCAGCAGCGGAAGAAAACGGGTCTCGTAGCGGCTCTGCCCTTCGGCGCGGCGCTGCAGCAGCAGGTGGTAGCCGCTGGAGCCGGGCACCAGCAGGTCGTCGTTCCCGTCCCCATCCAGGTCCGCCACGGCCCTGGACCAGTGCACGAGCTGTTCGGGATCGGGCAGCTGCCAGAGGCAATCGAGCTCCGCCAGGCGCAGGAAGCGCTCGGCCTCGGGGGCCGCAGGCCGCAGCACGTACGCGCCGCGCGGGGTCAGCAGGGCGAACTCGCGCCCGGAGGCCGGATCGAGCTCGGCGATCGCGAAGGCGACCACGTCGGCGGGCAACTCGAAGCGCATCGACGGCACCTGCGCCAGGCCCTGCGCGGCGCCCAGATGCACGGCCAGGAAGCGCCGCCCCGGGGTCCCTTTGGGCGCCAAGGCCAAGACCAGGTCCGTCAGTCCGTCCCCGTCCAGGTCGCGCCAGGCGGCGTCCAGGGCGCGCTCCTCGCTGGGCAGCGGCACCGAGCGCACGCGCACCAGTTCGCTGCGCTTGGCTCCCTGGGCCTGGGCCGGGTCGGCCGCAAGCCAGCCCAGGGTAGCCCAGGCCAACAGCGCCCCAAGCGCGCCCAGGCTCACCGCTCCACCTCCACCAGGGATTCCGTGTCGCCGCCGGAGACCCCGCCGAACCACAGGAATCCCAGGCTCCATGCCGCCGGGGTGCGCTCGTAGCTCAGCAGGCCAAGCAGCGTCGACCAGCGGTAGCGGCCGGGCCCTTTGCGGGTGTAGCGCAGCAGCAGCGGGACGTGCAGGTCGCGCAGGGCCTGGCGCCGCTCGCTGGCTCGCACCAACGCTTCGCGCGGCGCTTCGAAGCCCTGGCCGGCCTCGGCCAGGGGCCGGTGGTAGCGGATCGACAGGCGCGCATCGTCCTCGGCCATGCGCAGGCGCTCGAGCAGCACCTGGGGATCGTCCACGGGCAGGCCATCGACCGCCGAAACGAGGTCCCCGAAGCGCAGCCCCGCGGGCCGCCACGGGCTGCGCCGCGAGAGGCCGACCACGACCACGCCCGCGCCCGGCGCCAGGCCGCAGGCGCGCGCCTCGACCTCGGTCGCGGTGCGCAGCACCAGGCCGGCGCGCTGTTCCTCCCGGTAGCGCACGCTGGCGGTCCGCTCCGGCGCAGCGCTGCGCGCTTCGAGCACCAATTCCGTGCTGGCCTCGCGGCCGGCCCGGTCCAACAGCAGCCCGAGCCGCGTGCCCGGCGCCTGCTCGAGCTCCAGGGCGCGCCACTGGGACGGCCAGAGGAGCTCCGTGCGGCTGCCGTCCGGCAGGGTCGCCTCCAAGAGCAGGTCGCCGACCTCGAGCCGCGCCCGGGCGGCGGGAGAGTTCTCGACCACGCGCACGACTTCGAGCCCGGGGGCGGCCTGGCCTCCGAAGGCGCTGTCTAGGCTGGTCGGCGCCTCGGCCAGTTCGATGCCGCTGAAGCAGCCCGCCGGCAGCGCCTGGCGGGCCGGCTCGTCGGCCGGCTCCGCAAACAGGTCGAGGGGCTCCTCGACATCGAGCAAGGCCGGGGACTGCTCCGGCGGCGCGCTGTGGCAGGCGGCCAAGGCCAGCAGGGCCAGGCCCGCGCTTCGGGATCGCAGACGCATGGGGAGGGGTCAGGGAATGCGCCGCCAGCGCAGGATCAGCAGCCCGAGCCCGGCCGCCAGCAGCAGCCAGACCAGCGGACCCGACCAGCGCGTTTCGGCGAACTGGAAGATGGCGTTCGTGGCGCCTTCGGAATAAAGGCGGGCGGCGTGCACCTGGGAGCGGTCGCCGAGCGGGGTCGGCAGGTAGCTCGACAGGCTGAAGGCCTGGGCGGCCTTGGGCAGCAGCCCCCGGCCGAGGTCCAGGGCCAACAGCGCGCCGATGGTCACGCCCAGGGCGGTGGCGCCCGTGCGCAGCAGGGCCCCGATCAGGAAGCCCAGGCTGGCGAAGCCCAGCAGCGGCAAGAGCGGTGCGATCAAGGCAGCCCGGTATTCCGGCCAAACGTCCGCGGCGGCCAGGATCGGGAAGCGCTCGCCGTTGGGCAACAGCTCGGTCAGGTCGCCGAATCGGAACACCTGGCCGGCGACCGCGGCGGAAACGCCCAGCAGCAGCCCGTAGCCGAGCAGCACGGCCAGCCACATCGCCAAGAGCTTGCCCAGGCCGATCGACAGGCGCGACAGGCCCCGCTGGGCCAGGTTGCGCAGGGTCCCCCGGCCGAACTCCCCGGCCAGGGTCTGGCTGGCGAGCCCGGCCCCCAGCAGGGCCAGCAGCGGCAGCCCGGTCTCGAGGGCGCGCAGGACGGCAGCGAAGGCGGTCACGTCGGTGGCGCTGAACTGCTGCGCGCTGGCCACATCCCCGAGCTGCTGCTCGAGTCCGCGCGCCTGGGCCCAGATGCGCACGGCGCCGGCGACCGCGGGCAGGGCCAGCCAGGGCAGGATGCCGGCCAGGCGCAGGCGCTCGAAGGCCAGCACCCGCAGCCAGGCGCGCGGCGGAGCGCGGCGCTGCGCGGGTTGGACCGGCGCAGGCAACGCCTGCGGGTTCGGCGTGGGTTGATCCCCCGCCTGCAGGTAGAAGTCGACCAGATCCAGGCGCCGCGGCGCGAAGCGCTCGATCCCCAGGCCGTCGCGCACCAGCCCGCCCAGCAGCTCGCCGGCCGGCCGGCCGGCCAGCTCCACGTCGAAACCGAGCCCGTCGCTGGCCGGTGCAAACGTCAGCCCGCGGGCCGAAAGCGCCTCGGCCAGGCGGGCGCGCTCGGGCGCATCGATGGCGAAGCGACCGCGCGGGTCCCCGAGCAGCACGCGCGTCTCGCCCTCGGCGATGATGCGCCCCTTCTTGAGCACCACGACCCGGTCGGTCAAGCCCTGCAGCTCGTGCAGCTGGTGGCTCGACAGCAGGATCGCCAGGCCCTTCTCCTTGGCCAGCTTCGACAGCAGCCGGCGCATCTCGGCGATGCCCTCGGGATCGAGCCCGTTGGTGGGCTCGTCGAGGATCAGGTTGGTGGGGCCGCCCAGCAGGGCTTGGGCGATCCCGAGCCGCTGGCGCATGCCCTGGCTGTAGGTGCGCACGGGGCGATCGCCGGCGTGGCCCAGGCCGACGGCCTCGAAATGCTCGGCCGCCTCGGCCCGAGCTCGGGCCGGCGGCAAGCCCTGGGCGATGCCCAGGGCGTAGAGGTTCCTGCGCCCGTTCCAGCCCGGATAGAAGGCGCAGTGCTCGATCAACGCGCCGATCCGGGAGCGGCCCTCCTCGGGGTGCTCGCGCGCATCGAATCCATCGACCCGCACCGCCCCGGTGCCGCCCGGCAAGAGGCCGAGGAGCGTGCGCATGGAGGTCGTCTTGCCGGAGCCGTTGTGGCCCAGGAAGCCGGTGACGGCCCCATCGGGGACATCGAAGGAGACGCCTTCCAGGATCGTGGCGCGGCCGAGGCGGATGCCCAGACCCCGAAGCTGCATGGACATTCGGTCGAGCGTAGCCCCAGCGGGGCCAGACTTGAAGCGCGGCGCAGGAACCTCGCCCTGCGCCGTCGATCGCCGCGGCCTCGGCGGGCACCAAAGCACGCTCCGGGAGCAGCGGGCTCGGAGGCGCCGCGGCGCCTTGAAATCGAAGCGGGCCGCCGGGGCCTGCTTCGAGCGGCGCGGCGCCGGCCGCCCGCGCCGCTCCCCGGGGCATCGCTCGCGAGCCCGCGGCCGACCGCGGGCCGGGGTCGATCCGGGCCCCGCCACCGGCGGCCTCGAGGGCTTCGGGGCACCCGGCGGGGCCTGGCCCAGGGGGCTCCCCATCGACCCTGGGCCCGCCCGGCTCCGCGCCCGCCCGGCTCC
>ERZ1066136.393-NODE-393-length-35628-cov-12.889326_pt1 | contig 35628 bp, 24 predicted proteins | sample MGYA00382783_ERZ1066136 | MGnify/ENA primary metagenome ERZ1066136 (study PRJEB33369, sample SAMEA5778366) | biofilm metagenome | biome: Industrial cooling water; feature: Water cooling tower basin; material: Biofilm | place: United Arab Emirates | collected... | reverse complement strand
CCACGAGGTGAAGCGCCGCCGCACCTTCGCGATCATCAGCCACCCCGACGCGGGCAAGACCACGCTCACCGAGAAGCTGCTGCTGTTCAGCGGCGCCATCCAGATCGCCGGCTCCGTGAAGGCGCGCAAGGCCACGCGCCACGCCACGAGCGACTGGATGGAGATCGAGAAGCAGCGCGGCATCTCGGTGGCGAGCTCGGTGATGCAGATGGAGTACCGCGACTGCGTCATCAACCTGCTCGACACGCCGGGCCACCAGGACTTCAGCGAGGACACCTACCGCGTGCTCACCGCGGTGGACGCGGCGCTGATGGTCATCGACGCCGCCAACGGCGTGGAGCCGCAGACGCGCCGCCTGCTGCAGGTGTGCCGCGCGCGGAACACGCCCATCCTCACCTTCGTGAACAAGATGGACCGCGAGGTGAAGGAGCCGCTGGCGCTGATGGACGAGATCGAGCGCGAGCTGGGCATGACGGTGGTGCCCTTCACCTGGCCCGTGGGCATGGCCAAGTTCTTCGGCGGCGTGCTCGACCTGCGCAAGGACCAGATGCGCGTCTTCGCGCCCGGTGAAGACCGCGTCGCCGGCACGGAAGAGGTGATCGACGGCATCGGCAACCCGCAGCTCGCCGAGCGCTTCGGCGGCCCGTTCGAGCAGGCCGCGGGCGAGATCGAGCTGGTGCGCGAGGCCGCGCCCGCCTTCGACGAGGCCGCCTTCCTGGCGGGCCAGCAGACGCCGATGTTCTTCGGCTCGGCCGTCAACAACTTCGGCGTGCAGGAGGTGCTGGACGCCCTGGTGGACCTGGCACCGCCGCCCGGCGCCAAGCCCGCCATCCAGCGCACGGTGCAGCCCACCGAGCCCAAGCTCACGGGCGTGGTGTTCAAGATCCAGGCCAACATGGACCCGGCCCACCGCGACCGCATCGCCTTCGTGCGCGTGGCCAGCGGGCACTTCGAGCGCGGCATGCGGCTGAAGGTGTCGCGCAGCGGCAAGGAGCTGCGGCCGAACTCGGTGGTCACCTTCATGAGCCAGCGCCGCGAGCTGCTGGAGGAGGCCTTCGCCGGCGACATCATCGGCATCCCCAACCACGGCGTGCTGCAGCTGGGCGACACGCTCACCGAGGGCGAGGTGCTGCAGTTCACCGGGCTGCCGTTCTTCGCGCCCGAGATGTTCCGCTCGGTGGAGGTGGCCGACCCGCTCAAGACCAAGCAGCTGCGCGCCGGCCTCACGCAGCTGGGCGAGGAGGGCGCGATCCAGGTCTTCCGCCCCGTGGCCGGCAGCGTGCTGCTGCTGGGCGCCGTGGGGCAGCTGCAGTTCGAGGTGGTGGCGCACCGCCTCGAGCACGAGTACGGCTGCAAGGCGCGCGTGATGCCGGCGCGCTACAACGTGGCGCGCTGGGTGACCTGCGACGAGCCCAAGGAGCTGCAGCGCTTCATCGACGGCAACGCCCACCGCGTGGCGATGGACGCGGTGGACGCGCCCTGCGTGCTGCTGGAGTACGCCGGCGAGCTGCGCGCCATGCAGGAGAACTGGCCCAAGATCAAGTTCCACGCCCTGCGCGAGCACGCGGGGCTGGTGTTCCAGAAGCAGCTCGACGGCTGAGGCGGCCGCTCGCGCGCCGCGGCCGCCTCAGCGCGCAGCCGGGCGCAGGTGCGTGTCGAGGAAGCGCGCCAGCCGCTCGGCGTGGTCGACCTGGTTCTCGACCAGCAGCAGGCCGTGGCCTTCGTCCTTGTACTCGTGGCTCTCCACCGGCACGCCCGCGGCGCGCGCCGCGGCCACGAAGCGGCGTGAATGCGCCGGGTCGACGCGCGTGTCCCTGTCGCCCCAGGTCACGAGCACGGGCACGCGGATGTCGGCCACGCGGCCCAGCGGCGAGAAGCGCTCCAGCATCACCTTGTCGGCCACCGGGTCGCCCAGGGTCTCCGTCAGGGTGTAGCGGCGGGCCTGCTCGTTGATGTCGGTCCAGAAGCGGCTGAACACCCGCGTGGTGTCGGTGACGCCGTTGAAGCTGGCGGCGCAGCGGTACAGCTCCGGGTGCCGCACCGGGCCCATGAGCGCGGCGTAGCCGCCGTAGCTGCCGCCGACGATGCAGGCGCGCCCGGGCTCGGCCAGGCCCTCGCGCACGGCCCAGGCCACGGCGTCGGCGAGGTCGTCCTGCATGGCCTGGCCCCACTGCTTGAAGCCGGCGCGCAGGTGCCGTTCGCCAAAGCCCGTGGAGCCGCGGAACTCCACCTCGAGCACGCGGTGGCCGCGCGCGGCCAGGAACTGCGGCTCGGCCTCCCAGGCGCGCGAGCTGCCCCGCATGTTCGGGCCGCCGTGCACCAGCACCACCAGCGGGCGCGGCGTCCTGGCGTCCACGCCCGGCGGGTGCGTCACCACCACCGGCAGCGAGAGCCCGTCGCGCGCGGCCACGCGGTGGAAAGTGCGCCGGCCCTGCGAGGCCTCGGTCAGCCCCGGGCGGCTGTCCGCGATGGGCAGCAGCCGCTTGGCGACGGCGTCGAACACGAAGTACTCGCCGGGCATGCGGTCGCTCCGGGAGCGCACCACGAAGCGCTGCGCCGTCAGGCAGTTGCCGCACAGCAGCTGGTTCATGCGGCCCGGGGGCAGGGCGGCATCGACGGCCTGCTGCAGCCGGGCCAGGCGCTCGTCCAGCCACACGGTCTGCGGCTGCGAGGTCTCGATGTGCACGCCCACGACCATCTGCTTGGCGTCGTCGGCCTCGAGGGCCGAGCCCATGTCGAAACCCTCGGCCGCCACCAGGGGCTCGGGGTCGAACCGGTCCGTCGTCGGGTCGTAGACGAACAGCGCGTCGGTGTCGCGCCCGCGGCGGCTGCGCACGACCCACTTGCCATCGGCCTCGATGTAGAGCGGGTGCATGCGGTGGCTGTCGAACAGCGGCAGGTCCTGCACCACCTTCCATTCCTGCGAGCCGCTGGCGCGGTGGTGCACGCGCGCCCGGCCGCCCTGCTCGGTGACGGCGATGCGCAGCTCGCCGCGGCCATCGGCCACCTGGCCGAAGGCGTTGTCGGGCATGCCGGTGCTGACGCGGCGCAGCAGGCCGCTCGCGGTGTCCAGGCGCGCGACGGCACGCACGCCGCCGGGGCCGACCGCCGTGTTCTCCACCTGGAAGAACAGCGCCTCGTCGCCCTGCCCGGGCAGGGCGCGGAAGAAGCCCCAGCCGTAGGGCAGCACGCGCGTGGGGACGCGGGTGCCGAGGTCCTGGCGGATCTGGTTCGTCCAGCTGGCCAGCAGCTGCTGGCGCTGGCCGTCGTGGTCGATCGCGAAGGTGCCGGCCTCGCCCTCGTAGATCACGAGCTCCGGGGGCACGGCGTCGAACACCAGCCGGCGGTCGTTGACCCAGTGGATGTTGCGGATGTCCAGGTGGCGGTTGCCCGCCACCACGCGCACCTTGCTCGGCTCGGCGAGGTCGATCACGGCCAGCACCAGGCGGCCCTCGTTGCCGCGCCAGAGGAAGGCCGCATGCGTGTTCGCGGGCGAGACCGTGACGCTGGTGATGCGCGGCACGTTGAAGTAGGGCAGCGCCTGCACCACGGGCTGCACGGCCGGCTCGGTCGTTCGCGGGGCCTGCGCCGGCGCCGCGCCGCAGGCCAGGGCGGCCAGCAGCGCGGCGGCCGCGTGGCGTGCGACTCGGAACATCGGGTCTCGCATGTCGCCTCCCTGGCGCTCGATTGGAGTGGCACATCCTAGCGCCCGACGCCCGCCTGTCGACCCGGGGGCGTCCCCGGGGCCGGGCCCGGGGCGGCGCCGGCGCGGCCCGGTCGCGGCGGCCGGGATAATTCGCGGCGTGCCGCCCGCCCCGCCCCCTGCCCGCCGCCTGGCCCTCTACCTCGACCTCATCCGCTGGGACCGCCCCGCCGGCTGGCTGCTGCTGCTGTGGCCCACGCTGGGCGCGCTGTGGATCGCCGCCGACGGCTGGCCGGGCTGGCACCTGTTCATCGTGTTCGTGGCCGGCACCGTGCTCATGCGCAGCGCGGGCTGCTGCGTCAACGACGTCGCCGACCGCGAGTTCGACCGCCACGTCAAGCGCACGGCGCTGCGCCCCGTGACGCGCGGCGCGGTCTCGCCGCGCGAGGCCCTGGGCGTGGGCGCGGTGCTGGCGCTGCTGGCCTTCGGGCTCGTGCTCACCACCAGCGCGCCGGCCATCCTGCTGAGCGTCGCCGCGCTGGCCGTGACGCTGGTCTACCCCTACGCCAAGCGCGTGGTCAGCATGCCGCAGGCGGTGCTGGGCGTGGCCTTCAGCTTCGGCATCCCGATGGCCTTCGCCGCCGCGCAGGGCGGGCGGGAGTGGGGGCTGCAGGCCATCGCCGACGCCGTGCCCTGGCACGCCTGGGCGCTGCTGGGGGCCAACCTGTTCTGGGTGCTGGCCTACGACACCGAGTACGCCATGGTCGACCGCGACGACGACCTGCGCATCGGCATGAAGACCAGCGCCATCACGCTGGGCCGCTTCGACGTGGCCGCGGTGATGGGCTTCTACGCCGTGCACCTGCTGGCCTGGGGCGCGCTGGGCCGCGCGCTGGGCCTGGGCACGTGGTTCCTGGCCGGCCTCGCGGTGGCCGCGCTGCAGGCCGCCTGGCACTACACGCTGATCCGCGACCGCAGCCGCGAGGGCTGCTTCCGCGCCTTCCGCGCCAACCACTGGCTGGGCTTCGCGGTGTTCGCGGGCACCGCGCTGGACCTGGCGCTGCGCTGAGCGCCGGCCTCAGCCGCGGCCCAGCGCCTCGGCGCGGTCGCGCGCGGCGTGCAGCGCCTTCACGAAGGCCGCCTTCACGCCGTCGGCGTCGAGCGAGGTGATCGCCGCGTGCGTGGTGCCGCCCTTGCTCGTGACCTGCTCGCGCAGCGCGGTGGGCGAGAGCTCGGAGCGCATCGCCAGCGCCGCCGCGCCCGCGAAGGTGGCCTGGCCCAGCGCGCGGCCCTGCTCGGGGCTCAGGCCCATCTCGGCCGCGGCCTGCATCATGGCCTCGAGGAAGTAGAAGACATAGGCCGGGCCCGAACCCGACAGCGCCGTCACGGCGTCGAGGTCGGCCTCGCGGTCGACCCACAGCACCTGGCCGGTGGGCGCGAACAGCGCGCTGGCGCGGGCGCGCTCGGCCTCGCTCACCGCGGGCTCGGCATAGAGCCCGGCGATGCCCTGGCCGATGAGCGCCGGCGTGTTGGGCATGCTGCGCACGATGCGCGCGCTGCCGCTGGCGGCGGCGATGGTGGCGCAGCGCACGCCCGCCATCACGCTGAGCTGCAGCGCGCCGCGCACGAAGGCGGCGCAGGGCGCGGCGGCCTCGGCAAAGAGCTGCGGCTTCACGGCCCACACCACCAGGCCGCAGCCGGCGAGCCGCCCGTCGGCCGCGGGCTGCGCCACCACGCCGTGCTCGCGCGCCAGGCGCTCGCGCTGCGCCTCGAAGGGCTCCACCACCACCAGCGCCGCCGGGTCGTGCCCGCTGCGCACGAGCCCGCCGATGAGCGCGCCGGCCATGTTGCCGCCGCCGATGAAGCCGATGGGAGACGCTGCCGTGCTGTTCATGCGCCGGCAGTGTAGGCGGCCGGCCTCAGGGGCGCCCGACGCTGAGGTTGAAGGCCGCCACCGCGGCCTCGAGGTCGCGCGCGTGGCTGCGCAGCGCGGCCGAGGCCTCGCTGGAGCGCGTCACGGCCGCCAGGCTGCGCTCGGTGGCCTCGCCGATGTGGTCGACCGCGCCCTTGACGGCGCCCACGTCGCTCGACTGGCTGCGCGCGCTGGCGGCCACCTGGTTCATGAGTTCGGTGACCTGCGAGACCGAGCCCATGATGCGCTGCATGGTCTGGCCGGCCTGGTCGGCCAGCACCGCGCCGGAGTCGACGCGCTGCACCGAGTCCTCGATCAGGTGGCGCACCTCGCGGGCGGCCTGCGCGCTGCGCTGCGCCAGGCTGCGCACCTCCGACGCCACGACCGCGAAGCCCCGCCCCTGCTCGCCCGCGCGCGCCGCCTCGACGGCCGCGTTGAGCGCCAGGATGTTGGTCTGGAAGGCGATGCCGTCGATGACGTTGACGATGTCGGCGATGCGCTTGGACGCGTCGTCGATGCTCTTCATGGTCGAGACGACCTCGCCGACGACGCCGCCGCCATGGCCGGCGACCTCGGCCGCCTCGCGGGCCAGCGCGTGCACGCGCTCCACGCTCTCGCGGCTGTGGCCCACGGCCTCGTGCATGCGGCGCGTGGAGTCGCCGGTGGCGCGCACCGAGTCGGCGTGGGTGTGGCTGGCGGCGGCCAGCGCCTGGTTGGCCTCGTCGATGGCCTGGGCCGACTGCACGATGCTCGATGCCACGTCGCGCACGCGGCCCACCACCTGCTGCAGGCGCTGCTGCATGTCGACGATGGACTCGAACAGCTGGCCGAACTCGTCGCCGCGGCGCACCCAGATCTCGCTGGTCAGGTCGCCGCCGGCGATGCGGCGGGTGACGTTCTGGGCGCGGGCGAAGGCGCCCCGCATCATGCGCACCATCGACCACGCGAGCCAGGCCGCCACGGCCGCGCCCAGCACGGCCACCGCGACCACGAGCGTCTTGTAGCGGTCGGCCACGGTCATCGAGTCCTCCACGGTCTGCACGACCAGCTGCTGCTGCCACTGCCGCAGCTCGGCGATGTGCCGCACCATCGTGTCGCGCGCGGGCACGAGCTCGCCCTCGAGCTGGGTGAAGGCGCCGCGGACGTCGCCGGCCTGGATCTTGCCCACCACCTCGCCGCCCAGGCGCCAGAACAGGGTGTCGGCCTCGCGGATGCGGGCCAGGCTGGCCCGGCCCTGCTCGGTGCTGACGCGCGACTCGAAGGCCTCGAGCTTGCGCAGCATCTCCTCGCGGAACTGGCCGATGCGGGCGAAGGTGGCGTCGCGCGCCTCGGGTGTCTCGACCAGCATCGCGTGGCGGGCCTCCAGCGAGATGCGGAACATCAGCATCTGCACGTCGGAGATCGTGTCGAGCTGCTGCGCGTAGCGCGTGGCCACGCGCTCGGCGCCGCGCTCCAGGTTCTGCAGCGCGGTGAAGGCCGCGCCGGCCACCACCAGCAGCGTGGTCATCAGCGTGGCGTAGATCAGCGCCAGCTTGCGGTCGATCGGGATGCGGGCGTTGCTGAGCATGCGGGTCTCCAGGGCGGCGCCGACGGGCGGCCGATACCCCGGAGTCTGCGCACGCAAGGGCCGCAGGATTCGCCGGAAATGATGGGCTCGGGCGCAGAAATTGGGTCGATCGATGACCCGGTGAAAACTGGGGTTGATGGGCGCTTGCGGCCGCCGCGGCCCGGCGCCTGCCTCGGGCGCCCCCGGCCCACCCCATGCCCGGCCCCATGCAAAGCCGGCATGGCGGACGGTGACAAATTCGGCCGCCCCCCGCCTACAGTCCGCGCCACGCCGCCGCCGCGGTGCCCTCGCCCACGAGGCGGGGCATCGGCCGGGGCGCTGCAAACCCTTCGGAGACACCCTTCATGGCCCCCGCCCACCTGCCGCCTGCCTCGCCGCGCTCGACGTCGCTTTCCCCGAGCCCGCTGTCCTTCGTCAACCCCGGGCCCGACAGCCCCTGGGGCACCTACATCAGCCAGGTCGACCGCGTCATCCCCTACCTCGGCCACCTGGCCAAGTGGGCCGAGACGCTCAAGCGCCCCAAGCGCGCGCTGATCGTCGACATCCCCATCGAGCTCGACAACGGCGAGGTCGCCCACTTCGAGGGTTACCGCGTGCAGCACAACCTGAGCCGCGGCCCCGGCAAGGGCGGCGTGCGCTACCACCCCGACGTCACGCTCGAGGAGGTCATGGCGCTGGCGGCCTGGATGAGCATCAAGAACGCCGCCGTCAACCTGCCCTACGGCGGCGCCAAGGGCGGCATCCGCGTCGACCCCAAGAAGCTCAGCACCAAGGAGCTGGAGCGCATGACGCGGCGCTACACCAGCGAGATCGGCATGATCATCGGGCCGCAGCAGGACATCCCGGCGCCCGACGTGAACACCAACCCGCAGATCATGGCGTGGATGATGGACACGTACTGCATGAACACCGGCAGCAACGCCACGGGCGTGGTCACGGGCAAGCCGGTGCACCTGGGCGGCAGCCTGGGCCGCGTCAAGGCCACGGGCCGCGGCGTGTTCGTCACCGGCCGCGAGGCCGCGCGCCGCCTGAACCTGGAGCTCGACAATGCCCGCGTGGCCGTGCAGGGCTTCGGCAACGTGGGCTCGGCCGCGGCCGAGCTGTTCGCGCAGGCCGGCAGCCGCATCGTGGCGGCGCAGGACCACACCGGCACCATCGTCAACGAGCGCGGCTTCGACATGGCCGACCTCATGGCCCACGTCAAGGCCACGGGCGGCGTCGGCGGCTTCAAGGGCGCCGAGTCGGCTGGTGCCGAGGACTTCTGGGACGTCAAGTGCGACATCCTGATCCCGGCCGCGCTCGAGGGCCAGATCACGGCCGAGCGCGCCCGGCGCATCACCGCCAAGCTGGTGCTCGAGGGCGCCAACGGCCCCACGGTGCCGGTGGCCGACGACATCCTGGCCGAGCGCGGCGTGCTCGTGGTGCCCGACGTCATCTGCAACGCCGGTGGCGTGACGGTGAGCTACTTCGAGTGGGTGCAGGACTTCAGCTCGTTCTTCTGGACGGAGGACGAGATCAACGTGCGCCTGGACAAGATCATGATCGGCGCGCTCAAGAAGATCTGGGACACCGCCGACCGCCACCGCATCACGTTGCGCACCGCCACCTTCGCCGTGGCCTGCGAGCGCATCCTCACGGCGCGCGAGGAGCGCGGGCTCTATCCCTGAAGCGCCGGCGCGGGCGCGGCGTGCGGCCACAATCCGGGCCATGAACACGCCGCGCAACCCCTTCGCCGCCCACGACCCCTACGCCAGCGCGAGCTACGGCAGCGCCCCCGCGCCCGCCGCCGCGCCCCAGGGCGGCGCGGGCGGCCCCGGCAGCTGGGTCTACGACGTCACCGAGGCCGACTTCCAGGCCCGCGTGCTCGAGCGCTCGCTCGAGGTGCCGGTGCTGCTGGACTGCTGGGCGCCCTGGTGCGGCCCCTGCCGCAGCCTGGGCCCGCTGCTGGAGCGCCTCACCGAGGCCTACGGCGGCGCCTTCGAGCTGGCCAAGATCAACACCGACGAGGCGCCCAACCTCAGCGCGGCGCTGCGCATCCGCAGCATCCCGCTGGTGGTGCTGTTCGTGGGCGGCCGGCCGGTGGACCAGTTCACGGGCGCGCTGCCCGAGGGCCAGATCCGCGCCTTCCTCGACAAGCACATCCAGCCCGCCGGCGACCCCGTGCAGGCCCTGCTCGAAGAGGCCGCCGCGGCCACGCCCGAGGACGCCGAGGCCATGCTCGTCGAGGCCCTGCAGATGGTGCCCGGCCACCCCGACGTGACGGCCGCGCTGGCCGAGCGGCTGCTGGCGCGCGACGCCGGCGTGGCCGAGGTGACGGCCCTGCTCGACCGCGTGCCCGAGGCCGAGCGGGGCGACCGCGACGCCGCGCTGCGCAAGCGCCTGGCCCTGCTGGCCCACCGCCCGGCGGGCGACCCGAAGGAGCTCGCCGCGCGCGTGGCCGCCAACCCGCGCGACTTCGAGGCCCGCTTCGCGCTGGGCGCTTGGCAGGTGTTCGAGGGCGACTGGAAGGCCGCCTTCGACAACCTGCTCGAGGTGGTGCTGCGCGACAAGGCCGAGGGCAAGCCCGACCGCGAGCGGGCGCGCAGGCAGCTCATCGAGTGGTTCGACGCCTGCCCCGACGCCGCCGTGGTCAGCCACGGCCGCCGCTACCTGGGCATGTACCTCAACTGAGGGCGCGGCGCAGGCGCGGTCCGGCGCTCACTTCACGGGCACCAGCCACACCCACAGCAGGCCGCTGGCCGTGTCCAGCCACTTGGCGCGCACGGCGGCCTTGACCTCGGCGCCCGTGACCTGCTGCGTGGACTGCGACAGCGCCGAGCTCACGGCCGTCTGCCCGGCCACGGCGAGCTCGCTGCTCATGACGTTGCTCACGCGCACGCCCATGCGGCGCGCCAGCTCGTCGCGGGCGCGGGCGATGGCCAGCTCCTCCTGCGCGACGCGGCCGTGGATGTGCTCGCCCGCGGCGGCCGACACGCCCTCGCCGGGCTCGCTGATCCAGGCCGGGCGTGCGCTGGCGCTGTCCTTCGGGCCCAGGCTCACGCAGCCGGCCAGGCCCAGGCTGGCGGCGGCCACGACGAAGCCCGTCATCCGTCGGCGGTGCATGGTGGAGTCCTCCCGTTGTTCTGCGGGCGGACTATAGAAGCGGCACCCCGTCTCAGGCCAGCCCGGCCAGCAGCTCGGCGTTGCCGCCGGCCGCGGCCGTGTTGACCGTCACCGTCTGCTCGGCGCAGAAGCGGTAGAGGTAGTGCGGCCCGCCGGCCTTGGGGCCGGTGCCGCTCAGGCCCTCGCCGCCGAACGGCTGCACGCCGACCACGGCGCCGATCATGTTGCGGTTGACGTAGACGTTGCCCACGCGCGCCGCGGCCGCGATGCGCTCGGCGCGCGTGTCGATGCGCGTCTGCACGCCGAGCGTCAGGCCGTAGCCCAGCGCGTTGACCTGCGCCACCACCTCGTCCACCGTCTTCGCGGCCTGCCCCGGGCCCCAGCGCACCACGTGCAGCACGGGGCCGAACAGCTCGGCCTTCAGGTCCGCGATGCGGCCGATCTCGAAGGCCACGGGCGCCAGCAGCCGCGGGAAGGCGGCCGCATCCACCGGCGTGCGGCCCAGCAGCCGCGCCTCGCGCTCCAGGCGCTGCACGGCGGCGGAGAGGGCGGCGAAGGCCTCGTCGTCGATCAGCGGTCCCACGTCGGTGGCCAGCTGCGCGGGGTCGCCCACCACCAGCTCGGCCATCGCGCCCTGCAGCATCTCGATCACGCCGTCGGCCGTGGCCTCGTGCAGCACCAGCAGGCGCAGCGCGCTGCAGCGCTGGCCGGCGCTGCGGAAGGCGCTTTGCACGACGGCGTCGACCACCTGCTCGGGCAGGGCGGTGCTGTCCACGACCATGGCGTTCAAGCCGCCGGTCTCGGCGATCAGCGGCACGATCGGGCCGTCCTTGGCCGCCAGCGTGCGGTTGATGAGCCGCGCCACCGCGGTGCTGCCCGTGAAGCACACGCCCGCGGTGTGCGGGTGGGCCACGAGCGCGGCGCCCACGGTCTCGCCCAGGCCGTGCAGCAGCGCCAGCGCATCGGCCGGCACGCCGGCGCGGTGCAGCAGCTCCACGAAGCGCGCCGCCACCACCGGCGTCTGCTCGGCCGGCTTGGCGGCCACGGTGTTGCCGGCCACCAGCGCCGCCACCACCTGGCCGGCGAAGATGGCCAGCGGGAAGTTCCAGGGGCTGATGCACACGAAGACGCCGCGGCCCTTCAGCCGCAGCGTGTTGCGCTCGCCGGTGGGTCCGGGCAGCGCCTGCTCGGCCAGCCGCTGCTCGGCCTGGTCGGCGTAGTAGCGGCAGAAGTCCACGGCCTCGCGCACCTCGGCCACGCAGTCGCCCAGCGTCTTGTGCGCCTCCTTCACGAGCAGGCCGCAGAACTCGGGCAGGCGCGCGTCCAGCGCGTCGGCGGCGGCGCGCAGGATGGCGGCGCGCTCGGCCAGCGGGCGCTGGTGCCAGGCCTCGAAGCCGTGGTGCAGGCGCTGCATCGCGGCGTCGACGTCGGCCGGCGTGTCCATGGGCGGCGGCGCCAGGCGCGTCATCGCCACGGCCGTCTCCAGCGGCGCGCGCTGGGCGACGCAGGCCAGGTCCGCGCCGGTGCTGTTGGCGCGGCCGGGGCCATACAGCGCCACCGGCAGCGGCAGCGCCGGCGCGGTTTGCGTGGCGATCGCGGCCTCCAGCGGCGAGGCCAGCAGCGCCTCGGGCGCCACGCTGGCGTCGGCCAGCTGGTGCACGAAGCTGCTGTTGGCGCCGTTCTCGAGCAGCCGGCGCACCAGGTAGGCCAGCAGGTCGCGGTGCTCGCCCACCGGCGCGTACACGCGGCAGGCCACGGGCGTGGCGGCCAGCACCTCGCGGTAGACGCCCTCGCCCATGCCGTGCAGGCGCTGCATCTCGAAGGCCGCACCCTGCTGCTGCGCCATCTGCACGATGGCCGCGATGGTGCCGGCGTTGTGCGTGGCGAACTGCGGGTAGATCACGGCGTGGTGCTCGATCAGCCGCGCCGCGCAGGCCAGGTAGCTCACGTCGGTGTGGTGCTTGTGCGTGAACACCGGGTAGGCGGGCAGGCCGGCCTCCTGCGCGCGCTTGACCTCGCCGTCCCAGTAGGCGCCCTTGACCAGCCGCACCATGAAGCGCAGGCCGTGGGCCCGGGCGATGCGCGCCACCTCGTCCACCACGGCCAGCGCGCGCGTCTGGTAAGCCTGCACCGCCAGGCCGAAGCCCTGCCAGCGCGGGTGCGTGGCCGCGATGTGCGCGGCCAGCGCCTCGAACAGGGCCAGCGAGAGCTCGAGCCGGTCGCTCTCCTCGGCGTCGATCGTGAGGTTCAGGTTGGCGGCCGCGGCCTCGTCGACGAGCGCGCGCACGCGCGGCAGCAGCACCGCCGCCACGCGCTCGCGCTGGGCGTCCTCATAACGCGTGAACAGCGCGGAGAGCTTGATGCTGATGCCATCGGCCGCCATCGGGCTGTCGGCCACGCGCCCCGCGGCGATGGCGCGCAGGGCGTGGCGGTAGCTCGCCAGGTAGCGCTCGGCGTCGCGCTCGGTGCGCGCGCCTTCGCCCAGCATGTCGTAGCTGAAGGTCAGGCGCGGCTGGGCCTTGCGCTGCGCGGCCGCCTCGTCCATGGCCTCGGCGATGCTGCGGCCGAGCACGAACTGCCGGCCCAGCAGCTGGATGGCGCGCACGGTGGCCGCCACCACGGTGCGCGAGCCCAGGCGCTGCAGCAGGCCGGGCGGGTTCTCGCTCTCGGGCAGGAACTTCTTCGACAGCGCGATGGCGCTGGCCGAGATCTGCGCCAGCATCTTGTGCGGGCCCTCGGTGCCGCCGGCGTCGCCGTCGAAGTCGGCGCGGCCCAGCTGGTCGGCCGTCAGCGCAATGGCGGTCTCGGCGTCGGGCACGCGCAGCAGGGCCTCGGCCAGCCGCATCAGCGCCAGGCCCTCGCTGCTGGAGATGGGGTACTCGCGCAGCAGGCTCTCGAGCGCCCAGAACGGCGCGGGCTGCTCGCGCACCGCCCGCACCCAGGGCGTGGCCTGCGCCACCACCGCCGGCCAGGCCAGCCGCCCCTTCAGCTGCTGCAGCGAGGCCGCCACGATCTCGGCCTCGGGCCGGTACGGGAAGGGCAGTCGCGGGGCGGGGTCGAGGCGGGTGCTCATGGCGGGCGCGGCGGGCAGCTGTGGAAGATGCGCAGCTTAGGCCGCCCGAACCCGCACACGATTCGGATTTCGCCCCGCTTGCCGGAGAATCCTTCGCCATGGACACCCGACCCTCCCCCGGCAGCGACGGCGACGGCCCGGGCCGCGACCGCGGCCTCGACAAGATCGACCGCCGCATCCTGCGCGTGCTGCAGGCCGACGGCCGCATCAGCAACCTCAAGCTCGCCGACGAGGTGCACCTGTCGCCCACCGCGGTGCTGGAGCGCGTGAAGCGGCTCACGCGCGACGGCTACATCCTCGGCTACGAGGCGCGGCTGAACCCGGCCAAGCTCGGGCAGGGGCTGCTGGTGTTCGTCGAGATCCTGCTCGACCGCACCGTGCACGACGTGATGGACAGCTTCAAGGCCGCGGTGCAGGTGCGCCCCGAGATCCTGGAGGCCCACCTCGTGGCCGGCGGCTTCGACTACCTCCTCAAGACGCGCGTGGCCGACATGGCGGCCTACCGCGAGTTCATCGGCAGCGTCATCTGGACGCTGCCCGGCGTGCGCGAGACGCGCACCTACGCGGTGATGGAAGAGGTCAAGAGCACCTCGCTGCTGCCCGTCTGACCACGGGCCGCCGTGGCTCAGCCCTTGGGCGCGGGCCGCAGGCCGTTCCAGCAGGTGCGCTGCACCAACTCGACGATCTGCGCGTCGCCGTAGGCGCCGCCGGCCTTGAGGTAGGCGGGCACCGGGTCGCAGGCGCGGGCGTAGATGGTGTAGAGCACCAGCTCGGGCGGCAGCGTGGCGTCGATGTCGCCGTCGGCCTGGGCCTGGATGATCCAGGCGCCCAGGCGGTCCGACACCTGCATCAGCAGGTCGAGGTAGGTCTTGTGCGCCAGCAGTTCGGCGCGCAGCGAGCTGTTCTGCGAGGGCACGGTGGGCATCTCGCCGGCCAGCTGCATCTCGAGCGCCCAGCGCGACAGCGCCATGAGCCGGTCGAGTGCCGTGGCGCCCTCGCGCGCGGCCTGCTGGTCGATCACGGCCAGGGCCCGCTCCAGCAGCCGCACCATGGCCGCGGCGGCCAGGGCTTCCTTCGAGGGGAAGTGCTTGTAGAGGCTGGCCTTGGCGATGCCGACGTCGGCGGCCACCTCGTCCACCGTCATGAGGTCGAAGCCTTTGTCGGCCAGCAGCCGGTTGACGGCGGCGATGATCGCGTCCTCGCGGACGCGCAGCACTTGTTCCTTGAACGACAGGCGGCTCATGACCGCGATTTTATGAGCGGCGGGTCGCTCCGTGACGGCGCGGTCACCAAACAACCGCAGAGTTTTCCCGGCTTGGGCCCCCGGCCCCGGGGCCCGGGCCCGGCCGGGTGCTCAGGCCGCGCGGCGGCGGCTCGCCCAGCGGGCCCGCCAGCCCTGGGGCACCGGCGCCGTGGGCCGCGGGGGCGCGAGCTCGTCGGGAATGCTCAGGTCCAGGCCGAAGGCCGTGCCGCAGTCGGCCGGGTCCAGCGGCGACGCCGCCGGCTCGCGCGTGCGCCAGGCCGCGAACCAGCGGGTTTGGGGGCGTTCGGCCTTCTTCATGCGGCACCTCGGCGACGGGGGTGGACAGGATGTGTCCGGAAGTGTCAGGCCCCGGCGTGGTGCGTGAGCACCGGAACAAGCGGGTTGCCGTGGGCCAGTTCACGGCCTGGGCGGCGGTGGCGCGGCCGCTCCTAGAATCGCGCCCCTTTCGGGCCAGCGGGGGTGCGGCGATGGCGGGTTTCGTGGCGATCGACTTCGGCACCTCCAACTCGGCCGTGGCGCTGCCGGCGGCCGGAGGGGGTGTGACCCTGGTGCCGCTGGAAGGCGGCGAGCCCACCATGCCCACCGCGGTCTTCTACCGCGCCGACACGCCGCCGCAGCGGCTGGAGCCCGACCGCCTGGTGGGCCGTGCCGCCATCGCGGCCTATGTCGAGGGCGTCGAGGGTCGGCTCATGCGTTCGATGAAAAGCCTGCTCGGCTCCAGCCTGCTCGACCAGCGCACCGACGTCGGCGGCGGCCGCGCCGTGCGCTACCGCGACGTCGTCACCGGCTACCTGCGCGAGCTGAAGGCGCGCGCCGAGGCCGCGGCCGGCGCGCCGCTGAGCCGGGCCGTGCTGGGGCGGCCGGTGTTCTTCGTCGACGACGACCCCGTGCGCGACGCCCAGGCCCAGGCGGCGCTGGAGGACGCCGCGCGCGCCGTGGGCTTCGCCGAGCTGCAGTTCCAGTACGAGCCCATCGCCGCGGCGCTGGACCACGAGGCCACGGTGGCCGACGAGCGCCTGGTGCTGGTGGCCGACATCGGCGGCGGCACCTCCGACTTCTCGCTGGTGCGCGTGGGCCCGGCGCGCCGCGGCCGGCCCGACCGCCGCGACGACATCCTGGCCAGCCACGGCGTGCACAAGGCCGGCACCGACTTCGACCGCCATGTGGAGCTGGCGGCCATCCTGCCGCTGCTGGGCTACCGCACGCGCCGCCCGCCGCGCGCGGGCGACGCGCCCGGCACGCCCACGCCCGAGGTGCCCAGCGGCATCTACTTCGACCTCGCCACCTGGCACCTGATCAACACCGTCTACGCCCCCGCCCGCCTGGCCGAGCTGCGCGGCATGAAGGGCTGGTACGCCGACCCCCGCCACCACGCCCGGCTGCTCACGGTGCTCGAGGAGCGCCTGGGCCATGCGCTGGCCGCGGCCGCCGAGGCGGCCAAGATCGAGGTCGCCCAGCGCGGCCTGGCGCCGGTGGACCTGGCCCTCGTGGAGCCGGGCCTGGCGACGCTGCTGCGCGAGGCCGACGCCGCGGCGGCGCTGGAGCCGGACCTCGCTGCCATCGTGGCCGCCGCCGTGGAGACGGCGCGCCTGGCCGGCGTGGCGCCCGGCGAGGTGCAGGACCTCTACTTCACCGGCGGCTCCACCGGCCTGGCGCCGCTGGTGGACCGCATCGCGGCGGCCTTCCCGGGCGCGCGGCGCGTGCGCGGCGACCGCTTCTCGAGCGTGGCCCAGGGCCTGGGCATCCACGCGCGCACGGTGTTCGGCGCGGCGTGAGCGGTCACTCCGGCGGCCGCTACCGGCTGCCGGCCTTGTAGGCGGCCACGGCCTTGCGGAGCTGCTCCAGCGGCGCGCAGGGGTTGGCGATGCCGCAGGCGCGCTGCAGCCGGGCCAGGAAGGCCTCGGCGGCGGGCAGGTCCTTGCGGGTGAGCGCCAACTCACCCACGTACTCGAGCGCACCCAGGTGGTTGGGGTCGATGCGCAGGGCGGCGTCGTAGAAGCGCTGGGCGCCGTCCAGGTCGGGCGCGGCCTGCTTGCGCAGCACGTAGCCCATGAGGTTGTTCCAGTCGGCGTCGCGCTCCAGGTTCAGGCGCCGCAGCTCGGCCAGCGCCTCGGGCCAGCGCGCGGCGCGGATGTGGCCCTGGGCCGTGGTCAGCGGCGCCGGCGCTGGGGCGCTGTAGCGCGGCGGGGGCGGCGGCTCGGGCGTGGTGTCGGCGGCCCGGGCGGCCGGGGCCACGGGGCCCAGCAGGACGAGGCTGGCGAGCACGCCCAGGGCGGCGCGCGGGCGGGGGTGGGTCATCGGGGGCTCCGGGGGTTGCGGCGGGTGGGGGTGGCGGCGGCGCGGCGCGCGCCTGGCCGCGGGCGCGCGGGGGCGGCGGCGCGCGGGCGCGTGACATCGGCGATCAGCATCAGCGCCCGCACGGTGTCCTGCACGGCCTCGGCCAGGTCGGCCGGGGGCTCCAGCGTCTCGATCACGGCCAGCAGGGCGTCGGCGTCCTCGAGGTCCTCGGGGGGCACGTGCATGAACAGCAGGGCCAGAGGCTCGACCAGCTCCGGGTGTTCGATCGCCATGAGCTCGGGGAACAGCTCGGTGGCGGTGGCGAAGCCGGCCACCCAGGGCAGCAGGCACTCCGAGGGCGCGGCGGGCTCGCCGTCCTCGCCCTCCAGCGGGTAGATCCAGGGGTCGAACCAGTCGCGGCGGCCGATGGCGGCGTCCAGCTCGGCGTGGCGCCGCGTGGCCAGGGCGCGGATCTCCTCGGCCGCCGCGCCGGCGGGCGCCGGGCGGCCGTCGATGTCCAGCACGTGCGGCAGCCAGCGCGCCGCCGGCACCGGCCGCGGCTGCAGCAGCACGCCGCAGAGGAAGCCGTCGAGCGCGCTCACGTCGAGCGGCTGCAGTGGCGCGGGCAGGCCGTCGAGCAGGGATTGCAGGCGGGTGATGTCGTCGTCGCTGAGCGCGGCCATGGGCGATGAGGGGGCGGTGAGGGGCGGCAGGAAGGTCGTGGATGGTGGCAGAGCCGGCCCCGCAGCGGGAGCCCGGGGCTTCGGCGGCGGCGGCGGGCTTCGAGTTAGGGGCCCACCGCGGACGCAGGGGGTGCCGGGCCGCCGGCGCCGCATAAATTCGCAGGCAAGGCGGTCGCGCGGTGCTGCGCGGGCTTTGCCAAGGTCCCAACGACGCCCTCCCCGGAGGGCTTTTGGACGGGCCCGTCGAGCGATCGGCGGGCCCTTTTTTTGCCATCCCGCGGCGCAGGCCTGCACGAGCGGGCGCCGACCCCCCGGCATAGACTGCGCGGTTCCTGTCCCAGCAGACAACCACGCGGAGACCGCCATGGGTGCCCCCGAAGCCTTCACGCAGAACCTCGACGTCGCCCACTGGATCGATGGCGCCCCGCAACGCGGCAGCGGCACGCGCTCGCAGACCATCTGGAACCCCGCCACCGGCGCCGCCGCGCGCCGCGTGCTGCTGGCCGAGGTGGCGGACGTCGACGCTGCGGTCGCCGCCGCCGTGGCCGCGCAGCCGGCCTGGGGCGAGATGCCGCCCATCCGCCGCGCCCGCGTGCTGAACAGGTTCCTCGCGCTCATGAACGAGCACAAGGACACCCTGGCCGCCATGATCACCGCCGAGCACGGCAAGGTGTTCTCCGACGCGCAGGGCGAGGTCATGCGCGGCATCGACATCATCGAGTTCGCCTGCGGCGTGCCGCAGCTGCTGAAGGGCGACTACACGGATCAGGTGAGCACCGGCATCGACAACTGGACCATGCGCCAGCCCCTGGGCGTGGTGGCCGGCATCACGCCGTTCAACTTCCCGTGCATGGTGCCGTGCTGGATGTTCCCGGTCGCGCTGGCCTGCGGCAACGCCTTCATCCTCAAGCCCAGCGAGCGCGACCCCAGCCCCAGCCTCTTCATGGCCGACCTGCTCAAGCAGGCCGGGCTGCCCGACGGTGTGTTCAACGTCGTGCAGGGCGACAAGGTCGCGGTCGACCGGCTGCTGGCCCACCCCGACGTGGCGGCCATCAGCTTCGTCGGCAGCACGCCCATCGCGCAGCACATCTACGAAACCGGCGCCCACCACGGCAAGCGCGTGCAGGCCCTGGGCGGCGCCAAGAACCACATGGTGGTGATGCCCGACGCCGACCTCACGCAGGCCGTGGACGCGCTCATCGGCAGCGCCTACGGCAGCGCCGGCGAGCGCTGCATGGCCATCAGCGTGGCCGTGCTGGTGGGCGACGTGGCCGAGCGCATCGTGCCGCTGCTGGCCGAGCGCGCGAAGACGCTCAAGGTCAAGAACGGGCTCGAGGCCGACGCCGAGATGGGCCCCATCGTCACGAAGGAGGCGCGCGACCGCATCGAGGCCGCCATCGGCCGCGGCGTGGCCGAGGGCGCTTCGCTGGTGGTCGACGGCCGCGGCCTCAGCGTGCCCGGGCACGAGGCTGGCTTCTTCACCGGCGGCACGCTGTTCGACCACGTCACGCCGCAGATGGCGCTGTGGCGCGAGGAGATCTTCGGCCCCGTGCTGGCCTGCGTGCGCGTGGCCGGGCTCGACGAGGCGCTGGCCCTCATCAAGGCCCACGCCTACGGCAACGGCGTGGCCTGCTTCACGCGCGACGGCGCCGTGGCACGCGAGTTCGCGCGGCGCGTCGACGTGGGCATGGTGGGCATCAACGTGCCCATCCCCGTGCCCATGGCCTGGCACGGCTTCGGCGGCTGGAAGAAGAGCCTGTTCGGCGACCACCACGCCTACGGCGAGGAGGGCGTGCGCTTCTACACGCGCCAGAAGAGCATCATGCAGCGCTGGCCCGACCGGGTGGCCGAAGGCGCCAGTTTCGTGATGCCCACGGCGCGCTGAGCCCCGACCGGCCGCCCGGGCACTCCAGCGGGCGGCCCCGGGGCCGATAAGGAACGAAGCGCCGCGGCCCGGCAGACCCGCCGCCGCGCCCAGGAAGCCCCGAGCGTGATCCCGCCCAACACCCGCCCCGCCACCGACCCCGACGAGCTCGTCGAGGCCCTGGCGCGCGCGTCCGACCCCGAGGTGCTGCCCGAGGCCGGCCTGCGCGCCGCGCGCCAGGCCGTGCTGCGCGCCGGCGCCCTGGGCCGCGCCACCGACGAGGCGCTGGCCGAGGCCTGGGCCGTCACCCACCTGGCGCGCATGGGCCGCCTGCACGAGGTGCTGGAGCAGGCGCCGCGCGCGCTGGCGCGGCTGCAGGGGCCGGTGCACCACGAGCGCCGCCGCGAGCTGCTGCGCCACATCACCATGGCGGCCAGCGAGCTGGGCCGCTTCGCGCCCGCGCTCGACGCCGCGCACGAGCTCACGGCGCTGGCCCAGGCCAGCGGCCACCCCGACGACGCCCTGGCCGCCAGCTTCCTGCTCGGCGCCACGCTGGAGCGCATGGGCGACTCCTGGCAGGCCCTGCGGCTGCTCGGCGACGCCGTCGGCGCCTACGGCAGCGACCAGCCCAGCCACCCGCTGCTGGTGGCCACCAACGCCGTCTGCGCCATCTGCCTGGGCCTGGCCCACCGCCTGCGCGACACCGGCGACGAGGACGAGCGCGCCGCCCTGCTGGCCCAGGCCCGCCGCGAGGGTGAGCGCGCCCTGGCCATGCTGCCGCAGGTGCGCGGCGACACCTACGACGTGGCCGTGCCCGGCAACCTGGGCGAGGTGCGGCTGATGCAGGGCGACGTGGCCGCGGCCTGGCCGCTGCTCGACCGCGCCATGACGCTGGCGCGGGCGCGCGGACTGCGCGCGCACGTCTGGCGCATCACCACGTCGCAGTGCGACTGGCAGCTGGCCACCGGCCACGCCGCGCTGGCCCGCGACCGCGCGCGCGCCCTCATCGCCGAGATGGGCGAGGAGGGCCCGCAGCAGACGCTGATCCGCGCCCACGAGAGCGCCTACCGCGCCTGCCGCGCGCTGGGCCACGCGGGCGAGGCGCTCGACCACCTGGAGCGCGCCGAGCGCCTGGAGCGCAAGCGTTCCACCGCGCAGCTGCGCGCGCAGTCGCAGGTGCTGGTCACGCGTTCCGAGGCCGACCGCGCCCACGCCGACGCCGCGCTGCAGCGCCGCCGCGCCGCGGAGTTCGCCGCCGCCGCCGAGCGCGACGCGCTCACCGGCCTCGGCAACCGCCGCCACCTCGAGCGCCGGGCCATGGAGCTGCTGCCGCGCACCCTGGCCGACGGCCAGCCGCTGGCGCTGGTGCTGCTCGACCTCGACCACTTCAAGCGCGTGAACGACCAGCACGGCCACCTCACGGGCGACCAGGTGCTGGTGCTGCTGGCGCAGCTGCTGCGCGAGAACATGCGCGGCTCCGACGTGCTGGCGCGCTACGGCGGCGAGGAGTTCGTGCTGCTGCTGCCGGGCATGACGCTGGCCGCGGCGGCCGAGGTCTGCGAGCGCCTGCGCGAGCGCGTGCTGGGCCACGCCTGGCCCATGAAGCTGGCGGTGAGCGCGAGCTTCGGCCTGGCCACCACGCCACCGCACGACTGGGCCGCGCTGCTGCAGCGCGCCGACGAGGCGCTCTACCGCGCCAAGGCCGGCGGCCGCAACCGCATCGTCGCCGACCTGGGCTGACCCGCCCCGTCGCGGGCCGGGTCAGGTGCCGATCACGCCGCCGTCGCGCCGGCGCACCACCACGGTGGCGCTGCGCGGCCGGCCCGTGGGGCTGAAGTCGGGCCAGTTGCTGAAGCGGCGCGGGTTCGCCGGGTCGTTGCGGCCGCTGGGCGGCTCGCCCGGGTGCTGCACGTTGACGAACATCGTGCGGCCGTCGGGCGTGAAGCACACGCCCGTGAGCTCGCTGTTCACCGGGCCCACCAGGAAGCGCCGCGTGGCGCGCGTGGCCACGTCGCAGGCCAGCAGCGCGTTGTTGCCCAGCCGGGCGTTGTCGCCGGTGTTGAGCCGGTTGGTGCTGACGTCGCTGCCGATCCAGAGCACGCCGCGCGGGTCGAAGGCGATGGTGTCGGGGCTGCCGAAGGCGTCGCCCACGGTGTTGCCCTGGGCCTCGGGCCGCGTGTTCGCGGGGTCGCCGGCGAGCACGAGGTGGTTCCACTCGAAGGTCTCGCCGTCGAAGTCGCCGTCCTCGCGCCAGCGGATGATCTGGCCCATGGTGTTGTTGGCGCGCGGGTTGGCGGCGTCCACGCCGTCGGGGCCCGAGGCCTGGCGCGCCGTGTTGTTGGTGAGCGTGCAGTAGACCCAGCGGCTGCGCGGGTCGATGGCCAGCCACTCGGGGCGGTCCATGCGCGTGGCGCCGAGCGCGCGGTTGGCCTGGCGCGCCTTGATCAGCACCTCGCCCTGGTTGTCGAAGCCGTTGGCCGCCGTCAGCGGGCCCTGGCCGTGCACCAGGGGCAGCCAGCGGCCGCGGCCGTCGGCGTCGAAGCGCGCGACGAACAGCGTGCCGTGGTCCAGCAGCTCGCGGTTGGCCTTGGCACCGCCGGGCCGGATGCGGTCGCGGCTCACGAACCTGGTGATGCACTCGAAGGCCGCGTCCTCGCCGCTGTAGACCACGGCGCGGCCGTCCTTCGTGACGGCCACCCAGGCGCCCTCGTGCACCGCGCGGCCCAGCGCCGTGCGCTTGACGGGCGGGCTCGTGGGGTCGAGGGGGTCCACCTCGACCACCCAGCCGAAGCGGTTGGGCTCGTTGGGGTGGCGCACGGTGTCGAAGCGCGGGTCGTGCGCCGCCCAGCCGTACCAGGCGCGCGGGTTGAGGCCCCAGATGCGCTCGTGCTCGGTGGGCGTGTCGGCGGTGGTGAAGTAGTCGGGGAAGTTCTCCTCGCCCGAGAGGTAGGTGCCCCAGGGCGTGAGGCCCGCGGCGCAGTTGCCGATGGTGCCCAGCACGCGCGTGCCCGTGGGGTCGGCCGAGGTGCGCAGCAGGGGGTGGCCGGCGGCCGGGCCGCTGAGCACGCAGGGCGTGGTGGCCGTGATGCGCCGCGCCAGCGGCGAGGGCCGCACGGGCTGCCAGCGGCCGCCCTCGAACACCACCTCGAGCACCGTGATGCCGTGCGCGGCCTGGCTCTTGGCCACCTTGGCGGCCGTCCAGTCGGCCAGGCCGCCGGGGTGCAGCAGGCCGTCGTCCACGTACTCGTGGTTCATCACCAGCAGGCCGCGGCGGCTGCCGTCGATGGGCACGTAGTGCATGCCGTCGTGGTGCATGCCCATCTGCAGGGCCTGCTCGGCGGCGCTGTTGGAGGCGTCGGGCTGCCAGGCCGGCATGGGCTGCCCGGCGATGCCCACGGGCTCGCCCCAGGGCATGAAGGGCAGGGCCTCGTAGCCCTCGGCGACCACCAGCGCGTCGGCGGTGGACGCGGCCACGGGCGTGAAGCCGATCGGCGGCGCGCCACCCGGCGTGGCGCAGGCGCCCAGGAGCGGCGCCAGGGCGCCGGCCACGCCGCCCTGCAGCAGCAGGCGGCGCACGGGGTTGGGGGGCAGCAGCGGGTGGGGCAGGGTGCGGTCGGGCACGGGCGGCGGCGGGGACGGGTTGCGGCTGCCGCCGATTCTGCGCCGCGAGCGCGGCCCCACGCCGGCCGTGGCCGCGTCAGGTGCCGATCAGGCCGCCGTCGTCCTTGGTGATCACCACCGTGGCGCTGCGCGGCCGGCCGTCGGGCCGCTGGTCGGGCCAGTTGCTGAAGCGGCGCGGGTTGGCGGGGTCGCTGCGCTCGCTGGGGCTCTCGCCGGGGTGCTGGATGTTGACGAACATCGAGCGGCCGTCGGGGCTCATGGTGGCGCCGGTGACTTCGCAGCCCACGGGGCCGGTGAGGAAGCGGCGGATCTCGCCGTTCCGGGGGTCGGCGGCCAGCATGGCGTTGGTGCCCAGGTTGGCGAGGTCGCCGCGGCCCATGGCGCTGGTGGACATGTCGGTCTGGATCCACAGCACGCCGCGCGCGTCGGTCCACAGGCCGTCGGGGCAGGCGAAGGCGTCGCCGCGGATGTTGCCGCGGGCGTCCTCGCGCGCCAGCGTGGGGTCGCCGGCCAGCACGAAGTGGTTCCACTCGAAACGCTCGCCGTCGAAGTCGCCCCGCTCCTTCCAGCGGATGATGTGGCCCATGGTGTTGTTCTCGCGCGGGTTGGCGGCGTCGGTGCCGTAGGCGCGCGGCCCGCGGTTGCTGTTGTTGGTGAGCGTGCAGTAGACCCAGCCGTCGTGGTCGATGTCGATCCACTCCGGCCGGTCCATCTTCGTGCCGCCCAGCGCATCGGAGGCCTGGCGCGCCTTGATCAGCACCTCGCCCTGGTCGGCAAAGCCCATCTGCGGGATCAGGAAGCCCTGGCCGTGCACCAGCGGCAGCCAGCGGCCCGTGCCGTCGGCGTCGAAGCGCGCCACATACAGCGTGCCGTGGTCCAGCAGCTCGCGGTTGGCCCGTGCGCCACCGGGCTTGATGCGGTCGCGGCTCACGAACTTGTAGATGTACTCGAAGCGCGCGTCCTCGCCGCTGTAGACCACGGCGCGGCCGTCCTTGGTGACGGCCACCGTGGCGCCCTCGTGCGCGGCGCGGCCCAGCGCGGTGCGCTTGACGGGCGTGCTGCTCGCGTCCAGCGGGTCGATCTCGACCACCCAGCCGAAGCGGTGCGGCTCGTTCGGGTGCTTGCTGGCGTCGAAGCGCTCGTCGTGCTCGTGCCAGCGGTAGCCCACGGGGTCGCCGGGGCGCAGGCCCCAGCGCTCCTCGTGCACGCTGGGCTGCTGCGGGCCCTTGAAGTAGAAGGCGAAGTTCTCTTCACACGTGAGGTAGGTGCCCCAGGGCGTGATGCCGCTGCCGCAGTTGTTGAGCGTGCCCAGCAATCGGCGGCCCGTGGGGTCGGCCGCGGTCTGCATGAGCCGGTGGCCGGCCGCCGGCCCGCTCACCGCGATGGGCGTGCTGGCGGTGATGCGCCGCGCCCAGGGGCTGGGGCGCACGATCTCCCAGCGGCCGCCCTGGCGCTGCACCTCGATCACGCTCACGCCGTGCGCGGCCTGCGCCTTGCGCACCTTGGCGGCGCTCCAGGTGGCCATGCCGTCGGGGTGCAGCAGGCCGTCGTCGGCGTACTCGTGGTTCATCACCAGCAGGCCGGTCTCGGGGTTGTCGGGCGTCAGCGGGTGGCGGTAAAAGTGGATGCCATCGTGGTGCGTGCCCAGCTGCGCCTCCTGCTCGGCGGCGGTGTTGCCGCCGTCGAAGCGGAAGGCCGGGTTCTCGCCCGACAGGCCCACGGCCTCGCCCCAGGCGGCGATCACCTGCGCGCGGTAGCCGGGCGGCACCACCACCGTGTCGGCGGTGGACACCGGGATCGAGCGGAAGCCCAGCAGCGGCGCGCCCGCGGCCCGCGGCACCGGGGCCTGCGCCTGGGCCGCCAGCGGAGCCAGCAGCGCCGTCACCGCGCCGGCCAGGCCGCCGGCCAGCACGCGCCGGCGCGCCGGGTCCGAGACCTCGTGGATGCTCGGGTTGGCCGAGCGGTTGCTGTCTTCCATCAGGTCGAAGTTCTTGGCCATGGCGGGCTCGCGGCGAAGGGGTGGGAGGGCATCCGGGCAATCCAGCAGCCTGCGGCCGCTCGATGACGGAACCGTGAAACGCCCCGGCGGCCGTGAGCCGTCACCGGCCTGTCACGGAACCGTCGCACCATGGCGGCAACCCTGCTTCCTTCCGCCGGCCCTGCCGTCGGCCCGCGATGAGCGAATCCACCAACCGCGCGCCGCTCGATGCCGAGCTCGGCCAGCTGAGCGCCCAGCTGCTGGCCATGGGCGGGCTCGCGGAGTCGCAGCTCTCGCAGGCGCTCTACGCCATCACGCGCGCCAGCGGCGAGACCGCCAGCCAGGTGCTGGAGCTCGAGCGCCGCGTCAACGCCGGCGAGGTGGCCATCGAGCGCGAGCTCTGGTCCCTGGTGGCGCGCCAGCAGCCCAACGCGCGCGACCTGCGGTTGCTCATCGCCGTCTCGAAGATGGTGCGCGACATCGAGCGCATCGGCGACGAGGCCTCGCGCTTGGCGCGCATCGCGCACCGCCTGCTGGGCCATGGCCTCGTGGGGCCGCTGCGCGAGCCGCTCAAGGCCATCGGCAGCACCGGCCAGCTGGCGCTGCGCCAGCTGCGCCAGGCGCTCGACGCCTTCGCGCGGCAGGACGTGGCGCTCGCGCTCGCGGTGCTGCGCAGCGACGAGCTGCTCGACGCCGGCTTCGAGCAGCTCATGCGCTCGCTGGTGCAGCTGATGGGCGACGACCCGCGCAGCATCTCCAGCGGCATCGACCTCGTGTTCGCGGCCAAGGCGCTCGAGCGCGTGGGCGACCACGCCAAGAACCTGGCCGAGCAGGTCATCTACTGCGTCAAGGGCACCGACGTGCGGCACACGCCGCTCGGCGGTGTCGAGGCGCTCGTCCACTGAAAGTGCCGACCATGCCCCGCATCCTGATCGTCGAGGACGAACCCGCCATCGCCGAGCTGGTGGCGCTGAACCTGCGCCACAGCGGCTACGAGACGCAGTGCGTCGGCTCCAGCGCCGACGCCGAGCGCGCGGTGCGCGGCGCCCTGCCCGACCTGGTGGTGCTGGACTGGATGCTGCCCGGCGAGAGCGGCGTGGCCCTGGCCCGCCGCTGGCGCGCCGACGCGCGCACGCGCAACCTGCCCATCGTCATGCTCACCGCGCGCAGCCAGGAGTCCGACCTCGTGCAGGGCCTGGACGCCGGTGCCGACGACTACCTGGCCAAGCCCTTCGGCAACGCCGAGCTGCTGGCGCGCATCCGCGCCGTGCTGCGCCGCAAGGCGCCCGAGAGCACCGACGTGGCCGTGCAGGTGGGCCGCCTGGCGCTCGACCCAACGACCATGCGCGTGGCCGCCGACGGCGTGCCCGTGCACCTGGGGCCCACGGAGTTCCGGCTGCTGCGCTTCCTGCTGTCGCACCCCGAGCGCGTGCACACGCGCGCGCAGCTGCTCGACCGCGTCTGGGGCGACCACGTGTTCATCGAGGAGCGCACGGTCGACGTGCACATCAAGCGCCTGCGCGAGGCCCTGGCCGCGGTGGACTGCGCGACCATGATCGAGACCGTGCGCGGCGCCGGCTACCGGCTGGCGCGGCCGGCGGCCGAGGCCGCGGCGGCCGTGGTGCCGGTGCCGTCCGCCCCGGTGCCGTCGTCGGCGGCCTCGGCCGCCTGAGCCCTCGCGCCGCCTTCGAGCAGGCGGCCGATCAGCCACAGCGCGCCCACCAGCGCCGCGGCGCCCGCGGCCTGCTGCGGCGTGCTCAGCCGGTGTGCGAACCACAGGAAGCCCGAGGTCGCGCCCAGCACGCCCAGGAAGAGCGCCGCGGCCAGCAGCTGCACCCGCGGCGGCACGGCGCTCTCGAAGCGCTGCACGCGGCCGATGTCGAAGGCCGGCTTGGGGAAGCGCGCCGCCACGTCCGCCGGCCGCCAGCCCGGCGGCATGAACCAGATGCGCAGCCGGTCGGCCCAGCGCGTAGCGCGCCCGGTGTCGGCCCAGAGCTCGCGGTAGACGTCGAGGTTGGCCCTCAGCGGGCACCAGCGGCGCAGCGGCGCGCGCGTGCCGTAGACGATGGGCTCGTCGTCGTCCTCCTCGGCGAAGCTGCCGAACAGGCGGTCCCACACGATCAGGATGCCGCCGTAGTTCTTGTCCAGGTAGTGCTCGTTCACCGCGTGGTGCACGCGGTGGTTGCTGGGGCTCACGAACCAGCGGTCGAACCAGCCGAGCTTGCCCACCTGCTGCGTGTGCACCCAGAACTGGTAGAGCAGGTCGATCAGCGCCACGGTGGCGAACACCACGGGCGGCACGCCGGCCAGGGCCATGGGCAGGTAGAACACCCAGCCGAGCAGGAAGCCGCTGCTCGTCTGGCGCAGCGCGGTGCCGAGGTTGTAGTCCTCGCTCTGGTGGTGCACCACGTGCGCGGCCCAAAACACGGCCACGCGGTGGCCGGCGCGGTGGTGCCAGTAGTAGCAGAAGTCGTACGCCAGCAGCGCGCCCAGCCACACCCAGACCGAGTGCGCCGGCAGCTGCCACAGCGCCACGTGCTCGAACAGCAGCACGTACAGGCCGATGCGCAGCAGGCGCCCGAACACGCCCGTGACCTGGCTCATCACGCCCAGCCCGATGCTGGTGAGCGTGTCGGCCAGCCGGTAGGTGTTGCGGCCGCGCGCCAGGCCCACGGCGAACTCCAGCGCGATGAGCGCGAGGAACACGGGGGTGGCGAGCACGATGATCTGGGCGCCGGTCATGCCGCCAGCGTACGGCCTACGATGCGGCCATGGCATCGGCAAACACCCAACCCTCCCCCGGCGCGCGGCGCCGCCTGCTCGTCACCGGCGCCGGCCGCGGCATCGGCGCCGCCGTGGCCGTGATGGCCGCCCGCCGCGGCTGGGACGTGGCGATCAACTACGCCCGCGACGCCGCCGCCGCCGAGCGCACGGCCGAGGCCGTGCGCGCCGCCGGCGGCCGCGCGCTGCTGCTGCCGGCCGACGTGGCCGACGACGCGGCCGTGGTGCGCCTGTTCGCCGCGCTCGACGCCGCCTGGGGCGGGCTCGACGGCCTCGTCAACAACGCCGGCATCGTCGACGTGGCCCAGCGCGTGGACGAGTACAGCGCCGAGCGTGTGCAGCGCATGTTCGCCGTCAACGTGTTCGGCAGCTTCTCGTGCGCGCGCGAGGCCGTGCGCCGCATGGGCACGCGCCACGGCGGGCGCGGCGGCGCCATCGTCAACATCGGCTCGGTGGCCAGCAAGCTGGGCTCGGCCGGGCAGTACGTGGACTACGCCGCCGCCAAGGGCGCCATCGACGTCTTCACCGTGGGCCTGAGCCGCGAGGTGGCCACCGAGGGCATCCGCGTCAACTGCGTGCGCCCCGGCATCACCGACACCGAGATCCACGCCAGCGGCGGCCAGCCCGACCGCGCCTGGCGCCTGGCCTCGCAGATCCCGATGCAGCGCCCGGGCACGGCCGACGAGATCGCCGAGGCCGTGCTGTGGCTGCTGAGCGATGCCGCGGCCTACACCACGGGCGCGCTGCTCGACGTGACCGGCGGCCGCTGAGCGGCCCGGGCGCGCTCAGGCGCCGCGCGCGTAGGCCTCCAGCACCGCGAGCAGCGCCTGGGCGGCGGCCGCCTCGGCCCCCTTGGTGCGCGTGGCGTGCACGCCCAGCACGAGGCCGGCGTTGTCGGCCACCGACCCCCACATGCGCACCGACTTCACGCGGTCGGCCAGCGTCGCGAAGCGCAGCTCCAGCGCCGCGCGCTCGGCGGCCAGGCGGCGGCCGGCCAGGGCCTGCAGCAGGTCGAGCTCGATGGTGGCGGCGTGGGCCCAGAAGTCGGGCTCGCTGGCGATGCTGGCGTGCAGGCTGCGCACCACCGCGGCCACGTCGTTGGCCTCGAAGCCGGCCCAGCCGCGCTGGCCGAAGTTCAGCACGTACTCCAGCGTCATGCGGTTGAGCGCCGGGTAGAAGAGCTGCGGGTCCTGGCGCGCCGCGGCCATCTGCTCGGCCTGCCCGTAGGCGGCCGCGGCCTCGGCCAGCCGGCGGCCGGCGGTCACGGCATGCCCGCCCTGCTGCTGCAGCAGCGCCAGCCGCTTGTGCGCCGAGCCCACCAGCGACAGGCGCTCCACGCTGGGCTGCAGCGCCGCCAGCACGGCCAGGCGCTCGGCGGCGTCCTCGATCTCGGCGTGCGCCCGCTCCCAGGCCGCGCTGCCGGGCTTGGCGCGCTGCCCGCGCTGCCAGCCGCGGCGCGCGCGCAGGTTGTGCAGCTGCTCCTGCGCCTTCATCGTGGCGCTGCCGTCGCCGGCGGCCAGCGCGCGCTCGAACCAGGTGATGGCGGCGTCGTTGTCGCCGGCCTCGCGGTAGGCCACGCCGTAGGCCTCGGCCACCGCGCCCATGCCGCCCCAGAGCGCGCCGAAGCGCGCCTCGAGGTGGCGCACGCGCTCCAGCTGCTCGGTGCGGTCGGCGCCCATCCACTGCACGCGCACGGCCTGCTCCTCCAGCGCCAGCGCCAGGCCCATGGGCGAGGCGATGGTCTGGAACTCCTCGCGCGGCGGCAGCGCGGCCACCACGTCCTCGTCGGCGTTCTTGCGGTACACCCAGTTGGGGTCGCCATAGGCCTGGTAGGCGGCCCAGCTGTTGTCGGAGCGGTCCACGTTCCAGGCCGCCTCGCGCGCCGCGGCCACCGCCAGCACGAAGGGCTTGCGGCGCAGGATCTCGCGGTAGAAGGTCTCTGCGAACACCTGCGCCGGCGCGTCGCCCACGGCCCAGCCGGCGGCGATGACGCAGCGCACGCCGATCTCGATGAGCGAGTCGGCCACGCCCGCGGCAAAGGCCGCGCGGTCGAAGCGCGGCGCCTGCAGCGTGCGGCCGCTGTCGCGCTTGGCGAGGTGGCAGCAGTTCACGAACACCAGCTCGGGCACGGTGCGCATGGAGCGGATCTCGCTCGGGCCCAGGAAGGTGTGGTCCGAGAGCACGACGCCGCCCGTGCGCCGCAGCACGCCGTTCGCGTCGCGCTCCAGCGGCTCGCCGTGGCCGGCCACGTGCACGATGCGGTAGCGGCGCTCGAACAGCGCGTTGATCACCGTGGTGGCGTCGGCGCCCGCCGGCACGGCCTTCACGCGCGCCGCGCCCACGCCGCCGGTGCCGCTGAAGGCCGCGGCCACGGCCTCGGCCTCGGCACGCGCGCCGGGCAGCGCCGGGTAGACGGTGGGGTCGCAGGCCGGCTCGCCGATCACGAGCACGGCGTCGTCGGCGTGCGCGTCCTGCACCTGCTGGCGGAAGCTGTCGGTGCGCAGCTTGCGCAGCAGCGCGGTGCGGATGGCCCAGGGGCGGTCGTCGTCGCGCGCCACGGCCGTGCCGCCGGGGCCGGGCGAGGTGTCCAGCAGCTCCCAGGGGATGGGCGAGGTGGCCTCGTCCACCTCGAGCAGCATGCGCTCGCTGCCGCCCAGGAAGGGCTCGACCTCGGGCGGCACCAGCAGCTGCAGCAGCGTGCGGCCCAGGCGCGGGTCGGTGTTGGCCTCGCTGGCGGCCTTGCGCACCAGCTCGCGGATCAGCGCGCCCTGCGTGCTGACGGCGCGCACCTCGGTGCGCGCGCGCCGCGTGTCGAGCGCGAAGGTGATCACGCCGTCCTGGCTCGACGTGGCCGAGATGAAGTCGTAGCTCGTGCCGCGGTAGCCGCTGTCCACCTGGCGGCGCAGCGCGCCCACGCCGCTGGCGATGGTGGGCGCGATCTCGAAGTGCCCGCGCGCCGACTCGGCGAGCACCTGCAGGCCGTTCCAGGCGTCGGACGCGCGCTCCAGGTACAGCTCCACCAGCACCAGCGTGCTCACGCGCGGCCAGCCGGCGCGCGGCACGGCGGCCAGGCGCTCGTTGGCCTGGTGCACGCCCAGCGCGATGGCGCGCGCGGCGCCCGCGGGCGTCATGCCCACGCCGCCGCTGCCCATGAGCGTGGCACTCAACTCGAGCGTCACGCCGGCGCCCTCGGCGCTCTGCGCGATGCGCTGCACCCAGGCGATGGTGCCCTGGCGCACGGTCTCCGCCAGCGTGGCCTCGGTGAGCTTGCCTTCCTCGCCCAGGCCCACCACCAGCACGCGCTGCGGCTGCGGCAGGCGCCAGGGGTTGTCGGGGTCGACGCGCGTGTTGATGAAGAGCTGGTGGCTGCCGATGGCGTCGGGGTACAGGCCCGCGTCGAGCGAGTCGCGCATGGCGTTGCCGATGAGCTTGTTGACCACCGCCTCGCTGCCCGAGAGCGTGAGCGAGCGCGAGTGCCCGACCATCAGCGTGCTCCGCACGAAGCCCAGGTTGCCGTTGAGCAGCTGCACCTTCAGCGGCGTGGGGCCGGCGCGCAGCGGCGCGCGCTGGCCACCGTCCACGGCGAAGACCTGGCGCTCCAGCGAGGCCGGCCGCGCCGCGCTGCGCCCGCGCGAGGGGCGGCTGCGCACGTGCTCCACTTGCGCCGGCGCGCCGCGCGTGGCCGGGGCCTCCAGGCGCGGCAGCTGGGCCGTGTCGCCCTGCTGCAGCAGCTCGGTGTAGGCGGCGAAGGCGGCCTTCACGTCGGGCAGGCTGCCGTGCTCGGCGGCGAGCGTCCAGGTGCGCACGCCGGGCAGCATGGCGCTGGCCAGCGGCACGCGGCCGTCGCCGCTGCGGCAGGCGTCGAGGTAGCTGAAGCCGTCCTTGCCCCACTCGAAGCCGTCGGGCGTGAACTCGGCCTGGCCCACCACGAGCAGCAGCTTGTCGGCGAAGCGCGGCAGCTCGTGCTCGCGCTGGGCGTCGAGGCGCTGGCGCAGGGCCACGGCGCGGTCGAGCACGGCCTGCGGCGGCACGCCCCACTCGTAGGCCGCCAGGGGGGCCTCGCCGCCGTGGGCGTGCCACCAGTTGGCCTCCTGCACGCGCTGCAGGTCCTGCGTGGCGAGCTGGCGCCAGGTGTCCTCGCGGCCCAGGCCGAGCTGGGTGTCGAGCAGCCCGGCCTGCAGCTGGATGAAGCCCGGCATGCAGGCCATCAGCTGGCGCGCGCGGCGGTTGCGCAGCGGGCTGCCGAACGCCGCGAGCGCGTTGCCGAAGGTGTCGTCGCCCGACAGCACCTGCATCGGCGCCCACGAGCCGCCGTTGGGCGTGCCCAGCATGAGCACGCGCGCGCCCTCGCGCTTGAGCAGGCGCTCCCAGGTCTTGGGCGCCTCCAGCTGCATGGTGCGCGCGAGCACGCCGCCCATGCTGTGCGCCACGATGCGCACGGGCTGGCCGCTGGCGCTGCGGCGGTCGAGTTCGGCCTCCACGGCGCCGGCCAGGCGGCGCGCCTCGTCCTCGAGCGGGCGGCGCCAGTCGAACGCGAACTCGATCACCTCGTGCGTGGCCGCGAGGTGTTCCATGAGGTCGTCGTAGATCAGGCCGATGGCGCCGTCGGGCTGCACGCGCTCGCTGCCGGCCTCGTAGGCCAGGCGGTCGAGGCCGCCCACCAGGCGCAGGCTCAGCCAGACGCGCTTGTCGCCGTCCTTCAGGTGGCTGCCCAGGATGCCGGGGATCACGAACACCGCCGGCCGCTCGGCCGCCGCGGCCTCGCTGCCGCTGCTGCGCCGTGCGGCGCGCAGGCCGCCGCTGTCCTGCCCGGCCCACGACAGCGGGCCGATGGGGCGCCAGCCGTCGGGCTCGTCCTCGCGCAGCGCGGCCGTCACGGCGCGCACGCTGCGCTCGTTGCTGAAGTAGTTGAAGTGCGTGCTCTTGCCGCCCTGGTCGAGGAAGAAGCTCGCGCTGCCGCCACGGGCGGGGTCGCGCGGCGTGCCGCCGTACATGCTGGAGGTCTGCACGACGATGTCGTTGTCCGTCCAGTAGTAGGCGTCGGCCAGCAGCGTCTTGAGCCAGCTGCCCAGGCTGTCGCCCTCGAGGTCGCCGGCCAGCACGCGCAGCTCGCCGGGGATGGGCTCGCCGGCCTCGTTGAGCCAGCGCACCAGCGGCGTGTCGGGGATCATGGCCGCCAGGCCGGGGATCTGGCCGGGGTCGGCGCGGCGGCGCGCGACCTCGGTGAGGAAGTCGAGCATGGCCGGCACCACCGGCAGGCCCGCGAGCTCGAGCGACCACTTCAGCACCGAGAGGTAGGCGTCGAGCCGCTTGCTGGCCAGCAGCGTGCCGCGCGCCGGGCAGGCCACGCGGACCACGCGCTCCACCACCAGGCCCTTGGCCTTGACGGCGGCGGCCAGGGCCTGCAGCTCGGCGCGCTGGCCGGCGTAGGCCGCCCCGGCGAAGAAGCCCAGGTCGGCGGCGCCGATGCCGCGCCCGGCCTGCAGCTCGCCGGCCACGCGCGCCAGCACCTCGGCCACCAGGCCGCCGCGCGAGTGCGTGAGCAGGTGCAGGCGCGCCCCCGCGGGCAGCGCCTGCACCAGGGTCATCGCGTTGGCGATGGGGCTCGCACCCAGCGTCGGGTGGTCGAGCGCGTAGACCCGGTCGGCATAACGGTCGAACAGCGCGGCCACCTGCTGCGGGTGCTGGGCCCAGAGCTTGCCGAAGGTGCTGACGGTCTCGACGAAGGTGCCGTGCACGAGCACGAGGAGGGGCTCGCTGCCCGCCGCGGGCACGGCGTCGACGCGGCGGCCGCTGCCCTTGAGCGGCGCGAGCGCGTCGCGCTGCAGCCGGTAGACGCCGGCCTCGACCTGGCCGTCGACCTTGGCCACCACGGCGCTGGCCACGAAGTCGGCGGCCGGGTCCTTGAAGAGGCCGGTGACGACCTCCAGGCCCGCGAGCAGCACGTCGCCCAGCGAGCCGCCGCCGCGCGTGGGCGCGGCCTGCTCCAGCCCGCGCCAGCGCAGCTGCGCCGGCACCTCGACCTCGCCGGGCGTGCCGCCGCTGCGCCGGGCGCCGGCCTGCTGCGCGAGCATCAGGTCGCGCGCGGTGTGCGGGTGCAGCACCAGCACCGGGCCGTCGGCCAGGCGCAGCACGACCACGTCCTCGCCGGGCACGGCCTGCACCCGCAGCAGCTCGCCGCCGGCGCGGCGCGCCTGCAGGCGCACGGCGTCCTTGACGGTGCCGCTGACCACGTCGGACGGCGCCGCCACGCCGCCGGCCGCACCGGCCCCGCGCGAGGCCGGCCGCGTGCCGGGCACGACGAAGGTCACGGGGCTGTGGTCGTCGGCGGCAGGGGCTGCGGGCATGCGCGGATCTCCTCGGGCCCGTGGGGCGGGCGTGTTCTGGGCCCGCGAGCATGGGCGCAAAGCCGGGTTGGATCAACCCGGGGCGCCGCGGGCATCCCTAGGGATCGAGCAGCGCGCGGGCGCGCTCGGCGCTGGCCTGCAGCGAGCGGATCTCGGCCGCCGTGAGCCGTCGCACCTGCACCGGCGCCACGCCGTTCAGCACGCCCAGGCGCAGCGCGGCCACGTAGCTGAGGTCGATGACGCGGCCGTCGGCAAAGGGCCCGCGGTCGTTGATGCGCACGACGATCTCGCGCCCGTTGGCCGGGTTGCGCACGCGCGCGTAGCTCGGGATCGGCATGGTCTTGTGCGCCGCCGTCATCGCGAACATGTCGTAGATCTCGCCGCTGCTCGTGGGCCGGCCGTGGAACTTGCGGCCGTACCAGCTGGCGAGGCCGTTCTCCACCAGCGGCCGGTCGTCGGTGAAGGGCACGTAGCGCCGGCCCAGCACCTCGTACGGCTTGTTGGGCCCGCCCAGGCGGATGGGCTCGATGCGCGGCTGCGCGTCGGGCGTGCGGTGCAGGTTGGGCGGCACCTGCAGAGGCGGGCCGTCGCGCTCGGCCGGCGGCGGGGCCGAGGCGCAGCCCGCCAGCACCAGCACCGTCGCGAGGGCGGCCCGTGTGCGCATGGCCTCAGTTGTTCAGGGTGCGCGACTGCTGCGCGTGCGTGAGCTCGATGCGCTCGCGCTTGAGCGGGCGGCCGCCGGCGTCGTTGTCCTCGATGTCGATGGCCACGGGCACGCCCAGCTTGGGCGCGAAGTAGACGACGCGCGTGAACAGCAGCGCGCGCGCCGGCTTGCCCTCGGGCGTGTCGCTGCCCTGGCCGGTGATGCGGATGGGCAGCACCTCGAACTCGCCGGCCTGCACCTCGAGCACGCGCGGGTTGCCCACCTGCGCCTGGCCGCGCCAGCTGATCTGGCCACGGCTTTTGTCGGCCCGCTCGTAGCGCTCGCTGAACTGCACGGCGCGGGTCTCGCCGGCGCGCGGGCGCGCCCACCACCAGGCCTCGGCGGGCTCGAAGCGCGTCTCGGCGCCGTCCTCGCCCTTCACGCGCACCGGGCGGCCCTCGGCGTCGAGCTGCCAGAGGCCGCCGTTGGCCAGCAGCGTGCCGGCGTCCTCGATCTTCTCGATGGCGATCACGTAGCTGGCCAGCACCTCGTCCTTGCGGGTGTCGACGCGCTCGTAGCTGAGCACGTCGCCCTCGGCGTGGCCGAAGCTGTTGGCGCGCGTCTGGTAGACCGGGCGCTCGCCCTGGCCGGGTGCGCGCTCGGTGCGGCCGTCGGTGGGCTTGGTCGCCGCCGCCGAGGCCGCGGCAGACGGTGCGCTGGCGGCCGCGGCGGGGCTCGGGAGCGGCACCGGCACGGGCACCGGCACCGGGACGACGGCCGGGCTGATGGTCGTCAGCGCGCCGGCGGCGGCCGTGGCCAGGGCGGCGCCGGGTGCGGGGGTGCCGGGCGGGGCGGCGGTGGTCGGGGCGGGCG
>ERZ1066136.390-NODE-390-length-35877-cov-15.802719_pt1 | contig 35877 bp, 27 predicted proteins | sample MGYA00382783_ERZ1066136 | MGnify/ENA primary metagenome ERZ1066136 (study PRJEB33369, sample SAMEA5778366) | biofilm metagenome | biome: Industrial cooling water; feature: Water cooling tower basin; material: Biofilm | place: United Arab Emirates | collected... | reverse complement strand
CCGCCAGCCTGGGCAAGAGCGCCTGCTTCCAGTTCCTGTGGCTCAACACCGCCGCTTGCGGTGGCTTGGGCGGCTTCAGCAGCTCGAGCGCCCTCCAGATCACCGTGCAGTAGCCGCAACAGCGCTCTGCTGGGCTGACAGCTTTTTCGCGGGCCGCGATGTGCGGCCCGAGGGGTCAGCGCGGGCGTTCGACGGGGCCGGGCCAGGCGCCGATGCCCCCGGAGAGGTTGTGGAGGCCGCTGAAGCCCTGGGTCGAGAGGAATTCGCAGGCGGCGGCCGAGCGGCCCCCGGCGGCGCAATAGATCAGGTAGGGGCGGCCGTCCTTGGGCAGCTCGCCGGCGCGCTCCTCGAGCTCCTGGATCGGGATGTGCACGGCGCCGGGTAGCTTGCCCCCCTGGACCTCCTGGGCCGTGCGCACATCGAGCACGTGCAGGCCTCCGGCGGAAAACAGGCGCTCGGCGGCGCGCGCATCCAGGTCGCGCCACAGCCGGCCTTCGACCACCTGGTCGGGATCGAGGGGCCGTCCGGCGGCCAGTTCCGCCAGCAGGCGGCGCGTGGTCTCGAGCTCGCCGCGCAGCTCCTTGGCCAGGTTCTCGAGCCGGCGGCGGCCGTCCCTGTCGAGTTCTTCGAGGGCGGCTTTCGAGCTGCCGCCCGCGGACTTCTTGGAGGCGAGCACCAAGGCCAGCAGTGCGATCACGAGGGTTGCGATTTCCATGGGGCTGGGCGGGTCTGGAGGGATGCGGGGGGGCTGCGCCGTGGCCTGAATCGCGCCGCGCAGCCCTGCTGGCGGGGCTCGGCCGGGAGCCGCGCTTCGGCGCGGACTTCAGGGCTCTTGGCGGGCTTCGAGCAGGGCCACCGAGGCCGTGTAGCCATGCATGCAATTGGTGGGGCCCACCGGGCCGAATTCCCCATTGGCGAAAAATCCAGCGGCGGCCACGCCTGGCCCCAGGGCGCGCTCGAGCGCCCCGATGTCGTGGTTGCGCCGTCCGAACAGGCGCAGGCCTCGGCCGTTGCAGGTGAACAGCAGCGCGCCGCGCTCGGCCGGCGCCGACGGGCTCGCCAGGCCGCCGAGCAGGGCTTCCAGGTCCTCGCTGGCGCTGTCCGCGTCGCGGGCCTGGAACTGGATCGTCATGCCGCGCCGGGGCGCGTCGCCCACGGCGATCGCGCCGCGCTTGGGATCGACGCCGAGCAGCGGCCGCGCCAGCAGGTCGCCGCGCCCGAAGCGGCTTTTGGTCACGTCGACCGCCAGCCCGATGAAGGGCGCGTTGCCGAACAGGTTGCGCTCGGCCACGTCCAATTCCTGGAGCATGGCCAGCAGGGCTTCCATGGCGGGCTTGCCGCCCAGCTCCAGGATGAAATTCTCTTCGACCTTGGTGACCACGAAAGGCCGGCCGATCGGTCGGCAGCCCTGGCTGACCCGCGTGCGCAGGGCCACGTCGCCTTCGATCACCACCCCGAGGGCCGCATGGTCGGCCAGCCCGCGCTGGTCGAAGAGGTGGTCCTGGCCTGGGCCGCGGCCGCCGCTGGCCATGCCACCCGCGACCGGGGTGCCGGGGAAGTCCTGGTTGAGGCGCTTGAGGGCCGCCTCGGCCGGGAAGGCGTGCGGGTCGCCCAGCATCAGCACCCCGGCCCGGCGCGGGTCGAGCACCACGGGCTCCCCGGAGAGCAGCCACTCGCCCTCGTCGTCCTGGTCCACGTCCAGCCGGAAGGGGCGCAGCTCGGTGCCCGGCAGGCTGCCTGCGAACAGGGCCAGGCCGGTCTCCCCCTCGGCTTCCCGGCCGGGCCCGATGGCGGCCTCGGTGGTGCAGCCCAGGACCAGCGGGGCCCCGGTCGCCCGGGCCAGCTCGGGCCCCAGCCCCTCGATGGCAGCCCCGTGGTGGTGGGTCACGAAGGCCAGGGCCAGATCCGGCCGGCGGCCCTGCAGGTTCGAAAGCAGCTGTTCCAGGGCCGCCGAGAGCGCCGCCTGGGGATCCTTCAGCGTGGATAGGGAGGCCGAAAAACGCGGGGCGGGCATGGCGGGGCCGGCGGCGGCTCGCGGGCCGGGGCGGGCGGCCGGGATGATAGCCCCTCGGGCCCGTCCGAGGCCTGTTGGGACCTTGCGGGCAGCGTCCATGCTCCGGCCGAGGGCAGGGTGCGGTCCGCGCGCGTTCTGGGTGCCCTTTCGGCACCCATCCCCGCAGGCGCCAGCCCGCCGGACGGCCTCCCCGCAGTATCCTTTCAGGCCCCATTTCCCGGGCTTGCCGAGCCCACGCCATGAGCACCCCCGCTTCGATCGGTTCCGAGCTGCCCCTGCAATCCCAAGAGAGCGTGGTGATCCGCTTCGCGGGCGACTCCGGGGACGGCATGCAGATCACGGGCAACCAGTTCACGGCCACGTCGGCGTTCCTCGGGAACGACCTGGCGACGCTGCCCGACTTCCCGGCCGAGATCCGCGCCCCCGCCGGCACCCGCCCCGGTGTCTCCGGCTTCCAGGTGCGCTTCTCGTCCAGCGAGATCCACACGCCCGGCGACAACCCGGACGTGCTCGTGGCCATGAACCCGGCCGCCCTGGTGGTCAACCTGAAGGACTTGAAGCCGGGCGGCATCGTGATCATCAACACGGGCAACTGGGCCGAGCTCGACCTCAAGAAGGCACGCCTCGACAAGGACCCGCGCGAGACCGGCATGCTCAACGGCTACCGGTTGATCGAGATCGACATCAACCAGCGCGTCAAGGAGGCCCTGGCCGGCACCAGCCTGTCGCCCAAGGAGGTCCAGCGCTGCAAGAACTTCTACACGCTGGGGATCATGTACTGGCTCTACAGCCGGCCCCTCGATCCCACCGAGAAGTGGCTGGCGGCCAAGTTCAAGGACGAGCCCGAGATGATCCAGGCCAACGTCCTGGCCCTGCGCGCGGGCTACAGCGCCGGCGACATCCACGAGCTGTTCCAAGCGCGCTACGAGGTGGCCCCCTGCGACACCATGGCGCCCGGGGTGTACCGCAACATCATGGGCAACCAGGCCCTGTCCCTGGGGCTGGTCGCCGGCGCCCACCTGGCCAACCTCGAGCTGTTCCTGGGCTCCTACCCGATCACGCCGGCCTCCGACATCCTGCACCAGCTCTCGGCCTACAAGAACTACGGCGTGACGACCATGCAGGCCGAGGACGAGATCGCCGCCGTCTGTTCGGCGATCGGCGCCTCCTTCGCCGGCCAGCTCGGGGTCACGACCACCTCCGGCCCGGGCATGGCCCTCAAGACCGAGGCGATCGGCCTGGCGATCTCGACCGAACTGCCCCTGGTGGTGGTCGACATCCAGCGCGCCGGCCCTTCGACGGGCATGCCGACCAAGACCGAGCAATCCGACCTGTACCAGGCCGTCCTGGGCCGCAACGGCGACGCGCCGCTGCCGGTGGTCTCCTGCTCGACGCCGGCGGACGCCTTCGAGAGCGCGATCGAAGCCGTGCGCATCGCGGTCCAGTTCATGACCCCGGTGATCCTGCTCTCGGACGGCTACATCGCCAACGGCTCCGAGCCCTGGCGCCTGCCCAAGCTCGAGGACCTCACGCCCTTCCCGGTCACCTTCCGCACCGAGAAGGAGGGCTTCCACCCCTTCCTGCGCGACGGGAAACTGGCGCGTCCCTGGGTCAAGCCGGGCACCCCGGGCCTCGAGCACCGCATCGGCGGCCTGGAGAAGGACGCCGATTCCGGCAACATCAGCTACGACCCCAAGAACCACGAGCGCATGACCCATCTGCGCTGGGACAAGGTCATGGGCGTGCGCGAAACCTACAAGCCCTCCACCGTCAGCGGCGCGCAGCGCGGCAAGCTGCTGGTGGTCGGCTGGGGCTCGACGGCCGGCTCGATCCTGTCCGCGGTCGAAGTCCTGCGCCGCCGCGGGGCCGAGGTCGGCTGTCTGCACCTGCGTCACATCTGGCCGCTGCCCAAGGATCTGGCCGAGATCTTCGGGCGCTTCGAGCGCCTGCTGGTGCCCGAGATGAACATGGGCCAATTGGCGCGCCTGCTGCGCAGCGAATTCCCCAGCACGCGCATCGAGTCCTACCCCAAGGTCCAGGGCCTGCCCTTCACCACCAGCGAACTCGTGGCGCGCCTCGAAAGCGAGCTCGCCGCCGCCTCCCGGTCCTGATCCCGCCGCCCCGCCACCCCTCTCCCTGCGATCCCATGAGCGAAAAAACGACGGCGGTCCTGAACAAGAAAGACCTCAAGTCCAATCAGGAAGTGCGCTGGTGCCCCGGCTGCGGGGACTACTCGATCCTGAACTCCGTGCAGGCCGTGATGGCCGAACTGGGCATCCCCAAGCACAAGTTCTGCATCATCTCGGGCATCGGCTGCTCGAGCCGCTTCCCGTACTACATGGACACCTACGGGTTCCATACGATCCACGGCCGGGCGCCGGCGATCGCCACGGGGGTCAAGATCGCCAACCCCGACCTTTCGGTCTGGATGATCACCGGCGACGGCGACAGCCTGTCGATCGGCGGCAACCACACGATCCACATGCTGCGCCGCAACGTGGACGTCAAGATCATCCTGTTCAACAACCAGATCTACGGCCTGACCAAGGGCCAGTACTCGCCCACATCGCCCGCTGGGCTCAAGACGAAATCGACGCCCTTCGGGTCGGTCGACCGCCCCTTCAATCCGATCAGCCTGGCCCTGGGCGCCGGCGCGACCTTCGTGGCGCGCACCATGGACACCCATCCCAAGCACATGGAGGCCACCCTGCGCCTGGCGGCGCAGCACAAGGGCTCGGCCTTCGTCGAGGTGTTCCAGAACTGCGTGATCTTCAACGATGGCGCCTTCGAGGAGATCATCGGCCGCAGCGTGCGCGATGACCGCACCTTCGACCTGCAGCACGGACAGCCGATGGTGTACGGCGCAAACCACGACAAGGGCGTGCGCTTCAAGGGCTTCGGGGCCGAGTTCGTCGGCGCCAGCGAGGCCGAAGTTTGGGACGCCTCGATGCCTTCGACCGCCGCGGCACAGATCCTGGCCGAGCTCGACGCCGATCCGAACCTGCCCACGGCCGTGGGCCTGTTCCGGCGCGTCGCGGCGCCCACCTTCGACGAGGGCGTGCGCAAGCAGGTGGCCAAGATCCGCGAGTCCAAGGGCCCCGGCAAGCTCAAGGACCTGATCTACACCCGCGACTCCTGGACCGTCAGCTGACGGTCTTGGACCTCCGGCTGGCCCCCTGAGAAGGTCGATGCGGGCGCAGCCCGAGCCGCGAAGATCGCTCGTTGGCACGACTTCGGCCCGCCTTCCGACGGGCCCAGCGCCCGGGTGCCTGGCTGCGCGCCGACCAGGGCTCCCGCGGTCTTGCGCCCGAGCCCAACCAGGCTCCGCCCGAGCCGGCCCGGTCCGCACTCCCAGCCGATCAGCAGCCCGACCCGATCCTCCGACCGGCGCTCCCGGATCGGACGCCGCTTCCAGCACCGTCCCCCGACGGCGCCCAGCGCCCCCCCCGCGACCCGCCCCGAAAGCCCCCGACATGCAGCACGAGCGTCTCTCCCCCGGCGCCCACCTGCGCAAGAACACCAAGCAGATCCTGGCCATGCTGCGCGCCAGCGCGGTGCGCGCCGGGTTCGCCTGCGAATTCGAGCAGCCCTCCACCAGCAAGGCGCTGGCCAAGCTCGAGGCCGGCGGTCAGGCGCGCGGCTCGATCGAGGTGACCTTCACCACGGACGGCGTCGAGGCGCGTTATGCGGATCTCGGCGGGGCGACCCGGCAGGCCCTGGCGCTCTACACCGATACGGGCTGGATGATGGAGGAGCTCGAGGCCTTCCTGGCTGCCCTGCCGAAGGGCTGACTGTTTGAGAGAGAATCGGCCCAGCCGGTGAGGCTCGGCCGGGCCCCTGGCGGCCGCCGCCGAGGACACGCCCGGCTCCCGGACGCCGCACTCGGCTCGAGGCCGCCCGAAGCAACCCCGGGCGCCCGCCGATGTTCGTCCCGGCAGCGGGGCAGCGCCGGAGGCCTGCGCCGGAAGTCCGCTCCCCGGGGGCGGTGCGACCTTGGAGTCCTCGGGCGGCCTTCGGGCGGGCGCGGAGGCGGCAGATCCCGCCGGGCCTCGGCGGGCAGGGCCTGGCCGGCCCCGGGGGCGGGCCCTCGCGGCGCGGGCCGGCTGTGCTCGCTCGCCCCGGCGCGGAACGATCACTCGTGGGGCGGTCGGCCCTGGGCGTCGAGGTACAGGCTGCCGCGCTCGGGCGGCGAGCCGAACAGCCAGGCCAGGGCGCGCTCGACCACCGGCAGGGGCAGGTCGTCGTGCGGGTCGATGTCGAGTTCGAAGGGCTGCAGCAGCCCCGGGAAGTGCAGGCTGAGGCCCACCAGCAGGCCGGGGGGGTTCTTGGCATCGGGGCGCCGGCCGGCGGCCGGGGCGGCCGGCAGCTCGGGGGCCTGGGGGCGGCTCTGGACGCGGTGCTCGCCGACCTGGGGCGAAGCGGCGACCCCGCGCAGCGCGTAGGTCTGCTGGCCCGCGTCCCAGCAGAGGCCGGGCGGCAGGCGGCGCGTCAGCCAACGGGCCTCGATCACGCTGCGCAGCAGCTGCGCCGCGGGTGCTCCCTGCCCCGCCGGCAGGGCCGCGCCCAGTTCGGGCACCTCACCGCGGACCAGGGCCTCCGCCGCGGTCAGCAGCGGGCAGCGCAGGGACACCCAGGCTGGCTCGCCCGCGGGGCGCCAGGACAGGGCCAAGCGCGGCTGGCTGCCCGCGGGGCGGCGCTCGATCACATACACCGAGCTGCGCGTCAAAAGCTGGAATTCCGCGCTCAAGAGGGCGTGGCTGCGCGGCGCGCGCTGCGCCAGCCAGGCCTCGACCTGGGCCGGCAAGCGCGCCTCGAGCCGCGCGAGATCGCCGGCCTCCGCGCGGGCCTGGCTCGCCAGCGGCCCCGGCCGTCCTTCGTGAGCAGGATCGCTGGCGCGGCGTCGCTGGCAGGCGACCAGCTCTTCGAGGAACTGCGGCAGCGGCCGGCGGGAGAAGCCGGGTTCGACGTCCGCCAGCGTGCGCACGGAGGGCCAGGCGCGGCGGCAGGCCAGACCGCGCTCCTGGTCTTCGTGCTCGAGACGCACGAGCGCGAAGGCCTCGCTGCCCTCCGCCTCGCCCGGCTGCGGAGTGTCCTCGGCGAAAACCAGGCGCCGGATCATGGGCGGGCCGACGCGAGCGGCGTCGGCGAACTCGAGCGCAGCGCGCTCCAGGTTTCCGGGTGGGTCAGCAGGAAGGTGCGCGCGTCCCAGCAGCTCTCCAGCACCTGTTCTCGCTCGCCGCGCGCGCGCCACAGCAACAGCCGATGGGAGACCAGATCGTCGCCGCTCCCGGCCAGCGCTGCGAGGGCCCCGGGCTCCCGCCCGCTGACCGCCAGCTCGAGGCGCGCGGGCCCCTCCTGCAGGTCCAGCTCGATCGTCAGGGCGCTGCCCCGCGCGGTGTGCAGCAGCCCGAGCCGCACCCCGCGGCGCCCCTCGGGCAGGCTCAGCTCCCCGGACAGCGACCCGGTTTCGACCAGCAGGCGCCGCAGCAGCGGACGCAGCTCGGTGCGGGCCGCGTAGGCCCGCGTGGCTTCGAGCCCCGCGCCGCCCGCCTCCCGGCCGCGCTGCAGCCACTCCGCCAGGAACGAGTTGGGCGCCGGGCTGAGCCCGCCCAGCCCGGCCTCAGAGCAGGCCTCGATCAGGGCCCCGTGGGGCGCCGAGGGATCCCCCAGCAGGCGCAGGCTCGGACCGCCGGGCGCGCTCGGCGCGGTCCACAGGGCTGCCCGGGCGAAGCCGGCCCGGCCGACATCCAAACGGCGGCACTCGAGCTCCAGGAAGCCCCCGGGCACCGGCCAGAGCGGCTGCAGCCCGAGCTCGCCGCCATCCAGGGTGCACAGGCGCAGCGGGTGCCGCTGGCCATCCGCCGCCGGTGTGCCCAGCGCGGGCAATTCGATCAGGTGGGCCGCGAGATCGGCCAGGCCCAGGGGCAGGCGCTCCCCGGGCTCGATGGTCAGATCCTGGGGCGCCATCAGCCGCGCGAGGTCCACCCGCCGACCCCGGGGGTCGCCCTGGGACAGGGCCGCCAGCTCCGGCACGAGTTCGAGGCGCTCCCGTCCGCCTTCGGTGCCGAAGGCCCCCGGGCCGGTCTCCGCAAGCGCGGCGATCAGCCGCAGCCGGCCGCCGCCATCCGCGGCCAGGAACAGCACCGGCCCCTTCATGGGCGGCTCTCGAGCGGGGTCACGTCCGGTGCGAAGGGCACCCACAACAGGTAGTAGCGCTCGCTGCCCGTGTCGATGGCGCGGACCGCATCGGCGTCGAGCGGCAGTTCGAGATCCAGGACCCGTTCGTCGGAGCCGCGCCAGGGCAGATGCAGGCAGCGGGCTTCGAGGTCGCGGAACGGTTGGCCGAGCAGGTCCTTGTGGGGGTATTCCGCCTGCACCTGTCCGAGGCGTTCGAGCAGCGCGGTGAAGCGCGGCAGGGCCGGGGGCGGCCCGGCCAGGTTGGGGCGCGAATCCAGCAACAGGCCCAGCAGGCGCACGTCCTGGGGCTCGCGGTAGGTCTTGCCGTAGACGCCGTTGTCGGCGGCGTAGAAGTCCCGCACCGGCAGTTTTCCCGGGGCGGCGGGGCGCAGCTGTGGGTCGGCCGCGGGGCTTGCGGGGTGCAGGCGCTCGGCGAACAGCCGCAGGCGCGCCGGCTGGAGCGCCGCTGCGAAGTGCCCCGCCTGATACCAGCGCCCAGCCTCACAGAACAGGCGCACCTCCCGTTCCAGGCCCGCCAGGGGCACGTGCCCGGCGGCCGCTCGGGCGGCGGGGGCGAAGAGGAAGGCGTTGCAGCCGGCCGGCAGCTCGAGCCAGAGCAGCTTTTCGCGCAGCAGCGCATCGTCCTGGATCGCCAGGGCGCCGACCAGCGCATGGGCGCTCTCCGCGGGCCGGTAGCGTCGGGCCCAGATCGGGTGGTAGCGCGCGAACCACAGCCGTCGCGGCAGGCCGCGCTGCTCGAAGGCGCCCAGGGCCGTGGTGATCACCGCCACGCACAGGAGCAGGGCCAGCACCAGCGACAGGAGGGCCAAGGCGGGAGTCCGCAGGGCCTGCAGCAGGAACTCGTCCGCGGTGGCCAGGCCGGCGAACAGCGACTCGAGCCAGCCGGGCAGACCCTGCCCGGCGGCGGGCAGGGGGTGGGGGCGCGCCCAGGTCAGCGCCGCGGTCAGCGCGGCGAGACCCAGGCTCAGCAGCTGGGCCGCGAAGCGCAGGCGTGCGCTGCCCAGGCACAGCCCATAGGCGAGGGCGGCGAGCAGACCGATCGAGAGGCTGTCGCGGGGCGTCGCCCAAGGGGACAGGCACACCAGGGCCGCCAGGGGCAGCCAGAGCACCACCGCCGTGTGCAAGCAGCTCTGCAGCACGCGGATCGGCCAGGGCCGCACCATGCGTCCGGTGAAGGCGCAGTACGGCCCCAACCGGGGCAGGGGCGCGTGTCTCCTGGGCATGTTCGGGTCCGCCCGGCCAGTCTGGAGCGGCCCGGCGGACGAAACCAGGCCCGAGCCGGCCCGTTCCTCAGGCTGACGCGCTCGGCGCCTGCCCGGGCCCCAGGGTGGCTGCGCGGCGCGCCCTTGCGGCAGCCACAGGCGCGCGCTTCCGACCCCGGGAGGGCGCTCGCGGCGCGGGCCTGCCCCCCCGCTGGCGATCCGAGCCGAGCGCCGGCGGGCCGCTGCGCCCCTCCAGCCACGGCCGCTCGCCCGCGGGGCGCCCGGCCGCAGCGGTCTAGATCTCGCCCTGGTCGACCTCGCCCCCGGCGCCCGGCCGCGTGCGCGCCGGGGTCGGATCGATCTCGCGCTCCGCGGGAGCCTCGGGCGGCACCGCCGCGTGGCTTTCGGACGCTTCGCGCCGCGGCACCGGTTGCAGCTCGCGCACGAGCTCGCGCGGGTCGGTGGCCTGATAACGTTCGCTGAGCTGCGCGATGCGCTGTTCGCCGGCCTCCAATTCCCGTTCGAGCTCGCGCAGCGCGCCCGTGATCTGCGCCAATTCCGCGAGCTGCTGCTCGGTCGACTCGAGCTCGAGCCGGCTCTCGATGCGCCGGGCCTCGAGCCGCCCGAGCAGCGCCGCCAGCAGCGGGCGGCGGTAGTCCGCGCCGAGCTGGGCGCAGATGCGCTGGGTCTGGGCCGTGAACCAGCCGGAAAGATGGTCCTCGAGCCGGTCGGAGAGGTACCGCAGGCCGGCTTCCCCGAGGCGCTGCTCCTTCACGTGCCGGGGGATGGGCTGCTCCCCGGCGCCGGCGGCGCCGAACAGGCGCCTGCGCACCGCGGCCTGGCTGCGGAAGAACAGCCAATCCCAGAGGGTGCGCCGCACGGGCAACTCGCTGACGTCGATGGTCGGGCGCTCGGCCTTGACCGTCGCGCGCGGGCTGACCGCCACCAGGCCCTCGGCCGCAAAATCGGCCAGGGACAGGCGCAGACGCTCCAGGTCGCCCAGCCGTTCGTTGGGCAGCACGGCCCCGGCCTGGGAGTTGCCCACCGCCTGACGCAGCGACTGCTGCAGCTCGGTGGCCAGCTCGTTCTGGTAGCCGACCAGCAGGGGAGTCAGCTCCCCGTCGATCAGCGCCGCCAGGGAACGATCGCTCTGGAACCAGGCGCGCAGGGCGTTGTCGATTCCGCGGCGCGCGCGGTCTTCCAGGGAACCTTGGGCCGCCTGGCCCGATTCCATCAGGCGCCGCCCGAGGGCGCCGAAGGCAGCGGTCCAGTCTTCGCCCGCCAGGCGGTCGACCGCCCCCAGGAGCTGCTGCTGGTGGCGTTTCTCGCGCTCGAGATCCTCGGTCTTGACCAGCAGGGAGCGCAGGGCGTGGTGGCGGCACAGCCGCTGGGTCTCCGACAGCAGCAGGTCCGCCTGACGCAGGCTGTCCCCCAGGAACGCGACCAGGTAGTCGGTGCTGCTCAGGTAATCCGAGAGGTCCTGGATGAACGACTCGAAGTCCCCGCGCTCGGCGCGCGCCTCCTGCCCGCCCTGGCGCGTCCGCAGGCGCTCCGAGGCGGCTTGCAGCAGGTCGACCGGGTAGATCCGCAGGCGGCCCGACTCGATGGCGCCCTTGAGCGGCGAGGTCATCGAGAGCGTCTCGAAGGCCTCGATCACGCGCACCGGATCCTCGCGCTCGAGGCTCGGGGCCAGGGTGCCGTCCGGCTTGAGGTCGCGCTTGTTGCCATCCAGGTTGACCACCAGGAAGATGCGCGAGAACAGCTGCAGCAGGTCGTTGAACTCGTCGAACACCTGCTCGAGGAACAGGTTGTCGGTCTTGACCACGAAGATGGCGCAGGCGGCCGCATCGCGGAACTCGCGCGTCATGCGGTCGTAGCCGAACTTCATGCGGCTGTAGAGGCCGGGCGTGTCGACCAGCACGGCGCCCGATTCCGCCAGGTCCGGGGCCGAGACCTTGACGTCGATGCGGCGGATCGCGGCCGGGAAGTGCAGGGCCGGGTCGAAGTCCCGGCCCGAGCGCTCCTCGGCGCGGATGCGCTCGGCCAGCTCGCCATGGTCGCGGCCGATCTGCATGCGCATCGACGACGAGGAGCCGAAGGTCTGGGTCTCGCCGCTGTAGCGCGTCACCAGGAATTCGAGCTTGGGTGCGTGGCGCACGTAGACCATGCAGGGGTAGGCCGGCAGGGCGGTCACCTCGCTGACGTAGGACCCGCTGATGGCGTTCATCAGGGTCGATTTGCCGCTCTTCAGCGGGCCGAAGATCAGCACGTAGGCCTGTTGCTCGGCGACCTTGTCGGCCAGGGCGCGCAGGCGCAGGGAGACCTCGCGGAAGTCGGCCACCTGCTCGCGCGGGACGGGGGCGGGCCGGGCCGCGGCGGCCCCGGCGGGGCGCTCCTGGCCGATGCGGTCGGCGAACTCCTTGAGGCGCGGCAGCAGCGGGGCCAGCGCGGCGCTGAAATCGTCGCAGAATTGGCTGAGCAGGGTCTTCATGGCGAAGTCGATCCCCCGACCGGGGGCCGGGCGCAGGCCGGGAGCGCGCCGCGGAGGGGCCTGTTTCCACCGGCGCCGGGCCGGCGCGCGAGCGTCGCGGGTGCTCCCGACCCGCGTGGCGCACATCGTAAGGCAAGCGGCCGGGCCGCGCCGCAGCCGACCAGAGCCGCGGGCGGCGGCCGCGGCGCGGGGCGCTTCCGCAGGGGCGCCGCGCCCCGCTGGTCTGCAAAGCGGGTGCAAGGACCGTCGCCCGGGGCTGCTAGACTGGGAGGGTCTCAACCACCGCGACACTCCGCCGCGCCCCCCGGGCATGTCTCAGCAGCCGAAGTCCGAGAAAGATCCGATCCAAGCCGAGTTGGAAGCCGCCCTGCGCGCCGCCGACAAACTCGATTTCTCCGAGCCGCGCCGCGGTCCCGGCGGCGTGCATGGCTCGGGCAAGTCCGGGCGGCGCGGCGAAGGCCCGCGCCGCGGCGAGGCCCAGCGCGGGCATGACCTGATCAAGGGCACGGTGGTCGGCATCGACGCGCCCGATGCGATCATCGAGCTCGGTCCGCGCACCCAGGGCCTGATCGCCCTCAGCGAGTTCGACGAGCCGCCCAGCATCGGCCAGACCTTCGAGTTCACCCTGAACGGCCAGAAGGACGGCCTGTGGATGCTGAGCCGCCGCCGGGCGCGGGCCCTGGCCGCCTGGAACGAGCTCGAGCCGGGCTCGATCGTCGAAGGCCAGGTCAGCGCGGTCAACACCGGCGGTGTCGAGCTCAGCATCGGACCCCTGACCGCCTTCATGCCCGCTTCCCAGGTGGGCCTGGGTCACACCGACAACCTCCAGGGGCTGGTCGGGCAGCGCATGGCGGTCGAGGTGGTCGAGGTCGATCCGAGCCGCCGACGCCTGGTGGTCTCCCGCCGCCGTGTGCTGGCCGCCGAGCGCGAGGAACTGCGCGAGCAGGTGCTCGGCCACCTCTCGATCGGCGACGAGGTCCAGGGCCGCGTCTCCCGGGTGGAGAGCTTCGGCGCCTTCGTCGACATCGGCGGCGTCGAAGGCCTGGTGCACGTCTCCCAACTCAGCCACCGCCGGGTCGAGGACGCCAAGTCCTTCGTGGCGGTGGGCGACACCGTGCGGGCCAAGGTGGTCAAGCTCGAGGACGGCGGCAAGAAGATCGGCCTGTCGATGAAGGCCATGGAGCCGGACCCCTTGGCCGGACTGGCCGGCCGCTACCCGCCCGAGCGCGTGGTCACCGGTAAGGTGACGCGCCTGGAGGAGTTCGGCGCCTTCGTCGAACTCGAACCCGGGTTGGAAGGGCTGCTGCACGTCTCCCAGATCGCCCGCGGCGGCGAGCGCGTGCGCCGCGCCCGCGATGTGCTCAGCGCCGGCCAGGAGATCCCGGTGCGGGTGCTCTCGGTCGACGCCGAAAAGCGGCGCATCTCGCTCTCGCGCCTCGATGAACGGGGCGCGGTGCTCGGCTCCGAGGAGGCCGTCGACTCGGCCGACCTGGGCCGCGTGATGGGCGAAACCCAGCGCCCGGCGCTCTCGACCAACCTCGGCAACCTGTTCAAGAAAGCCATGGACCGGGGCCAGAGCGGCAAGCGCTGATCAGATCCGGGCAGCGCGGCCCGGGCGGCGCCCGAGCTGTGCGACCGGCCGGTTCCGCCGCCTCGGGCCCGCGACCCGCTGGCTGGGGGGGGCCGCGACCGCAGCTGCGCGCCGCCGCTCCCCAACCGCGCCGCTCGGCGCGGCCGCCCGCGTCGCTGCGGCCCAGGCCGAGCGGCTCCCGCCCGGGTCGGCGCGGCGCGCGGGCTTCCCCGGGCACGGAGCGCGGACCCCCGAGGGGGCGGGGCGCCCTGCGCCCGCGGCTGCGGAACTCGAGCGGCGCCCGCGCGGCGCCGATCCCAGGCTGGTCGGCCGGCGGACGCCGGCCCGAAGGCATCCGGCGGGCGGGTATGGCGACTCGGGCGCAGCCCGGGTCGATGCTCGCTCAACCGGTCGTCAATGGGGCTTTACGCCCTGCTCGCCGCGCAGCACGGTGTAGCCGGACAGCTCGAGCTCGGCCGGGGTGGTCACGACCCAATCGAAGCCCTCGGGCAGCTCGACCTCCGTCACGTGCCCGCCCTGGGGCAGGATCTCGACCACCGGGGTCGAGGTGTGGTCCTTGGCCTCGCGCAAGCGCACCAATACCAGCGGCCGCTGCCCCTGCTCCGTGTTCATCAGCTTCAGGAGGTGATCGCGGCAGTGTTCGCAGGTGATGCGCCAAAAGACCCACAGCCCATCGCCGGGGAGCTCTTCGAGCGGCAGCCAGCGGTCGAGGCCGGTTTCGAAGATCGTCTTCCCGACCCAGGCCTCGGGGTCGAGGATCACGAAGCCCTGGCTGGCCGGCGGAGGCGCCGCGGGGTCGGCCCCAGCGCTGGCCGCGGGGTCGGCCCCGGTTCCCGCCGCGGTCGGCTGGGCCGGCGCCTGTGAGGCGGCGGCCGGCCCCAGGCGCAGGTTGCCCTCGCGCGGCGTCAGCTTGACCTCGCGGCTGATCAGGAACGGCAGGGCCAGGCAGACCCCGAGCGCCGGGGCCAGCAGCAGCAGCGGCGCCCCGCGGCGCTGGCCAGCCTCCGCCAGACTGCGCCAGGGGCGCCGGCTGAGGAGCAGGGCCAGCAGGCCCCCGTCGATGCCAAGCATCGCGGCGGGGGGGATCTTGACCTGGCTGCCGAAGCAGCCGCAGCTCTCCGCGCCAGCGCTCAGCAGCCAGCCCAGCACGCCCAGGAAGGCCAGGTACTGCAGGGTCACCAGGCGCCAACCGAGGGCCGGGCGCAGCAGGGCCGCTGCCACCACCGCCAGCTCGATCCCGATCGCCGCCGGGAACAGGGTCCCGAGCGGGATCGGCAGCTCCCGGAGCACCGGGGGCAGGTCGTTGGGGCTGCCCAGGAGCAGCTTGAACAGGGCGCCGGCGGCGATCCAGGCGCTGGCCAGCAGCAGGGCCAGGAGGGCGGCGCCGCGGCCGGGGATGGGGGAGGCCATGGGGGGATTGTGGGCGCTGGAATCGGGGCGGACCAGCGCGGGCTTACGCAGCGGGCGGGGCCGATGCTGAAGAAACCCGCGCCCGAGGCTCCGGGGGCGCGCGCGCCTGCCGCCGGGGGCCACCGCAGGTCCCCCCCGCACGGTCCCCGGGGGCCCCGGCCCCCCGCGGGTCCCTGCGATCCCGGGCCGCCCGGCCGCCGCCCCCCCCGGCCCGGGCCGCCGCGGCGGCCCCCGCCGCCCGACCTCGGCCGGGGACCCCCGCCCGCCGGCTTCAAGTCCCCCGGCCCCCGGGTCCGAACAGGGGCCGACGGCGCCGGCCGAGCCTCCCATGCCCGATTCCCCGCCTGCGCCCCAGCCCGTCGCCCCCCCGGGAGCGATCGACTGCCGGATCCTGTTGGTCGACCCGGACGGGGAGGCCCGCCAGGCCCTCGAGCAATCCCTGGCCTCCAGCGGCCGCTACCAGGTGCACGTGGCCCACGATGCGGACGGGGCTGTGTACCTGCTCGGGCACACCCTGATCGACCTGGTCATCGCCGACGTCGACGCCGGCCTCGAGCAGGCCTTCGGTCTGCTGCGGCGCCTGCGCCGCGAACCGCGTTGGCGCACCCTGCCGGTCTTTTTCGTGGGGGCCAGCGGCGACGCGCCCCGGCGCGTTTCCGCGTTCCAACAGGGCGTGGACGATGTCCTCGCCAAACCGGTCTCCGTCCCCGAGCTGATGGCGCGCATCGATGCGCTGATGCGCCGCGTCCGGCTGGCGCGCTCCAAGTGGCGCGGTCGGCGCTACGAGCTGGCCGGGAACTTCCGCGGACTGGCCTTCTCCGATCTGCTCACGATCCTGGAGAACGGACAGCGCTCGGGCATGCTCTCGATCTTGACCCGGCGCGGCGGCGGCGCGCTGTTCTTCGAGGACGGGCGCATCCGCCACGCGACCTTTGCCACACTGCAGGGACCGGACGCGGTCTATCGGTTGTTTGCCGAAGCGGAGGGCGAATTCGAGTTCCTGTCCGGCCGCTCGGAACAGGAGGTTCCCCAGACGATCTTCGGCAGCCCGACCGGCTTGATGCTGGAGGCCGCCCGGCGCCTCGACCAGTACGGTGGACCCTCAGAGGCTCCCAGCGACTGCGCGCCGGAACTGCGCTTCCAGGCCGCCCTCGAGCAACGCCAGCGCACCAGCGCCGAAGACGTGCGCACGCTCGCGGAAGCCCTTTCCGATCCGTTCAATCTGGGCGAACTGGCCCTGCTGCGCGCCGAAGAGCTGGATAGCTTCTTGTCCGAGGTGCACGCGCCCGGCGCGTTGCAGCTGCTGTTGGTCGCGCCGCTCGAGGCTGGCGTCCTGGCGCTCAGCGCCCTGGCCGCGCCGCTCTCCGAGGGCCAGGTCTCGAAGTGCCTCTCGCGTTCGGCGCGCGCGCTGACATTCAGCTTCGCCGCCGGCGCCGAGCGCGTGCTGGAGCTCTTGCTGGTCGACCCCGACGAGCCCTACGAGGCCTTCGGGGAGCGCTGGCCGCCCGTGGACGCGATGATCTTCGCGCCCAGCGGCGGCGATTGGCTTTCGCTCTCGATCAGCTCGCGCGTGGCATTGTCCGCGCTGATCGCCCGCTGCCAGCCGCAGCTGGTCCATAGCCTCGGGAACCAGAACCTGACCGCGGCGATCTCCGAAGTGCTGCTGCAGTCATCCCCCAGCAGCGAGCTGATCAACGATCCCACGCTGATCAACGACCCCGACTGCGATTTCCGCGCCGTGATCGTCAGCGCGCTCGAGGCCCTGGAACAGCACCTGTCGGCAGCCGAGCGGCTGGCCCGGCCGGCCTGAGATCCGCCGCCATGGCCGACGAACGCCGCCGCATCCACCGCACCCGCCCCCCGGAGGGTCAGCGCATCGAAGTGCGCTGGATGCCCGCCAAGGGGCCCGCCCTGTCCGCGCACCTGTGGGACCTTTCCGAGCTCGGCCTCGGCGCCCTGTTCACGCGCGAGGCCGCGCGCGAGCTGCGGCCCGGCCTGACCGGCCGGTTGCGTTTCGCTTGTTTGGGAGCGGACGGCGAGCCCCTGTGCTTCGATCTGCCCGCCACCCTGCGGCAGGCGCGCCCGATGGCGGCGGGCTTCTTTGTGGGGCTCGAATTCCGCTGCGCGGAACTGCCCGGCGCAGCGCCGCCGGCCGCGCTTGCGGCCCTGCTCGGGCGCTGGCAACGGGAGCGCAGCGGCGACCGGGCCGCTTGAGGCGGCCCCGGCTGGGGGAGCCCAGTTCGCAGGACCGCCCCTGAGCCCGGCGACGTCCGCGCGGCCCACGGAGCGGTCCGGGCCAGGCTCTGCGGTCAGCCCAGTCCCTGGCGCTCGATCCAGGCCGTGAGGTCGCGCGCCAAGGCCTCGCTGCCCGGTGCGGCCAGCAGGTCGTGCCCGCGCTGGGGCAGCTCCTCGAGGGGCACGCCCAGGAACTCGGCGAAGGGGCGCGTCGAGGCGGGCGGCGAGACGCGGCTGTCCGCGCCGACCAGCACCCGCGCCGGAAGCTGCTGGTAGAGCGGCGGCAGCTCCCTTCCCCGCGCCAGGGAAGCCACCACGCGCCAGGATTCGTCCTGGACCGTCCGGTGGTACTCGGCCAGATCGACGCCCTGGGGGTTGCTCAGGAACAGCTCCGCCGCCAGCTGCGGGGTGCGCACCCAGCGGTAAGCCTGCTTTTGCATCCAGCCCAGGCGCCCGTCGAGGGGGTGGCGGCGCTTGAGGCCGCGCACCATCGGCTTGAGCCCTTCGGGGCCCAGGGGCGAAAGGAAGATCGCCGCCGGCAGGTCGCCCACGTGGAAGGCCTTCTCCTTGCGCAGTTCGAGGATCCGGCACAGGAACAGCGAGGCGGCCCCGTGGGTCACGACGATCGGCCGCGGCTCGATGCGTTCGAGGCGGCGCGCGATCGGTCCGACGTAGTCCTCGAAGTTGTAGAAGCCGAGTTCGCCCTTGTGGCAGGTGCTCTCGCCGTGGCCGGGCAGGCCGACGGCCAGGACGCTGAAGCCTTCGCGGGCCAGGGCTGCGCCGAGCGGCGCGGTCGAGCGCACGTTGCGGAACAGATCGTGGGCGATCAGCAGCGACCGCGGCCGCGCGGAGCCGGGCGGCTCGAAGCGTTGGATTTCGATCGTTTCCAAGGACAGCGGGCGGCTCCCTGGGGCCGCGGTTCCACGATGGAGGGCGTGAAAGTCTAGCAGCAGGCCCCGTCCGTCCGGCCGGGGCGGAACGGGATCGCTGGCCGCGTCCGGACGCCGCCGGGGGCGGTTCGTTGCGGGCGCCGAGCGGGCGGTCGACCTAAGCGCTCGCTGCCGGGGCCCGCGTGCGGCGCACCGCTGGGCCACATCCGGAAGCGGGCGCCGCGCGCTGGCCTTGGGGCTGAAGCGCTCAGGCTCGGCGCCGCGGCTCGCGGCGCGCGAGGCTGCGGCGCCGTGCCGGACGCGGCGCTGCGCGGCCGAGGGGAATCTGGCCTGACCGCGCGTGCCTGGGTTGCGTGCGCGCCCGCGTCGGGGGCGAGAGTCCGTCCCGGCGGCGCCCCGCCACCGAGGCTCCGGGAGCCCTGTCCAATGCTCCCGATGGCTCCGTGGGGCGCTCCTCAGGGGCAGCAGAAGAAGCGCCCCGGGCCTTCCCCGGAGCCGAACAGGTGCCCGCCGCGCTCGAGGGCCAGGAACACCTTCCGGGCGCGGGCCAGCCCGATGTTGTGTTCGGCGGCGAAGGCCTCGGCCGTGGCCCCGTTGCCTCCGCCGCGCCGCGCGTCCGGCCGCCGGGCGACCCACTCGAGGACCCGCTTCTCCAGGGCGTCCCGGGGCCCGGGGCCCGGGCCCTCCCGCAGCGCGCGCAGGGTGGCGCCCGTGGCCACCCGGTTGGAGGCCCCGACGCGCACCGGAAGCTCCGGTTCGCCCTCGGAGTCCAGGACCTGGTGGGGCCGCTGCGGGCTGCGGGGTTGCCAGGCGGCGACGACGGGCCGCGCCTGGGACCCCGCGCGCAGGCTGACCACCGCGACGTGCGGCTCGAGCGGGGGCTCGACCTCCTCGGCGGCGATCCGGCGCAATTCCCGGGCGGACTCCTGCGGGCGTGGCGCCCCGACCACGGTGCGGTCGTCCGCGACCCCGATCAGCAGCAGTCCGCCCCTCGAATTGGCAAAGGCGGCCAGGGTGCGGGCCAGCTTGCCGGGGCCCGGGAGGCCGCTCTTGAACTCCAGGCTGGCGCCCTCCCCGCCGGCGATGCGGCGGGTCAGCTCCGCGGCGTCGAGGTCCATCGCCCCCGATTGTGGCCGCGGGGCCGGTTCGCCGGGGCCCCCGCGGGGCTCCCGGCCCGCCCCTGGGCAGCGCCGGCCCCTGGCTTCAAGCCCCGGGCCGGCCGCCGCCGATGCTCCGACATGAGCGTCCCCGCCGCGATCGATCCGCCCGCAAAAGGGACCAGCCCTGCGCCGCGCCGACCGCGGCTCTGGACAGGCCTGTGGCTGGCCGGCGGGGTCCTCGGGGTGTCCATCCTGGTCACCGCCGGGGTGACCCTGTCGCAAGCGGAGGGCCTGTCGCGGGCCCCCGCGGCCAGCGCGGCATCCTGGCTCTTCTTCGCGGGCCTGGCGGTGCTGCTTTGCTCCCAGGCCATGCGCGAGCGTTCCGGCAGCGGTCTGTGGTGCCTCAGGGGCTGCTTCCTGATCCTGCTGCTGGCGAGCCCGCTGGTGTGGCGCAGCCTGGAGATGCGCAGCTTCGCCCTGAGCACCAGCGGGCTGTGGCTGGCCCTGTCCTTTTGGGCCGCTCCGCCTCGCTCCCGGGCGCCGGCCCCTGCGCCCGGGGCGGATGCCGCCGGCGAGCAGGAGCGGCGCGCCGCCTGAGGCCGGCGGCGCCCGCCCGCCGGGCGGATCGAAGGCCCTCCCGGGGGGTCAGGCCGGGTGCTGCAAGGCGGTCGCGAAGGCGCCCACCACCGCCGCGATGCGCACCGCATCCTGGATCATCCCGCGGCTGGCCCCTGCCTCGCGCAGGACCTTCTCGTGGGCTTGGATGCACTGGCCGCAGCCGTTCTGGGCCGAGACGGCCAGGGCCCACAGCTCGCGATCGAGACGATCCCCGGGCGGATGGGCGAGGGCCTGCATGCGCAGCCGGGCGGGCAAGCGCCCGTACTCCTCGTCCTGCACCAGGTGCAGGAAGCGGTAGTAGATGTTGTTCATGCCCATCGTCGCCGCGATGCGCTCGGCCGCGGCTTGATCCTCCAGGCCGAGCTCGTCACCGCACTGCTCGCGAGCGGCCGCCAGCAGCTCCGCGGAGCCGCTGGCGAAGGCGCAGGCGACCAGGGTTCCCAGGCGCTGGCGCGCGCTGAGCTGGTCCGAGGACAGCACCGTCTGCAGGTTGAGCTTGAGGTCCTTGGCGGCCTCGGGGAGCCTTTCGCGCAGACGGTTCAAAGCCGGAGAAAGCGTGAGCATGGCGGGCGCGGGTTCAGGCGACGTGCAGGGTCTCTTGTCCCTTGGTCCAGTTGCACGGGCACAGCTCGTCGGTTTGCAGCGCGTCGAGCACCCGCAGGGTCTCCTGGGGGTTGCGCCCGACGTTGAGGCCGTTGACCGTCACGTGCTGGATCACGCCTTGGGGGTCGACGATGAAGGTCGCGCGCAGGCACACGCCCTCGCCGCGGTCGAGGATGCCCAGGGCGCGGCTGAGGTCGTGCTTGACGTCCGCCAACATCGGGAAGGGCAGGTCGCGCAGGTCCTCGTGGGAGTTGCGCCAGGCGAAGTGCACGAATTCGCTGTCGGTCGAGAGGCCCAGGACCTGGGCATCGCGGGCCGCAAACTCGGCGTTGAGCTTGGCGAAGGCGGCGATCTCGGTCGGGCACACGAAGGTGAAGTCCTTGGGCCAGGCGAAGAGCACCAGCCACTTGCCGGGGTAGCTCTTGTCGCTGATGTCCTTGAAGGCGGTGCTGGGGCGCTCGCGGTCCACGGTGGCCTTGAGCTGGAAGGAGGGCAGGCGGTCGCCGATGGTCAGCATGGGAGGTCTGGAAGCAGGGGGGGTGGGGGCCCCGCAGGCGGGGCCCCGGCAACATCGCCCGCGGACCCTGATCATTCCAGCCTATTTTTCCATTCCGAGCGATCGGAGCCGGCTATCATTACCCCATGCAATCCGCACCCCTCCGCGACCCCAGCGGGCGGCCGGAGGCCGCCCTGCCCAGGACTCCCGCCAGGCCCCAGCGCGAGCGCCCCACGGTGCGCCAGCTCGAGTACCTGGTCGCCCTGGGCGAGGCCCTGCATTTCCGGCGCGCCGCCGAGGCGGCTTCGATCAGCCAGCCGGCCCTCTCGGCCCAGGTGCAAGCGCTCGAAGACCTGCTCGGCGTGCAGCTTTTCGAACGCACCCGTCGCAAGGTGCTCCTGACCCGTGCCGGGAGGGAGGCGGTGCGGCGCGCGCGCTTGGTGCTCGAACAGCTCGACGGGCTCTCCGACGCCGCCCGCTCGGCCCTCGACCCGCTCTCCGGCGACCTGCGCCTCGGGATCATCCCGACGCTCGCGCCCTACGTGCTGCCGCGCACCCTGCCGCGCATCCGTGAGCGTTTTCCTGCCCTGCGGCTCTACCTGCGCGAAGAATTCACCCAACGCCTGCTCGAGCGACTGCTGGCTGGCGAACTCGACCTGCTGCTGTTGGCGCTGCCCGTGGGCGGAGCCGACCTCGACTCCCTGCTGCTGTTCCGCGATCCATTCCTGCTGGCCCTGCCCAAGGACCATGCGCTGGCGCAGCGTGCCTCGGTGCGGGAAGACGACCTGCAGGGCCAAGAGCTGCTGTTGCTCGAGGATGGCCACTGTCTGCGGGACCAGGCCCTGGCGGTCTGCGCGCGCCGCGGCGCGCGCGAGGACCAGCGCTTCCGCGCCTCCTCCCTCGGCACCCTGGTGCAGATGGTCAGCAACGGCCTCGGGCTGACGTTGCTGCCCGAGGTCTCTGCGGCGGTCGAGGCCCGCTCCGGTGAAGGGGTCGTGCTGCGGCCCTTCGAGGACCCGCAGCCTCGCCGGGACGTGGGCTTGGTCTGGCGGCGGTCCTCAGCCCGGGCCGAGGAATTCCGTCTTTTGGGGGAGGAGCTGGTGCGGCTGATGGACGAGGCTTCCTCCGCCTCGCGCCACAGGCCGGCGGGCGGCCGGGCCACAAAGCGCTGAAATCCGCGCGGAGCCGAGGCGGGCCGGGGCTGCCGCAGACCGCTCCCACGGGGTTTTTTTGGCATTTCTTCACGATCCGGGCGGTCGTGGGGAAAGGGCCGGCCTGATCGGCTCCGATTTTTGCGCTAGAGTCGGCCCGCCCATCGGACCCCCCGGAACCCCGGGGGGGTCCCGATGCGTGCGCCGGGAGCCCCCCCGCCGCGCGATTTTCCCCTATCGGCCGGACTGCCCCCCGGCCGGAAATCCCATGCAGACCGCCGGTCCCCTGCCCAGGGCCGCGCTAGCCCTCTGCCTGCTCACGGTCTTCGCCCTGACCCTGCGCTGGTGGGCCCTCGATTACCTGCTCCCGCACCATCCGGAGCCGGATGCCCAGCTCGTGCTGCAAGCCCAGGAGTTCCGCAGCGGGGAGCGCGAGCTCGAGTTCGTGCGCTCGACCTACCCGCATCTGCTCTCGCGCCTGATCGCGCTGCTGCCGGTCGAAAGCTGCGAGCTCCCGCTGGAGCCGGCCCACGAGGATGCTCACCTGAAGGCCGCCGCGAGCCCGTACCTGCAGGGCCGGCGCGTGTGCGCCACGATCTCGGCCCTGGCGATCCCGTTGACCTACCTGATCGCCCGCCGCTGGCTTTCGAGCGCCGCCGCCCTGCTGGCGGCTGCCCTCCTGGCCACCAGCCTGCTGCACCTCAACTACTCGCAGCAGGCCCGGCCCCACGCGCCCTTCGCCACGCTGGTCTTGCTGTGCCTGTGGACGGCCTTGAGGGCCCGGGAGCGCCCCAGCCAGCCGCGCTTCGCCGCGCTCGGTCTGGCCACCTGCCTGGCCGCTGGAAGCCTGCATTCGGCCATCTGCCTGTTGCCCGTGTTGCCCTTGTCCCTCTGGCTCTCCGAGGGGGGGGCCCGGCGCCGGCCGGCGCTGCTGTTGTGGCCGCTGCTCGGCGGGCTCGCGTCCGTGCCCCTGTTTTGGCCGTTCCTGTTCGATCCGGCCCCCGCTGGGCCCTGGACCGAGGGCGAATCCCATCGCTTCCCGCACCGCCTGGAGCGGGCCTGGTTCGACGCCAGCGGATTCGCCAAACAGGCTCGATTCCTGTGGGACCACGACCCCCTGCTGCTGGCCCTCGGCGGCCTTGGCCTGTGCCTGTTCGCCCTAGACCGCTGGCGCCGCCGGCCCGACTTCCGCTGGCGCCCGCTGGCCCTGATGCTCGGGTTCGCCCTGCCCTACGGGCTGCTGATCGGACTGCTCGGCAAGACCTTCCCGCGCTTTTTCATCCCGCTGCTGCCGCTGCTGGCGATCCTGTGCGCCTCCGTGCCGGAGCGGCTGTGGACCCTGTTCGACCCTCGCCGCAGGCGGCTCCTGGCCCTGTCGAGCGCGGCGGCGCTGCTGCTGTTTCCCGCGTTCGTCGCCGGCCGGCTGGTCTACCTGCGCTCGCTGCCCGATACCTGGGAGCGCGCTGCCGACGACATCGGGCCGCTGCTGCGTGAGGCTTCCAGCACGATCGTGACCTCGCCGACGGTGGCGCCGCCGCGCATCCTGCGCGTCGACCCCGCCTTCGGCGCGCATTTGCGTCGCACACCCCAGCACCAGCCCTGGCTGTGGTACCTCGAGCGCCAGCGCCTCGCCGGAAAGTCCCTGATTGGGCCGCTGCTGCACGTGTGGCAGGTGGAGGGCCGCTTCATCGCGGACCAGATCCTGACCGACCCGAGCGGCCAGGACTTCGCCGCCAGCCTGCGCGGCACCGGCCTGCAAGCGGCCCTGTTCGGAGCCATCGACCACCCCGTGGCCCTGGACTCCATGCGCCAGGGCCTCGAGCTGCTCGGGGGCAGCACTTACTGGGTGCCGGAGGCAGGGCCGATACCGCGCGTGGCCTACCACCGCGATTACCAGGACGAGGACCTGCTCTTCCGCGTGCTGTCCCGCGGTTTGTGGGGCCCGGCCGTGCTGGTGCACCGCGCCGCGCTGCAGACCGCGGCGCGTTGATGCCAGGCGCTCCGGTCGGTCCAGGCTTGCCGCGGGACCGGCGGGGAGGACCGAGCGGAGCGCTGCCAACAGCCCGGTTCAACCTGGAGCCCACGCGGCCTGCCTCGCCCGCTGGGGATCAGCGCGCGAGCGGGCCGCGGGCCAGCGGTTTCTTGGGCACCGAGCCCACGTCCAGAACCAAGGCCTGCAGCAGCAGCTGAAACCCGAGGATGATCGGCATCGCGGCCAGCATCACCTGCCCGGCGCTGGCGAACCCCTCGCCGCCCAGGCTGCACCAGGTCCAGATTCCGTAGAGGCTGCCGAACAGGAACAGCGGCAGGCCCGCCAGGAGCAGCATCGAAACGACCGCAAAGTCGTAGATGAAGTAACGCCACAGCACCCGGCGCAGCAGGCCGGCCAGCAGCCGGGGCGGGAAGCCGAACAGCGTGCGCGTGATCGACAGGGAGGACTGCTCGTCCCCGTAGCGCGCCGGCATGGGCACGTCCTGCACCAGTGCGCGCAGGATGCCCAACTCGATCAACAGGCCGCTCTCGAAGAAGTACCGTTCCGGCAGCGGGCGCTGGATCAGGGTCAGCACGTCGCGGCGGATCGCCACGTAGCCGTTGACCGGATCGAACATCGACCAATAGCCGGAGGCCATGCGCACCAGGAACCCCAGGCCGGCGTTGCCGATCAGCCGCACGATCGGCATCGAACGCAGCGCCTTGGTGTCGACGAAGCGGTTGCCCTTGGTGAAGTCGGCTTCCCCGGCGACCAGCGGCGCCACCAGCGCCGGCAGATGCTGTGGATCCATCTGCCCGTCTCCATCGACTTTGACGATCACGTCCATGCCGCGTGCGATGGCCGTCTTGAAGCCGGTCTGCATCGCGCCGCCCACGCCGCGGTTGACCGGATGGGTCTCGACCACGAGCCGCGGGTCGCGCAGGCCGGCCAGGACGCGGCCCGTGCCGTCGGGGCTCTTGTCGTCCACGGCCACGATCAGGTCGACCCAGGCCGGGAGGCCGGCGATCACCTCAGCGATGTGCCGCTCGACGCGGTAGCAGGGGATGACCACCGCCACCTGCACCCGGCCGAAGGGGCGCAGGTCGGCAGCGGTGGCGTGGGCGAGTTCCTGCGGGGCAGCTTCCGGGGCGGCCAAGTCAGCCCTCGATCCGGAACGCGGGCACCTTCTCGGGGCGGTGCCAGGGCTGGGGCTCGATGCCGAACTGCGCCAAGATCGTCGGGGCGATGTCGGTCACCGCGATGCTCTTGTGCTCGCTGGTCACGCGGCGGCCCTTGCACCAGGCCAACAGCAAGCCCACATCCTTGTGGTGCGAGGTGGATTGGTCGTTGTTCCAGTGCTCGGCGATGTGGCGGCGCGATTCCACCGACCAGCCCGGTCGCTGGCGATGGCGGATCTTGGCCCCGGGCCCGGATAGACCGCCGCGCGGGACGTTCAGCTCGAGGAACAGTTGCTTGCCGCGGCGCTGGATCGCGAACAGGCCCTCGTCATCCAGGGCGTACAGGCCTCCGAGCACCTCGAGCGCCTGGGCGGCGCTGTCCTCGTCCCGGAAGTTGACCGTCACGTCCGGGTTCATCTGGTGCAGGACCTGATAGCCCGACAGGCCGATGGCATCGAACAGCTCGCGCTCGCGCACCAGGCGCACGACCGGATTGTGGATCTCGCTGCACGGATCGAAGGGCCGGACCCCCAGCCCGGTGCCCACGAGCACCAGGGTGTCGTCGGGCACGCTGGCCATCATTTCGCCCAGCACGCGGTCGGTGTAGCGGAATGCCTTGAGGATCCAATCGGCGAAGCGCTGCTCGTAGCGCTTGCGCTGCTCGACCCGGTCGAAGAACCGCCGGTCGGTCTCGGAGAGCTGCTCGGCGAAGCGGTTCGGTTCCGCGGCGCGCCAGTAGCGGTGCTGCACGTAGGCGACGTGGTTTAGGTGCAGGGCCGCGTATTGAGGCTGATGGCGCGCGTACAGCTCCTTGAAGGCCTCGTAGCCGATGTAGGAAGCCAGCATGGCGCGCTCGGGTTCCTTGTGGGCGCCGACCAGCTTCTCCGCGGGGATCTGCAGCAGGGTCTTGGCCACGGTGCCCGCGCTGACCCCCGCGCCCATGGAGCGCAGCAGCTTGCGCAGCACGGCCACGCCGTTCCAACCGAAGCCTTCGCTGTAGTTGCGCGCCGCGAGCACGGAGAACTCCTGCACCGGCCGGGCTTCCTCGGGGAAGCACTCGGGCGAGTCGGCGAGGGCCTCGGGCACGTAGAACTTGGCCGCTCCATGGCTACGCGGCGGGTAGCTCATCAAGCAGCCGAAGATTCCCGTGGAGACGCCCTGGCGGTCGAGCACGTCCCAAACGCAGCGCTCGCGCAGACTGGAGGTGTCCTGGCCGAAGCCCACGATGCCATGCTCGGCCGGCAGCAGCCCGGTGTAGACCGAGGGCCAGATGATCCAGGGGCTGATGTCCCTCCAGGCGCGCTCCTTGCGCGCATCCCAGCCGGGGATCCGGGTGTTGAGCAGCACGCCTTCGTCCAGGGCGCGCCGGAAGGCCGGCAGGTGTCCCTGGCCGGCGTAGGTTTCCAGGAAATGCCGCTCGGCCTCGTTGATCTCGAGGAACAGCACCCGCTGGGGACGTACGGGGACCGCGGGGCGGGAAGTCGCTTGTTGCATGGGTCCTGCTGGGCGGGCGGACCGGGGGGGGGGCAGGCCTGGGGGGCCCGAAAAGAGACCGACCCGAGAATACCCGCTTTTTGGGTCCGTGGGTCAAAGGGCGGTCCCCAGGGCGCGGCGGGCCAGCCAGCGCAGGGCCTGGGCCGACCAGGCCAGGGAGATGGCCGTGCCCAGGGCCGCCCCGGCCAGGCCCAGGCGGGGGATCAGCAGGGCGTTGCCCAGGACGTTGACCGCCAGGATCGAGAGCATGTAGGCGCTGTGCAGGGTCGGCCGGTTGCCCATCAGCAGGATCTGGCCGAAGGGCAGCCAGGCCGCCGCCGAGACGATCCCGGCGATCAGCAGCCCGAACGGCAGCCAGCCGGCCCGGTAGGCCGGGTCGCCCATGAGCAGATCCGCCCCCAGGGGGTAGCCGAGCACCGCCACCGCCCCCAGGCCCGTCAGCAGCCAAAACCCCTGGCGCCGGCCGCGCCGGATCAGGGCCGGCAGCCCGCTGCGGTCCCCGACCAGCCCCTGGGCCAGCAGGGGGTTGTAGTTGTTCTGCAGCACGGTCAGGACCTGGAAGACCCCCTCAGCCACGGCCACCGCCAGGCTGTAGATCCCCACCGGGGCGTCCTCGGTCAGGAAGCGGCCCAGCATGATCACGTCCAGGCGGGTGTTGAGCTCGAGCACCACCCCGGCCAGCAGGCCGCGCAGGCCGAAGCGCAGGTGGGCCGGGCTGGCCCCGATGGCAGCGCGCACCGGGGGACCCACGGTGGACAGGAACTCCAGCGCCAGCACCAGCAGGAGCAAACCCTCAGCGAAGGCGAACAGCAGCGTCACCCGGCTGCCGGGCAGCCCGCCCGCGGAACACAACCACACGCCCACGGGCATGCCCAGGTAGCGCAGCGACTGATAGACGGCGAAGGCACGCATGCGCTCCAGGCCGTTGACCACCCCGAGCAGGATCTTGTTGACGCTGAAGCAGAACAGGCCCGGCGCGGCGTAGAGCGCCATGTCGGCCAGCTCGGCGCTGCCCTGCCAGGCCGCAAACGTGCCGCGCAGGAAGACCAGGGTCAGGGCCACCGCGGCGGAGAGCGCCAGGCCCGGGGCCAGGGCGCCCCAGGCCAGGCGCCGGACCTCGGCGGGCGAGCCCTGTGCCTGGCTCACCGCGCGCAGCACCGAGCGGTCGAGGCCGCCGACCCCGAGCTGCGAGAGCACCACGTAGACGCCCCATACCAACTGAAAGCGGCCCAGGGTCTCGGCGTCGTAGCAGCGCTCGATCAGCGCCAGCATCAAGAAACCCGAAAGACCCAGGATCGCCAGCGAGGCGAGATTCCAGGCCACGCCGACATCCAGGCGTCGGGCGCGGGTGTCCGGGGTCGGTTCCATGGGGCTGGGGGGGGGGCTGCTCGGCTGGGCGCGCGCCCGCGCCGCGGACCGCAGCTCAGGATGGCGCCCGCGCCGCACGCGCGGCCGGGGCGGGCGCGGGTGGCCGGCGCCGCTGCGCGCCGACCACGCAGGTCCCGCGGCCAGGCGCTCCGTCAGTAGAGCTTCGGCGCCGCGTTGATGACGCGCAGGGCCTCTTCGCACTGGAAGCCGACGATCTGCGCGTACTCGCGGATCGAGGGCAGCCGCGGGCGCCCGTATTCGGCGGCTCGCCGCAGCGCCTCGTCGCGCCCGAGATGGCCCTCGCGCACCATGTTGGAGAGCATCACCTCGTCCTCGGTGAACCCGCAGATGGTGGTGTAGATGTAGTTGTAGAACGGAGCGGTGCCGTCGCCGATGCGCCAGGTGCTCTTGGTGTCGGTGGCGACTTCCCAGTCGTACTCGCGGCGGATCGTGCCCACGATCTCTTCCTCGCGCCAATCCAGGTAGTGGAACAGGTACAGGAAGTCGTCCTTGACCACGAAGGTGTAGTAGTAGGCCTTGAGCGTGTCCCAGAGCGACTCGTTCCAGTAGGCCGGATTCTTGAGATAGCGCTTGATGTAGTACCAGAGCAGCGCCATCTCGTTGCGCAGCGAGAGCCCGGTCAGCGTCATGCCGTGGTCATCTTCGCGGATCCCGCACAGGCCGGTCTTGTACGGGGTGTCTTCGATCATGTTGCCGGTGCAGAAGATCACCAGCTTGATGCCGGTTTCCTTCCGCAGCTGGCGGGCATGGTGATAAAACTCCTTGTCGCCGGCCGTGAACAGGGTCACCATGCCGACATCGGGCTGCTTGAGCCAGGCCTCCACGTTCTTGCGCACGTAGCGGCGTTTCGCGGTCAGGTTGGCGCTGCGCAGGATGTGCTCGACGCCGAGTTTGCCGCAGATCCGCGCCTGGTTGCGGCGGGCCAGGTCGGTGACCAGGCCCCAGTCCAGCGTGAAGGCCACCGGGTTCATGCCCAGCACCGTCTTGACGTAATGCAGTCCGTAGGCCGAATCGCGGCCGCCGGAGAAGGCCACGATCACGTCGGGACTGCCGTCCTTCGAGCGGTAGGGCTCGACCGCTTGGAGCAGGGCCTCCTTGCCTTTGGGCTGTATCCGCTTCCAATTGCGGCAGTAGCGGCAGACCCCGTCGCGGTCGAGGTCCATGAACGGGTAGGTGACCGGCAGGATGCACTTGCTGCAGCGGCGGACCTCGCGGCGGGTCTTCGAGCGGTCGTGGAGCGCCAGCTTGGCCCCGGGGCGCGGCTGGCCGTCGTTCGGCAGGCTGGCGACCGGAAGGCCGCGGTCGGCGCCGGGCAGCTCCCACCAGGCCGGCGTGCGGGGGGTGGGCGGAACGGGCAGCTCGAGTTCCTCCGTGCCCAGGTCGGCGAGGCGCACGATGCGCGCGGTGCGGGCCCGGATCTGGCCCAGCTCGAGCTTTCCGACCTGGCGCTCGAGGTCGGTCTTGGCGATCAGTTCCTGCAGGATGAAGCGCTCGGAGGCGAAGACCAGGAAGCTGCCGCGCTGGTTGCGCGCGGTGAACAGGGAGCCGGTGTTGCTGGCCAGGACCAGCAGGGGCTGATCGTCCAGGAAGATGGCCGTCGATGCGGAGCCGAACAGCTCCCCGAAGGTGGCCTGCAGGGCCGCGGCGACCCCCTGTCCAGCGGCCAGGTGCTTGCGCACCAGGGCCAGCATCACCTCCGTGTCGACGCTGTAGCGGCGGGTCAGGTCCGGGTGCCGCTTCCACAGGTCCTCATCGTTGACGATGATGCCGTTGTGGACCGCCACCGCGCCCGGAACGATCACCGGCTGGTTGTTGTCGTTGTCCGACTGGAACCCATTGGTGACCATGCGCGAGTGACCCAGGCAGGCGAATACAGCGCCCGGCTCCTTGGCCTGCACCCGCTGGAAACTGCTGCGGGCGTGATCGAGCATCTGCCCGAACTGGGGGTTGGCCAGGAAACTCTGGACCGACCCGGCCTGCTTGATCACCTCGACGCTGCGTCCGTCGTTGACCGCCAGGCCGGCGGCCTCGTTTCCGCGCGTCTCGGAGGCCTGGAGCAGGCCGCGCACCAGGCTGTCGATCAGTCCCGGGGCGATCGCCGCATCCGGACCGAGCAGCGCACCAAAGATTCCGCACATGGGGGGGAGGGGCGGGAAGTTTCCGGTCGGGCAAGGGGGCGGAGAATCCTACCGGGTGCGGCGGTACCAGAGCCGTTGAGGCCGGCGGCGGGGCCCTTGCCCCGGGGCTCCCAGATTGCCCTAAAGGCAGTGCCCGCCGGAGTTTAGCGCCGACGTCCGGCGCCCGGTGACCAGCTCACTTGGAGGTAGAAGAGACGCCTGATTTCGAGGAAAGGGAATTCTAGGTAGCGGGCGTCGTGAAAACTCTGCACCCCCAGGCTCCAGGCCAGGTCGGGGCGCGGGTTCCAGCCCAGGCGCAGGTCGGAGCGCCAGGATTCGGAGCCGATCTCCGGCTCGAAGTCCTCGGCCACGTAGGTGGCCAGGTCGAGCTCGAAGCCCCGGCCGAGGTCGACGTAGGAGCGCAGGTTGAACAGGTGGCGTGGGTATTGGCCATCGACCAGGGACAGGTCGCCCTCCGGGGTCACCGGCCCGTGTTCGCTCCAGTGGTAGCTGTAGGCGCCGCGCAGGGTCCAGCCGGGCAGGGGCGAGGCGTCCACCGCCAGCTCGCCCCCGCGCGCGTAGCCGCTGCCGGAGTTGTCTAGGAAGGGCTCGCCCAGGCCCGGGTCGAACCCGTCGAAGCGCACGTCGCGATAATCGTTGTAGTACAGCGTGGCATCGATCGAGAACCCGGGACCGAAGCTGCGGCGCCAGCCGAACTCGCTGGCGATCACGCTCTCGTTTTGGTCGAGGCCGCCCAGCACGACCTGCTCTTCGATCGAGGGCACGCGCACGGCCCGCGAGGCCGAAGCCCAGAAGTAGCCGAGCTCCCCAGGCTCGAAGCCGACCCGCAGGCTGGGCTGGAGGTCGCCTCCGGTGAACGTGTTGTAGAGCGCAACCAGCCCGAGGGCGACGCTCAGGCGCTGCTCGGGAAAGCGGAACTCGTCGGAAGCGAAGACGCGCACATTGTTCTGGCGCGTCGAATCCGCCGCGAAACCATCGAAGTAGTCGACTTCGCTGAAGATGCCCTCGTAGCCCAAACCGAACTGCAGCCGCTGACGCTCGCTCAGGTCCAATTGGCGGCGGTACTCCAGGCTGGCGTAGTCGATATCGATGTCGGTACCGATCTCGCGATAATCCTGCAGGTCCTTGGTATAGAACGCGCGCCACAATTCGCCGCGTTCGGAGTCCTCGAACGACAGCCCCAGCTGACCTCCCTGGGCGTCGTTCTCGCCCAGGACCGGGTCCGGGCCGACGCCGAAGTCCGGATAGTTCTCGGCATAGTCGTAGACCCTGGTCCAGATCCGCGCACTGCGGCTGTCGTCGCCGAGCCAATCGAAGGTCGCACCAGCGCTTTGGATGCCCCAATCGCCGAAACGCGCCGGATCGGCCTCGCTGGGTGGGAAACTGCCTGCCTGGGGCGCCAAACCGTCGCTGGAGTTGCTGCGCAGGAAGGTGCGGTAGCTCCAGCCCCGGTCGGCGCGGCCGCCGTAGCGCAGGGTGGCGAATCCGCCTTCGTTCGAGATCCTGCCGGATGCCTTGACGCCCTGGGTGTCGCTGGCGCGCTTGGTGATCACGTGGATCAGTCCGTGGAAGGCGTTGGCGCCCCACAGGATGCCGGAGGGACCGCGGATGACCTCGATGCGTTCGACGTCCTCGAGATCGATGTCCTGCAGCGACCAGCGCATGCCCGCGAAGAGCGGCGTGTAGACCACGACCCCGTCGACCATCACCAGCATCTGATTCAGGTAGGCCAGGTTGAGCTGGGCCAGGCCGGGGCCGAAGCCCCGGGCGGTCACGTCCCACTCCGTGTCGTCCCAGTGCGAGACGAAGATCCCCGGGACCATGCGTAGGGCCTCCTGGATCGAAGCGTGGCCCGAGCGCCGCAACTCCTCGCCGGTGATCACGTAGACCGCCGCCGGTGCGCTGGCCAGGCTCTCGCTGCGGCGCGAGACCACGGTCACGTCCAGCTCGAGCAGTTCGCTGAGGTCGAGCGTGGTCAGGTCCTGCTCCTCGGCGGACTGCGGCTCGGGTTCGTTCGGGGCTTCGGAGCCGGCCGCGCCGAAGGTCTCGATCAGCCCGGCACCGGCCTGTGCCAGCGCACGCTGCGGCGAAATCCAAGCGCAGATCGAGGCGATCAGACCGCAGGCGGTCAAAAGTCGGCGTCTCATGCCACCTCCTTGTGCTTGATCGCGTCGGCCGGGAGCCAGCGCTGCAGCGCCGCGTAGAGCGCCTCGCGGGTGACCGGCTTCGAGAGATAGTCGTCCATGCCAGCTGCCAGGCAGCGCTCTGGATCGCCTGGCAAGGCGTTGGCGGTCATGGCGATGACCGGCAAGCGCTTGCCGCTTCCGGCTTCGCGTTCGCGCAGACGCTGGGTGGCCATGTAGCCGTCGAGCACCGGCATCTGGCAGTCCATCAGCACCAGGTCGAAGGGCATGCGGGCCAGCGCAGAAAGCGCCTCCTCGCCGTTGTTGGCTACCTCGGCGCGGTATCCGGCCCGCGCCAACAGGGCGCTGGCCACGCGCTGGTTGACGGCGTTGTCCTCCACGATCAAGATGCGCGCCGAAGCACAGGTCGGCGTCTGCGTCGTGGTGGCAGCCGGCGTGGCCGGCTCCGTGTGCGCTTGCTCGCCGCTGGCGAGCAGGGTGCGCAGGCCGTCCTCGAGGGCGCTCAGCTTGACCGGCTTGCGCAACTGCTCCTGGATCCCGATCGCACGCAGTTCGCGGATCCGACCCTGGAACGAGATCGACGTCAGCATCAGGATCGGCACGCTGTCATAGCGGCTCAGCGTGCGCACGCGACGCGCGACCTCCACCCCGTTCATTCCGGGCATGTGATAGTCGAGGATCAGCAGATCCGGCGCTGGCTCGCTGCTTGCTTCGATGCGGGCTAGGAATTCTTTCGGTGATCCGAAGGCTTCCGTGGCGACCCCCCAAGAGGCCAATTGCCGGCACAGGGTCAACCGGTTGGTGGCGTTGTCGTCCAGGCACAGGATGCGGCGACCCTCGAGCTTCCCCGGCAGCCGCGGCCGCTGGGTCTCCGGGTCGGACACCACCGGGAACTCGAGCTCGAGCGTGAAGGTCGAACCTTCCCCCGGGCGGCTCTCGACCTGAATCCGGCCGCCCATGGCCTGCGCCAATCCGCGGCAGATGGCCAGGCCCAAGCCGGTGCCACCGAAGCGCCTGGTGGTCGAGGAGTCCACTTGGTTGAACGCTTGGAACAGGTTCGGGAGCGCCTCGGCTGGGATGCCGATACCCGTGTCGCGCACCGCCAAGGCCAGTTCCACGCGGTCGCCCCTGCGGCCGCGCACACGCACATCCAATTGAACCTCGCCGGCCGGGGTGAACTTGAGGGCGTTGCCCAGCAGGTTGGTCAGGATCTGGCGCAGGCGCGTCGGATCCCCCTGCAGGCGCACAGGCAGTTCGCTGTGCAACAGGGTGACCAACTCGACACCCTTCTCCTGGTAGCGGGGTCCGAACAGTTCACCCATGTCCTCGACGATGTCGCGTAGATCGAAGTCGATGCACTCGACCTCGAACTTGCCCGATTCGATCTTGGAGAAATCCAGGATGTCGTTGATCAGCTCCAGCAGCTGGTCCCCGCAGCGCCGCACCGTCTCCAGCATGTCGCGCTGCTCGACGGTCAGATCCGTGTCGAGGACCAGTCCGGTCAGCCCCAGCACGCCGTTCATCGGCGTGCGGATTTCGTGGCTCATGTTGGCCAAGAACTCGGCTTTGGCGCGCGCCGCGGCCTCGGCCTCCGCGCGCGCCACGATCAGGTGTGCGTTCGATTCGGTCAGCTCGCGGGTGCGGGCTGAAACTTCACGCTCGAGGTTCTGGCGGTGCTGGTCGAGGGCCCGATCAGCGCCCTCCAGGCGCGACAGCATGCGGTTGAAACTGCTGGCCAGGACTCCGACCTCGCCGCCCGATGTCTCGGGCACCCGCAGGGAGAGATCCGTGTCCCGGGCGATGCGCTGGGCGGCCTCGGCCAGGGCCAGGATCGGTCGCGCGATGCGGCGCGCCAGGACCACGGCCAGAGCCCAGGCCGAGGCCAGGCCGAGCAGGACCAAGGACAGCGAGCGCAGCAGGCTCTGCCGCAGTTGGCGCTCGAGCAGGCCAAGGTCCGCATCGACCTGGATCCAACCCAGCGGCTCGGAGTCGACACCCACCGGCTGCACCAGGCGCAGGTGCCCGCCGGAGAGGCGCTCGAGCGGCGCTTGCTGCTCCAGCACCGGATGGGGCAGATCCGGGCTGCGGCTCCAGCCGGCGAAGTGGAAGCCGCGCGCGTCGTAGATCGAGACCGAGCGCACGCTCGGGTCGGCGCCCATGGCCGCCAGGGCCTCCTCGGCATAGTCGCTCTGGCCGAAGTCGAGCGCCGAGCTGCTGTTGTGTGCGGCGGACTGGGCCGCGATGCGCACGGCCTCCAGGTAGCGGTCGCGGCCGAAGCGCCGCTGCGCCTCGACCTGCACGAGGCCAGCGATCGACAGGGCCAGGCTGGTGCTGAGCAGCAGCGCCCGGGCGACCTGCGCACGGATTTGGTGCATCGACTTCATCGCGAGAGGCCCCCCTCGTCCGCCGCGCCCGCCGGCCGGGGAGCGCGGCGACCGCGCTCCGTGTAGATCTCGGCCAGCTTGAGCAACTCCACCCCCAGGCGCAGGCCGGTGTCCTCCTGGCGATCGACGTTGATCTCGATCTTCAGCTTGCCATCGCGCTCCGAGAGCCGCACGAAGCCGCCCTCCTGCGCGAAACGCGGACTCTCCCCGACCAGCAGCAGCGGGCGCTCCCGGCTGGCCGCGATCGCCGCCAGCCGCTGTTCGTCGCTGAGCCCGTGCAGGAACAGCACGTGCCCCTCGAGGCGCTCGGGCGGTTCGCTTCGGCGTTCGACCAGGAACCCCCGGCCATGCAGCTGTTTTTTGGCGAACGCTGTGTCGAGGGCCGATCCCAACGGATCGGTGCCGATGACCACGATCCGAAAGGCATCCTCCGGCCCGCCGAAAGCGCTCTCGGGCCACTCGATGTACTTGACGAGGTTGTAGAGCAGCGCGGACTTGACCTGGGCGGGCGTGGTCCGTTGGCGCTCCGACGCGGGCTCGCCGCCCCTGCGCGGGCCAGCTTCCGGCCCGGCCAACACCGCCGCGCCCGGCGCCGAAGGCAGCCACAGCAGCAGGGCCAGCAGGCACAGCCACCCGCCCAATGCCGACTCGAGGCCGACCGAACGCTGCAGGCGCAGGTTCGGCTCGCCGGGCGGGGAAGCGGTCGGGTTCGAGGGGGGGGGCACGGGGGCAGGGGGATCGATCCCCCTTCGAGCCCGGGCTGGATCCACTTGAGCCACCCCGATCCGGGAATTCCCGGGTGGGAGCGCAGCCCATTCCAGCCTCCGCCCGGCACGGCTGCAGGCAGCCTCGGCGCCCCCTTCCGGGGCGGGCTAGGCGCCCGCGGCACGGGCCCGCCCGGCAAGCCGCAGCCGTCGATCCCCCCGGGGGGACCTCGGATCGCCGCGCCGATCCCGGGCCCTGTGCGGGCGGGTCCGGACGCCCGGCGGGGCCCTGCGGGGCGCGATCCCCGGGCGCGGGCCCGAGCCCGCCCAGCGAGCGGCCCGGCTCACGGGCGGCCGCCCGTCGGCGGGGCGCGCAGCCGGGCCAGCCGTCGGGCGCGCGCCGCGGCCGCCGGCTGCGCGCGCGGTTCGATCAGCGCCCTCGGCCCACGTGGGCCAGGGCGAAAGCGAACACGTC
>ERZ1066136.389-NODE-389-length-35945-cov-15.040039_pt1 | contig 35945 bp, 25 predicted proteins | sample MGYA00382783_ERZ1066136 | MGnify/ENA primary metagenome ERZ1066136 (study PRJEB33369, sample SAMEA5778366) | biofilm metagenome | biome: Industrial cooling water; feature: Water cooling tower basin; material: Biofilm | place: United Arab Emirates | collected... | reverse complement strand
GGCAGGGGCCCCGCGGCTCCCCGAACCAGGCGGCAACTACCCTGACACCGGGGGCAGGCCAACAAGCTCCGCTTTCTGCGGCCCTATCAGCTCAAGGCCATCCGGCTCCTGCAGGCCGCCGTCGGTGACGGCAAGGACCGCTTCCTCTTCGAGATGGCGACCGGCACTGGCAAGACCCTGACCGCCGCTGCCGTCATCAAGCTCTTCCTGCGCTCGGGCAACGTGCGGCGCGTACTGTTCCTGGTGGACCGTCTCGAGCTCGAAGACCAGGCGAAGAAGGCCTTGGCCGCGTGGCTGTCGGCCGACTTCCAGACGGTCATCTACAAGGAGAACCGGGACGACTGGCGTCGCGCGGAGATCGTCGTCACCACCGTGCAGTCTCTGCTTTTCAACAACAAGTACCAGAAGCTCTTCTCGCCCACCGACTTCGACCTGGTGATCTCCGACGAAGCGCACCGCTCGATCGGCGGCAACGCCCGCGCGGTGTTCGACTACTTCATCGGCTGGAAGCTGGGCTTGACCGCCACGCCGCGCGACTACCTGCGACGATTCGACACCTCGAATCAGGGAACGTGCGACCCGCGCGAGGCGGAGCGCCGCTTGCTGCTCGACACGTACCGCACGTTCGGCTGCGAGAACAGCCAGCCGACCTTCCGCTACTCTCTGCTCGACGGCGTGAAAGACGGCTACCTGATCAACCCCACGGTCGTGGATGCCCGCACAGGGATCACGACTCAACTGCTTTCCGACGAGGGATTCGTCGTCTCGTTCACGGACGATACCGGCGAGGACCAGGAGCAGGTCTTCAAGCAGCGCGAGTTCGAGAAGCGCTTCTTCGCTGACGCCACAAATCAACTCCTCTGCAAGACGTTCCTCGAAAACGCCCTGCGCGACCCCGTCAGCGGTGAGATCGGCAAGTCGATCATCTTTGCCGTCAGTCAGAACCACGCCGCCAAGCTCGCGCAGATCCTCAACCAGATGGCCGACCGCATGTACCCGGGCAAGTACCAGTCGGACTTCGCCGTACAGGTCACCTCCCAGATCCCCGATGCGCAGCAGTTCACGGTCAACTTCAGCAACAACAACTTGCTGGGCTCGGGCAACTTCATCCCGGCCTACAAGACCAGCAAGGCGCGTGTCTGCGTGACGGTCGGGATGATGACCACCGGCTACGACTGCACGGACCTCCTCAACCTGGGCCTCTTCCGCCCGATCTTCTCGCCCACGGACTTCATCCAGATCAAGGGGCGCGGCACCCGCAAGCACGACTTCCTGGAGCAGCTCTTCGACGAGAGCCTCAAGGAAGGCGTGCAGAACCCGCTCAAGACCGCGTACAAGCTCTTCGACTTCTTCGCCAACTGCGAGTACTTCGAGGAGGAGTTCAACTACGACGAGGTGCTGAAGCTCCCGCCACCGAGAGCAACGGGCACCGGGGAAGGCGGCGGACAACGCCCCGTGGTGGTCGGCGGTACCTACGAGCACCTTGGCGCCGACATCCTCTCGATGGTCAAGGAAGAGACCATCGGCTACGAGGGGATGAAGATCGACCGGATGTTCTTCGAGAAGTTCGAGGACGCCGTGCGGGCCGACAACACCATCGCCGCTGCAGTCGAGGCCGGTCAGTGGGATCGCGTGATCGACTACGTCAACCGCGAGGTCTTCGACAAGCCCGAGGAGTACTACACCCTCGACAAGCTGCGTAAGGCCGCTGCCGTGGACCGCCGCCTGACCCTGCGCGAGATCCTCGAGAAGGTCTTCGGGCTCATCCCCCGTTTCAAGTCCAAGGACGAGCTGCTGGAAGAGGAGTTCGCAAAGTTCGTCGCCGACTACAAGCCCGACGAGGCGACGGCCATCCCGGCGATCAAGACCTACTTCAAGGCCTACGTCACCAGCGGCCGCGTGCGCGAGATCATCGACAGCCGCCAGTTCACCGATCTGGCGACCAATCCGGTCTTCTCTACGCGCGACTTCAAGGCCGTTCCGCCGAAGTACCGCACCCTCGTCCCGGAATACGTCAAGGACTACGTCTCCTTGAACCAGTTCGCCGCCTGAAGGAGACCGCGTGCTCGACACCGACACCAAACGCCGCATCGACACCGCCCGCGACATTCTCGTGGGCAAGGTGCCCGACCCCAAGAGCCAGGTCGAGCAGATCACGATCGCGCTGATCTATAAGTTCATGGATGACATGGACGCCGAGGCCGAGGAACTGGGTGGGAAGCGCAAGTTCTTCGCCGGCGACTACACCCGCTACGGTTGGGCCAAGTTGATGCGCTCCGGGTTGGGTGGCCACGAAACCCTGAACCTCTTCGCCGAGGCCATCGCCAAGATGCCGGAGAACCCCGGCATCCCGCCGCTCTTCCGCGACATCTTCAAGAACGCCTATTTGCCCTATCGCGACCCGGAGACACTGCGCGCGTTCCTGAAGATTATCGACGAGTTCACCTACGACCACTCGGAACGCCTGGGTGATGCCTTCGAGTACCTGCTCTCGGTGCTCGGCTCGCAGGGCGACGCCGGACAGTTCCGCACCCCGCGCCACATCATCGACTTTATCGTCGCGATCGTCGATCCCAAGAAGACCGAGACCGTGCTCGACCCGGCCTGCGGCACGGCGGGGTTTCTGATCTCGTCCTACAAACACATTCTAAAGGCCAACGTCGAAGACAATGGCCAGAGCACGCTGACCCCCGACGACAAGGGACGCCTCGCGCAGAACTTCAAGGGCTACGACATCTCGCCCGACATGGTGCGCCTGTCGCTGGTGAACCTGTACCTGCACGGCTTCACCGACCCGCACATCGCCGAGTACGACACGCTGACCAGCCAGGACAAGTGGAACGAGCACGCCGACGTGATCTTGGCCAATCCGCCCTTCATGTCGCCGAAGGGCGGAATCAAGCCGCACAACCGCTTCTCGGTACAGAGCAAGCGCAGCGAAGTGCTGTTCGTAGACTACATGGCCGAGCACCTGACGCCCGGCGGCCGCGCCGGCATCATCGTGCCCGAAGGCATCATCTTCCAGAGCCAGACCGCGTACACGCAACTGCGCAAGATGCTGGTGGAGGAGTACCTCGTCGCCGTCGTCTCGCTGCCCGCCGGGGTCTTCAACCCCTACTCCGGCGTAAAGACCTCGCTCCTCTTCCTCGACAGGTCGCTCGCGAAGCAGGCGCCGACCATCGCTTTCTTCAAGATCGAGAACGACGGCTTCGGCCTCGGCGCCCAGCGCCGTGAGATCGAGAAGAACGACCTGCCTCAGGCCCGCGTCGAGATCGCCGAGTACCTGCGTCGCTTGCGCGCCCGTGAATCCGTGGAGGATTTCCAGCCGACGCTCGGGCTGGTCGTGCCGAAGGAGAAGATTGCGGCGAACGGCGACTACAACCTGACCGGGGAGCGGTATCGGGAAAACGGGACAAGGACTCATGCGTTCCCACTCGCGCCACTTGGCGAGGTGTGCACCATCAATCCCGCAAAGCGCGAAGGGCTCGCCTTGGCTCGCGAGACCTTGGTCTCCTTCGTTCCGATGTCTGACCTCGGGGAGAAGCGAATCGCCTTTATTCCCAAGGAGGCCAAGCGAATAGACGACCTGGGAGCGAGCTACACGTACTTCGCCGACGGCGACGTGCTGGTGGCGAAGGTGACTCCATGCTTCGAGAACGGAAAAGCCGGAGTTGCCAGAGGATTGACCAATGGCGTGGGGTTCGGATCAAGCGAGTTCTACGTCCTACGGCCGACGGATCGGGTGCTAGCCGAGTTCGTCTACTTCTGCGTGACAAGCGAGACTTTTCGCGGCCCGGCCATCGCTCAGATGACGGGTACCGGAGGCCTTCAGCGCGTACCCAAACGATACGTCGAGCAGTTCCGAATCCCCCTCCCGCCGCTGGAAGTACAGAAGGAGATCGTGGCGGAGATTGAGGGCTACCAGAAAGTCATCGACGGCGCCCGCACCGTTCTCGACAACTACCGCCCCCACATCCCCATCCACCCCGACTGGCCGATGGTGCCCATCAAGGAAGTCGCCTCGGTCGAAAGCGGCTTCGGATTCCCCTTGGATTACCAAGGCAAAGTCGATGAGGAGATCCCGTTCCTGAAAGTGAGCGACATGAACCTCCCGGGTAACGAATCCCGGATCGTGTCGTGGAACAACACCGTGTCCCGTGGAATTCTGCGTGAACTCAAGGGCAAGGCATTCCCAGCGGGCACCGTGATCTTCCCAAAGATAGGAGCTGCGATCGCGACGAACAAGAAGCGCATCCTTACGCGAGACTCAACCTTCGATAACAACGTCATGGGGGTTGTGCCGAACGAAACGCGATTGCTGCCTGACTACCTCCACACCTACCTCCTCGCCTTTGACCTGTCGCAATGGGCGAGTGAGGCTCAGCCGCCGTCGATGAGGAAGACGGTGGTGGAGGATCATGCGATTCCTCTCCCACCCCTTGCCACGCAGCAGGCGATCGTTGCCGAGATCCAAGCCGAGCAAGCTCTCGTCGCCGCGAACCGCGAGCTAGTCGCCCGCTTCTCGAGGAAGATTCAGGCCACCCTCGCCCGCGTCTGGGGCGTGGAGGCTGAACCGACACCGGCGGAGGAGGCGTAGTCATGGCAGTCTGGCTCGTTCGCGCCGGTGGTCACGGGGAGTTTCAGGACAAACTCCTGTCCGCGAAGCGGGTGTACGTCACCTGGGACGACCTCGACGTCAACCTGGCCAAGTTGTCCGACCGCGACGCGCTCATCGCCGCGCTAGGGCAACGCTACCCCGCCAGCAAGCCGAAGAAGCTCATCAACCACGCCAGCCAGATCTGGCCTTTCGCCCACGAGATGCAGAAGGGCGATTGGATCGTGCTGCCGCTCAAGATCCAGCGCGCGATCCAGATCGGGGAGCTGACGGGGGATTACACCTTCGAGCCAGGCGGCCCTTCACCGTTCTTCCACTGGCGCGCCGTGAAATGGATCGGGGAGGCGGTTCCACGCAGCCACTTCGGCAAGGACCTGCTCAACACCTTCGGCGCCTTCATGACCATCTGCCGCGTCCAGAAGAACGACGCGGAAGCGCGGTTGAAGGCGATGCGCAAGAACGGCTGGCAGCCGGAAACCGTTGCGCAGGTCCTGGCGCCGAGCGCGCCGACGCCCGAGGCCGACGAAGCCGCCGCCCTCGACCTGGAGGAACGGGCGCGCGACGGTATCGCGCGCCTGATCCTGAGTAGATTCAAGGGCAACGATCTCACGCGGCTGGTCGAGGGCATCCTGCGCGCGCTGGGTTACACCACTTGGCGCAGCCCGGCCGGCGCTGACGGTGGCGCCGACATCCTGGCTGGTGCGGGCCCGCTCGGCTTCGGCTCGCCGCGACTGGTGGTCGAGGTGAAATCCGAACAGAGCCCGATCGCTCGCCCGACCGTGGACAAGCTGCTCGGCTCGGTCAGCAAGTTCGGCGCGAACGAAGGACTCTTCGTCTCGTGGAGCGGCTTCAAGAACAACGTCCAGAAGGAACTCGCCGGCAGCTTCTTCCGCGTCAGGTTGTGGTCCCAGACGGAGTTGCTCGACGCGCTGTACGAGGTCTACGACAAGCTCGACCCAGACCTGCGCGCCGAACTCCCGTTGAAGCAGGTCTGGGCGGTGGCACTGACCGACGAGGACGACGATGGATGAGGCCGCCGAGCTGGGTAACTACCTGCCGCTCTCCTTCAAGAGTCCGAAAGAGCAGGAGTACATCGAGTTCCTGTGGGACGCCTTTGAGACGAACTACACCCACGGCAAGTACCAGTTCGCGTTCCTCGCCTACCACATGCTCACCATGAGCTGCGTCTACTTCAATATCTGGCAGATAAAGCAGACGCGGCCCGGCGACTTCGAGAAGGGACTCATCGGCTTCGCGCGGGACGAGAAGGCGCTGCTCGAAGCCACTTCGCCCTTCGTGTTCAGCGCCGTGAACGAGCGGACAATCCTGCGCTTCCTCAAGCTCATTGCCTGTGACAACGGCAGGATCGGCACGTACGCCAAGCTGGTAGACGACCGCAACGAGTCCGCCCACCCCAACGGCAACATCTTCTACAGCACCCAGGAGGCGCTCGATGCGAAGATCACCGAGATCCTGCGTGTGGTGGAAGAGATTCAGACCCACTCAAGGCCGGTTATCGAGCACTGCTATCGGGAGTTCTTGCTCCAGAACCACGACCCCGAAGGCCGCGAGTACCCCGAGGCGAACGACCAAATCCGCGAGGTGCTCATCCACGCCAATTACATGTCCCAGCGTGACATTGAATATTGCATTGCATTCGACATTGAGAGCCTGAAAGCAGAGGCAGGAATCGAGCAAATCCGAGCGATTCACGAGGCTCTCGCGAGGGCGTATGGCAGAGGACGTGGTATCTGAACGCTTGGGGACGGGAATCCTTAATCGTCCGGTGAGGCCCTGGGTTCTGTTTGAAGCTGGCTTGTGCCCTGGTCTGGGGGGTGGCAATGCGGCAGAATCGCGGCTCTGACCTGACACGGAATCTTGACGATTCGAGTGCTTAACGAGAAGCCCCCGGTGTCAGGGCAGTTATCGCGTCGTTTAGGGAGATGCGGGGCCCATCGGCCGTAGGCAGGGTAGGGCGCGGCTCTTGATGCTGCCCGTAGGGCAGGATCAGGAGCGTTGGATGATTAGAAGATGACCCGGGCTATCTCGGATCCTGGATAGAGGACGATTCCGCACCGGACGTGGAATTGCACGCCCGTAGCTCGGGCGGCAATGGTGGCTGTGTTTCTTCCTACAGCGGAAAGCGAAGCCGGCGAATGCGGGCCCGATTTAAGCATCAGAATCGTCGTCTTGTTGATCGAGCGCGGCTAGGTCGGTGGGGAAGACGTCCGCGTCCGTCGGTTGTTTCCGGTGCTTGGAGTGGATCTCTCAGACGGCGTGCGCTGGGTTGAGGATGGTGAAGAAATGCAGGAACTGGCCGATCGGGAGGCGACGCACCTCCTGGTCAAGTCCTTTGAGGTGGCGCTCTCACCCCCGCTCCGAAGGGGTAGGTGGAGTTTTTCACAGCGTTGTTGGCGGGTGGAACGCGCCTGTCAGGCGTCGAGATCGTCGTCGAGGTGCAGGTCCGGGTCCATGCTGCTGTGCAGCACACGCTGGATGAGAACCTCGGTGGTCGTGAAGGTGTAGAAGGCAACGTGCCTGTGAATGATGCGCGACCAGTAGCCGGGTCGGAGGGAGTCGCGAGGCTTGCCGCGCTCCGGGGCGGCCGCGCACTCCTGCAGACCGACGCCGAGTTCGTCGAGGTAGCGATCGGCCTGGACCTCGCCCCAGGTTCTGAAGCTGTAGATCCAGATCTCGCGAAGGTCGGCTTCGGCCCGGGCGCTGACGAAGAGGCGGCGCGTCAAGTGGAGGGCAGCCCGGCGTCCTTGCGCGCTTGCTGTTTGATCTTCTCCAGGCTGAGCGGGCCGGAGACGCCGCTGGCCTCGCCTTCGGTCAGGGCGAGGCGTAGAGCCTGAAGTCGGGTCTCGCGCTCTTCGAGCAGCCGCAGACCCGACCGGATCACGTCGGATGCGTTTTTGTAACGGCCGGACTCAACCTGGGCCGTCACGAAGGCGTCAAAGTGGGGGTCGAGGATGAAAGACGTGTTCCTGGCCATGCGGTGCCTCCCTGGGTTGTCTCCGACTAGGGTACCAGAATATGGTATTTCGGTCAAGCCGCGGGAGAACTCAAGCCCGAACCCAACTCAGCCCGCCACTGCCCGGAGGATCTCCTGGAGCGTCGTTTAGGGGAGGCTATCGGAGAGGCGTAACTTAGCCTCCTGGAAGGACTTGTGAACATCAATTGCACGGCATTAGCCCATCGGCTGTGCTGCATGGAAGAAGAGCTGAGGCGGGTCCCAGGAAGGAAAGGGCGATCATCAAGGCCCGCGGCGTGGTCGCTATACCCGCTCCCTGCGGCGGGCCTTCGGACTGAAGGCTGGCGAGGAGCTGATCGCGGAGCAGACCCCTGAAGGCATTCTCCTCAGGCCGGCCGTGAGCGTGCCGATCGAGCTCTACACCGAGGAGCGGATCGCCGAGTTCGCCAGCGACGGTGCGGCGATCGAGAAGCTCCTGCCTCAACTTGAGTGAGCGGGCGTGAGGGTCTTCCTGGACGTCCATGTGCTGTTTTGGCGAGCCAGCCCGGCAGCCCGTTCGCCCGGCTGATCGCCGCGGCGTGCCGGCATGCGCAGGTCCTGACCAGCGACGTCGCTTGCGCCGAGGCACGGCGGAACCTCGCGCTCAAGCGCCTGGCCTGGCTGGAGACGTTCGAGGGGCTCCTTGAGCGGCTTGAGGTCGTGTCTTCGGTCGTGTTCGCGCTTCCGGTGCGCCTGGACGAGAAGGATGTGCCGCTCCTGTGCGCGGCGATCCGGGCGCGGAGCGAGTACTTCGTGACCGGGGATCGCAGGGACTTCGGGCACCTGTTCGAGACGCGCGTCCAGGGGGCCCTGGTCATTACGCCGCTGCGACTGACGGAGATCCTGACCGGCCGCGGTGAAGCGGAGGGGGAAGGCCAGCAATGACCGAGCACCTGCCCGCCCTTCGCCAGGCCGACATTCTTCCCAACGGCGCCGGCGATGGCCGGCGCGGTCTCTAACACCTGCACGGAGCAGCTGCTCGCCCATCATCGCCGCTTCCGCAAGGCCGAGATGGGGGCGGCGAAGAGGTTGCAGACGAACGGAGCGATCTCTGAGCCTGCGTGGAGCACGACGCCGCGTGGGTGCTTCCGGTGGGTGCTTTTCCCAGACTGCGGCCTGCAAGCCTTGCTTCCGGTCGTCACACGCTCCCACAAGGCGGGGCCGCTCTCGTTTGCCAGTTGGAGCCGCCAGCGGCCCTTTGGCCGGTGACCCTGACACGACTTTGCGGACACCCCAACGGGTACGAAAGGAGCGGAACTGAATCCGACGATAACGCGCTGTGGGCCTGCTCTCTCGGCATCTGCTATCCGGCATCCGGCGGCCGAAGCTGTCGGTAGCGATGTCGATGGCTTGCCGCCGTTCAGGCCGGCGGGTGGACGGCGGAAAGCGGGGCGAAGGGGTGGTAGCCTGGGGGGGCCATGCGCGGCTGGATGCTCTCTTTCGGGCGGATTGCGCCCTGGCTCCTGGTGGTTGTGTTGGCGCTCGTTGGGGGCTGGTGGGTGCTTGGGCGGAAGGGGGCGGGGGGAGAGGGTTTGGGGACGGGGGCGGTGGATTCAGCTCGAAGCGCTGGGGAGGCGCGGGGAGGACTCCAGTTGGAGGGCGGCGGGTTGCTGGAGGGCCGGGTTGTGTTGGTGGATGGTTTGGGGTCGGTGGGTGGGGGTGGGGAGGCGGGCAGGGCGGAGGTCGGGGCGTTTGAGGTTTGGGTGGTGGATGGGCGGGGGACTTGGCGGTCGTGGGGGTTTGGGGCGGGGGAGCGGGGGCGGTTTGGGATCGAGGGAGCGCCAGAGGGGCCGGTGGTGGTGTTTGCGGCGGTGGAGGGGTTGGGGTTTTCGCGGCGGGTGGGCGTGGGGCTGCCGGGGGCTGGGGCGGTCGAGCTGGGGATTGAGCGTGGCGAGCGGGGAGTGGGAAGGGTGGTGGATGCGGAGACGGGGGAAGCGCTGGTCGGGGCGCGGATCGATTGGTTGGTCGGGGCGCTCGATTGGCCGCATGCGCGCTGCAGCACGGGGGTGGGCAGCGACGGGGGGGGTCGCTTCGAGGTGCGGGGGTTGACCGCGGAGGTCGACACGGTGGTGGTGTGGGCGCCGGGGTATCGGGAGTGCGAGGTGCGCGCGCAGCCGGCTGCGGAGAGGGCCGGCTGGGAGGTGTTGGGCCAGGAGTTGGAGGGCTCCGGGTCGCAGGTGGAGCGGTCGCAGCCGGAGCAGTACCGCTCCGGGCAGTTGGCGCCGCAGCCGCGGCGGCCAGAGCGGTCGCAGTCAGAATCTTCGCAGTCTCTGGCGTTGCAGGCTGAGGGTCAGGAGGCTGAGGCTGCGCGGGCTGGGGCTCTGCAGGCTGATGCGCTGCAGAGTGGGGCGCCGCAGGGCGGCGGGGCGGGTTCGGGGGCGTTGGATGCTGGGTCCCGTTACCAGGGGGCCGCGGAGCTTCACTTTGGGCTGGTGCGGCTGCGGCGGGTGGGGACGATCGGGGTGCGGCTCGAAGGCGCGCAGGATCCGCAGGAATTCCGACTGGGGGCGGGGTTCAGCGTCGGGGCTGGGGGGCAGGCGTTTGATGGCGGCGGTCGGCTCGAGCTGAGGGCGGAGCGCGAATGGCGCTTCGTGACCCTGCGCTGGCCTCAAGGCTGGGAGGACACGTACTTCGTCGAGCCGGGTGAGGACGGGCTGCTGCTGGAAATCGAGGAGGGACGCAGCCTCGAGGTGGCGGCGAGCGCTGCGTTGCCGGGAGGGGGTCCTCAGGCTGTGGCGGTGTTGCTCAAGTGGATCGATCGCCGGGGGCGCTCGGTGCGGCGCGCCGTGAGCTTGGATCTGTCCGCGGGTCAGGTGCCCCTGCGTTTGCCGGGGATCCACGCGGACCGGGTCGATGTCGAATGGAGCCGGGGAGCGGGTCGTTCTCTGGCGAGTTTCGAGCTCGGAGACGGGCCGGTGACGCGAATCGAGTTGCCGTTGGACAGCGGCAGGGGAGAGGGCGGGGGGAGCGCCTACGGGGGTGCTATCGGGGGCGGCAACGCGGGTGGCGACGCGGGCAGCAGTGCGGATGGCAACGCGGCTGGGAACGCGGCGGCCAGCGCGGGTGGCGACGCGGGCAGCAGCGCGGCTGGCAGCGGAGTCGGCAGCGAAAGCGGCAGCAGCGCAGGGGGCGTCGGCGGCCCCGGGGGAGTGATCGGGGGCTGGACCGTGGGCGTGGTCGATGGGGCCGGTCGGCCCCTGGCGCGGATCGAGGCGGTGCTGCACCAGCGCATCGAGGGGCAGACGCGGCGCGGGTTCGACGCGGGGCCCAGCGACGCGGAGGGGCGGCTGCGGCTGCCGAGGCCCCTCAGCGGGCAGGCGTTCGTGAGCTTGCTGGATGGGCGCGGGGGCGTGCTGCCCGAGCTGCCGCTGCGCGAGAGCGACTTCGGGCTCGAGGCGCCCGTGTTGGTGTTCGAGCCCCAGGGCCGGGCGGAGTTCGAGTTCAGGCTCGAGGGCCGGCCTCTGGCGGATGTGACCACGCGCTGGGAATGCGCCGGGGGCAACCTGCTGCTGCTGCCGCGCTGGAGCGACGCGGCGGGGCGCGTCGCCCGCGGGCGCCTGGGCCCGGGCAGCTATCTGATCTGGATCGAACACCCCCAGATTTGGCCGCTCCGCTGCGAATTCGTGCTCGCGGAGCAGCACTCGGCCCGCATCGAGCTGGTCCGGGCCGCGCCCCTCGACCTGGACGTGGCCGCGCGCCTGCCCGGTCTGGACCCGGGCATCCCGCTCGAGCTCGAGCGGCTGGATGCGCTCGAAGGGGCCAGCCTCGCGTCCTGGCCGCCCGCGGAGCTGCGCCTCGATCCCGACGGCCACCTGCGCCTGCCGCGCGCTCCGACCGGCCGGCTGCGGCTGCGGGCGGGGGAGCGCGGTTTCGAGTTCGAGCACCGCTGAGGGCGATCGGCGCGCGCGGTGGCTTCCGCGGTGCGACCGGCGCTGAGAGTCGCGGCGAGTCCCGCGGCGCCGGGCCGGCGCGAGGCCGATTCCGCCTAGGCAGGCCCGGTGCTGGCCGGTCGAGGCGCAGGAGTCAGCGCCAATCGAAGCGCATGGAAAAGCCGATGCGCCCGCGGGGAAAAGCGTTTTGCAGCGGTTGCCGTGGAAGCGCTTCAGGTCCCAGCCGATGTTGGTCAGCAGGCTTTGCAGCAGTTCGGGATCGCGCGGGCAGGCATCGCCCGGATCCCGGGTGGGCCCGGCCCTGGCCGCCCGAGGCGCTGGATTCAGCGGAAATCGAAGCGCATGCAATAGCCGATGCGCCAGAGGGGGAAGGGCGTTTCGCAGCGAAAGCCGTGGAAGCGCTTGGGATCCCAGCCGGTGCTGGCCAGCAGGCTTTGCAGCAGTTCGGGCTGGCGCGGGTAGGCGTCGCAGGCGGCGGCTTCGATGCCCGGGCCGAGCAGCTGCAGGCGCGGGGCGCCGGGGATGTGGGTGGTCCAGCGATCGACCTCGATCACCAGGCCGGGGTTCCAGGCGTGGGTCGAGAGGCTCGGGATCGAGCGCCGCACCAGGTCCTCGTGCAGGAAGGTGTCGAACACCAGGTGCCGGGCGGGGTAGGCGGTCAGGTGCCAGATCTCCTGCAGGGGCGGGTCCTCTTCGTAGGGCGGGATGCCGGCCTGGGCGGCGCGGTGGGCGATGGCCAGGTCGAAGGGTCGGCCGCGCGGCTCGGCTTCGAAGTCGACGTAGTGCTCGACGTTGAGGGAGTCCTGGCGGCTGGTGATGCGCGGCAGGGGATCGCTGGAGAAGGAGCGCAGCAGGGCGCTCGGGCTCTTGCCGGCGATCGGCTGCGCGTCCAGGGAGCGGCAGAAGTCGGTGCCGTCCGGGACCTGGCTCGGATCAGCGACGCGCACGAAGCTGGAGATCACCAGCGGCATGGCCGGCAGGCGCGATTGATGCTGCACGAACACGCCGGCCTTGAGGCTCAGCATGCGCGTCGGGTCGGCGGGCTCCGGGCCGATCACCCACAGGGCCACCTGGACGTCGGACCAGCGCCCGGCGATCTCGGCCGAGGTGTCGAAGTGGCGCTCGCGCAGCTCGGCCACCGAGCGGCTCCAGCGCGTGGGCGGCCCGGCACCGGCTGGATCCTGGGCCGGCGCAAACAGGCTCTGGACCAGGGCGCTGCGGCCCGCGCCCAGCCCGCGCAGGAGCTGCTCGAACTCGTCCACGGCGGCCTCCGCGGCCTCCAGGTCCTCGTCGGCGGCGCCGCGCCCGCGCAGGGCCTCGAGCACCGCCCGCAGGCCGCGCACCCCGGGCAGGCGCTCGAACAGGTCCAGGCCCTTGGCGCGGTCGAGCGCCGACACCAGGCGCTGGCAGGTGGTGCGCTCGATGCCCAAGAGCCGCGCGAGGCCGCTCGCGCCGCGGGCTTCGGCGGGCAGCGAGGCGAGCACCCGGCGCAGCTCGGAGCGCAGGCGGCTGGCGATGCGCTCCGCGTTGGCGCGGTCCTGGGGCGAGAGCGCGGCCGCTGCTGCGCCAGCCGCGGCGGGTCGGTTCGGGCTGGGCTGGGGCACGGTTCGTTCGGGGGCGGTCCGAGGGGCGCGGCCGGCTGGGCGCACCGGCCGGATGGGGTGCGGCTGTGCTGGGGAATGCCAGCACAGATCGGCACAGCGCGCTACGGGCAGCACGCCCAAAACCCGATCTCGGGCCGGAATCCGCCTTCCCAGGGCCTCTAAGCCGGTCCAGGCTCTATCCGGCACACCCCAGCACAGGGCTCAGGTGTGCCCGTTTACCCCACTTCGCCGCTGCCATGGGCCGCTCCTACCTGCTGACCCTGTCCGCCGTCCTGCTCGGGTCCTGTCCCGCTCTGGCCGCCGACATCCTGGTCCCCGCCGACTTCCCGACCATCCAACAGGCCATCAACGCGGCCGCCAACTTCGACACGATCCGGGTCTCGCCGGGCGTCTATCCGGAGCTGCTCAACTTCAACGGCAAGGCGATCACCCTGCAGAGCATCGACCCGAGCAACCCGGCCGTGGTCGCCAGCACGATCCTGCAGGGCAGCTACGACCCGCAGGTCGGCGTTTTCCCCCAGAACGAAGAGACCGCGATCACGATCACCAACGTGACCGCCGGGCCGGCGGTCGTGCGCGGCCTGACCATCCAGGACTTCGGCGACGAGCTGGGCTACGTGACCGGCATCAACGCCAGCGGCAACCTGCAGCTGATCATCAGCGAGTGCCGATTCCTGCGCAACGTCTCCATCGGGGGAGCGGCGACCGCCATCCGGGCCGTGGGGCCGGTGACCATCGCCGCCTGTTTCTTCCAGGGCAACGATGCGAGCGGCGGCTCGAGCGCCGTCGAATTGCTGGGCGGGTTGGCGCAGGTCAGCGCCTGCACCTTCGACAGCAACATCGGTTCGGAGGGCGGCGGCCTCAACTTCGCCGCGGGGTCGGTGGGCACGGTCTTCGGGTGCACGTTCACCGGCAACGACGCGGGCCGCGGCGGTGGGCTGGCCGCCCTGGCGGGCAGCACCGTCTCGGTGCTGGACTCGACCTTCAGCAACAACATCGTCAACGGCGGCTCGGGTGGAGCCGCGTCCGTGGTCAACGGCAGCCTGTCCTTCAGCCGCTGCCAGTTCATTGGCAACCAAGCGGTCGGCGGGTCCGGCGGCGCCCTGCTGGGCGATGGCAGCGGAAGCTTGACCGTGTCCCGCTGCACGCTGCGCAACAACGTCGCTTCCGGCGGCAACGGAGGGGCCATCACCCTGCGGGGTGGGGCCGTCGGCATCCTGCGGGAGTGCGCCCTGTCGGGGAACAGCACCCCGGGCGGCAGCGGTCTCGCCATCACGCTGCAGAACAGCTCCAATCTGACGCTCGAGCGCTCCACCGTGGCCGGCAACGTCGGCACCTCGGCCGCGCTGCGCCTCGACAACACGTCGGTCCTGAACGCGGTCAATTCGATCGTGTTCAACCACACGACCACCCTGGCCAAGGCGGCCACCGCCAGCGCCAACTTCACCTACAGCAACGTGCAGGGCGGACAGCCCGGCATCGGCAATCTGAACCAAAACCCCCTGTTCGTGAACCTGGCCAGCGGCGACCTGAGCCTGGCCGCCGGCTCGCCCTCGATCGACGCCGGGGATCCGGCCGCGGTCGTGGGCGGCAAGGACCTGGGCGGGGATTCGCGCCTGCTCGATGGCAACCTCGACGGCAGCCTGCGCCTCGACCAGGGCGCCGACGAGTTCGCCCCGCTGCGCTTGACCGTGACCGGCACTTTCGCCGCCGGCCAGACCGTGACCATCGCGACCCAGCCCGTTGGGGCGAGCTTCATCGCCGGGGCCCTGGTCGTGGGCGTCCAACCCAGCGAATTCCTGATTTTCCCGCTGGGCACGGTGTTCAGCAATCCGCTGACCGCCACGGTGCTCAGCTGGCCGACCCCGCCGGCCTCGGTCAATTTCACCGCCGGGCCGACCCTGCCCGCCGGTGTGTTCGTCTCGCTGCAAGCGATCGCGGTCAACTTCACCGGCTGGACGATCAGCGCCCCGGTCGAGCTGACCTCTTCCTGACAGGCCCAGAACGAAAGTCGGCTCGGGTTGCGCCCGAGCCGCAATCCCAACCCGCCGGGAGGCTTTGGGCCGGCGTCCGCCAGCCAGCCTGGGATCGGCGCTGCGCGCCGGAGTTTTCTGAGCCTATGCGCTGGTCAGCTGCGGCGCCGGACTGCCCACCGGCGCCGCAGCCCGCAGCGGCGCGTTGCGGCCGGCCGGGATGACCCGCCTGGCCGCAGGGCGGCCAACCAGGTGCTCCGAGGCCAGCGTGGCATCGAGGCGGGCCCTGCACCGCCGATCGAGCCCGGCTGAACCGGACGGCCCCTGCCCTTCACGGCCCGCGCGGGATTTTCCCCGCGCGGGCCGTGTCGTTTTCAAGCGGGCGCGGTGTTCCTCGCGGGGGGCTTCGGCGCTGGCCCCGCGAGCGCCGTGTGCCCAGGGCCGCTGCGGGGCAGGCCCGGGCAGGGCGAGGCGCCGCCGGGCTCCCGGCGGCGGGGCGGAGCCCCGCGCCGAGCGCTCCGGGCGCCGATCGGCCGACCCGCCCGGCGCCCGACCCGGCGCCCCAGGGAGCCCGCGGGCTTCGGGAATTCGGAGCGCCTCCTCGATCGGGAGCCCGCCGTGCGCAGGCGCCGCGCCGGCTTCCTGGGCTGCGGGGATCCGGGGTCGGCCGCGGCAGGGACTCCCGCGCCGGGGCTCGCTCTGGGATGATCCGGCCATGAATTCTCTCCGTCCGATCCTGCTTTTGGCCGCCCTATCGTGTCTGCTCTCTCCGCTGCCCGCCGCCCAGCAGGCGGGCTATCGCCTGCCGGACCAGGCCATCGTCGATGTGCTCGACGCGGCGCCCACGCCCAGCGTCGATTTCGCGCCGGATGGGCAGCGCTTCCTGCGCATCCAGCGTCCCGCGATGCCGTCGATCGCCGAGGTCGCCGCGCCTTGGGAGGGGCTCGCGGGCCTGCGCATCGTGCCCGAGCTGCGCTCGCGGCGACTGCTGGGGCTGGCCACGGGCATCGAGGTGCAGGACGTCGCCGGCGGTGCGCCCCGGCCCATCGCTCTGCCCGCAGGCGCGCGCCTGGCGTCCTGGGCTTGGTCCCCCGACAGCCGGCGCATCGCGCTGCTCTTGGCGGGCGAGCAGGGATTGGCCCTGTGGCTCGCCGATCCCACGAGCGGCGGCCTGACCCCGATCGAAGCCGGCCTCAACGCCGTGCTGGGCCGGCCCTTCGGATTCATCGGCTCCGGGACGGGGCTGTGGATGCTCGTGGTCGACCCGGCCGTCGAAGCGCCCGAGGCGAGCCGCGTGCCGCGCGGGCCCGCCGTGCAAGAGACCGCCGGGACCAGCGCTCCGCTGCGCACCTACCAGGATCTGCTCGCCGGGCCCGAGGCCGAGGAGCGCTTCGCCTACCTCGCCACCAGCCGCTTGGTCCACATCGACCTCGAGCGGGGCGTGCCGCGCACGGTCGGACCGGCGGCGCTGATCCGCGGCGTCGAAGCCTCGCCGGACGGCTCCCTGTTCCTGGTGCAGACCGTCGAGCGGCCCTTCAGCTACGTCCTGCCCCTGGAGAGCTTCCCCACGCGCTACGCGGTCTGGGACCTGGCCGGACGCGAGGTGCTGCGTGTGGTCGATCGGCCCCTCGGCGACCGGATTCCGATGGAGGGCGTGCCGCTCGGCCCGCGCAACGTGAGCTGGCACCCGGCGGAGCCCTCCACCCTGGTCTGGACCGAGGCCCAGGACGGCGGGGATCCCGCGCGCCCGGCCGAATTGCGCGATATCTGGTATGCGCGCGCCGCACCCTTCCAGGAACCGGCGCGCGAGCTGGCGCGCCTCGCCCACCGCGCCTCCGGCCTCTCGGTGCTGTCCGAGTCGTCCCGGCTGCTGGTCTCCGAGTACGACCGCGACCGCCGCTGGACGCGCACCTGGCTGATCGATCCGCGCCAGCCCGAGGCGGCACCGCGGGCGATCGAGGACCGCAGCAACAACGACCGCTACGGCGATCCCGGCACGCCGATCAGCATCCCCAACGCCCGCGGCCAGGCGGTCGTGCGCGAGCGCGACGGCAAGATCCTGCGCTCCGGCCCGGGCCACAGCCCCAAGGGACCGCGGCCGTTCCTGGCCCGGGAAGACCTCGGCAGCGGCGCGCGCGAGCTGCTCTGGCAGAGCGCCGAGTCGCGCTACGAGAGCCTCGCGGCCCTGCTCGAGGAAGGCGCCTCGAGCGCCCAACTGGTCTTCGCCAGCGAAAGCGCCAACGAGCCCACCAATTACTTCCTTTGGAGCACGGGCCAGGAAGCGCGCGCCTTGACGCGCTTCGCCGATCCGACGCCCCAATTGCGCCAAATCCGCCAAGAATTGCTCACCTACCAGCGCGCCGACGGGGTGCCCCTGTCCGGCACGCTCTACCTGCCCGCCGGCTACCAGGAAGGCGCCAAGCTGCCGCTGTTCATCTGGGCTTATCCGCTCGAGTACAACGACGCAGGCACCGCAGGGCAGGTGACCAACTCGACCAACCGCAGCCTGCGCATGCGCGGAGCCACGCACCTGGCGCTGCTGCTGGCCGGCTACGCGGTGCTCGACAACGCGACCATGCCGATCGTCGGCGATCCGGAGACGATGAACGAGACCTTCATCGAGCAGATCGTCGCCTCGGCCCAGGCCGCGATCGACGCCTGCGTGGCGCGCGGGGTTTGCGAGCGCGAGCATGTGGCCGTCGGCGGCCACAGCTACGGGGCCTTCATGACCGCCAACCTCCTGGCCCATTGCGACCTGTTCCGCGCCGGCATCGCGCGCAGCGGGGCCTACAACCGCTCCTTGACGCCCTTCGGGTTCCAGAGCGAGCGCCGCACCCTCTGGCAAGCGCCGCAGACCTATGTGCAGCTCTCGCCGTTCTTCGCGGCCGACCGCATCGATGAGCCGCTGCTGATGATCCATGGCGATAAGGACAGCAACCCGGGCACCTTCCCGACCCAATCGGAGCGGCTCTACTCCGCCGTCAAGGGCAACGGTGGCGTGGCGCGGCTGGTGATGCTGCCCGCCGAGGACCACGGCTACCAGGCGCGCGAGTCCTGCCTGCATGCGATCGCCGAGATGATCGATTGGTGCGAACGCTTCGTGCGCCCCGAGCCGGCTTCCCCCGCGGAGGCCGCGGCGCCGCGCTGATCCGACGCGGCGCGCGCGCCGCCTCCGCTGCGCGGGTGCCGGAGGCGGCCCAGCGCGAGCGCCCTGACCTCGGGGCTGCGGTCCAAGCAGCCCCGGAAAGCCTGGGGGGCGCGGCAGGCCCGGTCCGAGGCGCTTCGCCCCGGATCCTCCGGCCCCCGGGGGCGGCCCGGGAACGGCGCGCTAGGCGGTGCTCGCGACCGCACCCTCGCGGGCCGGCGCGACAGCGCGCGGGCGCTGCTTCGTCCGCCGCTCGCTCGGAGCGATCTGGCCGGAGCGGCTTCGAATCCCGGCCCGGGTCCGCAGCGGGGCCGCAGGCCATCGCCTGCGACGGCGCACCAAGCTGCCCAGCGGCCGACTCCCGCGGAATACTCCGCCGCCGTCCCCGAATCAGGCCGGCCTGGGCGTCCACGCTCGGCCCGGGCCTCCCCAAGACGCAGCATGCCCCGGCTGCGTTGCCCGGGCGCGGCAGCGGCTCGACGGGAGCAACCTCCTCGCCCGGCGTGTTCAGCGTCCGATCCGCCCCCCCATGATCCTCGAGCTCGACTCGGTCAGGAAGTCCTACGGCCGCTTCGAAGCCCTGGCGGGCTTGAGCGTTTCCGTGGCGCCAGGGGCGGTCGGGTTGCTAGGCCCGAACGGCGCCGGCAAGAGCACCCTGATCAAGGCCCTGCTCGGGTTGGTGGCGCTCTCCTCGGGCAGCGCCAAGGTGCTCGGTCTCGACGTGCGGCGGGATGCCTCGGCGATCCGCGAGCGCATCGGCTACATGCCGGAAGACGACTGCAACCTCGCCGGGTTGCCCGGCGTGCAGTCGGTGGCCATGGCGGGCGAATTGGCCGGGCTGCCGGCCCGCACGGCCCTGCGCCGCGCCCACGAGATCCTGGACCTGGTCTGGCTGGCGGAGGAGCGCTACCGGCCGGTCGAAACTTATTCGACCGGCATGCGCCAGCGGATCAAGCTGGCCCAGGCATTGATCCACGCGCCCAAGCTGGTTTTTCTCGATGAGCCCACCGACGGGCTCGATCCCGCCGGCCGGGTGCGCATGCTGCGCTTGATCCGCAGTTTGGTGGACAAGCACGGGCTTTCGGTGGTGCTTTCGACCCACATCCTCAGCGATGTGGAGCAGATCTGCGATGCGGCCTTGATCCTCGGGCGCGGCCGGTTGCTGATGTACGACACGATCGCCCGCCTGCAGGAGAGCGTCGAACCGGGCCTAAGCCTGCGCAGCGCGGGCGAGATCCGGCCCCTGGCCGAGACGCTGGCCGCCGCAGGCCACCGCGTCGATGTGCTCAGCCCGGAATCGGCCTTCCTGCACGGCCACGGGGACCTCGCAACCGCCGTGCTGGCGGCGGCCCACAGCAGCGGCGTCTCTCTGCGCGAGCTGGCCAAGAGCCGCAACAGTCTCGAGGACATCTACCTCGAGGCGGTGCGCGCGACCTCCGACCCGGTACCCGCGGGGGCCGCCCCCCATTCCGCACCCGCGACCCGCGAGGCGCCCTGACATGCCCATCGCCGAACTCGGATATCGACCCTGGGAGGGTCGCCGCACCGGGCGCCTGGCGCGCGCCTGGGCCATCGCCCGCGCCGAAATCGGCATCGCCCAGCAGTCGAGCCGGCTGCTGCGCCGCTTCCTGCTCTTCGCCTGGCTCCCGATCCTGTACTTCTGCCCGTTCTTCCTGGCATTCGGCGCGGTCGCCGATCCGACCCGGGATCCGAACGCCGGCGGCCTCCTGGCGCAGATCGCCGGCTCGCTGCTGCCGCCCGAGTCCTTGGCCAAGCTGCGCGCCACGCCGGAGACGACCCTGCCAGCCGTGTGGAGCCTGGCCTTCTTCCTCTTCTTCACCTACACACAAAGCCTGTTTTCGATGGTGGTCGTGGCCATCGTCGGCCCGCCCCTGATCGCCAAGGATCTGCGCAGCAAGGCCTTCCTGGTCTACCTGAGCAAGCCGATCGCCCCCTGGCAGTATCTGCTGGGCAAGCTGGCGACCGTGGCCTTCTTCGTCCTGGCGATGACGCTGTTCCCCGGCCTGTTCCTGTATGGGGTCGGCGTGGCCCTGTCCCCCAGTTTGACCACCGCCGCCAACACGCTGCCGGTCCTGCTGCAGGTGGTGCTGGCCTCCCTGGCGATCGCGCTGCCCACCGGCCTGCTGGTGCTGCTGCTCTCCACCTGGACCAAGGACCGCCGCCTGGCCACCTTCACCTGGGTGGCTTTGTGGGTCTTCGGCGAGTTCGCCTTCCGGGTCCTGGACACGTCGGCGCGCTTCGCGCCGGATGCGGAGCGGCCCCACTGGGCGGGGCTGCTGTCGATGCGCGAGCTCACCACCCGCACCGCGGCCGGCATCTTCGATGTGCGCGGCAGCCTCGAGCGCCTGCTGAGCTCCCTGTCCGATTCGGAGGGGGTGTTCCAGGAGCGCATCCTGCAGCTCGCAGCCGGCGCGGGCGAAGCCCGTTTGGTCGGCGGCCAGATGGATCAGGCCGCCCTGGTGCTCGGCCGGGACGGCTACCCGCCGGCGGTCTTCATGGGCATGCTGCTGCTGCTGTCGATCGCCTCCGCCCTGGTCGTGCTGCGCCGGGCCCACCGGCAGGTGCGCATCTGATGGCCGCCCTGCTCGAACTCTCCGGGGTCACCAAGCTCTATGGGCTGGTGATCGGTCTCAACGACGTGCAGCTGACCCTCGAGCCCGGCGTCAACGGGCTGCTCGGCCCCAACGGCGCCGGCAAGTCCACGCTGCTCAAGCTCCTGACCGGCCAGCTGCGCCCCAGCGAAGGCCGCGTGCGCGTGCTCGGGGAGGACCCCTGGAACAACCCCCGGCTGCTGGCGCGCCTGGGCCTGTGCCCCGAGCAGGACGCCTTCTACGACCAGCTCAGCGCGCTCGAATTCGTGACCAGCCTGGCGCGGCTCTCCGGCCTGGGCTCCGCCGCCGGCGAGCGCGCCCGGGCGGCCCTGGCCCGCGTCGGCGCCAGCGAATTCATGCACCGTCCGATCGCCGGCTACTCGAAGGGCATGCGCCAGCGCACCAAGCTGGCCCAGGCGATCGTGCACGATCCGGAGTTCCTGATCCTGGACGAGCCCCTGACCGGAACCGACCCGGTCTGCCGCCGCGAGATCGTCGACCTGGTGATCGAGCTCGGGCGCCAGGGCAAGAGCATCCTGGTGGCCAGCCACGTGCTGCACGAGGTGCAGGCCATGACCGACCGCTTCGTGCTCATGTACGGCGGGCGCGTTTTGGCTTCCGGGCGCGTGGGCGAGATCCGCGCCCTGATGAACCACGTGCCGCACCGCATCCGCGTGCGCTGCGCGGATGCCAAGGTCCTGGCGCAGGCCCTGCTGGCACATCTGCCGGTGGATGGCCTCGAGATCGACGCCCGGCGCGGCGAGCTGGTGGCGCTCACCCGCGAACCCTCCGCCTTTTTCGCCGGATTCCCGGCGGTGGCCCTGGCCAGCGCCGTCCCGATCCACGAGATCGAGTCGGCCGACGACCGTCTGGACGCCGTGTTCCAATACCTGATGGAAAGCGAGTGATGGGCGAACTGATCCGGCTCCAAATCCGTCAGATGCTCGGTGGCCGCCGCCGTTGGCTGGTGCTGCTGGCGCTCAGCCTGCCCGTGCTGTTGACCCTGGCCTTGCGCCTGACCGGGGCCCTCGGTGGGGCCGAAGGGCAGCGAAACGAGGACCACCTGGTGCCGGCACTGCGCTCAGGCGTGCTTCCCGCGCAGTTCGTGCCTTTCGAATGGCCCGCAGGCAACCCGGGGCTGCTGGCCGGCACCGTGACCCCCACGCCGCAGGGCCTGCTCTACGAAGGCCGCCTTGTCCAGACGGAGCAGATCGTGGTCTGGAACGATGGCGCTTTGGTGCTGTTCGATGGGCGGCTGTGGCGCGATCCTGGCCTGCCTCTCCCGGGCAGCGAAGCCGGCTTGCGCTTCTTCGAAGTCCAGCGGGGCGAGCAGCGTGGGAGCCGCAGGCCGCCGGTCGATTTCCTCTTCGGTCTCTACCTGTACATGCTTTACCCGCAGGTGACCTGCCTGCTGCTGGCGCTGCTCTACGGCTCCTCGGTGTTGGCCAACGAGCTCGATGGCAAGACCCTGCCCTACCTGTGGACGCGCCCGATCCGGCGCGCGAGCTTCGTGATCGGCAAGCACCTCGGCATCGTCGTGGCCCTGGCCGTGCCCACGGCGGCGAGCTTGTTCGCTTCCTGGGCGGTTTTGACCCGTTTCGAGCACCCCGGCGTGCTCGCCACCACCCTGGCGGTCTCCCTGGCGGCCCTGCTCTGCTACAACGCTCTGTTCCTGCTGCTCGGCTTCGTTTCCCCGCGGCGCGGCATGATCCTGGGGCTGCTCTACGGAATCCTGTTCGAGCTGCTGCTCTCCTTCGTGCCCGCGGTGATCAACCAGGTCACGGTGAGCTACTTCCTGCGCTCCCTGTACCTGCGGCTGGCCAGCTTCCAGTTGCCCGAGGAATTCCCCGAGGAGCTCGCCGGGGCACCCCTGCCCCTGGCGCTGCTCGCGCTGCTCTTGATCCTGATCGTGCCCCTCGGAGCCGCGGTCCTGCTTGCCACCCAGCGCGAATACGCGGTCAAGGACGAGGCCTGAGGGTCCGCCAGGAAGCCGAAGCGGGGCGCCCGCCGCCAGCCGCGATTGAGCCGCGGGCCCGCTCCGGCCCGGGCGCTATGCTCTGCCCATGCCGCTCAACCCGCTGGGTCAGCCCATCGGCGAGGCTCTGCCCGGGCTACGACTCCCGCCGCAGCCCCCCGCAACCGCCCTGTCGGGCCGCGACTGCAGCCTGGTGCCGCTCGATCCGGAGCTCCACGGGGCGGGGCTTTTCCGAGCCTTCAGCGCGGACACCGAGGGCCGCCTGTGGACCTACCTCAGCATCGGACCCTTCTCCAGCGCGGCCGAGTACCGCGCCGCCATCCAGAAGGCCTGTGGGCAGCCGGCCACCCGCTTCATGGCCGTGCTCGATCGAGCGGGGTCCCCGGTGGGAGTGGTCGCCTGGCTGCGCATCCAGCCCGAATCCGCCTGCATCGAAATCGGCCACCTGTGCTTCAGCCCGGCCTTGCAGCGCAGCCGGGCGGCGACGGAGGCCCTGTATTTGATGCTGCGGCGCTGCTTCGACGAGCTCGGCTACCGGCGCTGCGAGTGGAAGTGCGATGACCTGAACCAGCCCTCGCGGCGGGCCGCCGAGCGCCTGGGATTCACCTACGAGGGCACCTTCCGCCAGGCCACCTTCTACAAGGGCAGGAACCGCGACACCGCCTGGTACTCGATCCTCGACCGCGAGTGGCCCGCCCTGCGCTCCGCCTTCGAGGCCTGGCTCGACCCCAGCAACTTCGACAGCGACGGCCGACAGGTTCGCCGGCTGTCCGAGTGCCGCGCCATGGGGCGCTGAAGCGCAGCCTCCGCCCTCAGAGTTGCAAGGGCCGGGCGGGCCAGGGGAGCCGAAGCTGGAACGCCCCCGGGGGAACCTCGGTCTTGCACCCGAAAAAGTCCGCTCGGCGCCGGGACGGCGGGGGAGTCGGCTGGATCTGGCGGGCTGTCCCGAAACCCCAGTCCCCCATGAAGCACATCCCCTCTTTCCTTGGGACGATCGTCCTCGGCTGCACGAGCGCCCACGCCGAGCTCGAAAGCCCGATCCAAGCCCTGACCGCTTCCCAGTCCCTGCGCAGCGGTGTCGGTGTCCAGCCGGGCTCCGAACCCGGGTCCCACCTGATCACCGGCCCCGAATACTCCGCTGTGGTCGACCACCGGGGCCTCGAGCTGACCCCGATCCTCGGCCGGCGTGCCCCGACGACCCAACACCTGCGCCTGTCCTTCCGGGGCATCCAGCGCGGGTCGCTCGCCCTGCCGGTGGGAGCGGACCAGGGCCCGCTCGACCTGGAGGGCACCCACCTCGAGCGCTCCCTCGGCCTCGGCATCGTCGAGCGCTTCGATGCCAGCGAAGCGGGGGTCGAACTCTCCTACCTGTTCCCCGAACGCCCCGCCGGCTCCGGAGATCTGGTCGTCGCCCTGGGCCTCGAATCGACGTTCAGCAACCCGCGGCCGACGCCCGCTGGCGGTCTCGAGTTCCTGCTCGAGGGTGTCGGCGGGGTGAGCATCGGCGCCGTGACCGGCATCGATGCCGATGGCGATCGGGCCGCCGGTTCGCTGGAATTCAGCCAGGGTGAGCTGCTGCTGCGGCTGCCGGGCAGCTTCGTCGACAGCGCCGACTACCCCCTGGTGCTCGACCCGCTGGTCGGCAGCAGCCTCTCCGTGGCTCCCGACTCCTTCATCGGATCGACCGATGACCTGCGCCCGGATGCGGCCTTCGACGCCTCCACCGACCAGTACCTGATCGTCTGGGAGCGCGAGATTTCGGCCACCGAAAGCCGCATCTTTGGTCGCCGCATCTCCAGCGGCGGCACGTTCAACAACTCGGTCGGCCAACTGAGCGTGGTCGGAGGCTTGAACCGAACCTCGAGGAACCCCGCGGTCTGTAATGTCAACCGGAACAACAAGTTCGTGGTCGTCTGGGAGATGAGCGAGAACGCCCTCTTCGGAGGAACGTCGTCCAGCATCCAGATGCTGACCCTGGATGCCAACTACGGCCCCGTCATCCAGATTCCCTCGGCCGTCTTCGCGTCCACGGGCGGCACCCAGCTGTCCCCGGATGTGTGCGGCGAAGGCATCGATGCCGGCGCCGGCGTCTTCGGAGACTTCCTGGTGGTCTGGGACGACAATGCCAACGGCCGCATCGCTTACCGCCACTACGGTTTCGACAACGGCGGCGCCCTCGATTCCAGCGATCCGGTGACCACCCTGGTCAACGACAGCAGCGCGGTGGGCTTCTTCCACAGCGACCCCTCGATCGCCCGTGCGAGCGGCTTCTTCGGCAAGACCCTGGTCGCCTTCAGGCGCAGCGGCCCGCTCGGCGCCGATTCCTCGATCCGCGCCCAGCCGCTCAACATCGCGGGATCGGTCGCCGGTCCGAGCGTGGTCCTGAACCAGCCCGCGATCGGCAGTGTCTCGAGGCCCGACCTGGACGGTTTCGAGAGCCGCTACGTGGCGGCCTGGGAGTTCAATGACGGCAGCGGCAACATCAGCATCCGCGGGATGCCGATCTTCCTTGATCTGAGCTCGGGCACCACGGCTCCCGGTTCCTTGGCCCAGTTCACCAGCACGAGCGCCTTCTCCGACACGACCAAGCCGGCGGTCGGCTTCAGCTTCGGCAAGACCTGGATCGGTTTCCGCAGCAGCAGCGTGCTCACGTCCTCCTCCTCCCTGAACCTGCGCGGCTTCGATAGCAACACCTGCGTGGCCTGTGAAGGCTCCTTCGTCCTGGGCAGCGGCGCCTCCTCCAGCGACGAATGGATCGCGGTCGCCACGCCGACATCGGGCGGCTCCTTCACCGATGACCGTGGCCTGGCGATCTGGTCGGCCCCCGACAGCTCGTCGACCTTGGACGTCAACTGCCAGTTTCTGGCCAACAACGCCCAGGGCGGGTCCTACACCAACCTCGGTGGCGGCTGCGGCACGACCGGCACCCTGAACTTCAGCGGGGCTCCGTCGATCGGCACCTCCTGGTGGTTCAGCTCCCTGACCAATCTGCCCTTCACGACCCTGGCGGCCTTCTACAACCTCACCACCGCTAATTCGAGCCTGGCCATTCCCTGCGGCGCCTGCCTCTGGATGCCCTTCGAAATCTCTGGGGTCTCGCAGGTGCAGTTTGATCAGCAGCTCGGCGGAACGGCGAGCTTCGCGTCCCTGATTCCCTGCAATCCGAACCTGGTCGGCGCCAACTTGATCGTCCAATGGACGGTGGTCAATCCGCTGGCCTCACCCTGCCCGGGGTTCCCCACGCTCTCGATCAGCGACCGCTGGCGCATGACCATCGGTCAGTGAGCGCCTGAGGGCCCCCGGCTGCGGGGGCCAAGGGCCCCTTGCACCGCTCCGCTGCTTCCCCGGCAGGCTTCTTTCGAGGCCTGCCGGGGAAGCCACACTTCGGGGGTCGAGCCGCAAGGGCCCTCGCCGCGCGGTCGCTCCTAGCCCTCATCCGCCCTGGGAGTCCAGCCAGCTCAAGAGTGCCTCGACCGCCTCCAAGCGTTTGGGCTGCAAGGCGAGCGACCGCATCCAGGACAACTCCTCCCGCAGCCTGGCGTGCAGGCTTGGATCCTCGGCGAACGTCTGCATCCGACCCAGGAGTCGAGAGAAGGAGAGCTCCGGCATTTCCGGGCCACAGACGATCCGAGCGGCTTCGAGCATGCGCGGGGATCCGGTCCGATCGATGCAGTCCCAGGCCATCATGCGGTCGGCTAGGTCGGCTTCTGGATTGCTGGCCGCCTGCGCCAGGATGCGCAGCGCGATCTCCTGGTCTTGCTCGGATCCAAGCGCGAACTGTGGCGCGACCTTGCGCCACTGGAACAGGATCGAGCTCGTCAACGAGTCCGCGAATGGATCCGTCGATAGGCGCAGCTCCTCCAGCTTGGCGAGTTGGCTGATCCGCAGCGGATCCGGGCCGCAGGCAGCATAGGTCTCGGCTATGGACCTGTGGAGGTCATTGCCGCTGTTTTCTAGCTTGCCTACGAGCTTCTCGAAGCGACTGTTGCACGGGCTCAAGGTCTGGGCTAGGAAGACCGCCGGCAGCATGGTGATGACATCCTTGGCGCTGAAGCGCAGCATCGAAGGGCGAGCATCCTTCAGGATCTGACCCTCGATGCGCGAGTCCTCGAGTCCGGCATGACCCCAGAGGGCGTAGAGCAAGGCCAGCGTAGACCAGTAGTCGAGCAACTCAGCCTGGGAGTAATCCCCGGCGGCGGCAGGCGCTGGGGCTTCTGTCGTACTGGGGCCGAGCACGGGAGCCCGCTCGAGAGCCTCGCGGCGGGGATCCGAAGCCCCCAGCCATGCTTCGATGCCGGCCAGGGTGTAGCTGTCCGCCCTCTGGACAAGCTCGATGGGGTAGATGCCCGGCAGTTCGGTTTCCTCTGCGCCGGGCAGATCGAGGACCAAGTGGATGCGCAGGGCCCTAGGGCAGTTCGAGGCTTCACCGCGCAGCGCGGCTGCCAGGGCCCCGGCGCGCACGAGTTCCAGGGGATGCTCGGAATTGGGCGCCAGCCAATCGTCGAACTGGGCCCGAAACGTCTCCACACCGAGCCGTGGGGCCAGGACCAAGAACGCGCCGCCGCGGACCAGGGGGTTCTCCTCGACGGTCTGGACGACTTCCTGAAGGCGGTCCCGGGCAGCATCGAGGCCCTCAGGCGTCGGCGTCAGGCGGTCGAGGAGCCCACCGATCGCGTCGAGAACGGGGATGACCCGAGCGTGGAAGCCCTTGGGGTTCTCGGCCTCCTCCCGCAGACGCCTGAGCAGTCCCTCGAGCCCGCTGGCCTCGGGAGCACGCATGTCGGGGGTCAGCACGGGAAGGTTGGAAGGTGCCTCTGCCGCGTGTTGCGGGGCAACCGTCGCGGGGTCCAACTCCGAACGCTCAGAAGCCTGCGGGTCGCGCACGCCGCCGGCGGACGCCTTGGGCTGCATTTGTGAGATCGCCTCCGGCGCGGCGCCAGCGGTCGCCGACGGGAGGGGGCGGCCACCCAGGAGTCCCCCGAGCAGCAGAGCGAGGCCCAGGAAGGCGACCACGACCAGCGAAGCGAGAACGCGCGGAGACGGCATGTTCAAGGGATGGGAAGGAGAGCCCGGCGGGCTGCCGAGCTCCGGCTTGCGGGGATGGAACGCCGCCGGTGATTCGCGCGGCGATCGGGCTGCGGAGTCTTTTTCGTGACGCGATGCGTCCGTGCTGGGGAACAGCTGTCCCGCCTGCGCTGCGACTCCGAAAGCCCGACCCGCGGCGGCCATGGGGGCGCAGCGGGTCGGGCGGCTCATGTTCACGGGGCCGGGTTGCAGGCCTGCATGCAGGCGTCGAAGACCGCCTTGGCCGCGGACTGACAGTCGGCCAACAGCACCGGGTCTTGGTGCTTCGAAAGGCAGATCCCGAGGATGGAGAAGTCGCAGACCCAGCTGCGAGCGTGGCAGCTGTCGAACTTCTTGGAGTAGGAGTTCCAGCAGGCTTCTTCGCAGGGCGTCTCCACGTCGGCCGGTTTGCCCGGCTTCGACTCCGAGGGGCCCTGCGCGGCCAGCGGGGGACCGATGGCGGTCGATCCCTGGGGTGCGGCGGATTCGGCTGTGGGGATGCTGTGGGAAGCGGCCTGCGGGGCCCAGTTGCTGAAGGCCGGGGTCATCGCGGAGGAACCCGCCGGATCGGGGGCGTCCTGGGGCGTTCCGAGGGAGGCGACCAGGGCGAGGAAGGAGAGCGCGAGCTTCATCGGCAAGGTGGGGCGCTGGGAACGGAGGCCACGGTGCAGCGCCGAGGGCGACCGCAGCAAAATCAACGACGCTCGCAGTTCGCCAGGGCAGCAGGCGAAATCAAAAAAACGGATCGCCGTCCCGGGCTGGCAGGCCGTCAGCCCCGAGATTCCCTGTTCGCGGTCGCGCTCCGGTGGCGGTCCCTGCCGGTTGGCCCAGTCCGCGTTAGCCGGAGCCGCCCAGGCCGCGGGTCGAGACCCGCTGGCCCTCGGTCGCCCGGTTTCGTCCCGCAGCGCTGGTCAGCTCAGCCGGCTGCCGGGAACCACGGCCAGTTCTCCGCTGTCCAGGAAGCGCACCCAGGCCTTGGTGCCGCCGTCGTAATCCTGCGCTTCGAGCAGCACGTCGACCGGCCGGCCGAAGGCGCGCCCCGGCCGTTCCCCGGCGCGCCCCTGCCCGCGGAACGCCAGCAAGAACGGGTTGTGCTCGGCCTCGCGGCCGATCGTGGTCGACTCCATGTGCCCCGGATGCACCTCGGTTCGAGGCGGCAGGGACAGCAGCTTGGTCAGCAGCGACTCGCGCAGCTCTTCGAAGCTGCCGTGCCCGGTTGCGCGGGTGCCGCCTACCGAGCCGCTGAACAGGGTGTCGCCGGTGAAGACATGGGCGTCGTTCAGCAGATAGGCGAACTGGCCCCGCGTGTGCCCTGGGGTCCACAGGGCGCGCACCCGCAGGCCGCCGGTCTCGAACTCGTCCCCGTCGGCGAGCGGACGCTCCAGCGCCAGGCCCGCGCCGGCGAACAGCTCGCCCTCCGGGGCCCCGCCGCACAGGGCGCAGCCGAAGCGCTGACCGCAGGCCTGCGCGTGGGCCACGTGATCCACGTGGTGGTGGGTCAGCAGCAGGTGCGTGACCTCGAGGCGCAGCTCGGCGATGCGTGCGGCCACAGGCTCGAAGGGCCCGCCCGCGTCGATCAGAACCCCCTTGCCGCCCGGCCTGTCCGACACCAACCAGGTGTTGGAGAGCCAGCCCGGGCTCATGAAGCGCTCGACCTGCATGGGGCCAGCATCGGCGCCGCGGACCGAACCGTCCACCCGGACCGGCGCCGACGCGCCGGGATTGCCCGGCGGCCCGGAAATGCAAACTCCAAGCGGCCTCCGCCCTGCTGCCAGCGAGTGCCCATGCGCCGCGGGGTCCGGCGACGGGGCGCCTGCGGTCGGCCATCGAGCGCCCCGGGAACCCCGAGACCCCACATCGCTCCGAGAACGGCGCCCCCCGGAGTGCCCCGTCCGCCTGGGCTCCAAGTCCACCCAGAGCCCCCTTCGTGGCGCCCACCCCGCGCGGACCGCCAGCTCCCCGCCCTGATCGCGCCGTCAGCCTTCCCAAAAGCCCCACCTTCCACCCGGGTCCGCCCGCTCTGCCCCTGGAGTCCGCGGCCAACCAGCCCCAAAGACCCAAGGGCCCGAGTCCAAATATCGGATCACCCTATCAATGGCATCCGTTCTTAAAACTAGAAGTTATCGACGCCCGGCCCGATGATGCCCGGATCGCCAGCCCGCGCCCCCCGGCGCAACCGACCGAACCCTCCCCAGTGACCCCCATGACCCCGACTCCGCTCTTCGCCCACGCCGTGACGGGTTTCGCGGCGCTGTGCTTCGCCGCCCCGGCCTTCGCCCAGCAGCAGCCCGCGGCCCGGCCCGCGGCCGCTCCCGCCGCAGAAGCGCGCGCCGCCGAAGCCGCCAAACCCGCGGCCCAGCAGCCCTACCGCCCCGCGGCGAACCAGGCCATGTCCAATCAGGACTGGTGGCCCAACCAGCTCGACCTCGGGGTTTTGCACCAGAACTCCACCAAGAGCAACCCGCTCGGCGCCTCCTTCGACTACGCCAAGGAGTTCCAGAAGCTCGATCTGGCGGCCCTCAAGGCCGACCTGCGCGCGCTGATGACCACCTCCCAAGACTGGTGGCCGGCCGACTGGGGCAACTACGGCCCGCTGTTCATCCGCATGGCCTGGCACAGCGCCGGCACCTACCGGGTGGCCGACGGCCGCGGCGGCGCCTCCGATGGCACCCAGCGCTTCGCCCCGCTCAACTCCTGGCCGGACAACGCCAACCTCGACAAGGCGCGCCGCCTGCTCTGGCCGATCAAGCAGAAATACGGCCAGAAGATCTCCTGGGCGGACCTGATGGTCCTGACCGGCAACGTGGCGCTCGAAACCATGGGCCTGGCCACGTTCGGTTTCGCGGGCGGCCGCGAAGACGTCTGGGAGCCCCAGGAGGACATCTTCTGGGGGCCGGAGAAGGAGTGGCTGGCCGATGAGCGCTACCACGGCGACCGCCAGCTCAAGGGCCCGCTCGCCGCGGTGCAGATGGGCCTGATCTACGTCAATCCGGAGGGCCCCAACGGCAAGCCGGACCCGCTGGCCGCGGCGCGCGACATCCGCGAGACCTTCGGCCGCATGGCCATGAACGACGAGGAGACGGTGGCGCTGATCGCCGGTGGCCACACGCTCGGCAAGGCCCACGGCGCCGCCAGCCCCCAGGGCAAGGTCGGCCCCGACCCGGAGGGTGCGCCGCTCGAAGAACAGGGCCTCGGCTGGAAGAACAGCCATGGCAGCGGCAAGGGCGCGGACACGATCACCAGCGGCCTCGAGGGCGCCTGGACCTCGACCCCGACCCAGTGGTCCAACGGCTACTTCAACAACCTGTTCAAGTACGAGTGGGAGCTGGTCAAGAGCCCCGCGGGCGCCTGGCAGTGGTCCCCGAAGGACGCCCCCGCCAACGTCCCCGACGCCCACGATCCGAACAAGACGCACAAGCCGGTGATGTTCACCACCGACCTGGCGCTCAAGCTGGATCCGATCTACGGCCCTATCTCGAAGCGCTTCCATGACGACCCGGAGGCCTTCAAGGCCGCCTTCGCCAAGGCTTGGTACAAGCTGACCCACCGCGACATGGGTCCGGTGGCGCGCCTGCTCGGCCCCGAAGTGGCTCCGCCGCAGCTCTGGCAGGACCCGATCCCGGCCGCCGACTACGCCCCGATCGACCAGCGCGATGTGGCCGAGCTCGAGCGCCAGATCCTGGCCTCCGGCCTGAGCGTGCCGCAGCTGGTCGAGACCGCCTGGGCCGCCGCCGCCAGCTTCCGCGACAGCGACAAGCGCGGGGGCGCCAACGGCGGCCGCCTGCGCCTCGCCCCGCAAAAGGACTGGGCGGTCAACGACCCGGCCCAGCTGGCCAACGTGCTCGGGACCTTGACCCGCATCCAGCAGCAGTTCAACGCCAAGGCCGGCAACAAGCGCGTCTCCCTGGCCGACCTGATCGTGCTGGGCGGGGGCGCCGCGATCGAGAAGGCCGCCGCGGACGGGGGCTTCCCGATCGAGGTGCCCTTCGCCCCGGGCCGCACCGACGCCAGCCAGGAGTGGACCGACGTCGAGTCCTTCGCCGTGCTCGAGCCCCAGGCGGACGGCTTCCGCAACTTCTACGGACCGAACGAGTGGCGCCGTCCTGAGGAGGCCCTGGTGGACCGCGCCAACCTCCTGGCCCTGACCGCCCCGGAGATGACCGTGCTCCTGGCGGGCTTGCGCGTCCTGGACGCCAACACCGGCGACTCCAAGGCCGGCGTGCTGACCGACCGCCCGGGCGTGCTCAGCAACGACTTCTTCGTGAACCTGCTCAGCATGGACACGGAGTGGCAGAAGGTCGCCGAGTCCTCCAACCAGTACCAGGGCAAGGACCGCAAGACCGGCGCCGAGCGCTGGAACGCCACCGCCGTCGACCTGTTGATCGGCTCGAACAGCCAGCTGCGCGCGATCGCCGAGGTCTACGCCAGCAGCGACGCCCAGCAGAAGTTCGTGGCCGACTTCGTCGCGGCCTGGACCAAGGTCATGAACCTGGACCGCTTCGACCTGGAGGCCTCCGCACGCAGCGGCTCGTGACCCGGCCGCCGCGCGCATCCGGCCCGCCCTGAGCTCCCGGATCCGCTGCCGATCGACGCGCCCTGCCGCCCGTTCCCGGGCAGCAGGGCGCGTCCATGTTCAGGCCTGCTTGACCTCGCTGACCAGTTTGGTGACCGTGGCCTTGGCGTCGCCGAACAGCATCTGGGTGTTCTGGGCGTAGAACAGCTCGTTCTCGATCCCGGCAAAGCCCGCCGACATGCCGCGCTTGAGCACGATCACCCGCTTGGCCTGGTCCGCGTTGAGGATCGGCATGCCGAAGATGGGCGAGCTCGGGTCGGTGCGCGCCGCGGGGTTGACCACGTCGTTGGCGCCGATCACCAGCACCACGTCGGTGCGCTCGAACTCGGAGTTGATCTCCTCCATGTCGAGCAGCTTGTCGTAGGGCACGTTGGCCTCCGCCAGTAGCACGTTCATGTGCCCCGGCATGCGGCCTGCGACCGGATGGATCGCGAACTTGACACCGGCGCCCCGCTTTTCGAGCAGGTCCATCAGCTCGCGCACCTGATGCTGGGCCTGGGCCACGGCCAGTCCATAGCCCGGCACCACGATCACGGACTGGGCATAGGCCAGCTGCAAGGCCGCCTCCTCGGGGTTCGTGCTCTGCACCGTCAGGCCCTCGGCCTTCTTGGTGCTCTTGCCGGGTCCGGCCCCGAAGGCGCCGAAGATCACGTTGCCCAGCGAGCGATTCATCGCCTTGCACATGATCTGCGACAGGATGATGCCCGACGAGCCCACCAGGGCCCCGGAGACGATCAGCACCTCGCTGCCGATGATGAACCCGGTCATCGCCCCGGCGATGCCCGAGTAGGAATTCAGCAGCGAAATCACCACCGGCATGTCGGCCCCGCCGATCGGGATCACCAGCAGCACGCCGATCGCCAGGGACAGGGCGATCAAGGCGTAGAAGGCGGCGGCGGGTGCCGTCGGCTGCAGCGCCGTCCAGAGCAGCAGGGCCAGGATCGAGAGCCCCAGGGCCCCGTTGATCGGCTTTTGGCCGGCGAACAGGATCGGTTTGCCGGTCATGACCTCCTGCAGCTTGGCCCAGGCGATGCCCGAGCCCGTCAGGGTGACCGCGCCGATCAGGACCGACAGGTTGGTCGAGAGCGCCACGTCCAGGCTCGGCGCGGCGCCGCTGCCTTGGGCACGCAGATACTCCGCGGCTGCCACCAACAGCGAGGCGCCGCCGCCGAAGCCGTTGAGCAGCGCGACCATCTGCGGCATCTCGGTCATCTTGACCCGCCGCGCCATCCACAGGCCGATCCCACCGCCCAGGGCCAGCCCCGCGGCGATCGCCCCATAGGACAGGATCTGTCGGTCGAGCAGCGTGACCAGCACGGCCAACAGCATGCCCAGGGCCGAAATGCGATTGCCGCCCCGGGCGGTTTCCGGGCTCTGCAGGCGCTTCAGGCCGACGATGAACAGCACCGCCGCGGCCAGGTACAAGAGGCGCACGAGTTGTTCGGGGATCACCGCTTGGCCTCCCCGGGGCTCTTCTTGAACATCTGCAGCATGCGGTCCGTGACCGCGTAACCGCCGACCACATTGAGCATCGCGAACACGATCGCCAGGAAACCCAGGGTGGCCGCGAGCCAGCCCTGGCCGGAGCCGGCGACCAGCAGGGCGCCTACGACCGTGATGCCGGAAACCGCATTGGCGCCCGACATCAGGGGCGTATGCAGGGTGGGGGGGACACGGCCGATCAGCGCCGCGCCCAGGTAGGTCGCGAGCACGAAGACGACGATGCCACTGACTAGGGAATCGCTCATGGTGGGGGGAAGCGCGGGAGGGCGCGCCTAGAGGCGCAGCAATCTATCGCCGGCGAGCTGCGTCGGATACCGAGCCAGCCGGAGCTGGAGAACTCAGGTCGGTTTGGCCGCCGTGACCAGCATCGCGCCCGTGATCTCGTCGGCGCGATCGATGCGCAGCTCGCCTTCCTTGGTCAGGAGGTGCTTGAGCAGGGTCAGGATGTTGCGCGAAAGCATCTGCGATGCGTGGTAGGGCATCGTGGCGGGCAGGTTGAGCGGTCCGAGCACGCGCACGCCGGCGACTTCCACCGTCTCTCCGGGCCGTGTCGCCTCGCAGTTGCCACCGGACTCCGCCGCCAGGTCGACGATCACCGAGCCCGGGGCCAGGCTGCGCACGGTTTCGGTCGAGATCAGCCGCGGCGCTGGTTTTCCGGGGATCTGCGCCGTGGTGATCACCAGGTCCATGCCCGCCAGGTGGCTCTTGAGCGCGGCTTGTATGCGCTGCTGCTGCTCGGCGCTCTGCTCCTTGGCATACCCTCCGGCCCCTTCGGCGCCCTGGGCGATCAGCTCCTGCGCCACCACGGAGGCCCCCAGGGAGCGGATCTGCTCGGCCGCCGCGGGGCGCACGTCGAAGGCCGAGACCACGGCCCCGAGCCGCCGCGCCGTGGCGATCGCCTGCAATCCGGCGACGCCGGCCCCGAGCACGCAGCACTTCGAGGGTGCGATCGTGCCCGCCGCGGTGGTCAGCATCGGCAGGAATTTGACCAGGGCCGAGGCGCCCAGCAGCACAGCCTTGTAGCCGGCCACCGTGGCCTGGGAGGAGAGCACGTCCATCGACTGGGCGCGCGTGATGCGCGGCACCTTCTCGAGGGCCAAGGCGCTGACGCCGCGTGCCTCCAGGGCGCGGATCGTCTCCGCCGCGCCGGCGGGCTGCATCAGGCACACCAGCACCGCACCCGGGCGCAGCCCTGCGATCTCGCGCTCGCCCGGGCGCTGCACCTTGGCGATCAGGTCCGAGCCGCCATACACGTCGCCGGCATCGCCCAGGCTGGCCCCGGCCTTCTGATAGGCCTCATCCGCGAAGCCCGCCGCCAGGCCAGCCCCGCTCTCCACGGTCACCCGCACTCCGGACTTGACCAGCGAGCCCACGCTCTCGGGCACGAGCGCCACGCGGGCCTCCTGGGCCACGACTTCCTTGGGAATTCCGATGTTCATGGTGTCTGAGGGAAGGCCGAACATTTTGCCCCAGGGCCCGCTCCAACGGGTCTCCGCAGCCTCCCGCGGCGCCTTTCGGCGGCCTCCGGGCCCGTTTCCGGCGCCCGGGCCGTCTGGACGCCGGCGCAGGACCGCACCAGCGCCCGCAGCCCCCGCGGAGCTGCCCGCCCCGCCGAGGCCCACGAGCCCCCGCGATCGCGCGCCCGACCCCCGCGCCCCGCCGCCTGTCGATCGGATCGGGCCTACCGAGCCTCCTCCGGTTCGAGCGACCCTGCCGCCGCTTCCCGGCAGCCCGGCCACCTCGCCTGGTGCAACCCTCCCTCCGGCTGCTGGCGTACCTGCCACTCCGCGTGGGCGGCGGACCCGTGTACGACTTATGTAAAAAATACCGGCGCAATTTAGCGCTAGAGCGCCGCCCTCCGTCGTTGTCGAACGACCGTCCGACCTCGCTTGACAGCCCGCGGCGGCCCGCTCAGCATGAGAGCATGGATCCGGGACCCCTGCCTCCCAGAGCCGAGCCGGCAGCGCCTCCTTTGGCG
>ERZ1066136.388-NODE-388-length-36004-cov-12.584912_pt1 | contig 36004 bp, 1 predicted proteins | sample MGYA00382783_ERZ1066136 | MGnify/ENA primary metagenome ERZ1066136 (study PRJEB33369, sample SAMEA5778366) | biofilm metagenome | biome: Industrial cooling water; feature: Water cooling tower basin; material: Biofilm | place: United Arab Emirates | collected... | reverse complement strand
GCCCAGGCTGAGCGCGTCCTCGGCCCGCAGCGACACCGCACCGCCGGCGCCCACCGTGCCCAGCGTGAGGGCGCCCGGCGACGCCAGGAACACGCCGCCGCCGGCCTGCGCGTCCACGCTGCCGGCGGCCACGCGCAGCGCGGTCTCGGCGCTGCCGATGTCGCCCGCCGCCCACAGCGAGACGCTGCCGCCCGACAGCGCATGGCCGCCGCTGCCGAGCAGGCTGCCGCCCTCGGCACGCAGCGACAGCGCGCCCCCGGTGCCGACCACGCCGCCCGCGCCCAGTTCGATGCCGCCGGCCGAGACCAGCTGCACCGCGCCGCTGCCGCTGCCCACCGCGGCGTTGATGACCAGCGGCCCGCCGTTGCGCGCCGCCAGCAGCAGCGCGCCGCTGCCGTCAGCCCGCACCGCCTCCGACACCAGGAAGTGCCCGGCGTGCGTCAGGCCGCCCTCGATGCGCACGTCGGCGTTGCTGCCGCCGCGGGCGCCCTCGAGCACGTCGATGCGCCCGATCTCCAGGCCGTTGGCCTCGGCGATGAACACGCCGCCGCGCGCCGTGCCGGCGGCCAGCAGGGCCAGCGAGGTCTCCAGCGGGTTGGCGGCGCTGCCGATGCCGTCCTGCGCCGTCAGGCGGGCGCTGCCGGCGGTGATGTTGGTGCTGCTGCCGTTGGCGTCGAGCAGCGCCCCACCGGCGTCGATGCGCACGGCGCCGCTGGCCGCCGCGACCTGACCCAGCAGCACGTCGCCGCCACTGGCCAGGCGCTGCGCGCCGCCGGCGCTGACGAGCCGCGCGTCGGCGGCCATCAGCAGCGCCCCGCCGGACGTGACCTCGAGGCCGGCCGTGCCGCGCGCCTGCAGGCGCGAGCCGGCCAGCATCTGCACCGCGTCCGCGGCCACCAGCGTGAGCGAGCCCTCGCCCGTGACGGCGGCGCCGACCACGATGTCGGCGCCCGCGGCCAGGGTCTCGAAGCGCGCGCCGCCACCGCTCGTCACGGCCTGGTCGAGCAGCAGCGAGCCGGCCTGCAGGCGCAGCGAGAGCAGGCCGTCGCCGTTGACGAGGCCGCCACGGGCCAGCGCCAGGCCGTCGGCCTCGTGCAGGAACACGGCGCCGGCGCGGTTGTCCAGGCCCAGGGTGTCGAGCGCCAGGCGCAGCGCCGCGGCCTCGCTGCCCACGCCGCCCGCGGCCACCAGCCGCGCCGTGGGTGCCACGAGGTTGGGGCCGTCGCCGTCGAGGCCGTCGAGCAGCCGGCCGCCCTGGCTGCCGATCGCGAGGCTGGCATCGGCACGCAGCCGCGACAGCGTGGCGTCGCCGACGGCCTCGATGACGATGCGGCGGGCGTCGGTGTCGGTGCCGCCGCTGGACACGATCTCGGTGCCGCTGGCCATGCGCAGCGCGCCGCCGGCGGTGACCGTGACGAGGCCGCCGCCGGCGCGCACGTCGGCGCCGAGCGCGACGTCGCCGCCGGCGCGCAGCGTGAGCGCGCCAGTGCCGGCCAGCGTGATGCGGCCCTCGGCCAGGGTGGTGATGTCGCCGGTGGCGCTCAGCGTCGCGCGGCCGTCGCCCAGCTGCACGGCCGCCTCCAGGCGCAGGCCGGCCGCATCGCCGCCGGCGTCGATCACGAGGCTGCCCCCGCCGGCCAGCAGCACGCCGCCGCCGGCCACGGTGATGCCGCCCGCGGCGGTGCGCAGCGTGATGGCGCTGCCGTTGGCGGCGTCGAGCTGCGCCAGGCGCAGCACCTGCACGCCGCCGTCGACCACGCCGTCGCCGAGCAGCGCCGTCTCGCGGCCGGCCAGCAGCTCCAGGGTCACGGCGCCGCTGCCGCGGTTGACGACGTCCAGCGTCGCCACCTCCAGGGCACCCAGCTTGACGCCGCCCAGGGCGTCGACGACGAGGTCGCGCGCCCGCAGGGCTTCGCCGATGCGGCCGTCGATCGCGCTGTCGACCTGCTGCACGTTGCCCTGGCTGGCGCGCAGGCCCACCGACTCGGCCTCGATGGCGTTGGCGATCTGGATCAGGCCCACGGCCTCGATTTGCAGCGCGGCGCCGGCGGCCAGGCGCAGCACGGCGTCGGGCGCGCCCGAATCGGCCACGACCACGGTGCTGCCGTAGAGCCAGGTGCTGTCGCGGAAGGTGACGCTGTCGAGATCGGTGCGCGCGCCCACCGTGAGCAGGCCCGAGCCGGCCAGCGCGCGGCCGTCGGTGCCGGCATGGCCGATGGCGATGCCGGCGAAGCCGTCGGCCAGCGCGCGCAGCTCGGCCATGTCGAGGTTGAGCACGCCTGCCGTGCCCACGCCGGCCGGCGAGGCCACGGCGATGGCCTGGCTCAGCGTGCTCGGCCGCAGCGTCACCCAGCCGCTGCCGACGATCTGCTCCTCGCCCATGAGCAGGTCGATCTCGTCGGCCTCGATCAGGATGTCGCCGCCGGCGCCATCGAGCACGATGCCGCTGCGCAGCACCACCTGCTGGGCGCCGCGGATGAGCAGGTCGCCACCGCCGCGCAGCAGGATGCTGCCGTTGAAGACGACCACGCCGCCGGCGTCGATGACGAAGTCGCCATCGACGGTGACCGACTGCTCGAACACCACGTCCAGCGCCGCGCGCACGCTCAGGCCGGTGAGCGCCACGCTGTCGTTGTCGCCGCCGCCCACGGTGCCCGTGAAGCGCACGCTGCCCGCGGCGGCCACCACGCTCAGGCGGTTGTCGCCGGGTGCGTCGCCGCCCAGCCAGTGCACGTTGCTGCCGCCGAGCAGCACGCTGCCGCTGGCGCGCAGCTCGCGCTCGCCGGCCACGCGGATGGCGTCGTTGACGGTCAGGTCACCGGCGCTGGCGGCGATGTCGGCGGCCACGCGCGTGGTCTCGCCGCTGCCGAAGATGATGAGCGAGGGCGCGTCGAAGCGGCTCTCGAACAGCACCGCGCCACCGGCGCCGTCGGTGTGGAAGACGACGTCGTCGCGCAGGCGCACGCCGCCGTCGCCCATCACCATGATGCGGTTGCTGCCGCCGGGCGCGCCGAACACGATCTGGTTGAAGCCGTCGCGCAGGTTGCGCAGGTCGGCGGCGTCCAGCGTCATGAGGTCCTCGCCCATCAGGCTGCCGGCGAAGCGCGCCGCCATGCCGCCGGCCGCAGCGAGGTCGCCGAGCACGATGCCGCGGCTGGGGTCGATGGTGCGGAAGCTCAGCGTGCCGCCGACGCTGCGCACCGCGGCCGAGATGTCCACGTCGTCGGCGGCGATGGCGACGTCGGCGCCGTTGGCGTCGAGCGCGCGGCTCAGCGACTGCAGGCCCGAGAGGCTGACGACGTCGGTGCTGCCCGCGCGCGAGCCGCTGCCCGTGCCCGCGCCCACCGTGACGGCACCGGCCGCCACCACCGAGACGTTCTCGCGCGCGGCGCTGGCGGCCACCACGCTGGCGGCGTCGATGAAGACCGCCTGCGGGCTGTAGCTGAAGCCCGCGGTGGCGCGACCCACCTCGCCCAGCGCCGTGAGCGAGATCGCGCCGCCGCGGCTCTGCAGGTAGGCGCCGCCGGCACCGCGCAGCTCGTCGCCGTTGCGGATGCCGGTGGCCTCGGCGATGTCGTCGGGCACGCCCGCGGCCACGACGCGGCCGCTGGCCGTGTCCACCGTGAACAGGCCCAGCGAGAGCAGCCGCTCGACATCGGGGTCGAATCCGGCGCCGTCGCGCAGCCAGCGCGTGGCGCCCTCGTCGACGAGGATGCTGCCCTGCACGGCGCGCAGCGCGATCACGCCGCCCACGCTGCCGGCGGCGGCGCCGCTGGCCTGGATGCCGGCGCCCAGCACGAGGTTGCCGCCCGAGACACCCGGGGCCGCGGCCACGCCCTCGGCGGTGAGCCGCACGTCGCCACCCGTGGTGCGGATGTCGGCGGCCAGGCTCAGCGCGCCGCGGCCGGCGTAGAGCGACAGGTCGGCGCCGCTGGCAGTGACGGTGATGCCGGCCGTGGCGGCGGCGTCGCCCGTGATCGCGCGCGCCGTCTCGGTGCTCACCAGCGTGATGTCGCCGGCGCGGGTGCTGATGGCCACCGAGCCGCCCGCGGTCTGCAGCACGCGAACGATCTGCAGGCCGTCGGCCTCCTCGATGGCGATGGCCCCGCTACCGCTGTTGTGCAGGTCGAGCGCGCGCACCTGCACCTCGACCGGGTTGGACTCCTGGCCGATGCCGGCGGTGGAGCGGATGACCAGCAGCGAGCCCGGCGCGACGATGTCGATGTCGCCCTCGCCGCCGTCGATGACGCCGCCGGCCACGAAGCGCGCCACCGGCAGCGCCTCGCCCGGCGCCGCCACGGCCTCGCTGCGAAACTTGCCCAGGCGGATGTTGCCCTCGGCGCTGACGTCGAGCAGGCCGGTGCCGGCGCGGACGTAGGTCTCGGCCGTCATGACCAGGCTGCCCGTGCCGGCGGACAGCGTGATGTTGCCGCCCTCGCTGGTGAGGTCGGCCTCGGCGCCGAGCTCCAGGCCGGCGGCGCCGCGGATGGTGATGTCGCCGCCGCGCGCCGCGCCGAAGGCCAGCGCCGTGATCGCCTGCTCCAGGCGCAGCGCGCCGCTGTCGGTGACGATGCTCACGTCGTGGCCGGCGATCGTGCGCACCGAGCCCAGCACCGTGGTGGTGTCGGCCGAGCCGCCGGCGCGGAAGTCCACGCGGCCACCGGCCGTCGTGCTGATGGACTCGACGGTGACGCTGTCGCGCTCGCGCACCACGATGTCGTTGCGCGCCACGAGCCGCAGCTCGTCGGCGTCGAGCGCCAGGGTGGCGCCGCCCCCCGTGACCTCCACGACCACGCGCCCGATGGTGGCCATGCTGGAAAGCCCCAGGTCCGCGAGCGCCGCGTTGCCCAGGAACAGCGGGCCGCCGGCCACGCGCAGCGTGAGCGTGCCCACGGTGCCCGTGAGCCGCTCGATCGTGAGCCCGCCACCCGTGACCTCGATCGTGACGTCGCCGCCGGCCATGGCCAGCGACTCGATGCGCAGCTCGCCGGTCTGGCGCAGCACGAGGTCGCTCGCGCCGGCGCTCAGGTCCACGGTCATCACGTTGACGTCGGTGGTCAGCGCGAGGTCGTCGCCGGCTCGCACGTCGAGCCGGTTGGCGATGACCTGGCCGCCCAGGGTGATGGCGCCGCCCGCCACCAGCTGCACGGTGCCGGCGCTGGCGCCGACGTCGAGGGCCGAGACGATGACCAGCGCATCGCCGGCGCTGAAGCTCAGCGCGTCGCCGCCGTTGGTGGGGAAACGCACGACCGTGAGGTTGCCCGTGGCGCCGTAGCTCAGCGCCACGGGGTCGGGGCTGCGGCTGGGGATGACGACCGCGTAGTCGCCCGTGAAGTTCACGTTCGTGGCGGCATCGGCGCGGCGCGAGACGGCGCCCACGTCGAGCGCCCGGTTGGGCTCGGCCGCGGTGAGCGTGAGCGTGCGCAGGGCCGCGTCGAGCTCGGCGGTGGCCACCAGCCCCGTGCCGCGCGCCCGCTCGGCCAGTGCCGCGAGCACGGACTCCCAGGTGGCCAGCACGCCGTCCTCGCCCACGACCACGGGTGCGATCGCCGCCGTCCCCACGGTGAGCTGGAAGCGCTGGCCGGCCACGGGGGCGCCGTCGGCAAAGGTGATGCGGCTGATCTGGGTGCGCAGGTCGCCGGGCGCCTGCAGCACGGTGTCGGCCTCGTTGAAGTCGGGCGCGGCGACCACGCTGGCGTCGAGGATGGCCATGCCGCCCACGCCGAAGGGCGTGTTCGCGGCATCGGCCAGCAGGGTGAGCTGGCGCAGGCCCGCGTCGAAGGCGGTCACCGTCACGGGCAGCGGGTCGGTGCCGCCGCCGCTGGCGGCGACGTCGTTGATCTGCCGCTGCAGGTCGGCCAGCACGCCCGCCCAGCCGCTGACGCTGCCGCCCACGTTGGACACGAACTCGCGGCCGCCGACGCTGATGCGCACCTCGTCGCCGGCGGCCAGGGGGTGGTCTCTCCAGGCCACGGTCGTGCGCTGTGTCTCGGTGTCGCCGGGCTCACGCACGACGCCGGTGGCCCCTTCGCCCTCGACGAGCAGACCGCCCGTGCGCGTGGCCGCAACGAGGCCGACGCTGAAGGGCGTGTCGTCGGCCGTGGCCGTGAGGCGGACGACGCCCGTGCCGGCCACGGTGGCGGTGACGGTGGTCTGGTCGGGGTCCTCGGTGATGCGCCGCACGAGCTCATCGCGCAGGTCGTCGCCCGTGGCCCCGTCGGCCGCCACCAGCACGTAGGTGCGGCCGCCCACCGTGACCGTGTAGCTGCCGCCGGCCAGCGGCGCGGCCGAGAAGCTCAGCGTGGTCTGCTGCGCCACGCCGTCGTCGGGCTCCACGGCCCGCGCCTCGATGATGCGGTCGCGCACGCTGGCGGCGCCGACGCCGAAGCCGGTGTTGAAGGCCTCAGCCTCCAGCCAGAGCGTGCGGCCGGCGTCCACGGTGCCGCCGACGCTGGACAGCGCGCCGCCGGGCAGCTGGGTGATGACGACGGTGCGGCCGTCGGCGAAGGCCGCGTAGCCGCCCGCACGGTCGATGTCGGCCGCCAGGCCGGCGGCCACGCTTTCCCAGGTGTCGCCGGTCTCGGTGGTGACGCCGCTCTCGGTGACGGTGTCGCGCACCGCGGTGTAGGTGAAGTCGCGGCCACCGACGCTGATGCGGTAGACCGCGCCGTCCGCCGGCGTGCCGGGGTTGTCGAAGCCGACGCTGCGCTCGCCGTTGCGCAGCGGGGTGGCGGCGTCGATGGCCGCACCCAGCGCGGCCAGCAAGCCGCGCCAGCTGAGGTCGGTCAGCGTGACGCCGTCCACGCTGAAGGGCGTGCTGCCCACGACCAGGGTGTAGGTCTTGTGGCGGTCGATGACGAGGTCGTCGCGGAAGACCACGCGGTTCTGCTGGCGCTGGTCGAAGCCGGCGGCCACGTCGTCCTCGCCGCGGCCGTTGTCGGCCACGGCGTCGGCCACGGGCGTGAGCACGGTCTCGGTGACGGCCACGGTGGCGTCGAAGGGCACGTTGTCGCGCTGCGCCGTGACCACCAGGGTGTTGTCGTCGCGGATCTGAACCGCGTACTGCGCCGTGGTCTCGATGGCGAGCTGCAGGCGCCGGAGCATGTCGTCGATCTCGTCGACCGTCGCCAGCCGCCGCTCGCCCGGGGTGCCGGTGCCGCCGCCGGCGTCGGTGATCTGCTCGCTGAAGGTCACGTCGCCGCCGCCCAGCGGGTTGGGCAGGGTGACGCTGAACACCTGGCCCAGCAGCGGCACGCCGCCGAAGTCGACGAGGCGCACCTGCGGGCGGTTCACGCCCGGGGCCTGCACCAGCGTGACGGTGGCCGTGCGCACGCCGTCGCCGGCGTTGATGACGCTGCCCTCGTCGACCTCGGTGGCGCCGGTGTCCAGGGCGTCCGTGGCGTCCGAGATCACGCGCACCTCGAGGTCGTCGCCCGCGCCGACGTCGGCCGCGGTGGGCAGCTCGCGCACCGTGGCCGCGCCCAGCACCCTCACGGTGAAGCCGAAGAGGTCGATCTCGCGCTGCTCGGCGCGGTCGGCCTCGGTGAGCGGGCCGCCGGGCGCGCGCTGCAGCCACTCGAACACGCCCAGCCGGCCGTCCACGGCGATGGCCCCCGAGGTCTTCTGAGCGCCAGCACCGGCGTTGGCCTCGATGCGGTCGATGAAGAGGCGCCCGGCGGTCTTGACCGCGATGTCCCGGTCGGGGCCGTGGTTGATCATCTCGCGGATGTACACGTCGTCGCCGGCGTCGAGCTGGATCGCGCCGGTGCGGGTGGAAGCCAGTTCCACCACCAGGCCGTCGGCTTCGCGGATGCGGATGTCGCGCTCACCGCCCGCGCCGGGGCCCGTGCTCACGGCCGTCAGGCGCGACACCAGCGTGTTGGCCTGGATGCCGTCGCGCACCTGCACGTCCAGCCGCTCGGCGATGAAGACCGAGGCGTTGTCGCTCGCCAGCCGAGCCGCGCGCACCGTGACCGTGCCGTTGTCCGCATCGGCCTCGACGATGCCGCCGCGCAGCGTGAGCGCGCCCGTGACATCGAAACGCACGTTGTCGGCCGGATCGAAGCCCTCGAGACCGGCGACGATGCCGCTGAGCACGAGGTCCAGCGCCGGGCGGCCGGTGCCGGCGTCGAGCGCGACGTGCACGTCGCGCTCGGCGCGCAGCTCGAAGCGCGCCACCGGCAGCGCGGCGTCCAGGCGCAGCGTGATGTGTCCGCTGGGCGTGGGCACGGCGGCCTCGCGGATGATGGTGCCGGCGCTGATGACACCGTCGCCATCGACGTCGAACCCGAGCTTGACCTCGGTGAACGTGTCGGACAGGTCGGGGCGACCGTCGGGCAGGAAGTCGTTGTCGAAGTTGATGGCCTGCTCGCTGGGCGTGGCGCCGCGCGCGGTGATGGCCAGCAGGTCGATGCGGCCGTCGGCGTCGGGGCTGCCGTCGAAGCGCGTGGCCAGGTGCTCGATGCGGCCGGTGACGATGACGTCCTGGCCCGAGGCCAGCTCCAGCCGGCGGTTGGCGGCCAGCGTGCCGTCGATGGCCAGGGTGCCGCCGCTGGCGAAGATCAGCGTGTCCGACTCGATCAGGCTCGGCAGGCTGCGCTGGTACGGACCGCCGGCGCCATCGCTGAAGGCGAAGTAGTCGCCCGCGCGGTACTCCATGAGCTGCGGCGCCGTGAAGAAGCGGTAGAGCTCGATGCGGTCGGTGGCCACGAACGAGACGCCGCGGCTGTAGACCAGGCTGTCGCCGCCGCCGGCCGGCGGCGCCACCAGCACGTGGGCCGAGGCGCGCTCGCTGGCGGCCGGGTCCGCAGCCTGGCTGGTCAGGCGCAGCGTGTCGCCCTGCACGAGGCTCGTCGGCCCGACGACGAGGTTGCCCTGCGCCGTGAGCGACACCGTGCTGCCCGCGGCCAGCACCGTGGCCGCCAGCGGCGCGCTCGCACGCTCCACCAGCAAGCCCGGCGAGGCCTCGGCGATGCCGTCGATGTCGCGCAGCTCGATGCCGGAGCCGGCCGCGCGCGTGATCGCATCGAGCCGGTTGACCGCGACCTCGAGCCCGCTGATGCCCTGGGCGGCGTCGAGCACGAGGCGGTTCGCCACGAGATCGGGCGCGTCGTCGACGAAGGTCTCGGCGATGCGACCGCCACTCTCGATGCGGATGTTGCCGGCCGAGCTGAAGACCGTGACCGGCAGACCGTCGCTGCCCAGCAGCACGGGCCGGTCGACCTCGTTGGCGATGAACAGGCCCGCGACCACGCGGCGCACGAGCACGTCACCCGCGGCCTCGACGCTGACGTCGTTGCCAGTGCGGTTGCCGCCGAGCACCACGCTGGCGAGGTCGACCGCGCCGGCAGCCTCCAGCGTGAAGCGGCCGTCCACCAGCCGCGTGTCGTCCACCACCAGGCGGCGCGTGTCCTGCGTCACCGTCACCGAGCCCACGGTGCGCTGCGCCACGGCCAGGACGTTGGCGGCCAGCGCCAGCTGCACCTCGCCGGCGTCGGCCAGGGTGTCGTTGCGCGAGCCGGCGGAGATCTCCACGCGGTCGGCCTGCACGCGGCCACCGGCGAGCATGGCCACGCGGCCCTGCGCGTCCACGTGCACGTCGCCGCGGCCGTCGGCCAGCAGGCTGCCCAGCAGCACGCCGGCGCGCTCGGCGCCGAGCTGGCGCGTCTCGATCTCGATGTCGTTGCCGTCGTTGCCGCCGCCGGTGCTGGCCTGCAGCAGCGTCAGCGCGCCGCTGACGCGCAGTCGGATGTAGCCGTCGGCGGCGTTGGCCGCGTCCACCGTGAGCGCACCGCGGTTCTGCAACTCGATGTTGCCGATGCCGGTGGCGCTGGCCGCCAGCACCTGCCTCACCTGCGTGGCCAGCACGATGCCGGCCTCGGTGCGGACCTCGAGCCGGTCACCGCTGACGAGGCCGTCGATGGCGAAGTTGCCGGGATCGTCCTCGGACTCCAGCGTTTTCTGCAGCACCTGGCCCGACTCCGCCACGAGCACGACCACACCCTCGGGAGCGGCCAGCGCCGTGCCCTGGAACAGCAGGCTCCCGCCGAAGCGGCCGGCGCTCACCTCGAGCCGCTCGCCCGTGGCCGTGAGCGTGGCCTGCGCGTCGCCGCGCACGCTGCCCGAGCCGGTGCCGGTGAGCACCTCGCCATCGGCGTCGAAGGTGGCGAAGCCGGCCTGCACGCTGATGGTCTCGGCCGTGGCGCGGCCCGACAGGCTCACGTCACGCCAGGCCTGCATCGTGAGACTGCCCAGGGTGGCGCCCGCGTCGGCGCGCGCCTCGCCGCCGAACAGCAGCTCGCCGGTGGACAGGAGGCTGATGCGCGCGGCGTCCTGGCCCGCGGACTGCGTGCCCAGCAGCAGCGCGGAGTCCTCCAGGCGCAGGCTCAGCCCGCCCTGCAGCGTGATGCGGTTGGCCGCGACCTCGGTGGACAGGGCATTGCCGTCGGCCTGCACGCGGCCGTTGAGCGAGAGCTCGCTGCCGGCGCTGACCTGCACCGTGGCCTGCGCCTCGACGCGGCCCGAGAGCTGCACCGCACCGCCGGCGCTGATCTCGACGTTGCGCGCGGAGATCGACGCGTCCACCCCGGCCAGCCGCGTGCTCAGGTCGGCCGTCACGGTCTCGGTGCGGTAGACGGGCACCGTGATCGTCTCGGGCACGTCGCGCCACACCGTGACCTCGGCGTTGCGCACCGTGCTCACCTCGACCACGTTGGTCTGGTAGATCGGTCGCCAGTCGTTGATCGGCTTGTCCTGGGTCGTCACCGTGTAGCTGAGCAGCACGCGCTCGTCGCGCACCTCGCTGTTGGTGCTGGTCCAGGTGTAGTTGACGTTCTTGAAGCTCTCGTACTGCTTGCCCCAGATGCGGAAGGAGGAGATCTGGTCGTTGACACCGTCGCCGACGTTGCCGATGGTCGTGGTGTACGGGATCGCGAAGCCCGACTGCGTGCCCAGCTTGTTGAAGCTGATGTGCTGGTAGGCGACGATCTTGGCGGTGTCGGGGCCGAAGATGAAGCTGGTGATCTCGTCGTTGAAGCTGCTGCCCACGAAGCCCGTGCTGCCCACCATGCCCAGCGCGCTGCCGCGGTACCAGCTGTCGATGTAGGCCGTGAGCAGGGCGTTGGCGTTGCCCTCGACGTAGCCCACGTACCGCGGCGCCAGCAAGGCCTGGGCGTTGGGCACGAGGCTGGCCGTGCCGTTGGGCTGCGACAGGTCGGTCTGGCCGAGCACGCGGTAGAAGTCACCGCCGATCCACAGCAGCTCGGTCGCGCGCTGGCCGAAGCCTGGCGACGAGGGGTTGACGTACAGCGAGCGCCAGGTCGCCACGTCGGTCTGCTCGCTCTTGGTGTCGGTGCCGAAGGCCCAGTCGGGGATGCGGTCCAGCGACAGGCTGGACACCTCGCTGGCGCCCACGACGTCCTGCGAGCGGATGTCGAAGAAGCGCTTGCTCAGCGGGTCGACGACGTGCGACACCGACCAGCGGCCGCGGTCGCCGCCCAGGAAGCGGTCGTGGTCGTCCACGCGCGTCAGGTGGGTGTCGCCGGCAAACAGCGGCGTGCCGTTGGTCAGCAGCGAGCGGTCCTGCGCGTACAGCACGTTGGCCTGGTCGCGGTAGGTGCCCACGAGCTCGCCCTTGGGTCGGGTCGAGCCCAGGTACTCGACCAGCGGCAGCCACTCGCCATCATTCACGCCGTTGGCGTTGCGGTCGCCCACCAGGTACAGCGGGCCCGACGAGCCGGGGACGATGGACAGGATCGCCTCCTGCGCGCCCTCGGGCATGAGCACGTACTTGTCGCGCCAGCCGGCGACGTCGACGTAGTACACGCGGTCGGGCTTGCCCTGCCAGCTGGGCACGAACAGCGCGCCGTCCTCGTTGGGCACGTTGTCGTCGAGCACCGTCGGCACGCCGTTGACGGTGCGGTAGAGCTTCGCGTCGGTGGTGCTGAAGTCGTAGAGCGGCTTGAAGCCGGTGAAGTTGAGCACGGCCCAGCGCTGCGCGTCGTTCAGCTGCTGGAAGGTCTTGTACGCGGCATTGCGGTAGTCGTCGGCCGGGATGTCGGCGCCCTCGACGCGCCGCTCCGGGTTCTGCTCGTTGCTGGCGTTGGCCCAGGCGCCGGCGGCCCGCATCGCGGCGTTGGTGTAGTCCAGGCCCTCGATCAGCGTCTCGCGGAACTCGCGCGTCACCGGGTTGTAGTAGCCGATCTGCTCCAGCTGCACCTGGTACTGGGCGAACTCGCGGCCCACCTGCACGAGCTCGCTGCCCACCTGCTCGGTGACCAGCGTCTCGGTCACCGTGACCTCGGGCACCAGGGTCACGCCGTCGGCCACGCGGCGCGTGGTGCCGGTGAAGACCTCGACCGTGTCGACCACGGTGCGCGTGAACTGCACCTGCAGGTCGCGGCCGTCGTCCAGGCGCGCCGCGGCGTCGAGCACGACATCGCCGCCGGCGCGCAGCAGCGCGGTGTCGCCGGCGCGCAGCACGGCGCTGCCGCGGATGAGCAGCTCGCCGCCCTGCAGCGCCGAGGCCGCGACCGTGCCCTCCAGCCATTCGCGGCCGCGCGCGATGTCGACGCCGACGTTGACCTCGAGCCGCCCGGCCGCGTCGACGATGCCGCCGATCTCCACGCGCTCCTGGCCCGACAGCAGCACGCGGCCCGTGGCCGCCGTGGCCTCGATGAAGCCATCGACCAGCATGCGCGGCGCCGCCAGGTGCGTGAGCTCGCCCGACGAGATGATGGCGCGCGGCGTGAGCCCGCCCGCCGTGGCCAGCGGCCCGGCGGCGCGCAGCTCGTTGCGCGCCTCCACGTAGACGCGGCTGTCGTCGGCCAGCGCGTACACGTGCGCGCCGGCCAGGATGTGCAGCGCGCCGCCCAGCACCACGGCCTCGCGGCCGGCGTTGATCTGGCGGCCCAGGGTCACGTCGCCGGCGGCCGACTCCACGGTGACCACGGCCACCTGGCCCTCGGCGCCGAGGTCGTTCTGGCCGACCACGCCCTCGATCAGGATGCCGTCGATCGCGGCCAGCACGATGCGGCCGCCCTCGCCGGTGTCGATGTCGCCGCCGCGCAGGTAGGTGTCGCCGTCCGCGACGTACTGCTCCACGACCAGGCCCAGGCGCGTGGCGTCGGTGCCGCCCAGCACGTCGACGCGCGCTTGCCCGTACACGATGCCGCCCAGCACGGCCTGCGAGCGCGAGACGATGTCCACCACGGCGCCGCCGTCGAGCGCACGCACGGCGCCGCGCAGCACCACGTCGCCGTCGGCCAGCACGCGCACGCGGCCGTCGCCGAGTTCGGCCGCGCCGGCCCAGGTGGCGGTGCCGCCGCGCAGGCCCGAGGCGTCGGCCGTGATGACGGACTGCGGCGCCGCGCGCAGGCCCACGCCGCTGGTGGCGTCGGCGCCGGCGCGCAGCTCCACGCGGCCGGTGGCCAGCAGCTCGCCGCCGATGCCGCCCGCCAGGTCGCCCACGGTGATGTCGCGCACGGCCTCAAGCTCGAGCACGGCCTCGCGGCCGCTGAAGGCCCAGGACGACGAGGCCGCGCCCGCGGCCAGCGTGGCCCCGGCGCGCAGCGCGCCGCCGATGACCACGCTCTGGCCCTGCAGCTGCAGCCGGCTGGCTTCGCCGCTGGTCATGAGCGTGCCGCCCAGGGCCACGCTCAGCGTGCCGCCGGCCGTGGCCTCGATGCGGCGCTCGGCCAGCAGCAGCGCCGCGCCGTCGCTGCGCGTGGCATCGCCGATGGCGAGGTGGCGGGCGGCCTCCAGCGTGAGGCGCTGGCCCGCGGCGTCGGCGCGCAGCGTGGTCCCGGCCACCGCCAGGTCGCGCCCCGCCTGCAGCAGCACCGAGCCCGCCAGCGACCAGCTGCCGCCGATCCAGGCGTCGCGGCTGGCGCGCACGCTGACCTCGTCGTCGTAGGCCGCCGGCGTGGCGCCGCTGCTCGCGATGGTGCCCTCGATGCGCACGTCGCGGCCGCGGATCTCGATGGCGGCGCCGGTCTCCACCGCGCCGGCGTTGGCCGCCACCGTGAGCAGGCCCTGGCGCGACTGCAGCTGCACCAGCGCCAGGCCGGGGTTGTCGGCGCCGACGCGGCTGTCGATGCGCACGTCGTTGAGGCCGTCGATGACGATGCGGCCGCCGGCGTCCAGCGTGCCCAGGCGGCTGGTCGAGTAGGTCGCGATGCTGAGCTCGCCCTCGCGCACGCTGCTGCCGGCGCTGACGAGGATGTCGCGCTGGGCCGTCAGGTTGCCGCGCAGCTCCAGCGTGTCGCGGGCGGCGATCACGATGTCGGCGTCGGCGCCGCGCGCGACCAGGTCGCCGCGCAGCACGAAGGCACCGCCGGGCGCCAGGCGCATGCCGCCCGCGAGCGTCTCGAGCAGGCCGGTCTCGGTGAGCGTGACCGCCAGCAGCCCGCTGCCGCTGCCCGAGACGAACTCGATGCCGCTGTGGGCGCGGATGGCGCCGCTGACGGTGATGTCGCCGCCGGCCACGCCGGCCTGGCCGATGCGCACCAGCGAGCCGGTGCCGCTGGCGTCGATGGCCCAGGGCCGCGCCGACGCCGTGGCGCCGGCCGTGGCCGCGGCGCCGCCGGCGATCTGCGTGAAGCCCAGGCGCTCGGCGGCGCCGCCGTCCACCGCGGCGAGGCTGAAGCGCTGGTCGCTGGTGAGCAGCAGGCGGCCGTCGTCGAGGCGCACGCGCAGGTCGCCGGGCGCCAGCGCCACGCTGCTGCCCACGGCGGGCCCGCCGGCGCTGGCCACGACGGTGAGGCTGGCCGCCAGCAGCGCGTCGCGCAGGTCGTCGCGCAAGTCGGCGAGGCCGTTGTTGCCGACGGTGGCCGCGGCCGCGAGCGTGACGCGGCCGCGGGCCTCGAAGCTGCCACCGTCGCGCGCGACCTGGATCGTGAGCTCGAAGGCGACGTCGCCGCCGAGCCGGCCGCTGGCGCGCTCGGCAAACCCGTCGGCCACCAGCGCCTCGCGCCAGGTCGGCGCCAGCAGGGCCATGGCGCCGGCGGCGCTGGCCTGGATCAGGCTGTCCTCGGCCCAGGTCTGCAGGTTCACGGTGCCGCCGATGAGCAGGCCGTAGCCCGCGAACGGATCGGCCTCGCCGCCACTGCCCGCGGCCTCGGCGGGCACGCCGCCGCGCACGTCGATCAGGGCCCCGGCGCGCAGGTCGCGCGTCAGGCGCACGGTGCCGGCGGCCTCGACCGTGATGCTGGAGCGGCCCTCGAAGGGCACGAGCACGCCGCCGAGCGTGAAGCCCTCGGCGTCGCGCAGCTCGCGCCACTCGGCGCCGGCGGCGACCACGCCATCGAGCTGCGCCGCCGCGCCCGAGCGCAGCACGATGGCGCCATCGGGGTCGGCCACCACCACGCGCGCGGCGCCGGGCAGCACGAGGCCGGCGTCGCCGGGCGCCGCGCCGCGCCCCCCGGTCAGCTCGGCGCGCGTGGCCGCGAGCACGGCGCCACCCACCTCCACCAGCGCGCCGGTGGTGGCCGAGGGCACGGCCGTCGAAAGCTGCAGCACACCACCGGCCTGCACGCGCGCCGTGCCGCCGTCGGGCGACCAGGCGATGGTCTCGCCCAACACCTGGCCCTCGGGACCCAGCGTGAAGGCGGGCGTGCCCCCGGCGATCAGCCGGCCGCCGATCTGCACGCCCGCCGTGGCCTGCACGTCGACGAGGCCCGGGCTGCGGTCGCCCGTCAGGCCGGCCACGTTGAGGCCGCCGACCGGCGTGACGCGCAGCGACAGCCCGGCGTCGTCGGCGCCCGGCGCGCCCGTGGTGAGCAGCTGGATCGAGCGTGCCGCGTTGAGCGAGCTGTCGACGAGGATCTGCTCGCCGGCGCGCACGACGATGCGGGAATCGGGCCCGGCGAAGGCCGTGCCGCTGCCGGTGATGGCGCCACCGGCGATCAGCGCGCCGCGGATCTCGACGTCGCGCGCGCCGTCCAGCGTGATCGTGCTGTCGGCACGCTGGGTGACCAGCGTCGACGCCGGGTGGATGTAGACGCTGGTGCCGGCGCCGGGCTTCCCGGCCTCGGGTGCGCCGCGGCCCTGCAGCGTGAGGTCGCCGGCCACCTCGGCCTGGCCCTGCCAGTAGACCCAGCGGTCGGAGGCCAGCGACAGGTCGGCGCCCTCGCCCCGCAGGAAGAAACGGCCCTGGACGATGACGTCGCCTTCGCTGTCGACCGCGAAGTCGGCATCGGGTGCCAGGGTGTACACCGCGCCGCGCATCAGGAAGCCGGCGCCGCGCTGGCCCAGCAGCGGGTGCGGATCCTGCACTTCCAGGCGGTCGGGCACGCCGTCGCCCTCGAGGTCGCGCGCCACGAGCGTGTAGCGCGGGGCCGTGCCGCCGGCCTCGGTGAGCGTGAAGCGCGTGGGCTGCGACACGCCCGCGCTGCCGTTGGTGTAGTCCAGCCCCTGCACGAAGTCGGCCACGACCTGGCGCGCCGGGGGCTGGTCGGCGCGGAAGAACACCGTCGCCTCGTAACGCACGATGCCCGTGGCCTCGAGCACCCGCTGCTGCTGCTCGGGCGTGAGCGACGCGAAGGCGGTGCCCGCGGCGGGCACGGCCACCTCGGCCCAGCGCACGTCGGCGTTGCGGTAGTCGCCGCCCTCGCCCTGCGCGAAGCCGATGCGCAGGCGGTCGGCCGGCGCGGCGCCTTCGTTGACGTACACGTTGCCCGCGAAGCGGCTGTAGCCCAGCACGGCCAGCAGGCGGCCCTGCTGCTCGGGGGTGAGATCGGCCCAGGCCGTGCCGGGCACCGCGGGCGTGACGCCGGCCCAGTCCACGGTGGCGGGGTCGTAGTCGGTGCCGCTGGCCAGGCCCTCGACGACGCGGCGGCTGGCGTCGGCGGCGTCGGGCTTGACCAGCACCTCGCCGCCGCCGAAGCGGCTGTAGCCCAGCGTGCGCAGCACGGCGTCGCGCTGCGCGGGCGAGAGCTGCTCGAAGGGCGTGTCGGCCGCCGGCGCGGGCGCGCCGCCCCAGTCGATGGCGCGCAGGTCGAAATCGGGACCGCCGTCGCTGCGCCCGTCGGCGAAGCCGAAGACCACGCGCTCCAGCGCCGGCGCGTCGGCCTTGAACCAGGCCGGGCCGCTGACGACCTCGTAGCCCAGGGCCGCCGCCACCACGCGCTGCTGCGCCGGCGTGAGCGCCGCGAACGGCGTGCCCGGTGCCGGCGCGCCGGTGCTGCCCCAGGCGATGTCGGCGTTGGCGTAGTCGGTGAGCGGGCCCTCGGTGAAGCCGGCCACGAGCTTGCGCCCCGGCGCGCCGTCGTGGTTGTAGAACTGCAGCGGCACGCCACCCGCGGGCTCGCGCTCGAGGCTGGCGACCACGGCCGCACGCTCGGCCGCCGAGAGGCTGCGCCAGTCGGCGTCGGTGGCGGGGCGCACACGCGCGTCGACCACCTCGCGCTGGTCGGCCGTCAGCTCGCCATAGGGCGTGCCCGGCGCGGGCGCGAACGGGATGATGGCGTCGACCACCGCGCGCTGCGCCGGCGTGAGCGCGGCATAGGGTGTGCCGGCCGCGGGCACGCCGGCGGCGCCCCAGTCGGCGGCGGGGATCATGGCCGCGAAGTTGCCGTTGAAGGCGGCCACCCACTCGGCGCGCGGCACGCTGGCGTAGTCCAGCGGGCGCACGGCCAGGAAGTCCTCGGTGGCCACGCGGTCGAGGTCGACGCGGTAGCCCAGGCTGTAGGCCACGGCCAGCTTCTGTGCCAGGCTCAGCGCCGCGAAGGGCGTGCCCGCGGCCGGCGCGGCCAGGCCGACGGCGGCCCAGTCGATGTCGGCATTGCGGTAGTCGGCCGGCGTGCCTTGCAGGAAGCCGCTGCGCACGCCGTCGGCGCCCACGAAGTGTGTGCCCGCGCCCAGCGCCACGTAGCCCAGGTGGGCGGCCACGGCGGCCTGCTGGGCGGGCGTGAGCGTGGCCCAGGCGGCGCCGGCAGCCGGGGCGCCGGCGTCGCCCCAGGGCACGGCGGCGGGGTCGTAGTCGACCGCGAAGCCGGGCGTGAGCACGCTGCGGAACAAGCCTCTCGCGGCGTCGTGGAAGCCACCCCCGGTGTAGACCGTGTAGCCCAGGCTCTGCGCCACCAGCGCCTTCTCGATGTCGTCGAGCTCGGCGAAGCTGCGCTGGTCGTCCAGCTCGCGCAGCGCGGCGCCCTCGCCCAGGCCGAGGTTGGCCGCCGCCAGCAGCGCGCGCAGCTCGGGCGTGAGGCTGCCTCCGCGCAGCGCGGCCAGCTGCGCGGCCACGAAGGCGGCGTCGGCGCTGCTGGTGAGCAGGCGGCCGTCGAGGCGGTCGAAGTAGCCGGCCAGCGGGTCGGTGACGGCACCGCCCTCCAGCACCATTCGGCCGCCTGCGGCCACCAGGCCGTCGAGCATGAACTGGCCGCTGGTGCGCAGCACGAGCTGGCTGTCGGTGGCCGTGAGCAGGGGGTCGGCGCCGCCCGGTTGCAGCTCCACCCCCGAGACCACCACGCTGTCCAGCGCCAGCTCGAGCAGGCGGCCGGACTGCACCTCGATGCGGCCGCCGGCGCCCTGCGTCTGCAGCACGCCCTGGGCGAGCAGGCGGAAGCCCTGGGCGGCCTCGATGGCGATGCCGGCGCCCGCGCCGTCGGCGATGAAGCCGCCCGCGGCCACCACGCTGCCGCTGGTGCGCAGCTCGATGCGGCCGCCGGCGTCCTGCACGACGACGGCGGTGCCGGGGTCGCTGGTGTAGCTGTTGGGCACGGCGCCGTAGCTCACGAGCCCGCCGCTGCCCGTGGTGGCGGCGACGCGCAGGTCGACGAGGCTGCGGCCGATGATCCAGCCGCTGGCGACGATCTGCTCGTCGATGTCGGCGCGGATCTCGCGTGCGCTCAGGCCCGAGTCGGGGCCGCCGAAGGGCGCGGCGAGGTTGACGCGGTCGATGTCGAGCAGCCGCGCGGCGAGTTCCAGGCGCTCGCTGGCCTGCACGTCGCCCTGCACGTCGATGCGGTCGGCCAGCAGGCGCACGGGGTCGGTGAAGCGGGCCGAATAGACGTCGCCGAAGAGGGAGCCGCGGTCCTCGACGTCGCCCAGCGTCATGGTGACGCCGGGCGCGCGGTGGCCGATGGTGATGGCGCTGAAGCCGTCGCGCAGCGCGCTCAGGTCGCGCATGCCCAGGTGCAGGGCGCCGGCGATCGAGCCGGGCGAGTAGTCGTTGCCGAACAGGCTCTGGCCTGCGCCACCGAGGCGATAGTCCTGGCTGTCGCGCTCGCTGCGGATGAGCAGCGCACCGCTGCCCCGCACGCTGTCGGGGCCGGCGAGCAGGTCGATGTCGTCGGCGCGCAGCAGCAGGTCGCGGCCGCCGCCGGCCACGAGCAGGCCGCTGGCGTGCGTGAGCAGCGCGTCGGCGCCGGCCAGGCGAAGGTCGATGCCACCGGCCGCCGCCACCAGGCCGCCGCCGCTGCGGCCGTCGGCCACCAGCACCAGGTTGTCGGCCTCGCGCACCACGATGCCGGCCGTGGCCGCGCCCGCGGTACCGCGGTTGAGCACCGAGAGTTCGGCCAGGCGCGTGTCGAAGACACCGTCGATGCCCGCGGCCGACACGCTGAACAGCGAGCCGGGGGCGTCCAGCCGCTGGCCCGCGATGTCGAACACGCCGGCGACGTCGAAGACGAGGTCGGTGCCATCCCAGGCCGCGGTGGCGTCGGGGCGGAAGCTGGTGCGCGTGGCGTTGGAGTCGGTGATCTCGATGCGGTCCAGGCCGCCGGCGTCGAAGCTGATCTGGCGCAGCCCGGCGCTGCCGGTGACCGACAGCGTGGAACCAGCCAGCGTGACCGGTGCCGTGCCCGCCAGCGGCGCGAGCACCAGGCGGTCGACCCCGGCGCCACCCAGCACCTCGAGCGCACCGACGCCGCTGACCAGGATCAGGTCGTCGCCCGCACCGGCCTCCACGCGCTGGATGCCGGCGCCGACCACGATGGTGTCGTTGCCGCCGTTGGCGCGCACCACGTTGCTGCCCGGGCCCATGTCGATGTGCTCGGCACCGTCGCCGCCCACGAACTGGTCGTTGCCGTCGCCGCCGAGGTAGCGGATGCCACTGACCGGGCCGCCCACGAGCTTGTCGTCGCCGGCGCCGCCCCGCACCACGCTGCCGGCGGCACCACCCAGGACGATGGCGCTGTCCTTGCCGTCGCCGAGGTCGATGTCGAGCAGCGCGCGCACGCCCGGGCCGATGTAGACGCTGTCGTTGCCGCGCCCGCCCACGGCCACGATGCGCTGCACGCTGCCGGCGGCGTAGGTCTCGCTGAAGCCCAGCGAGGTGACGGTGACCACGCCGTCGGTCTGCTCGACGCTGAAGGACTCGTTGGTGATGTCGTCGAAGTCGGTGCGCCCGTAGCGGCCGCTGGCGTCGCCCATGTTCAGGTAGAGCGTGCCGTCGGCATCGAGCCGGCTGATGTCCGGCGGCTCGCCCAGGCTCCACATCTTGCTGCCCGAGACCGTGATGCCCAGCACCGTGACACGCGCCGCGAGGTAGGCGCTGACGGGCGTGATGTCGATCTCGCCGCGGAAGCCGGCGATGGTGAAGTCGATGGTGAAGAAGCCAACGTCGAGCTCGAAGTCCAGCGAGCCATAGGCGCTGGCGGCGAAGCGCGGCCGGCTCGACAGCAGCAGGCTTACGCCGGCCTCGAGCTTGAGCGGGCCCAGGCTCACCTCGAGGTCGGCGCTGCCGCGGATCTCGAAGTCGCCCTCGCTGGTGACGTAGCCGCCGACGTCGATCTGCAGCACCCGGAAGAAGTCCAGCCGGCCGTTGAACTCGAGCTTGAAGACCTCGTCGACGATGCTCATGCGGCCGTCGAAGGCCACGTCGAAGGCCAGCAGCTTGAAGCTGCCCGCCAGGCGCAGGTCGAACAGCGTGTCGCCGGCGATCGTGAAGCCGTCCAGCGTGGTGTAGGCCTCGCTGGAGGTGTTGATCTGCAGCGTGGCCAGGGCCGCCACGTTCATGAAGCCGATGCCGAACGAGACGTTGCTCGCCACGCGCAGCGCGAAGAAGGGGTTGCCGCCGCTGTCGATGGCAAAGGCCCCGGCGAGCCGGAAGTCGATCTCGCCGAAGTCGCCAAGGTCCAGGCTCACGCTGCCGGCGGCCTGCACGCCGGTCTCGTCGATGAGCAGGTCGACCGCGCCGCGCAGCGAGACCGGGCCGACGTTGATCGAGGCCTTGCCCGACAGGCGCAGCAGGTTGGGGTCGACGTTCACCAGGATGGGCTGGCCGCTGGCATCGAACACGTTGCCCGAGGCGTCGCGCCCGCGCACCTGCTGCACCTCGTTCGTGGTGTTGATCTGCAGCAGGAACAGGCCGGTGACGTTGAAGGCGTCGCCGCCGTCGATGAGGCGGCCGTCGGCGCCGCTGCCGCCGATGGCGAGGCTGCCGTACAGGCCCGCCGCCGTGATGCCCAGGCTGCCCGTGATGGACAGCGGCTCCAGCACCGGCAGGTTCACCTGCGCCGTGACGCCCAGCTCCAGGCCGCTGCTGGAGACGATGATGACGAAGTCGCCCTGGGCCTCGAGCAGGCCGTCGAGCAGGTTGAGCCGGCCCTCGCCGGCCAGGGCCAGGTAGGGGCCGGTCCAGTCGGGGCGGCCGGGCGGCGTGGCCGGGATCGTGTAGACCGGGAAGTCGACGACGTCGAGGAAGGCGTCCGGCACCTCGTAGACGATCTCGGTGCCGAAGGTGTTGAGCGTGACCTCGAAGCGCGCCTCCAGCTGCGCGGCGCTGCCGAAGTCGATGGTGCGCTCGAGCTCCAGCCGCATGGCGATGCCGTCGCGGATGACCAGCAGGCCCGTGGCCGTGGTGTTGAGCAGCGGCGCCGACTCGGGGCCGACGCGCATGTTCACGTTGACGAACAGCTGCAGGCCCTGGCTGGGGCTGGCGCGCAGGTCGACCGCGCCGCTCAGGGCCACGAGGCCCATGACCTCGATGTCGAGCACGCCGAACAGGCGCAGGAACTGCTCGTCGTAGAGCAGCACGATGGGCTGGTCGGGGTTGCCGCTCTCGATGGCGTAGCCCGGGCTCACGACGCCGGCGGAGTTGGTCCAGGTGGCGCGCGAGAAGTCGATCACCTCGAACGAGGCCGCCACGCTCACGCCGTCGGCGATGGCCAGCGCGCCGCTGCCGGCGTCCTGCACGAACTGCCCGGTGCCGACCTGGAAGCGCAGGCCGGTGTTGATCTGCAGCTCGATGCCGCGCGCGGCCATCTCGACGCCGTCCACGCCCACCAAGCCCAGCTCGGTGAGCGAGGCCTGTGCGGCCACGTACACGCCCACGCTGGCGCCGCTGGCCGTGATCACGAGCTCCTTGGCGACGATGAGGCCGAGGTCCAGGTCCTCGAGCGCCACGCCCACGGCCGTGGTGTCGGGCGAGTCGCTCTCGTCGATGCGGCCGTCGCCGTTGCTGTCCACCCAGTAGGGGCCGTCACCGATGAAGCCGTAGGCGTCGTTGATGCCGATGGCCAGCGAGGTGACGATGGTCTGGTCGCCGCCGGAGAGGATGACCGTCTCGGCGCCGCGCTTGGTGAAGGCCATGGAGGCCGACAGCTGCACGAACCCGCCCAGGTTGATGCTGGCGTAGCCGACCTTGGCCTGGATGATCTCCTCGGTGAAGTCGATGAACACCGAGCGCCCGCCGCCGGCCGGCAGCGCGAAGCCGGCGCTGTCGATGCGGCCGTTGGCGTTGGCGTCCTCGCCGGCGTCGAGCACGCCGTCACCGTCCGCGTCCTCGGTGTAGTCGGCGAAGCTCGGGCTGGTCTTCCAGTTGATGGACGGCGGACCGAACAGCTGGATGGCCGCCTGCACCGGCGCGGGCAGCGACGGCACGTAGAAGCTGTTGATGTTGACCTCGATGTCCTCGGCGCGCACGTCGAGGATGTCGCGGTCCACGCCCACGAGGCCGGCGAAGTCCACCGTGGCCTTGGCGGCCACGAAGCGGGGCGTGTAGGACTCCAGGCCCGGAATGGCCGCGCCGATGGCCGGCGTGAGGATGGCGAAGCCGAAGTCGACGTCGTCGACCAGCAGGCCGACCGCGCCCTCGTTGACGCGGTCGAGCAGGCCGTCGCCGTCGGCGTCCTCGCCGAAGCGGTAGGGGCCGCCGATGCCGGCGAAGCCCGTGAGGTCGGCACCGCCCAGCGTGAGCGCCTTCACCTGCAGCGGGAAGCTGCCGGGCACGCCCAGGCTCTCGAGCAGCGGGCGCAGGCCGCCGGCGTCGACCGTGACGGTGTAGACCTCGCCCTGGCGGAAGGCCAGCGAGCCGCGCAGGAACAGGAAGTCCGCCACCGCGATCTCGGCCAGCCGGATGTCGATGCCCAGCAGCTCGCTGCCGCCGAAGGTGAGAAACACCGGGTCTCCGCCCGTGCGCACCTTGAAGCCCATGGTCGGGTTGCCGGCCTCGTCGACGCCGCTGATGCTGGAGAAGTCGGCCGTGGCGCGCATGAGGCCGCCGAACAGCTTGCCGCCGGTGTTGACGTCCAGCCGCACGTCGGAGGCGCGCAGCGTGAGCAGGTCGCCGAAGCCGAAGGTGCCCAGCTCGTCGGCCGAGACCGTGAGCGAGAAGAAGCTCTCGGGCGTGAGCGGCCCGAGCGCCGCCTTGAAGTAGCCCAGGCCGACGTCGACGTTCTGCAGGCCGAAGCCGACGAGGTCGTCCTGCTCGGAGAGCGGGCGCGAGAAGTCGGGCCGGCCGGCGCCGACGAAGATGTTCACGTCGGCGGCGCCGAAGCTCAGGCCCTGGAACGAGACGCCGCGCAGGCGCGAGTAGTCGTCCGACAGGCCGCCCAGGCTGCGCAGCGTGGAGATGATCTGCGTCGCCTGGTCGCCGAACAGGCCCTCGATGAGGCTCAGCTCACGCGGCAGCCCCGTGTACATGTCGGCGGTGAAGCTCTCGCCGATGGTCAGGCGAAAGTCGCCGTTGAGGTAGGCGAAGTCGCCAAGGTTGATCGTGAGGTCGGGGATCTCGATCGCGCCCAGGATCACCGGCCGACCGAGGCTGGGGTCGAAGCCGATGGAGAGGTCGAAGTTGCGGAAGAAGCCCGCGAAGTCCTCGAGCCAGGCGAACTCGGGGCTCAGGTCGGGCACGAAGTCGAGCAGGCGCGACAGGCTGATGGTCGGAATCAGGCTGCCGGTGTCGGGCAGCTCGAACTCGAAGTCGAAGCCCGTGGACACCTCGAAGAGGTCGAACACGCCCAGCGTGGCGTCGAGCGCGATGCGCAGGCGGTTGGCATCGAAGTCCAGGCGCAGCGCGTCGCCGGCGCTGCCGATGGGGATGTCGAGCCCGCCGCCGGGCAGCGCCGTGTAGTCCACGTAGGTGGCCGGCAGCGGTACCTTGCCGGCGAAGGCGCCGTTGAACTCCAGCGCCACATCGGTGGCCTGCAGCGTGAGGTAGGGGTCGGTGCCCACCAGCCCGGCCAGCCCGGCGCTCGCCGACAGCGCCAGGAACTGCCCCGGCAGCGCCACGCCGCTGGTGGCCGTGGGGGTGAGCAGGGCCAGCGCGAAGTCGAGGTCGTCGATGGCGAAGCCGATGGCGTCGCCGTTGGGCGGGTCGTCGTCGTCGATGTCGCCGTCGCCGTCGACATCGCGCCGGTAGGGGCCGTTGATGCCGGCGAAGGCCTGCACGCCCAGGCCGGCCACCACCAGGGCCTCGGCGTCGGCCTGCAGCGTGGTGCCGGGCAGCACGAAGCTCACGTCCTCGATGACGCGCTTCTCGAAGGCGAAGCCGCCCTGCAGCGACAGGATGCCCGCCACGCGCGCCGTGGCCTGGCCCACGTTGGCGGCCACCGTGCGGTTGGCCATGTCCAGCAGCACGGGCTCGGCGCCCGTGGCGATGGCGTAGCCCGGCTGCGTGCCGCCCTGGGTGAAGTCGGCGACGAAGGCCGGGTTGGACGAGGTGTTGACCGTGACGGCGAGGTCGCGCAGCGAGAACTCGACGATGTCCGAGAAGCCCACGAAGCCGATGCCCGCGGCGCGCGCCTTCAGCGCCGTGAAGCTGGCGCCCACGGGCACGGGGGCGTTGTCGGGCTGCAGCGGGTCGGCCAGCACCTTGAAGAGGCCGAGGCCGAAATCGAGGTCGTCGATCACCAGGCCAATGGCCTGCTCGTTGATGACGCGGTCGTTGCCGTCGACCGTGCCGTCGCCGTTGACGTCGGTGCTGGCCGGGCGCGAGTAGGGCCCGCCGGCGCCCACGAAGGCGCGCACGTCGGCGGCGCCGATCTCGATGCCCTGCGCGCGCACGTCGCTGAAGCTGCTGCCCAGCGGCCCCTTGACGCCGATGCCCGCGGACTCGCCCTTGCTGAAGGCGAAGCTGCCCTCGATGTGCACGAATTCCGACACCGACAGCAGCGCGTTCGACAGCGAGGCGCCGACCACCGCGCCGCGGAAGTCGATGAGCACCGGCTCGCCGCCCGTGGGCACGGCGTAGCCGCCCGCGGCCGCGAAGCTGGCCGCCCAGTCGATGGGCGCGCTGTTGCCGCTGGCGCTGTTGAGCGTGACCGTGAGGCCCTGCACCGAGAGCTGGAAGTCCGCCGGGTCCACGCCCAGCACGGCCACGCGCTCGGCGCTGGCCTTGACGGCCGTGTAGTTGACGCCGCCGGCCTTGGCGATGACCAGCCCGAGGTCCACGCCCTCCACGCCCAGGCCGTAGAGCCCGGGCTGCGCGGCCAGCGGCACCCCGGTCTCGATGGGGTTCTCGGCGTAGCCCACGAACACGTCGAGGTCGTCGGCGCCGACGCTGAAGGCGCGCGCGTTGAGCACCGGCAGGCCGGTGGTGGTGCGCAGCGGGCCCAGGGTGTTCTTCTGGAAGCCCAGCGCGCCCTGCACGTGCACGAAGCTGCTGATGGACAGCGTGGCCACGCCGGCGAAGACGCCCAGGCGCTCGCCCTTGAAGTCGAGCAGCACGTCCTCGCCGCCCGTGCGCACGGCCAGCGGGCCGCCGCCCGTGGCCTCGGTGAAGTCCAGCGGCCGCACGACGCCGCCCGGGCCCGGCGTGGTGCTGTTGAACTGGATGCGCAGGTCCTGCACGCGCAGCTGGAAATCGGCCGGGTCGATGCCGTAGAGCCGCACGTCGTCGGCCTGGCTGTCGAGGGCCTGGTAGGTCTTGCCGGCGGCATCGCGGATGCTGACGAAGCCGAAGTCCAGGCCGCTCACGCCGAAGCCGTAGAGCCGGTCGGCCTGCTCGTCCAGCGTCTGGCCGGGCAGGAAGCCGCCCTCGGCGTAGCCCACGAAGGCGTCGATGTTGCTGCCGCCGATGGCGAAGCCGCGCGCGCCCGTGACGATGCCGCCGGGCCCCGTGCGCAGGGTGTTGCCGTAGTCGGCCTTCTCGAAGCCGATGCCGCCGCGGAAGTAGAGGAAGTCCGCCACCTGCAGCAGCGCCTCCTCCGCGAAGACACCGATGCGGTCGCCGGCGCGGAAGTCGATCGTCACCGCGCCGCCGATGCCCAAGGCCAGGCCGGCCTCGCCGAAGCTCTGGACGAAGTCGATGCTGCGGCCGGCGGTGTCGGCGCGGTTGAGCTCCACGCTCAGGTTGCGCGCGTTGAACTGGAAGTCCTCCGCGGCGAAGCCGTAGAGCGCGAAGCTGCCGATGTTGGCCTTGGCCGTGGTGTAGCTCTGGCCGCCGGCCTTGGTGAGCAGCAGCGCGAACGAGGCGTCCTCGGCGCCGAAGCCGTACAGGCGCGCCGTCTGGTCGGCAAAGGGCAGGTCGAGGTCGAGGCCGCCGTCGGCCCAGCCGACGAAGAGGTCGATGTCGCGGCCGGTGATCGCCAGCATGGACGTGGCGGCCACGCGCGCCGTGACGCCGCGGTTGTCCACCAGCGCCAGCGGCTGCGAGGGCGTGAACTTCTCGAAGCCCAGGCGGCCGTTGAAGTAGGCGAACTCCGAGATCGCCAGCGTCACGAGGCCCTCGGCGCGGATGACCTCGCCGGCGCCGCCATCGAGCTCCAGCGTCATCGTGCTGCCGGGGCCGGTCGGCAGCTCCAGCGGGCTGGCCGCGAAGTCCACCACCGCATCGCCCACGCGGCCGGCCTGGTTGACCTGCACCTGCAGCTCGCGGAAACGCGGCACGAGGTCGGAGACGCCCACGAGGCCGGCGCTCGCCACGTCGGCCTGCACCGCTGTCCACTTGCGGGCGGGGGTGTCCTGGGCGGTGATCAGGGCCACGCCCAGCGTCACGCCCTCGATGCCCAGGCCGACGGCGTCGCCCGTGCCGCCGTTGACGCCGGCGAACGCCGTCAGGCCGCTGGCGCCGATGGTCAGCACGTTGACGGCCACGGTCTCGGGCTCGGCCGTGCCCACGGCGGCCAGCGTGAGCTCGGTGCTGCGGCGCTCGATGGCGACGTCGCCCCGGACCTGCAGGAAGCCGAAGACGTCGAAGCGCAGCTCGGCCTCGGCGCGCAGCAGTTCGCCGCGGTCGCCGTCGATGGCGATGGGCAGCGCGGCGCCGGTGCCCGTGGACACGGCCAGGCTCGTGGCGGGCGCGCTGGCGCTGCCGACGTAGTCGATCACCGGGGTGCCGGCCGTGCCCGCGCTGTTGACCTGCACGAGCAGCGCGTCGGCACGCGCCTCGAAGCCCTCCAGGCCCTCGAGCTCCACGCGCGCGGCGCTGGCCTGCACCGTGGTCCACTTGCGCAGCGGTGTCGTGGCGGTGCCGCCCGCGGTGGCGGCCTCGGCGGCCAGGGCCACGCCGAAGTCCACGCCCTCCAGCGCCAGGCCGATGCGGTCGGCCGCGGCGGCGTCGGTGCCCACGAAGGCCTCGACGCCGCGGCCGCCGATGGTGAGCAGGTCCGCCGCCACCACCTCGCCGCCGGCCAGCACCACGTCCTGGCTGCGCTGCTCGAAGGCGAACTCGCCGGTCACGCGCAGGAAGCCGAAGACGTCGAGCGTGAGGTTGCCGCTGGCGCGCGTGAGCGCGCCGTCGCTGCCGGCCATGTCGAAGCGGAAGGCGCTGTCCACGCCCGTGGGCACCACCAGCTCGGTGGCGCCCTCGGCGAAGTCGACGACCGCATCACCGGGCTGGCCGGCGCGGTTGATGGCCACCGCCAGGCCCACGCCCGAGAGCTCGAAGCCCGGGATGCCGACGAGCTCCAGGCGCTCGGCATCGGCCTGCAGCGCCGTCCAGGTGCGCGCAGGGTCGGCGCGGCCGGCCATCAGGGCCAGCGCGAAGTTGGCGCCGGTGAGTTCCACGCCCAGGCGACCGTCGCCCTCGCCCACGCCCACGAAGGCGTCGATGCCGCGGCCGCCCACGGCCAGCACGTCCACGAGCACGCCGTCGGTGGCGTCGTTGCCGGGCGTGGCGGGCACGTCGGCGGCCAGCTTCACGGTGGCGCTGCGCGACTCGAAGGCGAACTCGCCGTCGAGCGTGACGAAACCGAACAGGTCGAGCGCGAGGTCGCCGCGCGCGCGCAGCAGTTCGCCGAGCTGGCCGTCCAGCGCCAGCGTGCGCTCGCTGTCGGGGCCGGTGGCCACGGCCAGCGGGGCCTGCGCGTAGTCGGCCACCAGGTCGGGCGCGCCCGCGGCACCGGGCACTCCGCGGTTGAGCTGCACCTGCAGCCGCGTGGCGTCGACGCCGATGCCGTCGATGCCCGTGAAGCCCACGCGCACGGCATCGGCCTCCAGCGTGGTGAAGCTGCGCGCGGGCGTGGTGCTGCCCGCAGCTGGCAGCTCGGTGGCGCGCACCAGGGCGAAGCCGGCGTCCTCCAGCGTCAGGCCCACGGGGTTGGCGCCGTCGCCGCCCACGCCGGCGAAGACGTTGACGCCGCTGCCGCCGATGGTGAGCAGCCGCGCCGCGATGTCGGTGCCGTCCGACAGGCGCACGCTGCCGGTCTTGGACTCCAGCGCGAAGCCGCCGCTCAGCTCGACGAAGCCCAGCGCCTTGAGCTCGAGGTTGCCGCGCGCGCGCAGCAGGTCGCCCTCGTCGCCATCGAGCGCCAGCGTCAGCGTGTCGGCGGGGCCGGTCTCCAGCGTCAGCGGCCGGGCGGCGAAGTCGATGACCGCGTCGCCCACGCGGCCGGCGCGGTTGACCTCCAGCGTCACCGCCGTGGCCGTGGCCGTGAAGCCGTCGATGCCGCGCAGGCCGGCCTCGGCCACGCCGGCCTGCAGCGCCGTCCAGCTGCGCGTGGGCTCGGCCTTGCTCGTGGCCAGCACCAGGCCCAGCTCCAGGCCGTCGAAGCCCAGGCCCACGGCCTGCGGCGTGCCGCCGCCCACGCCCACGAAGCCGCGGCCGCCGGTGGCGCCCACGGTCAGCAGGCTCACGGCGGTGGGGGTGCTATCGCCGGCCAGCTGCACCTCGCCGTCGCTGCGCACAATGGCGAAGGAGCTGTCGATCTGCACGAAGCCGAAGAGGTCCACGCCCACCGTGCCGCGGGCGCGCATCAGCTCGCCGGCGCTGCCGGGCTGGTCGAAGGTGAGGCTGCGGCCGGGGCCGGTGGCCACGGCCAGTGGCAGGGCCGCGTGGTCGATGACCGCGTCGCCCAGGCGGCCGGCCTGGTTGAGCTCCACGCGCAGGTTGTCGCCGCCCAGGCGCAGGCCCTCCACGCCCTCGAAGGCGGCGCGGCCCACGCTGGCCTGCAGCGTCGTCCAGCTGCGTGTGGCGTCGGCCTTGCTGGTGGCCAGCGCGAGCGCGAACTCCACGCCCTGCAGGCCCAGGCCGATCGCGTCGTCCTGCCCGGCGTTGAGGCCGGCGAAGGCGCGGTCGACGGTGGCGCCGATGGTCAGCAGGCCCACGTCGGTGGGGGTGCTGGCGCCGGCCAGCTGCACCTGGGCGTCGCGCCGCTCCACGGCGAAGGTGGCGTCGGCGTGGAAGAAGTCGAACAGGCCCAGCTCGAGCCGGCCGCTGGCGCGCAGCAGCTCGCCGTCGCCGCCGTCCATGGCCAGCAGCTGCGGCGTCGCGCCGCCGGTGGGGATGGCCAGCGGCTGCGCGGCGTGGTCCACGACCACGTCACCCGCGCGCGTGGCCTGGTTGAGCTGCAGCGCGAGGTTGCTGCCGGCCAGCGTGACGCCGCCGATGCCCGTGAAGCTGGCGCTGGCCACCCCGGCCTGCACGGAGGTCCAGCTGCGCGTGGGGTCGGCCTTGCTGCCGATGAGCGCCAGGCCCAGTTCCACGCCCGTGAGCTGCAGGCCCAGCGGGTTGACCGAGCCGGCGCCCACGCCCACGAAGGCGTTGGCGATGGTGGCGCCCACCGTCAGCAGGTTCACGGCGGTGGGCGCGGACTCGCCCTCGAGCACCACGCTGCCGTCCTGCCGCACCAGCTCCAGCGTGGCGTTGGCGCTGAAGAAGTCGAACAGGCCGATGTCGAGCACGCCGCGCGCCATGAGCAGCGCGCCGCGACTGCCCGCCAGGTCGAGCGTGATGCCGCCGCCCAGGCCGGTGTCCAGCACCCGAGGCGCGGCGGCCCAGTCGACCACGGCGTCGCCGGCCACCGAGGCGCGGTTGACGGCCACGGCCAGCCCGCTGCCCTCCAGGCGCACGCCCTCGATGCCGCGGAACGACACGCCCGCGGCGCTGGCCTGCAGCGTCGTCCAGCTGCGCGTGGGCTCGGCCTGGCTGGTGGCGATGGCCAGGCCCAGCTCCACGCCCGTGAGCGCCAGGCCCAGGGCCTCGGGCGTGCCGCCGTTCAGGCCCGCGAAGGCGTTGCTGATCGTGGCGCCCAGCGTCAGCAGCGAGACCGGCGTGTCGGCCTCGGCGCCGGCCAGGCGAACGGCGCCGTCCTCGCGGCGCAGCTCGAAGCCGGCCTCGGCCTGGAAGAAGCCGAACAGGCCGATGTCGAGCACGCCGCGCGCCAGCAGCGTCTCGCCGCGGTTGCCGGCGAGGTCGATGGTGGTGGCGCCCAGCACCACGGGCGCCGCGGCGAAGTCGACGACGCGGTCGCCCACGCGCCCGGCCTGGTTGAGCTCGATGGCAATGCCTCGGCCCTCGAGCGTGAGGCCGTCGATGCCGCGGAAGCCCACCTCCTCGGCGCGCGCCTTCAGCGCCGTCCAGCTGCGCGTGGGGTCGGCGGTGCTGGTGGCCAGCACGAGGCCGAAGGCCACGTCGTCCAGCGCCAGGCCCAGTGGCGCGGGGCCGTCCAGGCCGGCGCCGGCAAAGGCCGTGGCGACGCTGGCGCCGATGCTCAGGCGCTCCACCGCCACCACCTCGCCGGCCGCGCCGTCGGCGCCGGCCAGCGTGACCATGCCCTCGGTCTTCTCGATGCTGAAGAGGCTCTCGGCGACGAAGAAGTCGAACAGCCGCAGCTCGATCGTGCCGCGCGCCTGCAGCAGCGGGCCGCCGAAGCCGATGGCGATGGCCTCGCCGCTCGTGGCCACCGACAGCGGCGTGGTGGCGAAGTCCAGCACCGCGGCACCCGGGGTGCTGGCGCGGTTGAGCTCCAGGGCCAGCGTGTTGGCGCTGATCGCCACGCCCGGCAGCCCCACGAACGACAGGCCCGCGGCGCCCGCCGACAGCGCAGTCCAGCTGTGCGTGGCGTCGGCGCGGTCCTGCGCGAGCACGAGGCCGAAGTCGAGGTCGGTGATGCGCAGCCCCAGCTCGGCGGCGCTGCCGGCGTGAAGGCCCGCAAAGCCGGTGACGTCGCGCGCGCCCACGCGCAGCAGGTCGGCGTCCACCGTGCCGCCGCCGGCCACGGCCAGCGTGGCGCGGTCCTTGGTGAAGGCGAAGCGGCCGTCCACGCGCACGAAGTCGAACAGGTCCAGCGTCAGGCGGCCGCCGGCCTCGACCACCGCGCCGGCCATCGCCAGGGCCACCGGGGCGGCGCCCGTGGCCACGCTGAGCTCGGTGGCGCCAGGGCCGAAGCGCACGGGCGCGTCGCCCACGCGGCCGGCGCTGTTGAGCGTGACGAAGAGCTCGCTGCCCGAGGCGGTCACGCCCGGCAGCCCGGCCATCGTGACGCTGGCGGCGCTGGCCTGCACCGCCGTCCAGCTGCGGGTGGGATCGTTGCGCGCCGACAGCAGGGCGACCGCGAAGTTCGTGCCGGCAAAGGCCAGCTCGGGGCCGCCGGGGATGCCGGCGCGCGCGGCCAGGCCGCTGGCGCCCAGGGTGAGCGCGTCGACGAGCAGGCCGTCGACAGCCTCGTTGCCAGGCGTGCCGGCCACGTCCTCGGCCAGCCGCGCGGTCAGCGAGCGGCGCTCGAAGGCCAGGTTGCCGTCGACGCTGAAGAAGTCGCCCACCGTGAGCCGCGCGCCCGTGAGCGACACCTGCTGCAGGCCGGCGGCGAAGCCGGCGCCGAAGCTGTAGGCCTGGCCCGCGACCTCGATGGCGCGGCCGCTGGCGTCGGCGCCGCTGGCGTTCCAGCGCAGCGCGGCGCTGTCGGCGCGCGCGCTGGCGGCGCTGCCGAAGCTGGCCTGCAGCGTGCCCGAGGCCTCCAGCAGCTGCACGGCGCTGGTCGCGGCGTCGAGCACCAGGGCCACGCGCGCGCCGCTCACGCCCACGGCGAAGTCGCCGGCGCGCAGCTGCACGCCGGCGTCCTGCGCCAGCACCTCGATGCCGCCGCTGGTGGCGTCGCGCTCGAAGGCGAAGCTGCCCTGCAGCAGGAAGCTGTCGCCGATGCGGGCCTGCAGGCCGTCGATGGCCACGGCCGGCGTGGCCGACACCGGCATCGCGCCGAAGGTGAAGGCCGCGCCGCCGGCCTCGAGCAGCTGGCCGGAGAGATCGGCCGCCGTGGTGTTGATGCGCAACAGCGAGCCGCCGCCGCTCTGCAGGCTGAAGCCGGCGCCGGCCAGGAAGGCGGCGCCGCGTGCCTCGATGGCGTGGCCGCCGCTGCCGGGCAGCAGCACGCCGAAGGCGGCCGCCGAGACACCGGCCTCGAAGCCGCCGCCGCCGGCCAGGCGGGCCTCCACACCGCTGCCCAGCAGCACGAGGCCGGCGTCGCTGCGCGACAGCCCCAGCGTGCCCGACACGCTCACCGGCCCGGCGGCGAAGACGGCGCTGCCCGAGGCCGAGACGAACTCGCCCGCGCTGCCGTTGCCGTCGAAGCGGATCGTGCTGCCGCCGACGACGACCTCGACCGGCCGATCCGCGAGGTTGATGCCGGCGTCGTTGGGCGCGCCAGCCACGCTGCCCAGGCCGAGGCCGAAGTCGAGCGCGAGGTTGCTGCCGCTCAGCGTGAAGGCCGTGCTGCCCGTGAAGCCCAGGGTGTCGGCGCGGCCGGTGGCCAGCACGAAGCCCATGTCGACCGCGGCCTCGCCGGGCAGCGGGCGCGCGTCGAGCAGCAGCACCGCGGCGGTGCCGCCGTCGAGCAGGAAGCCGAGCTCGCCGCTGGCGATGCGCGCGCTGAGGTCGGCCACGCCGATCTTGAAGGCGTCGAAGCTGCGGACCGTGCCGGCGGGATCCTGCAGCGACACGCCGGACTCGAAGCCGATGCCGATGCGGCCCGCGAGGCTGAAGCCCTGGCCGAGGTCGAGCGAGCCGCTGTAGCTGAAGCCCGAGGCGTCGGCAAAGGTACCGAGGTTGAGCCACTCGCCCACGCGGTCGACGAGATCGCCAGCCACCGCACCCGCGCCCGCCGCGAGCAGCTGCACCACCGTGCCGGTGGAGACATCGAGCCCGCGCGACACCAGCGACAGCGTCTTGGCCGCGGCGTCGACCTGCACCTCGAAGAACACGCCATTGGCCAGCTGCAGCAGGCCGCTGCCGTCGGCGAACTGGCCGCTGAGCGACCCGCCCCAGCGCAGCAGCTCGAAGCGATCGCCGTCGGCGGGCACGTAGCCGGGCTGCAGGCTGATGCTCAGGCGGCCGTCGAGCCGCACGTCGCCGGCCACCACGATGTTGTCGAAGCCGCTGCCGGGGGCGACCCCCCCTAGGTTGAACCTCGTCGTGTCCGTGGGGGTGAGCAGCAGCGAGTCGACGTTGATCGTGGCCAGGCCCTCCGCGCCGGGCTCGAGCACGGCGTCGAAGGCGCCGACGCTGGCCAGGCGGCGCTGGGTCTCGAAGATCTCGCCGACCTCGAAGGTGTCGGCGTTGGCGGCGTCGGCACCGAGCGGGATCTCGCGCAGAGCCGTCAGATCGTGCGCGCCGAAGGTGGCCACGCCCGGGTCGCCGCCGGGGTAGGCGCCGGCCAGCGCGTCGGCGTCGAAGGGCTGCGGCAGCAGCGCCTGCGCGGCCCCGAGCACGGGGTCGGCCGAGAGCAGCACGCGCGGCTCCAGGGCCTCGAGCCGCCAGGCGTCGGCCACGGGCGTGCGCCGGCCCGGACGCCACGCCCGCCGCCATGCCCGGCTGATCTTCTGCAAGGCCGCCACCGGAAAGGTGCTCCCCCGTTGTGTGTTGGGTGCGCAGTGGCGGCTCGTCGAGAGGCTCGGACGAGCGCCAGCTTCGCCCCTGTGGGTGGACGCAATGTAGGCGGCGGTTCCCGCGTTCGCACTGGAATTTTCCCGTTGGTCAGGGTGGCCTCGCGGCGCTACGCTCGGCGGCCATCCCGATGCCCACGCCGGCCCGCCCGGCCCCAACGCCATGTACGAAAAGGTCGTTCCCATCAACCGCGAGCGCCACGCCGGCACGCGCGTCAAGGACATCACCAGCTTCGCGTTCGCGTCGTCGTTCCATGTGGCCTACGTGACGCTGCACGAGTTCTCGCGCGCCGCCGGGGTCTACCCCGTCGTCTTCGTCGAGGACAAGGACAAGGATCAGTTCCGCCCCGTGGCGCTGCTGGGCCTGGAGGCCGGCGAGAACCTGTTCGTGGGCGCGGGCGGCCGCTGGGAAGCCGGCTACGTGCCGGCCATCATCCGCCGCTACCCGTTCGCGCTGGCCGGCACCGGCGAGGAAGGCCGCTACACCATCTGCATCGACGAGGGCAGCGAGCTCGTCTCGCAGACCGAGGGCCAGCCGCTGTTCGATGCCCAGGGCGAGCCCACGGCCGTGATCGACAACGTCAAGCGCTACCTGTCCGAGCTGCAGCAGATGGACCTGCTCACGCGCGAGTTCACGCAGTGGCTCACGGCGCACAACATGCTCACGCCGCTGAACATGCGCGTGCGCGAGCAGGACAAGGTCAAGAACATCGCCGGCTGCTGGGTCGTCAACGAGGAGCGCCTCAACAACCTCAGCGACGAGCGCTTCCTCGAGCTGCGCAGCAAGCGCTTCCTGCCCGCCATCTACGCCCACCTGGTGTCGCTGTCGCAGATCGAGCGCCTGGTCACGCTCAAGGACAAGCGCCATGGCCCCGCGGCAGCGCCGATGGCGAATGCGGCGGCCGCGGCCTGAGGCACCGCAGCCGGCGCCTGCCGGGGCTCCCTCGCCGGCCGCGGTGCGGCCGGTGCTGCTGGCGGTCTCGCTGGCGGCTGCCGCCTGGCTGATGGGCGGGCTTGCGGCCACGCCGGCGCGGGCCGCGCCGGCCGCCCTGGCCGACGAACCGGCGGCCGCCCCGCCGCCTGGGCGCGAGCGCGTGCACCAGCTCGACCCGCGCACCCTGCTGCAGCTGGCGCTGCTGCACAACAGCGACGTGCTGTTCGCGCGGGCGCAGGCGCGCATCGCGGGCGAGGGCGTGGCCGCCGAGGGTGCGCTGTACCAGCCCGTGGCCTACGCCAGCCTGCGGCGCGACGGCCGCGACCGCCAGCGCACGGTGGAGGAGCGCCTCACCGCCGCACTCGGCGGCCAGACGCGCCTGGACGAGAACGGCAAGGCCGCCGAGAGCGGCGTGCGCGTGCGCACGCCCACGGGCGGCGAGGCCAGCATGGCCTGGCGCGCCAGCGTGCGCCAGAGCAACCTCATCCGCTCGGCGCCGTTTGCGCAGGCCGACACCGAGGGCAGCGGCTCCTTCGTGCTCACGCTGCGCCAGCCGCTGCTGCGCGGCGCCGGCCGCGGCGTCACCGAGACCGACCGCCGCGTCGCCGAGGCCGAGGCCGCCATCGGCCGCTGGCAGCTGCGCCAGCAGGCGCTGCGCGTGGCCTCCGACGCGCTCTCGGCCTACTGGCAGCTGCAGCGCGCCGCCGAGGCCCAGCAGTGGCGGCGCGAGGCCGCCGAGGCCGCGCAGCGACTGCAGGCCGACGCCCGCGCGCGCATCGCCGCCGGCCGCCTGGCGCCGGCCGCAGCCGAGGAGGC
>ERZ1066136.387-NODE-387-length-36014-cov-14.155900_pt1 | contig 36014 bp, 27 predicted proteins | sample MGYA00382783_ERZ1066136 | MGnify/ENA primary metagenome ERZ1066136 (study PRJEB33369, sample SAMEA5778366) | biofilm metagenome | biome: Industrial cooling water; feature: Water cooling tower basin; material: Biofilm | place: United Arab Emirates | collected... | reverse complement strand
TCGGGGGACTGTCCGATGGTGCGGTACGCACGCGAGACATACAAGATGCGGGGGCACGCGAAGGGGCGCGGAGGCATGCTTTGGAAAACGTCGTCTCCGTCCTCTGGTCGTTCTCCGTTCCTCGGACTTTTCTCGTCAGTTCAGGATCTTGAACAGCTGATGAAGGTCGGAGGAACGGAGAACGACCGGAGGACGGAGACATCTGTTTCCAAGGTCAGTTCTCCGCGTCCCCTCGCGCTCCCCCGCTTCTCCGCGGTCGGCAGTCCTCCGCGCACCCTCGCGCGCCCCCGCTTCTCCGCGGTCTGCAGTCCGACCGGCGTGAACGTCGCACCATACGGGGCATGGGCGGCTGCCGGGTCGGGGGCACGGATTAGCTTTGCGGGGCTCATGACGCACACTCCCGAGAAGATCCCGGTCGTCATCGCCGACGACCCGACGGCGCTGGCCGTCCAGGTGGCCGATCGCATCGATCGGCTGATCCGCACGAAGGCCGCGGCGGGGCTGCGGACCGTGCTCGGACTCGCGACGGGCTCGACGCCGGTGGGCGTCTATCGCGAGCTGATCCGGCGGCATCGCGAGGAGGGGCTGAGCTTCGCGACCGTCGTGACGTTCAACCTGGACGAGTACTGGCCGATGGCGCCGGACTCGATCCACTCGTACCACCGCTTCATGCGCGAGAACCTCTTCGACCACGTGGACATCGCGCCCGACGCGATCCACCTGCCGTCGGGGCGTGTCGACCGTGCAGAGGCGGAGGCGCACTGCGCGGCGTACGAGCGCGCGATCGTCGAGGCGGGCGGAATCGACTTCCAGCTGCTCGGCATCGGCAAGACGGGGCACATCGGCTTCAACGAGCCGGGCTCGGGGCGTGACAGCCGCACGCGCCTCGTCACGCTCGACCGGATCACGCGCCGCGACGCCGCCGCCGACTTCTTCGGCGAGGAGCACGTCCCGCGCGAGGCGATGACGATGGGCGTCGCGACGATCCTCGCCGCGCGCGAGATCGCGATTCTCGCCACGGGCGAGCACAAGGCGGCGATCGTGCGACGCGCGGTCGAGGGGACGATCGACCATGAAGTCGCCGCGACGTTCCTGCAGGAGCATCCGGCGACGACGTTCTTCGTCGATGCGGCGGCCGCGGCCGACCTGACGCGCATCGCCACGCCGTGGCTGGTCGGCGAGGTCGCGTGGACCGACGCGCTCGCGGTGCGCGCGGTGACGTGGTGCTCGCGCACGTGCGGCAAGGCGATCCTGAAACTGACGTGGTCCGACTACGCGGAGCATGGACTCTCGTCGCTCGTGGCGCGCTACGGCATGGCGGGCGCGCTCAACGGCTTCGTCTTCAACGAGCTCGGGGCCAAGATCCGCGGCCGGAGCAAGCTGCCGCGCGGGGCGCGCATCGTCTGCTTCTCGCCGCATCCCGATGACGACGTGATCTCGATGGGCGGCATCCTGCGCAAGCTGGTCGAGAACGAGAACGCGATCACCGTCGCCTACCAGACGAGCGGCAACATCGCGGTCTTCGATCACGACGTGCGCCGCCATCTCGACTTCCTCGAGCGCATGGGTGCCCGGGCGGGCGAGGCGCACGTTCCCGGCGCGTTGCGCGACGGCTCGGTGCGCGACTGGGTCGTCGCGCAGGGCGAGGCGCTCGCGGCCAAGCGGCCCGGCGACGTCGATCCGCCCGCGGTGCAGGACGTCAAGCGCATCATCCGCGAGACCGAAGCGGTCAGCGGCCTCGAGGTCGTCGGGTTGTCGCGTGACGCGGCGCGCTTCCTCGATCTGCCCTTCTACCAGACGGGGAAGGTGCGCAAGGATCCGATCGGGCCGGCCGACGTGGCGATCGTGCGCGCGCTGCTCGAGGAGCTGCGTCCCGACCTGATCTTCGTCGCCGGCGACCTCTCGGATCCCCACGGCACGCATCGCATGTGCAAGGACGCGATCGATCGCGCCCTCGCCGAGGCGGTCGCCGCGGGGCTCCCCCGCCCCGAGGTCTGGCTCTACCGCGGCGCATGGCAGGAGTGGCCCGTCACCGAGGCCACGGTGCTCGTGCCGCTCTCGCAGGAAGAGCTGCGGCTCAAGATCCAGGCGATCTTCAAGCATCAGTCGCAGAAGGACTCGGCACCGTTTCCCGGCGCCGACGATCGCGAGTTCTGGCAGCGCGTCGAGGCGCGCAACACCGGGACCGCCGCGGAGCTCAACGCCCTCGGTCTGGCCGAGTACTTCGCCATGGAGGCGTACGTTGTCCAGTAAGGTCGGCCACTGATGGGTCGCGGCTTCACGCTCCTCGACGGCGCGGTCCTCCTCGCCTACCTGCTCGGTACGACGCTCCTCGGCCTGCGGCTCGGCGGCAAGCAGAAGGATGCCAAGGACTACTTCGTGGCGAGCCACGCGATCCCGTGGTGGGGGATCCTGCTGAGCGTCGTCGCGAGCGAGACGAGCGCACTCACGTTCATCAGCATCCCGGGGCTCGCGTACGCGGGCAACCTCGGCTTCCTGCAGGTGGTGGCGGGCTACATCGTCGGGCGCATCGTCGTGGCGTACGTGCTGCTGCCGCGCTACTTCGCGGGCGAACTGGTGACGGCGTACGCGCTCTTCGAGACGCGCTTCGGGCCGGCGACGCGGCGCTTCACGAGCATCGTCTTCATGGCGACGCGTGCGGTGGCGGACAGCGTGCGCATCTTCGCGACGGCGATCCCGGTGGCGCTCATCCTCGGCGAAGTGGTGCCGCGCCAGTATCTCATGCCCTCGGCGATCCTCGTACTCGGCCTCCTGACGGTCGTGTACACCTGGAAGGGCGGGATGCGTGCCGTCGTCTGGACGGAGATGATCCAGGCGGGTGTGTACGTGACCGGTGGCATCGCGGCGCTCGTGCTGCTGGGTGCGAGCGTCGACGGTGGGTGGTCCACGATCCTCACCACCGCCGGCAGCGCGGGCAAGCTGATGGCGATCGACTGGTACACCGGCTTCGATCGGCCGCACACCGTCTTCGCGGGGCTGCTCGGCGGCGCGTTCCTCGCGATGGGATCGCACGGGGCGGATCAGCTCATCGTGCAACGGCTGCTCGCGAGCCCCGGCCTGCGCGACGCGCAGCGCGCGCTGATCGGTTCGGGCTTCGTGGTCTTCGTGCAGTTCGCGCTCTTCCTCATGGTCGGCGTCGGGCTCTACGTCTACTACGGCGGGCGCACCTTCCCGGCCGGCGACCAGATCTTCCCGACGTTCATCCTCGAACGCATGCCGCCGGGGCTCCTGGGGCTCATCCTCGCGGCGATCGTGGCGGCGACGATGAGCACGCACAGCGCGACGATCAACGCGCTCGCGGCGACGACGACGCACGACATCTATCTCCCGCTCTCCGGACGCCGCGCGGACGATCCGCGCACGCTCGGCATGGGCAAGCTCTTCGCACTCGTGTGGGGCGTCGCGCTCACGTTCGGCGCGCTGCTCTATCCCGAGCAGGGCGCGCCGGTGGTGGTGGTGGCGCTCAGCATCCAGAGCTTCACGCACGGCGGGCTGGTGGGCGGCTTCGCACTCGCGATCCTCTGGAAGCGTGCCACGCAGCGCGACGCGATCATCGGCATGTCGGTCGGCATCGCGGCGATGGCCGTCGTGGTGTTCGCCAAGCTGCTGACCAGCGTGCTCCCCGCGCTCGCCGGCCCGCTCGGCGTGCTCGCGACGATCGCGTGGCCGTGGTACGTGCTGATCGGCACGACGATCACGCTGACGGCGGGGATCCTCGCCTCGCTGACGCATCCCGCGCCCGTCGTCGCGGCGCTGGTCACGACGAACGAGACGGAGATCCGCGCATGAGCAGCGCGACCGAATTGGTGGTGGTCGGCATCGACGGCGGCGGCACGACGACGCGCGTCCACGTGGCCGACGAGCACGGCACGCTGCTCGGCAAGTTCGAAGGCGAGGGCACCGCGGTGCGGCCCGGCCACGAAGCCGACGTGGCCGGACGCGTGGCGACGATGGTGAAGGAGGCGCTGATCCAGGCCGATGTCGGCCACCTGCTGCCGCGCGCGGCGGTCGTGGCGCTGGCGGGCGCCGGGCGCGACGCGGTGCGCACGATGCTCGACAACGAGTTCGTGCGCCTCGAGATCGCCGACACGACGGTGGTCACCACCGATGCCGAAGCCGCGCTCGCCGATGCGTTCGGGAGCGACGGCCCCGGCATCCTGCTGATCGCCGGCACGGGGAGCGTGGCGTGGGGACGGAGCCCGGCCGGCACGATGCAGCGCTGCGGTGGCCACGGCTTCGTGATCGGTGACGAAGGAAGTGGTGCGTGGCTCGGTCGGCGTGCGCTGCAGGTGATCTGTGCGGCGCACGACGGGCGCGAGCCGCAGACGGCGATCACCGGCGGCGTGCTGACGATGCTCGAGTTCGACGAAGTCACGCAGCTCATCCCGTGGGCCGCCGAGGCGACGCCGGCGATGTTCGCGACGCTCGCGCCCGCGGTGCTGGCCGCGAGCGAGAGCGGCGATCTGCGTGCGAACACCATCGTGACGACGGCCGTCGAGGAGCTGGCGTTGCACGTGCGCGCGCTGGCACGGCAGCTCTTCGCCGACGAGCGAGCGGCGGTGCCGGTGGCGCTCCACGGCGGGATGATGGGACGCGGCAGCCCGCTCCGCAAACGGCTCGAGCATCGCCTCAAGACGCTGGTGCCGGGCGCGCAGGTGCGGACGACGGCCGTGGACGGTGCGCGTGGTGCCGTCGCGCTCGCGCTCCGGAGCATCGGGCTCGCGGACGAGCGGACCTGACGACAGCTTGAGCCGCAGTACCCGCCGCCGGTCGCAGCCACTCACCGCGAGACGATGACGGACGATCCTCACATCCGCGCTGCCACCGGGGTGCCGCCGTCGGACCCGACGTCGCCCGCCGGCTCGCCGACGCACGAAGGCGCGAGCGCCGACGACGCGCACGCCGCACGGCGACGGTTCCTCGCCACGTGTGCGGCATTCGGTGTCGGTGGCACGCTCCTCCCCGGCGTGCTGTGGGCGACGCTCGCGGGCGGTGCGGAGATCACGCCGGCGACGGTCGCGGCGGCCGAGGAGATCGCGGGCGTCACGTTCACCGAGGCGCAGCGCACGCAGCTGGCGGCGCAGCTCAAGCCGCAGGCGCAACTGCTCGCGGCGCTGCACGCGGTGCCGCTCGACAACGCGGTGACACCCGCGGTGCACTTCGATCCGCTGGCAGCGGGCACGGGTGCCGTCGCCGCGACGCCACGCACCTCGCCGCAGCCGTTCCGCGGACGCGCGCCGCGCCCGTCGCTCCCGACGAATCGCACCGATCTCGCGTTCCTCGGCATCGCCGAGCTGCACGCGCTGGTGCGCACGAAGCAGCTCTCGGCGCGCGAACTGCTCGCGCTCTCGCTCGAACGGATCGCGGCGCTCGACCCGACGCTGCTCGCGGTGGTCAGCGTCACCGAGGAGCGAGCACGTCGGCAGGCGGCGACGCTCGACGACGAAGCCGCCAAGGGGCGATTCCGCGGGCCGCTGCACGGCATCCCGTGGGGGGCGAAGGATCTCCTCGCGGTGAAGGGTTACCGCACCACCTGGGGATCGGGGGCGCATCGCACGCAGACGATCGACACGGACGCGACGGTGGTGCAGCGGCTCGATGCGGCGGGCGCCGTGCTCGTGGCCAAGCTCACGCTCGGTGAACTCGCGCAGGGCGACGTCTGGTTCGGCGGGACGACGAAGAATCCGTGGAACCTCGCGCAGGGATCGAGCGGCTCGTCGGCCGGACCGGGGAGCGCGGTGGCCGCGGGGCTGGTGACGTTCGCGATCGGCTCGGAGACGCTCGGCTCGATCTCGTCGCCCTCGACGCGCAACGGCGTGACGGGGCTGCGGCCGACGTTCGGCGCGGTGCCACGCACCGGTGCGATGGCGCTCAGCTGGACGATGGACAAGCTCGGCCCCATGGCGCGGTCGACCGACGATTGTCGCCTCGTCTTCTCGGTGATCCGCGGTGCGGACGGGCAGGATCCCGTCGCACGCCTGCCGCGCGATGGTGCGTGGGTGGACGACGCGCGACCACTGTCGGCGATGCGCATCGGCGTCGTGCGCACGGCGTTCGATGCCAACCCGCAGCGCGCATCGAAGGCGGCGGACGATGCGGCGCTCGCCGCGCTGACCGCAGCCGGCGCGACGCTCGTACCGGTGACGCTCCCCGACGCGCCGTACGCCCCGCTGCGCCTGATCCTGACGGCCGAGGCGGCAGCGGCGTTCGACGAGCTGACGCGCTCGGGACGCGACGCGGAGCTCGTGCAGCAGGGACCGAACGCGTGGCCGGCGACCTTCCGCACGGCGCGCTTCATCCCCGCAGTCGACTACATCAACGCGAATCGTGTGCGCACGCAGGTGATGCGTGCCTGGGCGACGCTGATGGCGTCCGTCGACGCGATCGTCGTGCCGACGAACGGCACGCAGCAGCTGCTCGCGACGAATCTCACCGGACATCCGGCGGTGATCCTGCCGCACGGCTTCGTGCGCACGTCCGCGACCGACGCGACCGAGGTGCCGGTCTCGATCACGGTGCTCGGCGGGCTGCACGGCGAGGCATCGGCGCTGCGCGTGGCGCAGGCGATCGAGGCGGGGGTGCGGGTGAACGTGCGGCGTCCACCGATGGCGGTCTGAGCCCGTGGCGGCCGGCGGCGACTCTCCGATGCTCTCGATGCGCGAGCTCGTGCATCTCGAGGACGTCGTCGCCGATGCGCTGGCACAGGTGCGCGGACCCTCGCACGAGCGCGACGTGTTGCTCGAGGCGCGCGGCATCTACGACCTGACCGCGCAGATCGTCGCGGGGTACGCGTTCCACACCGCGCTCACGGGGCGCACGCGGCTCGAGTCGATCAAGCGGTACGTCTTCTACGCGTGGGCGGCGGATGCGCTCCCGCGCGAAGTGACGGGGATTCGCGCCATCGCGCCACCGGCGGTGCACGAGGCGCTGCATAGTGCGCAGTCGGCACTCGTGACACCCGGTGCGGCCGACGACGAGTTGCGCGACATGCTCGCGTGGTATCACGCCCAGTCGGCATCGTGTTTCGTGGCCTGCCGCGGCGTCGAGCGGCTGACCGCGTTCTGCGCCGCGCGTGCACCGGACGGGTGGCGCATGCGTGGGTGGGACGAGGAGCAGTTCCACGGACGCGGCGGGCTCGGTCGCTACTGGACGCGGCTCCTGCGTCGCTTCGCCTGAGGCCTCATGGATCATCGCGCGATCATGCGCCCCGCACCGTGACGACGCTCCCCGTGCACGTGGCCACGCGCTACGTGCAGCCGCTGCGCGAAGGTGGTTCGCTCCCCGCGGTGCTCGAGACGACCGACGGCCTCTGGGTGACGAAGTTCCGTGGCGCCGGCCAGGGGGCCAAGGTGCTGCTGGCCGAGATCCTCGTGCACGGCCTGGCCGCGGCGCTCGGCCTGCCGGTGCCGGACATCGCCGCCATCGACCTCCCCGATCGCTTCGGGCAGACGGAGCCCGATCCCGAGATCCAGGAGCTGCTCAAGGCGAGCCGCGGGCTGAACGTCGGGCTCCGGTATCTCGACGGCGCGTTCAACTTCGATCCGGTGGCCGCACGCGACTTCGTGACACCGGCCTTCGCGACGACGCTCGTCTGGCTCGATGCGTACGTCACCAACCCGGATCGCACGGCGCGCAACCCGAACCTGCTCGTCTGGCAGCGCACGCCGTGGCTGATCGATCACGGCGCCGCGCTCTACGCGCATCACGACTGGGCGAGCGTCGACGCGGCACGCACGGCGACGCCATTCCCGCTGATCCGTCAGCACGTGCTGCTCGAACTGGCGGACGCACTCGCGACGGAATCGGCGCGCGCCGTCGCCCGACTCGACGACGCGACGATCGCGCGCATCGTCGCGGCGCTCCCCGATGCCTTGCTCCTCGACCCGGTGAGCGGCGACGACCTGCGCGACGCCGACGCGGCCCGCGCCCGCTATGCGCGGTATCTCGTGGCCCGTCGCGACGCGGCCGAGGGCTTCACGGCCGCCGCGATCAACGCGCGCGAGGCGTTGCTCGCCGCGCCGCCGACGCCCTATTCGGCGCGCCGCTGATGTCGCACGATCGGAGCGCGTACGACTTCGCGGTGCTGCGCGTCGTCCCCCACGTGCATCTCGGGGTGTTCGTCCCGGTGGGCGTGCTGCTCCATGCCCGCCGCGAGGGCTTTCTCGGGCTCGCCGCCCTGACCGACGAAGCGACGCTCGCGACACGCGTGCCGTCGGTGGACGTGCCGCTGCTCGCGCGCTACCTCGTCACGCTGCAACGCGTCGCCGCCGGTGATGCGACCGCCGGCCCGATCGCGCTCGCGCCGACGTCCGAACGATTCCACTGGCTCACGGCGCCGCGTTCCGACGTCCTGCAGGCCGGTCCCGTGCACGAAGGAACCTGCGTCGGCGCGCCGGCGGTCACGCTCGCGCGGCTCTTCGCCGAGTACGTGTCGCGGTAGCGGCTGCGTTCGCGTCTCGATCTTGCGCGCTGTGGGGACGTTCGAGTTTCGCCTTTCAACTGCATGAACGCAGAGGGCGCAGGGCGAACGGCGGGGGCGCAGCGGTTCGTCGCACGAGCGTTCGTGCCGATCCGGGCGACTGCAACTGCTTCGACACGGAGACACGGAGAACTGCCGGAGAACGGAGGGTGCGGCGAGCGGGCGTTGGCGCAGCAGGCAGTGTGATTCTTTGGATGGGTCCCGTGCGCGAGGGAGCTCCTCTTGCGCGGGGCCCATCCAAACAGACGAACCACCTCCGGCACGGACGCGCGCGCCACGCACCCTCCGTTCTCCGGTTTCCTCCGTTCCTCCGTGTCAGGGCAGTGGCAGTGGCAGTGGCAGTGGCACGATCGAACACGAACGCCCGCGCGACGAACGGCTGCGCCCCCGCCGTTCGCCCCTGCGCTCCCTGCGTTCATGCAGTTAACCCACTACCTCCCGCGCCGATCGTCCGTGAGAGATCGATGAAGGGGACGCGGCTTGCCGGGGAGGCGAGATTGGGAGCATGACGCTCCTGTCCGTTTCCGATGCCTCGGTGGTCTTCGGGGCCACCACGCTGCTCTCCGGGGTCACGTTCACCGTCGCACGCGGGGAGCGGTGGGGGATCGTGGGGCGGAACGGCGCGGGGAAGTCGACGATCTTCCGGTTGATCACGGGGGCGCAGCAGCCGACGGCGGGGCAGGTCGTGGTGCAGCCGGGGACGCGCATGACGCTCCTCGACCAGTTCCGCGACTTCGGCGCGGCGGCGACGGTGTGGCAGGCGGCGGCGGCGGCGTATGCGCCGTTGCTCGCGATGGAGCGCGAGCTCGAGACGCTCGTCGTGCAGATGGCCGATGGCGACGAGGCCGCGATGGACCGCTACGGGCGCATCCAGGAGCGGTTCGCGCACGAAGGGGGCTACGACTATCCCGCGCGTGTGGACGCGGTGCTGCAGGGGCTCGGCTTCGATCCGCAGGAGTCGCGCGAGAAGGCGCTGTCCACGCTCTCCGGCGGGGAGCGCGGGCGCGTCGGCCTCGCCGCGCAGCTGGCGGCACCGACCGACCTGCTGATGCTCGACGAGCCCACCAACCACCTCGACCTCGACACCATCGACTGGCTCCGCGACCACCTCCGCGCGCGCGAGGGGACGGTGCTCGTGATCTCGCACGACCGCGCCTTCCTCGACGCGCTCGTCGATCACGTGCTGCACGTGCACGCCAACACCGCGACGTCGTACCGCGGGGGCTACTCGAGCTTCGTGCAGCAGCGCGCCGAACGCATGCTCTCGCAGGCGCGAGCGGTCGAGAAGCAGCAGAAGACGATCGCCAAGGAAGAGGACTACATCCGCCGCAACATCGCCGGTCGCAACAGCGCGCAGGCCAAGGGGCGGCGCGCGCGCCTCGAGCGACTCCCGCGCCTCTCGCCGATGCCGGGCGAGATGGGCGCCATGTCGCTCCGGCTCGAAGCGGGTGATCGCGGTGGCGATCGCGTCCTCCACATGGATCGGATCACCGTCGCGATCGACGAGCGCGTCCTCGTGCAGGACGCGACGCTCACCGCGATGCGTGGCGACGTGATCGCACTCGTCGGCCGCAACGGTGCCGGCAAGAGCACGCTGATCAAGACCGTCCTCGGCGAACGACCGGCACAGGGCGGCGTGGCGTCGGTCGGCGGCGGCATCGAGACCGGGTGGTACCGGCAGGACCAGACGCAGCTGCCTCTCGAGTCCTCGATCTTCGACGCCGTGCAGGACCTTCGCCCGCTCTGGGGGCGCGGGCACATCCAGAATCATCTCGGCGCCTTCGGCTTCAGCGGCGACGCGGTGCAGCGGCGCATCGGGACGCTCTCAGGCGGCGAGCGGGCCCGTGTCGCCCTCGCGCTCATCACGCTGCAGAAGGCGAACTTCCTCGTCCTCGACGAGCCCACGAACCATCTCGACGTCGAGAGCATCGAGGCGATCGAGGACGCGATCGACGAGTACGACGGCACGGTGCTGATCGTGAGCCACGACCGCGCCGTGCTGCGCGAGCTCGCGACGCGCGTCTGGTGGTTCGACGGGACGCGTCTGCACGACTTCGACGGGCCGTTCGTCGAGTGGGAGGCGATGATGGCCGAGCGCGGTGCGGAGGCCGCGAAACGCGCGAGTGCGCAGGCGGCGAAGGAGCGCGAGGCCGCGCGCACGAAGGCCGAGCGCGAACGCGGCAGCCGCTCGCAGGACGACGGCGAGCGACGCCGCGCGCGACGCGCGCTCGAGGAGGCCGAGAAGGAGGTGGCCCGCTGCGAGGCGCGCGTCGCCGAACTGCAGGCGGCGCTCACCGCGGACGCGCTCTACGACGGCACGCCGGCGGCCGTGCGCGAGGCCGCACGCCTGGAAGCGACGCTCGACACGGCCCAGCAGGCGCTCGACACCGCGATGGCGCGCTGGATGGAATGCACCGCGGCGGTGGAATAGTCCGCCGTCAGTGCCGAGCGGGCGCCAACGGGACCGGCGAGACGACCGTACACTTCCAGATCCGGAACGTCCGTCTCGCCCCCACCTGTCGCCGATGCGTCCTGCCGTCGTCAGCGTCCGTCCACGTCGCGGTCTCGTGATCGTGCGTGCCGCCGCGTGCGCGCTCCTCGCCACACCGCTTCTCGCGCAGCAGCGCGGCACGCAACGCGACACGACGCAGCGCCTGGGCGACGTCCGCGTCACGGCAGGAGTCGGGACGCGTGTCGTCGGTGGCGCGAGCGCGGTCGTCCTGCGCCCCGATTCGGTCCCGGGGCTCACCGCCGCACCGCTGCTGTCGGAGGCGATCCGGCAGCTGCCGTTCGTCTACATCAGGCAGAACTCGCGCGGCGAGCACGAGATCTCGGTGCGCGGCTCCGAATCGCGGCAGGCCGCGGTCTTCGTCGATGGCGTGCCGATGACGCTGACGTGGGACGCGCGCACCGATCCGACGGTGATCCCGCTCACCGGCGCGAACCGGATCGAGTACGTGCGCGGCCTGTCGTCGCTCCTGTCGGGTCCGAACGCGATCGGGGGCACCATCAGCGTCGGGCTCTGGGACTCGTCCGCCCCCGGCCGCGCCGTTCCGACCACGCAACGCCTCGACCTGCAGGCCGACCAGTTCGGCGGCGTGCGCACCTCGGCGATCCTCGGCGGCACGCTCGTCGAAGGAGGCACCGCGGCGCTGCAGTACCGCACGGGTGCGAGCTGGCGCACCACGCCGGGCTTCGTGCGTCCGGGCGACGTGCGCGAGCCGGGGACCACCGACGAGCTGCGGCGCAACAGCGACGGCACCTCGCTCGACGGCTACGCGGCGCTGCGCTACGAGACACGTGCCGGCCGCTACGTCTCCGGGACGGTGTCGGCGATGACGGGCGATCGCGGCGTGGTGCCGGAGCTGCACATCGCGGCGCCGCGCTACTGGCGCAACCCGGACCTGCGCCGCGTCGTCACGTCGCTCACCATGGGCACCGGCGCGATGCGCTCACGGCTCGGCACCGGCGACGTCGAGCTGGCGCTCGGCATGAACAGCGGCGAAGTGGTGATCGACGGCTATCCCACCGTCGAGTACCGCATCCCGACCGATCGCGAAACGGGCGAGGATCGTGCACTCTCGGCGCGATTGGTCGCCGACCAGCAGCTCGGACGGCGCTTCACGCTGCGCGCCGCCGCGACCGGTGCGCGCGTGCGCTACGACGAGGCGATCGGGCTCGCACTGCCGGTGACGGCGCGCTACGAACAGGTGCTGACGAGCGTCGCCTCGGAGCTCGAGTTCCGACCCACCCCGCTGCTCTCGCTCGTCGGTGGCATCGGCGAAGACGCCGTCACCACGCCGAACGCGGGAGGACGCGTCGCGCAGGAGCGGCAATCGGGGAGCGCGTGGCGAGCCGGCGCGACGTGGACGCTCCCGATGCAGGGGCTCCGGCTGCATGCGTCGGCGAGTGAGCGCTCGCGCTTCCCCGCCCTGCGTGAACTCTACTCGGGCGCGCTCAACCGCTTCGCGCCGAACCCGTCGTTGCGGCCGGAGCGCTTCCATGGCGAGGAGATCGGCGCGACGTACCAGCGCGCGAACTGGGACGTGCAGGTGGTCGCTTTCCGCCAGCGCACCGAGGACGCCGTCGTACGCATCACGCTCCCCGATCGGCGCTTCCAGCGCGTCAATCGCGACGAGTATCGCGCACGGGGCATCGAGCTGCTCGGCGGCCTGACCATCGGTCGCGTCGAGCTGCGTGGCGACGCGACGTGGCAGGACGCCCGCATCATCGACCGACTCGCGAACGACGCCGAACGCGCGCCCGAGAACCTGCCGTCCACCTTCGGCTCGCTGACCGCGTCGGTCCCCGCGTGGCGTGGCGCGCTGGTGACGGCACGCGCGCGTCATGCCTCGCGCACCACGTGCCTGGGCGCGAGCGCAGGCACGCGCATCGCACAGGCCGGTGCGACCGCCTACGACGTCGGCGTCGAGCGCCGCTGGACGGCGACGCGCGCGGCCTCGAACATCCGCGCGCTCGTGATGCTCGACAACGTGACCGATGTCGCCATGTACGACCAGTGCGGACTCCCGCAGCCGGGCCGCACGATCCGCATCGGGCTGACGCTCGGCAGCTGATCCACCGGCGCGACACATCTGCGGGGCGGGACGCACGAGGTGCGGCGTCCCGCCCCGTCGTGCATGACGGTATCGCCGATCTATCGCGCGACGGGCACGAGCAACGGTGCGCTGCGCCCCGCGCGTCGGAAGTCGACGATCGCCATCGGCTTCGTCGTCCCCGTGTCGGGTGGGGTGCGGCGCGTCGTGTCGCGCGTGCTGTCGCGCGGCATGCGCGGTCGGGTCGTATCGCGCTGGATGGTGTCGGACGGGCTGCGTGGTCGTGGCGCGGGCATGCCCTGCGCGGCGACCGGCGCCGCGGCGACGAACGCGAGCAGTGTGACGAGCGTGCGTGGACGCATGGGTGGCTCCGGTTCGGATGTGGACGTGCGCGGACGCCGAGCCCGTCACCGTGCGGTGTCGATCGCGTACACGCCACGCGCACGATGCGCGCGAGGTGCGATGGCCACGATCGGAGCCGAAGGCGTGGTGACTGGGCGTGCGGCGGTGCGAAGTGCCGTTCCGACCGCGCACGGGCGTGCCTTCATCCGCACGCGCGTCGTTTCGCGCGACGGATGCCGTGGCGGTATGACGCGTTCGCACCGCGACGATCGGTCGCGCGACGCGTCATCGGGGAGAAATGCAGATCGCGTGCCAAGCATCCCCGGTGCGCGGCACCGGGACTCACCGGTCGCTCAGGTGAGCGGGCCGATGCGCGCCTCGACCGTGCGCTGCAGCGCGCCCTCGCGAACGAGCGCGCGCACCGCACGCAGGTCGCCCGTGAGGATGCGATCCTCGGTGAGCGGCGGGACCACCGCACGGATCGCATCGCGCGCAGCCCCCGTTCCCGGGCCGGGCTCGAGCGGCCGATGGAAGTCGAGCGCCTGCACGGCGTTCAGCAGTTCGATGGCGAGCACCCACGTCGCGTTGTCGAGGATCATCGCGCACTGCCGTGCGCTCGTCGTCCCCATGCTGACGTGGTCCTCCTGATTGGCGCTGGTGGGGATGCTGTCCACGCTCGAGGGGTGCGCGAGCACCTTGTTCTCGCTCACCAGCGACGCCGCCGTGTACTGGCTGATCATCAGCCCCGAGTTGACGCCGCCGTGCCGCGCGAGGAAGGCCGGGAGCCCGCTCACGGCGGGGTCGAGCATGTGCTCCACGCGCCGCTCGCTGATGTTCGCGAGCTCGGCGATCGCGACCTTGGCGTAGTCCATCACCAACGCGACCGGCTGCCCGTGGAAGTTGCCGGCACTGATGACCTCGTCGTCGTCGGCGAAGACGAGCGGGTTGTCGGTGACGGCGTTGCACTCGCGCGTGACGACGTCGGCCGCGTGCGCGAGCGCGTCGCGGCTCGCGCCGTGCACCTGCGGCATGCAGCGCAGGCTGTAGGCGTCCTGCAACTTCGCGCAGTCGGCGTGGCTGGCGTGGATCGGGCTGTCGGCGCCGAGTCGGCGCAGGTTGGCCGCGACGGCCTCGGCACCCGGATGCGGCCGCACCCCGACGACGCGCCCGTCGAAGGCCCGCACCGTTCCCTTGAGCGCCTCGAGCGACATCGCGCCGGCGATGTCGGCGATGGTGCAGAGGGCCTGCGCCTCGTGCAGCACCAGCGCGCCGATGGCGGTCATCGCCTGCGTGCCGTTGATGAGCGCGAGCCCTTCCTTGGCCTGCAACACGACCGGCGACAGGCCCGCTTCGCCGAGTGCATCGCGCGCGGGCAGCACGCGTCCACCCAGCTCGCACTCGCCCTCGCCGATGAGCGGCAGCGCCATGTGCGCGAGCGGGGCCAGATCACCACTCGCGCCCACGGATCCCTGACTCGGCACGATGGGGTGCACGCCGTGCGCGAGGAAGGCGAGGATGAGCTCGATCACCTCGGGGCGGATGCCGCTGTGCCCGATCGCGAGCGATTGCGCACGCAGCAGCAGCATCGCGCGCACGACGTCGGTGGCGAGCGGCGTGCCGACGCCGATCGCGTGCGAGACGAGCAGGTTGCGCTGCAGCCGCTCGACGTCGGCCGCGTCGATGCGCACGCTCGCAAGCTTGCCGAAGCCCGTGGTCACGCCGTACACCACGCGTCCCTCGGCGACGAGCCGCTCGATGTACGCCCGGCTGGCGACGACGCGGGCCCGCGCGTCGGGACAGAGCGCGACGGGTACGCGATCGCGCGCGACGGCGACGACGTCGGCGATCGTGATCGGACGGCCGACGAGAAGGGGTGCGGTCATGAGGCCATCGTCTCGCGAGCGGTGACGACCTGCGCGATGACGTCGTCGCCGAGCGTGTAGGGCAGGTCGCGCCAGTCGCGCGAGCGCAGGATGCAGAAGTCCGACGGCAGTCCCGATTCGACGCGCCCCGCCAGCGGGAGACGAAGCGCGGCGGCGGCATTGGCGGTACATGCGACCAATGCCTCCGCCGGCGAGAGCCGGTAGAGCCGCGTCGCGAGCGCCATCGCCGTCGCCATGCCGAAGAGCGGCGACGAGCCCGGGTTGCAGTCGGTGCCGATGGCGACGATCGCGCCGGCATCCACGAACGCGCGCACGGGCGCGGCGGGAAGTCCGAGATGCCACGTGACGCCCGGGAGCACCACGCCGACCATGTCGCTCGCGGCGAGCGCCTGCACCTGCGCCGGACCACTGGCCTCGAGATGATCGACGCTCAGCGCGCCGAGTTCGACGCCCAGTTCCACACCGCCGATCGCGTGGAACTGGTCCACGTGCAGGTGCAGGTCGTGCAGACCGTGCGCGCGCGCCGCGAGCGCGAGGGTGCGCGCCTCGTCCACACCGAAGGCCTCGCGCTCGACGAAGACATCGATGCCGACGGCGAGCCGCTCGCGGGCCACAAGGGGCACGAGCACCTCGCACGCATGGCGCACGTACTCTTCGCGCGCACGCGCATCGGTCGGTGGGACGTGGAAGAGCAGCGTCGGCCACAGCGCGAGCGATTGCGACGCGCCGAGTCGTGCGATCGCGCGGAGCTGGCGCAGCTCGTCGTCGGGGCCCAGGCCGTAGCCGCTCTTGCATTCGACCGTCGTCGCGCCGCCGCGACGCATCGCGGCGAGCCGCGGCAGCGCGAGCGACACGAGGTCGTCCTCGCTCGCCGCCGAGGTGCAGCGCATCGTGTGGCGGATGCCGCCGCCGCGCGCGAGGATCGTCTCGTAGTCGTCGCCGCGGAGCTTCGCCTCGAAATCGTCGAGGCGATCGCCGGCCCACACCACGTGCGTGTGCGGATCGACGAGCCCCGGCACCACCGCGTGCCCCTGCGCATCGAGCTCGCGCATCGCGCCGTGTCGCCACGACCCGCACGCACCGATGTGCGCGATCTCGCCGTCGATGCACGCGAACTCGACGTCGTGCTGCACCACCAGCGCCCCGAACGCCGTCCCGCGCTGCGGGCCGATGCCCGCCGGCGAGACGAGCGTGCCGACGTTCGTCACCAGCAGATCGGCGACCCGCGCCCCTGCCCCGCTCATCCCAGCACGGTCGCCAGGCATTCGACGCCGAGGCGTGCGGCGATGAGTGCGCTCGTGCCACTCGGATCGACCGGCGGACAGAGTTCGACGATGTCGATGCCGAGGACGTCGTTCTGGTCGGCGACGGCCTGCACGACGCGCATCACCTCGGCGTAGCGGAGCCCATCGACCTCGGGGCTCGACGTTCCCGGCAGCACGCTCGGATCCAGCACGTCGACGTCGATCGACAGGTAGACGGGACGTCCGGCAGGGAGCACCGCCGCCAGCGATTCGTCGTCCTGCGGGATGTCCTCGGCATGCACCAGCGTGTGCCCGCGGATCCTCGCGGCCTGCACCGCTTCGGGATCGGTACGCAGGCCGCGGAGGCCGATCGTCGTGATGTGTTCGAGTCCCGGCATCGTCTCGACCGCACGACGGAACGGGCTCGAGTTGCTCCACTTGGTCCCGTCACGCACGTCGGTGAAGTCGAGGTGCGCGTCGAGCTGCACGACGTGGAGCGTCGGCACGTCGTCGAAGGCGCGCAGCAGCGGCCACGTGACGCTGTGGTCGCCGCCGAGGAAGAGCGGGAGCCGCGTACGGTTTCGGATCGCGCGCGCGGCCGCGGTGATGCGCTCGTGCGCGAGTTCGGGCTCGAGACTCGGCAGGTCGACGTCGCCCGCGTCGGCGAGCGCCGCGCCAGCGAGTCGCACGATGCCGGAACGCCAGTCGTAGAGCCCCTGCGGTGGCACGGCGTACCGGAGCGAGGCCTCGCGGATCGCGCGCGGGCCGAATCGTGCGCCGGGCCGGAAGCCGAGCGCGATGTCGAACGGGATGCCGAGGACCGCGGCATCGGCGTGCCAGTCACCGTCGATGGCGACCTGCGGCGCGCGTGCGAAGGTCGGGATGCCGACGTACGTGAGCATCAGCGCATGCCCTCGGCGGCGGCCGTGTCGGTATCGAGCATCGGCATGTCCACACCGCGTTCCGCCACGACGCGACGGGCCGTCGGATAGCCCGCATCGGCGTGGCGGATCACCCCCATCGCGGGATCGTTCGTCAGGCAGCGACGCAGCCGTTCGTCCGCTTCGTCACTCCCGTCGGCGACGGCGACGAGCCCTGCATGCTGCGAGTAGCCCATGCCCACGCCACCGCCGTGATGGAACGACATCCACGCCGCGCCGCTCGCGATGCCGGTGGCGAAGTTGAGCAGCGGCCAGTCGCTCACGGCGTCGCTGCCGTCACGCATCGCCTCGGTCTCGCGATAGGGGCTCGCGACGGAGCCCGCGTCGAGATGATCGCGGCCGATGACGATCGGCGCGCGCAGGCGACCATCGCGGACCATTTCGTTGAAGAGACGCCCCGCGCGATCACGTTCACGGTAGCCGAGCCAGCAGATGCGAGCCGGCAGCCCCTGGAACGCGATCTTCTCGCCCGCCCAGCCGAGCCAGCGCTGGAGCCGCGCGTCGTCGGGAAAGAGCGTCGTCATCGCGGCATCGGTGGCGGCGATGTCGGCCGGATCGCCCGAGAGTGCGACCCAGCGGAACGGTCCACGCCCCTCGCAGAACGACTCGCGGATGAAGGCGGGGACGAAACCCGGATAGGCGAACGCGTCGGCATAGCCGGCGAGCTGCGCCTGCGCGCGAAGGTTGTTGCCGTAGTCGAAGGCGATCGCGCCGCGCCGCTGCATCGTGACGATCGCGTCCACGTGTGCGACCATCGCGTCACGCACACGCTGCAGGTAGCCGTCGGGATCGGCGGTCCGCGTGCGTGCGGGATCCTCGTCGGCGCGCGCCGGCGGGAGATAGCCGACGAGCGGATCGTGCGCGCTCGTCTGGTCGGTGACGAGATCGGGGGTGACCCCCATGCGAACGAGCGCCGGCAACAGTTCGGCGGCGTTGCCGAGGAGGCCAATCGAGAGCGCACGCCGTTCGCGCTGTGCATCGCGCGCGAGGCGGAGCGCGTCGTCGAGCGACGTCGCGGCGACGTCGAGATAGCGTGTCTCGATCCGACGTTGGATGCGCGATGCGTCGATCTCGATGCAGATCGCCACGCCCCCGGCGAGCGTCACCGCGAGCGGCTGCGCACCGCCCATGCCGCCCAACCCTGCGGTGATCGTGAGCGTGCCGGCGAGCGTACCACCAAAGTGTCGCTCGGCGGCCGCGGCGAACGTCTCGTACGTCCCCTGCAGGATGCCCTGCGTCCCGATGTAGATCCACGAGCCGGCGGTCATCTGGCCGTACATCATGAGCCCCGCCCGATCGAGCCGATCGAACTCCTCCCACGTGGCCCAACGCGGCACGAGGTTCGAGTTGGCGATGAGCACGCGTGGCGCCATCGGGTGCGTTTCGAGCACGGCCACCGGCTTGCCGCTCTGCACGAGCAACGTCTCGTCGTTCTCCAGTCGGTCGAGGGTGGCGACGATCGCGTCGAACGAGGCCCAGTCGCGCGCGGCGCGGCCGCGGCCGCCGTAGACCACCAGCGAGTCGGGATGCTCGGCCACCTCGGGATCGAGGTTGTTCATGAGCATCCGGCGGGCGGCCTCCTGGATCCATCCCTTCGCGGTGCGCGTGGCACCACGCGGGGCGCGAACGATGCGCGTCATGCGGGCCCTGCCATGTCGGGGAGTGTGCGGGACGGGGAAGGTACCGCCCGATCGGTGCGGCCGGCGAGTTACTTGCGCCATGCGGTGCCGGGGACGACGCTTCACCGCTTCCCGCAGGCGGCGGGACCCCATCGACGAAACGACCGAACCGAGGAGCACCGATGCGCTGGGACGCTGGCGGACCGAACAACGATGTCGAGGATCGTCGCGGCGAATCGGCCGGGCGCGGCGGTGGCGGCATCGGCGGCTTCCCGCTTCCGGTCGGTCGCATGGGGATCGGTGGCATCGTGCTCGTGCTGATCGCGAGTGCGGTGCTCGGCGTGAACCCGCTGACGTTGCTGAACGGCGGCGGCGGCGCATTGCCCGCACCGGCGAGCGCGCCCGCGAGCGGCCCGGTGCAGGAGACGGCGGCCGAGCGCGAGATGGTGGGCCAGCAGAGCTGGGTCATCCGTCATGCGCAGGACTTCTGGACGCAGAAGTTCCAGGAGGCGGGCCAGCCGTACCAGCGCGCGAAGCTCGTGCTCTTCCGCAACGCCGTGCAGAGCGGCTGCGGCTTCGCCGAGAGCGCGATGGGCCCGTTCTACTGCCCGCGTGACCAGAAGGTCTACATCGATCTCGGCTTCTACGACGAGCTCGCGCGCCGTTTCGGCGCGCCGGGCGACTTCGCGCAGGCGTACGTGCTCGCGCACGAGGTCGGCCACCACATCCAGAACCTGCTCGGCACCGAGCGGCAGCTCCGCCAGGCGCAGCAGGCCGACCCGCGTGCGGCGAACGCGCTGAGCGTGCGCATGGAGCTGCAGGCGGATTGCTATGCGGGCATCTGGGGGCGTCAGGCCGCGAGCGAAGGGCGGCTCGAGACCGGCGATCTCGAGGAAGCGCTGCGTGCGGCGGCGGCGGTGGGCGACGATCGCATCCAGCAGCAGTCGCGCGGCGAGATCCGTCCCGAGAGCTTCACGCACGGCAGCGCCGAGCAGCGCATGACGTGGTTCAGGCGCGGCTTCGACACGGGCGACATGCGGCAGTGCGACACGTTCGCGTCGCGGTGATCGACGTCGGGAGTCGAGCACGTCCACACGAGATGGACATGATGACAATGTTCTAATCTTTTCCGTGTCACGTGACGGGATGATTCAGGTCGCGTGTGTCGCGCGCTAGCTTGGCGACGCGCCGCGCGACGCAGCGGGCGTCGTCTCCCACACGCCCGCTGCATGCCACGCACATCCGCTCATCGGATCGCGGCGCTCGTCGTCGCCACGGCCGTCCCGCTCCTCGCCCAGACGCCCCGCACCGGCCTCGCCGTGCGGTCGGACACGCTGCCCAACGGGCTCGCGGTCATCGTCGTCGAGAATCACGCCGTCCCCGTGGCCACGGCGCATCTCGTCTTCCGTGGCGGCGCAATGACGCAGACCGCGTCGCTGCAGGGCGTGCCGCATCTCTTCGAGCACATGCTGTTCAAGGCGTATCGCGGCTCGGGCCTCGGCGACACGTTCGCCGCACACGTCGACGCGCTCGGTGGCTCGTTCAACGGGGCGACGGACGACGAAACGGTGTCGTACACGCTCTGGCTGCCGTCGCGTGCCGTGGGCGACGGGCTCTCACGCCTCGCGTCGCTCGTGCGCGACCCGGACCTGCGCGCGTCGGACCTGCAGACGGAGCGATTCGTCGTGCGCAACGAGATGTCGCGCGGCGCATCGCAGCCGACGACGTCGTTCCGGCAGGCGATGGCCGAAGGGCTCTGGGGCGCCTGGTATCCGCGCAAGAACACGATCGGTACGGACGGCGCGCTCTTCGCCGCCACGATCCCATCGTTGCGCGAGTTCTACCAGCACTGGTACGTGCCGAACAATGCGGCCCTCGTCGTCGTCGGCGACGTCGATCCCGAGCGTGTCTTCGGCTGGGCGCGCTCGAACTTCGGGCGCTGGAAGCGTGCGGCCGACCCCTTCGCAGCGAAGCCGGTCCCTGCCCCGCCCGCGCTCGACTCGATCGTCGCATTCGTCTTCACCAAGGACGTCGCCAATGTCGAAGTCGAGGTGCGGTGGCGCGGGCCGACGGCCGTCGCTGACGACGCGGGTGCGGCGTCGCTCGTGGCCACGCTCTTCGACGACGACGCTTCGGCCGCGCGCCACGTGCTGGTCCACGCCGACGGGCCGTTCGAGGCGTATCGCTTCTCGTACGCCGGCCATCGTCACTCGGGCGAGTTCGTGTTCCGTGGGACGACCAGCATCGCACAGCTGCCACGCGCACTCGACATGCTCGCCCTCGAGCTGGACCGCCTCGTCGACTCGACCAGCTACGACACACTCGCCATCGCGGCGGCGGCACGACGCGCGCAGGTCGACGAGGCCCTGCTGCGCGAGGAGAGTCCGTCGGTGGCCGCGGTCATCGGGGACGCATGGGCGACCGGGGGGCTCGAGGCCGTCACGCGAGCGGCCGCACCCGTGACCGGTCGCATCACGGGCTACTCGGCGAGCCGGCTCGCCGCCGGTGTCCGCCGCTGGATCACGGGCCGCCCGTTCGTCGCGGGCGTGCTCGTGCGCCACGCCGATGCGCCGAGTGCCGCCGATCAGCTCGGCCGCTTCGTGGGGGGGCTGCGCACCGCCGGCGCGGAGGCGCGCTGATGCTCGCGCACGCAGCACTCGTCGCGCTGGTCGCCACGGCCGGACGTCCCACGCCGATCACGCCACGCTCGCATATGGCAGCCGCACAGCACACCGCGACACGCCTGGCACGCGCCGACGACCCGCGCCTCCTCTCGTACACGGTGGACGGCGTGCGTGTACTCCAGCGCCTCACACCCGAGTCACCACTCGTCGCCGCACGTGTCGTGCTCATGGGCGGAGTGCGGCAGCTCACGCCGGCGACGCAGGGCATCGAAGCACTGTACCTGCTCGCCTCGGAGTACGGCACGACGGAACGCCCCGAGAGCGAATGGCGCCAGTCGTGGGCGCGCACCGGGGCGCGCGGCATCGAGAGCGTCGACGACGACTGGACGACGCTCGGTTTCGACGGACTCGTCGAGGACTTCGACACGAGCTGGAGCCTGCTCGCCGATCGACTGCTCGCGCCGTCACTCGCGCGCGAGAGCGTGGACCGGGCGCGGGCGCGGCAGCGCGCCGCATTGCGTCGCGCGCGCGAGACGCCCGACGCCGAGATCATGCGGCTCGCGGACAGCATCGCGTATCGCGGACACCTCTATGGCGTCGCCGTCCAGGGGACCGACTCGTCGCTCGCGACCCTCGATTCGGCCGCGCTCCGCGACTACGCGACGCGCACGTTCACGCGATCGCGACTCGTCGTCGTGGTCGTCGGCGACGTGTCGCGGGAGCGCGTGGAGTCGGCCGTGCGCGCGTCATTCGGCCGCCTCCCCGCGGGCGATTACGTCTGGACGCTCCCGCGCGCCCCGCGCTTCGAGGAGACGGCCGTCACCTTCGTGCCGCGCGGCCTGCCGACGAATTACCTGATCGGCGTCTTCAGCGCACCGACGATGGACAGCGGCAACCTGCTCGCGTACCGCTGGTCGATGGGGATCCTGGCGACGCTCATCGACGAGGAGGTGCGGCAGAAGCGAGGGTTGAGCTATGCCGCCACGGCCGGGGTGATGGAGCGGGCGGCGCCGAACGGCTACTTCTACGTGACGACGAACATGCCCAAGGAAGCGCTGGCGCAGATCCGGCGCACGGTGGTCGAGCTGCGATCGGACGAGTCGCTCGACGCCGACCTTCGCTTCGGCGGCAGCCGGCGCGAATCACTCGGCTTCCTGTTCCAACACATGACCGTCTCGGCCCAGGCCGACGCCCTGCTCGAGTCACAGCTCCTGCTCGGCGACCACCGGCTCGCCGACCGCGACGTCTCGACCGCGCAGAGTGTCTCCGGCGCGGCGATCCGACGGATGCTGATGGCACACGTGCGCAACATCCGCTTCATCTACGCCGGCGACACCACACGCATCGCACGCCGCGAGTTCGAGAAGTTCTGAACGGCGTTCGTGATCGCGGCGCGACTACGAGCGTGTTTACAGTTACAAGCCGGAAACGCAGGGGGCGCAGGGGGCGCAGGAGATACATGGTTTTTCCCTGCGCCCCCTGCGCCCCCCCGCGTTTCATTCGTCCGATCTCCGACCGCTCAGGTCGCGGCGACAGGCGCCTCGCCGGACCCGATCCGCGCCGCCGCGCTGTCGTCGAACTCGCCTTCCCAGCGCGCCATCACGACCGTCGCCAGGCAGTTGCCGAGCAGGTTGACGCTCGTGCGCGCCATGTCCATGACGGCGTCGACACCGAGGATGATCGCGACGCCCTCGAGCGGCAGGTCGAACTGCGCCAGCGCGCCGGAGAGGATCACGAGCGACGCCCGCGGGACGGCGGCGACGCCCTTGGAGGTGAGCATGAGCGTGAGCATCATCAGCAGCTGCGTGCCGAGCGGCATGTCGATGCCGGCGGCCTGCGCGACGAAGATGCTCGCCACGGCGAGGTAGAGCGTCGAGCCGTCGAGGTTGAAGCTGTAGCCCGTCGGCATCACGAAGGCGACGATGCGCTTGGGGACGCCGAGCTGCTCCATCGCCTTCATCGCCTGCGGCAGCGCGGCTTCGGAGCTGGCGGTGCTGAAGGCGAGCAGCCACGGCCCCTTGGCTTGGCTCCAGAACGCCCGGAGCGGCACCTTGGCGATCAGCGCCACCGGCAGCAGCACCGCGATGACGAAGACGATCAGCGCCACGTAAAGCGTGAGCACGAGCTTGGCGAGCGTGAGCAGGACGCCGATGCCGCTCTGCCCCACCGTCGCCGCGATCGCACCGGCGATGCCGATCGGCGCGAACGCCATGACCATGCCCACGAACTTGAACATCACTTCCGACAGCGACTCGCAGAACTCGAGCATGAACTTCTTCGGCCGCTCGGGCGCGCGCGCGACGGCGACGGCGAAGAGCACGGAGAAGAAGACGATCTGCAGCACCTCGTTGGACGCGGCCGCCTCGAAGAAGCTCTGCGGGACGGTGTGCTCCAGCACGCTCGCCAGCGTCGGCGTCTTGCTCACGAACGCATCGGCCGCGTCGCTCTTCGCGCCGGCGAGCGAGACGCCGACACCGGGCTTCGAGAAGTTGACCGCCACCAGCCCGACCGCGAGCGCGAGCGTGGTCACGATCTCGAAGTAGAGGATCGAGCGCCACGCGAGGCGGCCGACCTTGCTCATGTCGTCGCCGTGGCCGGCGATCCCGACGACGAGCGTGCCGAAGAGCAGCGGCACGATCACCGACTTGATCATCCGCAGGAAGATCGTCGACAGGAGCTTGAGCTGGATCCCGACGTCGGGGAACAGCCAGCCGACGACGGTGCCGACGATCATCGCGACGATGATCCACTGCGTGAGCGAGAGCTTCCGGAAGAGCGACATCGCGGGGGCGGGCGGAACGACTCCGCGCTCAGTGCGCGGGGCCTTCGAGTTCGGGGACGACGGGCACCGTGCGCCCGGTGCGGAGCACCGAGTGACGGACGCCGTAGGCGAAGTAGAGCACGAGGCCGATCACGAGCCAGATGCCGAACGCGATCCACGCGCTCGACGGGAGCCCGCGCATCACGTACAGACACGCCGCCGCGCCACCCAGCGCGACCGGCCAGACGAACGGCACGCGGAACGGACGCGGACGATCGGGTTCGCGGATGCGGAGCGCGAGCACGCCGATGCAGACGAGCATGAACGCGGCGAGCGTGCCGATGTTGGTCAGGTCGTACGTGGCCGCGTCGTCGGCCACCGCCGCCCCGGCGGCCACCAGGATACCGGTGAGGATCGTCGTGACGTGCGGCGTGCGGTACTTCGGGTGGAGCTTCGCGGCGAACGGCGGCAGCAGCCCGTCACGTGCCATCGCGTAGAAGATGCGCGGCTGGCCGTACTGGAAGACGAGCAGCACCGCCGCCATGCTCACCACCGCGCCCGCGGCGACGATCCAGCTCGCCGTCTCGAGGCCGGCGATCGTGAGCGCCTTCGCGAGCGGGTCGGCACTCTTGAGCTGCTCGTACGGCACGAGCCCGGTCGCCACCGCGCCGACGATCACGTAGATCAGCGTGCAGACGCCGAGGCCCCCGAGGATGCCGATCGGGAGATTGCGTTGGGGGTTCTTCGTCTCTTCGGCGGCGGTGCTGATCGCGTCGAAGCCGATGTAGGCGAAGAAGACGATCGCGGCCCCCTGATGGATGCCGCGCCAGCCGTTGGGGGCGAACGGGCGGTAGTTGGCGGGATCGATGTGCATCGCGCCGACGACGACGAAGAGCGCGAGCACCGCCAGCTTGATCACCACCATGATGTTGTTGGCCCGCGTGCTCTCCTTGACGCCGACGACCAGCAATCCGGTGATGGCGATCACGATCGCGAACGCCGGCAGGTTGACCAGCACGGGCATGCCGAGGACGCGCGGTGCGCTCTCGACGAGCCCCGCGATCGCGGGATCGGTGCTCTTGGCCGCCTGGAAGTAGCCGTGCACGAGCCAGCGCGGCATGTCGACGCCGAAGCCCGACAGCAGCGAGTCGAAGTAATGGCCCCACGCGATCGCGACCGCCACGTTGCCGACCGCGTACTCGAGGATGAGGTCCCAGCCGATGATCCAGGCGATGATCTCGCCCAGCGTCGCGTACGAGTACGCGTACGCACTGCCGGCCGCGGGGATCATGCTCGCCAGCTCCGCGTAGCAGAGCGCGGCCAGGCCGCACACCACGCCGAGCAGGAGGAAGCTCACCACCAGCGCCGGCCCCGCGCCGTAGCGCACGACGGTGCCGTCGGCGAGCGTCTCGCCCGCCGCCGCGGTGCCGAGCGACGCGAAGATGCCGGCGCCGATGACGGCACCGATGGCGAGCATCACCAGGTCGCCGGCACCGAGCACGCGGCGCATGCCGGCGTGCTCGTCGGTGGTGGCGATGGGCTTGCGGGCGAACAGGGACATGCGCGGTGCGGCCGGCACGGACTCGGCCGCCGGGCGATCGTCGCCGCGGCGGCCGGGTCGCATGCTCAGATGAAGAGCGGCGCCATCACGAGCGTGATGGTCGAGAGGAGCTTGATCAGCACGTGGAGCGACGGCCCGGCGGTGTCCTTGAACGGGTCACCGACCGTGTCGCCGACGACGGCCGCCTTGTGCGGCTCGCTCTTCTTGCCGCCGTGCACGCCGGTCTCGATGTACTTCTTGGCGTTGTCCCACGCGCCGCCGGCGTTGTTGAGGAAGCCGGCCATCAGGATGCCGACGATCGTCGCGACCATCAGGAAGCCGCCCACCGCTTCGGCGCCCAGCCGCTCGCCCTCCGCACCGATCGCCTTGAATGCCACGCCGACGATGATCGGGAAGCCCACGACGAGCGCACCCGGGACGACCATCGCCCGAAGCGCCCCCTTGGTGACGATGTCGACACACGCCGCGTAGTCGGGCTTCTCGGTCCCCTTCATGATGCCCGGCCGCTCCTTGAACTGGCGGCGCACCTCGGTGATGACCGACTGCGCGGCCACGGAGACGGCCTTGATCGCGAGCGACGAGAACCAGAAGACGAGCATCCCGCCGAGCAGCGCCGCGATGAAGACCTGCGGCTTGCTCATGTCGACCCGCAGCTCGGTGCCGGTGTAGTTGCGCACCTCGTCGAGGTAGGCCGAGAAGAGCAGGAACGCCGCGAGCGCCGCCGAGCCGATGGCGTAGCCCTTGGTGAGCGCCTTGGTGGTGTTGCCCACGGCGTCGAGGCGGTCGGTCTTGTCGCGGATGTGCTCCGGCTGCTGCGACATCTCGACGATGCCGCCGGCGTTGTCGGTGATCGGGCCGAAGACGTCCATCGCGAGGATGTAGCCGGCGGTGCCGAGCATCCCCATCGTCGCGACCGCGGTGCCGAACAGCCCGCCGATCGGGGCCCCCTCGGCGTTCACCAGCCCGGCGTCGCGCCCGAGGATGAAGCTCGCGAGGAGCGCGATGCCGATCGTGATGACCGGGAGGATCGTGCTCTCCATGCCCACCGAGATCCCCATGATGATGTTCGTCGCCGGGCCGGTGCGGCTGGCGTCGGCGATCGACTTCACGGGACGGTAGCGGTACTCGGTGTAGTACTGCGTGATGAAGACGAAGGCGATCGAGGTGACGATGCCGATCACCGCGCAGAGGAAGTAGTTGAACCAGGCGTTCGGCGCCTGCGGCGTGGCGAGCATCCACTTGCACGCGAACCAGAACGCCGCCGTGACGAGCGCCGCGGTCACGTAGTAGCCGCGGTTGAGCGCCTTCATCGGGTCGGCGTCCTCGGCGGTCTTGACCACCATCACGCCGACGATCGAGGCGACGAGCCCCAGCGCGCCGACGACGAGCGGGAAGAGGATGCCGCTGACGCCGAAGTAGCTGTAGAGCGTGACGCCCAGGATCATCGCGCCGATGTTCTCGGCGGCCGTGGACTCGAAGAGGTCGGCGCCGCGGCCGGCGCAGTCGCCGACGTTGTCGCCGACGAGGTCCGCGATCACGGCCGGGTTGCGCGGATCGTCCTCGGGGATGCCCGCTTCGACCTTGCCGACGAGGTCCGCGCCGACGTCGGCGGCCTTCGTGTAGATGCCGCCGCCGAGCTGCGCGAAGAGGGCGACGAACGACGCGCCGAAGCCGAAGCCGACGATCAGGAACGGGATGCGCGTCGCCCAGGTGCTCGCCTCGACGTCGGCGGGCTGCAGGAGGCTGATGATCGCGAAGAGGCCGCCCACGCCGAGCAGCGACATGGCGACGGTGAAGAGCCCCGACACCGCACCACCGCGGAGCGCGACCTGCAGCGCGTCGTTCAGCGACTGCATCGCCGCGCTGGCGACGCGGATGTTGGTGCGGATCGAGACCCACATCCCCATGTAGCCCGCGATGCCGGAGCAGAGCGCGCCGAGGAAGAACGAGAGCGTGACGAAGGTCGCGAGGACCATCGGCTCGCTCACCGGGTCACCGGGATGCGAGCCGCGCAGGATACCGTAGCCGGTGAAGAGCAGCGCGGCGACGACGAGGGCCAGCACGCCGATCGTCTTGTTCTGGCGCGCGAGATACGCCTCGGCGCCTTCCTGGATCGCACCGGAGATCACGCGCATCGCGTCGGTACCGGTGCCGCGCGACAGCACCCAGCGCGAGAGCCAGGTCGCGAAGGCGAGCGCGATCGCGCTGCCGCCGATGATGACGGCGAGGAGAGTGGACTGCGAGGGGGTCATGCGCGGGTCGGGGGGAGGGAGTGCGCGGGCCGGCGCGGGGGCACCGGCACGGAGGCGGATGCGACGCTCACGCGGTCGCCGACGACGCGGCGGCGCGACCGCCCCGCGTGAGGAGATAGACCGGCACGCCGAGCAGCACGAGCACGAGCCCCGAGACGGCCTGTGCCCGCGTCTTGTCCACGATGAGCAGGATCACCGCGACCCCGACGCACGCCGCGACGTAGAGCGCGGGCACCATCGGATAGCCGAGCGCCCTGTACGGACGCGGTACCGACGGACGCGTCGCGCGGAGCACGAAGAGGCCGATCGTCGTGAGCGCGTAGAAGAGGAGCTGCGCGAAGATGACGTAGTCGAGCAGCTGCCCGTACGTGCCGGTGAGGCAGAGCACCGACGCCCACGCGACACAGGTGACGAGCGCGAAGCCGGGCACGCCGTTGGCGTTGAGCGTGCCGGCCTTCGCGAAGAAGAGCCCGTCGCGCGCCATCGCGTAGAAGAGGCGCGCGTAGGCGAGGATCAACCCGTTGTTGCAGCCGAAGGTGCTGATCAGGATGAGCACCGCCATCACCGTCCCCGCACTCGCCCCGAGCACCATCTCGGCCGCGGCGACGCCGACGCGGTCCTGCGTGGCGTGCGCGATGCCGCGTGCGAGCACGCTCGCGCCGTCGGGCGTGCCCTGCATCGGGAGCACGAGCAGGTAGGCGACGTTGCAGAGGAGATAGAGTGCCGTGACCATCCCCGTGCCGAGCAGCAGGGCGCGCGGCAGGTTGCGCGCGGGATCGCGCACTTCGCTCGCGGCAAAGGTCACGTTGATCCACGCGTCGCTCGAGAAGAGCGAGCCGACCAGCGCCGCGCCGAACGCGAGGACGAAGGCGCCGCCGACATCGACCGTGCCGAAGAAGGCGCCGTTCGTGAAGTTGGCCGTGATCGCATCGGCGTTGCGGCCGACGACGATGCCGAGCACCACCAGCATCACGAGGCCGAGCGCCTTGGCGGCGGTGAGGATCGTCTGGACGACCTTGCCTTCCCGCACGCCACGCAGGTTGATCCACGCGAGGATCCAGATGCTCACGAGTGCGACGAGGCGCTGCGGTGTGAGGCCGAGCTGGATGGCGGCCGAGGGGTCCTTGCAGCCGAGGAGCGCGATGCAGATGTCGGCCTGCGGGAACCAGCCGTAGCGCTCCGGCGTGATCGCCGGCCAGAGCACGCCGAGGAAGCGGCCGAACGCGACGGCGACGGCGGCGAGCGTGCCCGCCGAGATGACGACGAACTGCGTCCAGCCGAAGAGGAAGCCGGTGAGCGGCCCGAGCGCTTCGCGGAGGAAGACGTACTGCCCACCGGCGCGCGGGAACATCGCCGCGAGCTCGGCGATCGAGAGCGCGCCGAGCATGGTGATGACGCCGGTGAGGAGCCACGCCATGAGGAGCCAGAACGGGCTCTGCACCTGGCGCGCCATGTCGGCCGAGACGATGAAGATTCCCGACCCGATCATCGAGCCGGCGACGAGCATCGCGGCGTCGGTGAGCGTGAGGGCCGAGACGAACCCGGTGGCGCCCGACGTGGCCGTCGCGCCCGTGGACGGGGCGACCGCGGGCGTCTCGCGGGCGAGGGGCATGCGCGCAGGGGCTTGAGGGCGCGGCGCCCGGGGAGCGACGCCGGCGCCGCCCCCGGCGGTCGCCAGGGTCGCGGCAAGGTATGCGGCGACACGGGGCGCAACCAGTTACGCGACCTCGACCGTGCCGCGACGTCGGCGTGGCTGTGTGCGTCGTGCATCGTCGATGCCGCGCACGAGAAAGGCGGGCACCGATCGGCGGCCCGCCTCAGAACTCGATCGTGAAGCTGTACGGTGTGCGCACGGGGCGACCGTCACTGCGGACGCCGGGCCTGAAACGGACCTCGGCCAGCACTTCGCGCAGCCGCGCGTTGTAGCCGTTGTCGCGCGTGGGCGGCGCGAAGTCGAAAGCGAGCACCTTGCCGGTCGAATCGACGTCGAAGGTCGCGACGAGCCGTTGGCCGCGCACCTTGCCCGGGATCGGCTGCGGCGGGAGGATGAGCTGCGTGGGTGTCGGCGGATAGATGGTGGCGTTGCCGCCGCCCGTTCCCGGTCCCACCGAGGATCCGGTGCCCGTCCCCTGCCCCGATCCGATGCCTCCGCCGGAGCCGGGGCCACTGCCGGCGGAGCCGTCCGTCCCGCTCCCGCCACCGGTGCCCGGTGTCGCGGCCGTCACCTGCGCCGAGGCCGGCGGTGCCGTCGTCGCGGGCTTGGGCTGCGCGACCGGCTGCGGCTGGGGCGGTGTCGGCGGCACCACCGGCGGCTTGACCTCGGGCGGCTTCACCACCGGCGGCGTGATCGTCGGCTGCGGCGTCGGTGCGGCGGCCGCCGGCGTGATGGGGGTGAAGCGGATCCGTTCCGGAATGCCGCCCAACCCACCGGTGCCGCCACCACCGCCACCGGCCGGCCCCTTGCCGCCCGCCCCGTCGACCTCGAGCACCTTCGTCGTCGCATACGCCGCCGGCAACGCGACCAGCAGCACCAGCAGCGCGTGGAAGAGCACGGCCACCACCAACCCCGTCTTGCGATCCTCCCGGATGTTCCGCGGCACGCCGATGAGCGGACGCAGACGCGGGCGGCCATTCGGGAGGCGATCGGGGTGGGGCTGGGAGGGGTCGACGGAGTGCGTCACGGGGGCGGTGTCGGCGTGCGGATCGGGCGAAAGTAGTACGCCTCGGGAGTGGAGAAAGGTTCGCTTCTTGATCACGAGCGCGGCGCTGCGCGGGTTCGGGCGCAGCACGAGCGTCACGGACGGGCGCGACGAAAGGCGACAGCCTGGAACGAAACGGGCGCGACGACGCCACGCGGCCGTTCAGAGATTGTTGACCATCCGGACGTAGCTCTCCATGAGTCGGATGGAGTGAAAGTTGAACATCATGCCGAGCGGATAGTTGGCGAGACGGAGATAAGTGAGCAGCTGCGCCGAGTGGACGGGCCGGAGAGCCGAGACCGCCTTGATCTCCACCACGACCAGTTCACCGACGAGCAGATCGAGGCGGTACCCGGTCTCCAGCGACAGGCCGCCGTACTTGAGAGGGACGGCGACCTCCTGACGGACCGCGAATCCCATCTGCAGGAGCTCATGGGCCAGACAGGCGCGATACGTCGACTCCAGCAGGCCCGGTCCGAGTGCACGATGTACGCGCAACGCAGCATCGAGCACGCGCGCGCTGCACCAGTTGGCCGGACTGCGATGCCGCATCGCCCTCGGCGCCCGTCGCGCCGTCGCGTCCGTCGCGTTCACGGTCTCGTCCGTTCGTCGCGCCCCGTCGTGGGACTGTCGTGGTGCACGATCGATCGCGTCGACCGTCGTCGCGGCCTGACGCCCGCCGGCCGGGCTCTCCGATTCGCCGTCATTGCCGGACGTCCCTGCGTCATCGCATGCCTGCATCGGATGCTCCTCCACGCACTGATGATGTCGCCCGACCGCCGGGCCATCAGCCAACGGTAGGCCGCACCGTCATTCCGACGTCCAGCGCACGCACCGGAACGACACACGGGGACGATCCCGAAGGACCGTCCCCGTGTCGACTGGCTGTCGTGCCCGTCCTGCTGCGCCCTACTGGCCGGTGGACTTCGGCGTGATGCCGATGACCTTCACGCCGGCGCCGCGGGAGACGTCCATCGCGAAGATGACGTCCTGGTACACCACCGTCGAATCACCCTTGATGAAGATGATCTTGTCGGGGCGCGGGCCGTAGATCTCCTTGAGGCGGGCGCCGAGCCGGGGCTTGTCGACTTCCTCGGAGTTGATCTTGTACTTCCCCGCCGGCAGCACTTCCAGGACGATGTTGTTGTTGGCATTGTCCGGGGGCACTGCGACGGGCGTCGGGTCGGGGAGCTGGACGTCGATCGACTTGCGGAGGCTCGGCACGATCACCATGAAGATGATCAGGAGCACGAGCAGCACGTCGATCATCGGCGTGACGTTCGGGTCGCTCGAGAGCCCGCCGCCGCTGTCACCGGTGCTCATGCCCATTACGGCTTCCCTCCGGGGGCCGGTGCGGCCCCTTCCTTCGGCACGTCGCCCGGGACGATGGACTCGGTGCCGGGGGTCTGGTCGGCGATCAGGCCCGAGACGCGCACGCCACCCTTGGCGATGATGTCGAGCGCGTCCTGCACCTTCCCGTAGGCCAGCCCCTGGTCGGCCTTCACGTACATGATCTTGTCGACCGTGCGGGCGTCGTAGATCGCCTTCACGCGCTGTTCGAGCTCGGCGTTCGGGATCGGACGCTTGTTCAGGTAGTAGTTCCCCTGCCCGTCGATGCCGAGCACCTGATCGTTGTTCTCATCCTCCGGATGGGCCTTGATGTTCTGGCCCTTCGGCGGCGTGGCCTTGAAGCCCGCCTGCACCTGCGGGACGACGACCATGAAGATGATCAGGAGCACGAGCATGACGTCGATCATGGGCGTCACGTTCGGCTCGGCCTTGACGCCGCCGCCGCTGGAAACGGCCATTCCCATGCGTCGTTACCTCGTGGCTCGGGTGAGGGCGCGGATCAACCGGCGATCGGGTTCTGGCCCGGCGCGGTGGTGTTGAACTCGCGGGTGAAGCGCGACCGGCCGAACTCGCCCGAGACGCCCTTGATGAGATAGTCGATCATCTCCTTCGAGGTGTACGTCATCTCGGCGGTGAGGTTGTCGATCTTCGTCTGGAAGTAGTTGTACGCCCACACGGCCGGGATGGCGACGCCGATGCCGAAGGCCGTCGTGATGAGCGCCTCGGCGACGCCGGCGGCGATCGCCGTGATGCCGCCCGAGCCCGACGCGGCCATCGACGTGAAGGCGTTCACGATGCCCATCGTCGTGCCGAGGAGGCCGACGAACGGCGCGGTGGCGCCGACGGTCGCGAGGATCGCGTTGCCGCGCTTCATGTTCACGATCGTCATCAGCATCTCGCGCTCGACCGCACGCTCCGCCGTGTTGATGTCCGACACGGTGACCGAGCCGTCCTGGATCAGCGGGCGGATCTCGCCGAGGGCGCCGCCGAGCACGCGCGCGACGTGCGACTTCTTGTACGTCTCCGCGAGCTTGATCGCCTCGCCGAGGTTGTCCTCCTCGAGGAACTGCGAGAACTCGGGGGCGAACTTCTTCGTTTCGGCCTGCGCGGCGCGGAAGTTCCACCACTTGCTGAACAGCACCGTCAGCGACCAGATCGACATGATCCCGAGGGTGTAGACGATCCCCTTCGCGAACCAGCCCATCGAGTGCCAGAGTTCTGCCATATCCATCGTCGTGATCTCCTGGAGCGGTAGAGTTGGACCGGGGGCCCGGTCAGCGGTTGAGACCGAACGCGAACGACTGCTGCACGAGCATGCGGACCTTGCGGCCGCCGACTTCGGCGGGGACGAAGCGCATCTGCGGGAGGACCGACTTGACCGCGGCGCCGAAGAGCTCGTGCGAGGCCTTGATCACCTTGATCGACCCCGCCTCGGCGCGGCCCATCGTGTCCACCACGAACTGCATCATCGCCTCACCCTCGACGCCCGCCGAGCGGAGCATGTCGGGGTAGCGGGGCGCCGGGTTGTTCGGCAGCGCCATGGCCGGCTTCTCGACCTGGAAGTCGAAGTACGGCTGGTCGCTGATGACCGGGCCCGTGCCGCCCTCGACACCCTTGCTGGTGCCGCCGGCGACGCCCTTGCCCGAGAAGTCCGCTTCGTCGGTCGCCTTGCGGGAGAGGTCGACGTCGGGGATCACGTCCGGCACGTCGACCGGCGGCGTGAGCACCTGGAAGCCCTTCGGCGGCGGATTCTGGGAGACCACCACGTCCTTGGGCAGCTCCTTCACCGGCTCCGGCTTGGGCTCCTCCTTCTTCACTTCGGTCAGCGTGACCTTCTCCTCCTTCGGCTTCTCCAGCGCCGTCGCCGTCTTCTGGGTCACCCAGACCATGAAGCTGATGACGATGACGTGGATCACGAACGAGATGAACGTCCCACCGAAGCGCTTTTCCTTCTTCGCCTTCGATTCGATCAGGTTGTCGAACATGCACCCTCGACGAGGTTCCGGGTGGAGGCCGATCGGGACGGCGGAAAGGTGCAGGCGGCGCATGTCACCGGAATGGGGCGCGGATTAGGAAACCCTTAAGGCTTGGTGACGCCTCGCTCATGTTTCCGCCCGATCACACCCCCACCCCGCACCGTCAGCGCGTCGGGCGCTCCACGGCGTCGCCCGCCCCGACCGGGACGGGGGCCGGCGCGGGTGCCGGCGCCGGCTCCACGGCCGCCCGATTGGCGTCGCGACGCACCGCCTGCGGCAGGCGGAGCGTGAAGACCGAGCCGCGCGTGAGCCGGCTCCGCGCGGTCAGCGTGCCGCCGTGCGCCTGCGCGATGTACTGCGCGATCGCGAGGCCGAGCCCGGTGCCGCCGCGCCCGCTCGTCCGGGAGCGCGACCGGTCCGCGCGCCAGAAGCGGTCGAAGATGAACGGCAGGTCCGCCGCCGAGATGCCGATCCCCGTGTCGCGCACCGTCACCTCGGCGGACCCGTCCTCCTCGACCAGCGAGAGCGTGACCTGCCCACCGGCGGGCGTGTACTTGATCGCGTTGGTGACGAGGTTGAGCAGGAGCTGGCGCAGCCGCGTCGCGTCGCCCTCGACCGTCACCGGCTGGCACTCCGCGATCCGCACCTCGAGCGACGCGGGTTCGCCCAGGATCTGGGCCGTTTCCGCGACGTCGCGCAGGACCGCGTCCAGCAGGACGACATCGCGCACGAGATCGAAGCGCCCTTCATCGGCGCGAGCGAGCGTGAGAAGGCCGTTGACGAGATCCGTCATCCGCGCGACCTCGTGCAGCGCCTCCTCGAGGTGGCGGAGCTGTTCGTTGGAGCCGCCGGGCGACGTCATCGCGCGTTCGATGCTCGCGCGCAGCACGGTCAGCGGCGTCTTGAGCTCGTGGCTCGCGTCGGCGGTGAAGCGGCGCAGGCCACCGAAGCTCGTCTCGAGGCGGCCGATCATGTCGTTGACCGTCGCGGCGAGCCGCGCGAGTTCGTCGCCGGCGTCGTCCGCCCCGCCCAGCCGCTTGTGGAGCGAGCGTCCGTCGGTGATCGCGGCGAGCGTGGCGATGATGTCGCCGACCGGACGCACGCCCGCCCCGGCGATGAGCCACGCCGCGCCCGCCGCCACGGCGAGCAGCACGACCGACCACATCCCCATCGTCACCAGCAGTTCGTTCCACGCGACCTGCGTCGGCCGCGTGGAGCTGCCGGCGACGACGCGCGCGATCGGCGTGCGCGGATCGTCCTCGTCGCGTGCGGCGAGGAAGATCTGTTCGCCCGAGCGGGGATACGTGAGCACGACCGCCGTCGGCCCCGCCTCGACGGTGAGCGCCGACGACTGCAGCGACGCGAGATCGTCGGGACCGAGTGCGCGCGCCTCCTCGCTGATGTAGAGCGCACGCCCGCTCGTGTCCAGCACGAGCACGTAGTCGCTGAGCACGTCGAGCGCCGTCGCGAGTTCGGTCGTCACCTGCGGCCCCACCATCGAGTCCTTGACGATGGTCACCGGGCCGGCACGTTCGGCCTGGTAGATGATGCGGAGCGCGAGGTCGGCCTGCGTGATCACGTAGCGGCGGAGCTCGCGGAACTGCGCCGTGCGATGCCCCTGCCATACGGCGATCGCGAAGACGGCCAGCCCGGTCGCGAACGCCGCGAGGAACCAGAGCGTCAGCCGCGCGCGCACCGACCGGATC